>Ga0207640_10000274_pt1 | contig 34698 bp, 32 predicted proteins | sample KBSCornC42_FD_184300 | JGI IMG/M metagenome (GOLD analysis project Ga0207640, IMG submission 184300) | Corn rhizosphere microbial communities from Kellogg Biological Station, Michigan, USA - KBS Corn C4-2 (SPAdes) (version 2) | ecosystem: Host-associated > Plants > Roots > Rhizosphere > Soil ... | reverse complement strand
CGGCCGCACCGGCTTCGTCCTCAACGCCGACGATCCGCTGATCGCCGACCTCGGCCGCGACCCCGCCGGCGCCCGCCGCGACGGCGTCCTCTACTTCGGAATTGAGGACGACTCGCAGGCGCTGCCGGAGCTGCAGCACGCCTTCGACGCCAAGCACTGCCGCCGCTGCGGCCATCCCTACGCCTACGCGCGCGCCTTCGTCGGCCACCTCGGCCACTACTCCTGCCCCAACTGCGGGGCAGAGCGCCCCCAGCCGGAGGTGGCGGCGACGGCGATCGAGCTGCGCGGGATGGACGGCTCGCGGGCGACAGTGCGGACGTCGCAGGGGGAGCTGCGGCTGGAGCTGCCGCTGCCCGGCCTCTACAACGTCTACAACGCCCTGGCGGCGGTGGCGGCCGGGCTGCGGCTGGGGGTCGAGCCGGAGCGGATCGCCGCCGCGCTCGGCGAGATGCGGGCGGCATTCGGCCGGGTCGAGACGATCGAGGTCGGCGGCGTCCCCGTCTCGATCCTGCTGATCAAGAACCCGGCCGGGGCGAACGAGGTGCTGCGGACGCTGATGCTGGAGAGCCGCGAGAACGACGGCATCGACCTCTGGATCGCGCTCAACGACCGCATCGCCGACGGCCGCGACGTCTCTTGGGTCTGGGACGCCGATTTCGAGCTGCTCGCCGCGGGCGTGCGGCGGGTCGTCTGCTCGGGGACGCGGGCGCCGGAGATGGCGCTGCGGCTGAAGTACGCGGGCTGGCCCGAGGAGAAGATCGAAGTGGTGCCGGGGATCGGCGACTCGCTCGACGCCGCGGTCGCCGGAGCGCAGGGCCGCCTCTTCGCCCTCCCCACCTACACCGCCCTGCTGGAACTGCGCAAGCTGCTCGCCGACCGCGGCCTGGCGAAAGAGTTCTGGCGATGAGCGCGCCCGCCGCCGCGATCTGGCACGACGTCGAGTGCGGCAGCTACGCCGCTGACCTGCCGCTCTGGGAGGAGCTGGCCGAGCGCTGCGGCGGCCCGGTCCTCGAGCTCGGTTGCGGTACCGGCCGCGTCGCCCTGCACCTCGCCCGGCGCGGGCACCGCGTCTTCGGCCTCGACCGGGACCCGGAGCTGCTGGCGGTCCTTGCGGAGCGCGCAGCCGACTTTTCCCCCACCGGGGTGGGGAAAGAATCGGCTGCGGATTCAGAGCCGAGCGTGGTCCCGGTCGAGGCGGACGCACGCAGCTTCGAACTCGCAGATCCTGTCGCGCTGGCACTGGCCCCCACCCACCTGCTGCAGCTCCTGCCCGGCTCGGCGGAGCGGGTCGAGTGCCTGCGCTGCGTCACCGCGGCCCTCCGTCCCGGCGGCCTGCTCGCCGCGACGATCCTCGAGGAGATGCCGGAGCCCGACGGCGCCCCTCCCCCCCTCCCCGACGTGCGCGAGGTCGACGGCTGGGTCTACTCCAGCCTCGCAATCGAGGCGGCGATTGGCCCGGGCGAAGTCATCGTTCGGCGCCTACGCCAGACGGTGTCGCCAGAGGGATCGCTAAGCGAAGAACCGAACGAGGTGCGGATCCTCACCTTCGCCGCCGTGACGCTGGAGTCCGAGGCCGCGACCGCCGGTCTGGTCCCCGCGGGCCGTCACGAGATCGCCCCGACCGAGCTGCACGTCGGCGCCACCGTCGTCCTCCTGGAAAAGAGCAACTGATGGAGCTGCGCGTCCTTAGCCTCTATCCGGAGCAAATGAACATCTACGCCGACCGCGGCAACATCATCTTCTTGCAGCGGCGCTGCGAGTGGCGCGGGATCGGCTTCTCCCACAGCGGCGTTGGCCCGGGCGAGGGCTTCGATTCCGCCGCTCACGACCTTTTCTACATCGGCGGTGGCCAGGACCGCGACCAAAAGGCGGTTGCAGCCGACATGGTCGCGACCAAGAAGGAGGCGATCGCCGCTGCGGTCGACGACGGGGCGGTGCTGCTCGCGGTGTGCGGCGGCTATCAGCTGCTCGGCCACAGCTACCAGATGGGCGACGAGACGCTGCCTGGCCTCGGTATCGCCGACCTGGAGACGGTCCGCGAGCCCGGCCCGCGCCTGATCGGCAACGTCGCGATCGAGGCCGACCTCGGCGCTGGCCCGCGCCTGATCGCAGGCTTCGAGAACCACGGCGGCCGCACCTACCTCGGCCCGGGCGCCACCCCCCTCGGCAAGGTCATCTCTGGCCACGGCAACAACGACCGCGACGGCTTCGAGGGCGTCAGGCGCGGCAACGTGATCGGTACCTACCTCCACGGCCCCCTGCTGCCCAAGAACGCCTGGCTAGCCGACCACCTGATCGCCCTGGCCCTGGAGCGCCGCTACGGGACGCGACCGGAGTTGGAGCCGCTCCCCGACGAGCTCGAGGCCGCCGCGCACGAGTCAGCCCGGCTAGCGGCCACTTGAGCCGAAGCCGCCCTCACCACGGAGCGACTCGCTGAGTGCAGGCGCCTCCACGGGGTCGGGAGTGGCGATCGGCGTGATCACGAGCTGGGCGACGCGGTCGCCCGGTTCGACCCGAAAGGTCTCGGCCGGGTCGGTGTTCAGCAGCAGCACCCGCAGTTCGCCGCGGTAGCCGGAATCGATCAGCCCTGGCGCGTTGACCAGCGCGATCCCGTGGTCGCGCGCAAGCCCCGAACGCGGCAGCACCAACCCCGCATGCCCCTCAGGAATCTCCACCCCCACTCCGGTCCCAATGCTCCACCGCTCCCCCGGTCCAACATGAGCAGCCTCGCAGGCGTAGAGATCCAACCCAGCATCCCCCTCGTGGGCACGCGAAGGCAAATTCGCCTCGTCTTTCAGCTTGAGAATTGGCAGCTGCACGCTGCGCAGATTATGCGACGGCGAGGTCGCTGAAGCGATGCATCTCCGCCGAGGGCACCTTGGCGTGGACCAGCACCCCGTCCTCGCGATCGGTCCGCTCCAGGTCGCCGGCGACTTCGTGCAGCTCGTGCAGGCGCCCACCCTCTGAATAAGGGATCAGCAGCTCGACCTCGGTCAGCGTCTCCTCGAAGGCCGCCTCGATCCGCTCCCGCAGCGCGTCCAGCCCCTCCCCCTCCCGGGCCGAGACCAGCACCGCCTCGGGGTGGTCAAGCTCGCTTCCGCGCCGCTCGTCGGCGCCCAGCAGGTCGACCTTGTTGAAGACGAGCAGGCGCGGCTTGTCGCCCGCCCCGATCTCCTCCAATACCTCGTCGACCGCCTGCATGTAGGCGAGCCGACGCTCCTCGGGCGCCGAGGCGTCGACCACGTGCAGGATCAGGTCGGCCAGCACCGTCTCCTCGAGCGTCGCCTTGAACGCCTCGACCAACTGGTGCGGCAGCTTCTCGATGAAGCCGACGGTGTCGGTCAGCAGGTAGTCGCGGCCGGAGAGCTCGAAAGTGCGCGTGGTCGGGTCGAGGGTGTGGAAGAGGCGGTCGCGGACCTCGACCTCGGCGCCGGTCAGCGCGTTCAGCAGCGTCGACTTGCCGGCGTTGGTGTAGCCGGCGAGGGCCACCCGCGGCAGCGAGGAGCGCTCGCGCTGCGCGCGCATCACGCCGCGGTTGCGCTCCAGCTGTCCCAGCCGGCGACGCAGGGCGGCGATCCGGTTGCGGGCCAGCCGGCGGTCGGTCTCGATCTGGGTCTCACCCGGGCCCCTGGTGCCGATGCCGCCGTCCATGCGACCCGCGCCGAGGCGCTCGAGGTGGGTCCAGAGGCCCCGCATGCGGGCCATGTTGTATTCGAGCTGGGCCAGCTCGACCTGCAGCTTGCCCTCGGCCGAGTGGGCATGGTCGGCGAAGATGTCGAGGATCACCGCGGTGCGGTCGATCACCGGCACACCTAACGCGCTCTCAAGGTTGCGCTCCTGGCGAGGCGCAAGTTCGTCGTCGCAGGCGACCAGGTTCGCGCCCGTCTCCGCGATCTCCCGTTTCAGCTCCTGCAGACGGCCGCGGCCGAAGTAGCGGTCGGGGTCGGGTTGCGGGCGCTGCTGGGTTGCCTCGCCGGCGGTCGCCACCCCCGCCGTGCGCAGCAGCTCCTTCAGCTCCGCCAGCGAATCGCCCTCGCTGCGGCCGTCGACGATGCCGATCGCCAGCGCCCGCTGGCGCGCCCGTCGGTTCGAGATGCCGGCACCGTTCGACGACGCCGCGTAGCGGGTCTCGGTCGTCCTGCCGTTTCTCGAACCTTGCACTCAGGGGAATTGTAAGCGTCAGGCCCGGCCCTATAGGGTGGGGTACCGTGAAGGTCTTCGTCACCGGGGGAACCGGCTTCATCGGCGGCGAGGTCGTGCGCCAGCTGTGCGACCGCGGCGAGGAGGTCGTCTGCCTGGTCCGCAACCCCGGCAAGGCGACGAAGCTGAACGAGCTCGGCTGCGAGCTGGTCAGCGGCGATCTCGGCGACGAGGCCGCGTTGCGCAAGGGCATGGAGGGCTGCGAGGCGGTCATCCACGCCGCGGCGATGTACGAGGTCGGAATCCCGGCCAAGCAGCGCCCCGCGATGTGGGAGGCCAACGTCGCCGGCACCGAGCGGGTGATGAAGGTCGCGCTGGAGACGAAGGTGCCGCGGATCGTCTACGTCTCGACCGTTGGGATCTTCGGCAACACCAACAAAAAGGTCGTCGACGAGTCCTACAAGAACCCCGAGTCCGACTTCACCTCCTACTACGAGGAGACCAAGCTAGAGGCCCACAAGATCGTCCAGCGGATGATCGACGAGCAGGACCTGCCAGCGATCATCGTTCAGCCGGGCGGCGTCTACGGGCCGGGAGACACCTCGCAGGTCGCCGACCTGCTGGAGGAATTCTTCGCCGGCAAGCTGCCGCTGCTGCCCTTCCCCGAGCTGGGGATCTGCATGAGCCACGTCGAGGACATCGCCGGCGGCATCGTCCTCGCCCTCGACAAGGGCAAGCTCGGTGAGACCTACGTGATCAGCGGGCCGGTGACGACGATGCGCGAGGCGATCGAGACGGTCGCCAAGGTCAGCGGCCGCAAGGCGCCCAAGCGGGACCTGCCGACCGGGCTGATGAAGGCGATGATCCCGATCGGCCCCCTGGTCGGGAAAGTGATGGGACAACCGCCCAATCTGCGCGAGCTGATCTCCTCGGCCGACAATGTCACCTTCTGGGCTAGTTACGAGAAGGCTCAGAGAGAGCTTGGATACTCGCCGCGGGGGATGGAAGAGGGTTTGAGGCAGACGCTGGAGGCGGACGACCGCTTCCCCGCTCCCGTCGCTTAGGCTGCCGCGGGTGCGCGTTATCGACGTGATGCATCTGGGGCGGCCGCATGTCATCGGCTGCTGGGAAGCAGATGGGGTTCTCGTAGATCCGGGGCCGGAGTCTTCGCTTCAAACGTTGATTGAGGCAATTGGCGATGAGCAGCCGCGCGCTCTACTGCTGACGCACATCCACCTCGATCACGCGGCCGCTACCGGGGCGATGGTGCGGCGGTGGCCGGAGCTCGAGGTCTACGTGCATGAGCGGGGGGCGCCGCATTTAATCGATCCTTCGAAGCTGTTGGCCAGTGCTGAGCGGCTCTATGGGGACAGGCTGAATTACCTGTGGGGCGAGATCGTGCCGGTGCCCGAGGAGAACGTTCGCGTGCTCAGCGGTGGCGAGACGGTCCATGGGATGCGCGTCGCCTACACCCCGGGCCACGCCTCCCACCACGTCTGTTACCTGCACGAGGACAGCGGCACCGCCTTCGCCGGCGACGTCGCCGCCTGCCGCATCCCGCCTTCGAACGTAATCGTCCCGCCCACTCCCCCGCCCGACATCGATATCGAGACCTGGGAAGACTCGCTGGACACGGTCGCCGGCTGGTCGCCTCAGCGGCTCGCGCTCACCCACTTCGGCTCGATCGACGAGGACGTCTCCGGCCACATCGAGAAGGTGCGGGCGAAACTGCGCGAAGAGGCCGAGTTGGCTCGGCGGATGCCCAAGGAGGAGTACGACGCCGACAACGAGGCCCGCATCCGCCGCGAGCTTGCCGCGGAAGGGATCGAAGGCGACACCGTCGACGAGCTCCTGCAGGCGGTCCCCACCGCCTACCAATGGGGTGGCCTCGACCGCTACTGGCGCAAGAAGGCCGAGCGCGAAGCGTCCGACGCCTGATCCGCGCAGGGTTATGTCCCCTGCCGCCGGGTACCTGAGCTCCTAGCCAAGGGAACTGGGAACTAAGGAGGACGAGGAATGGTCGGGATTTCGACGCTGCGACGCCTGGCCGTCGCGCTGGTGGCACTGTCGATCGGGTTTGCGCTGCTGGCCGGGCCGGCTGCGGCGACGAAGCCGCCGCGGGTGATGGCGGCGCTCGGCGACTCGATAACCCGCGCCTACAACTCCGACGGCCCCGGCTGCCCCACCGGCCCCGCGCTCGACTGCCCGAAGAACTCCTGGGCGACCGGGACGAACCCGCTGGTCGACAGCGTCAGGGAACGCCTCGACGCCGCTTCGCCCGGGTCACTGGCCGCCTTCAACGACGCCGTCTCCGGCGCCCGGGCGGTCAACCTGCTGAGCCAGGCGCAGGTCGCCGCCAGCCAAGACCCCGACTTCGTCCTGATCGAGATCGGCGCCAACGACGCCTGCGCGACGACGCCGACCCCCACCGCGACCTTCCGCGGCCAGGTGCGCGAAGCCATCGAGGTAATCGTGGACGCGAACCCGAAGGCATATGTCCAGCTGATGAGCATCCCCGACATCAACCAGCTCCGCACCCTCTTCACCAACCCGCCCGACCAGAACGCGCTGTTGCGCTGGTCGCTGTTCAGCGTCTGCCAGGGCCTGCTCGCCAACCCGCTCTCCACCGAACAGGCCGACGAAGAACGCCGCGCCGCCTTCCGTGAACAGGTGATCGCCTACAACGACGCCCTGGCCGAAGTCTGCGCCGAATTCAAGCGCTGCCGCTGGGACGGCAACGCCGTCTTCGACTCCGAATTCACCACCGCAGACGTCGCCACCGTCGTCAACACCGGTGGCATCGACATCCCGCCTTTCAACCAGATTCCGATCTTCGGCGCCGGCAACCCGAACTCGACCGCTGACTACTTCCACCCGTCGATCTCGGGCCAGGCGCGCCTGGCCGAAGCGGCCTGGGGCACGACGTTCAACGACTGGCGCCACCGCAAAGGCGCCCTGGCGCCCGCGGGAGGCTAGGCCCACACAAGCGGTCAGCGCAGCTGGCGCGGATCTTGGCCTGGCTCCACCTTTCGAGGCGGATCAGTCGAACCGTCATAGAGCTGTCGTCCGCCAAGCGGGCCTGGCAGCTTCACCTTGAGCCGCCCGACCGGATTACCGGGGCAGGTTTGGGGACCTTCGAGGACTTCGACCCAGAGGGTGACGACGACCGCTTTTTCCAGGTAGCGGACTTCGGGACGCTGGAGATGCGGAATTGGGTCTCTGCCTCCCGTGCACGCGGTCTCATGCACCGCGACGACGATGCTCGTCGAAGTAGGTTCCGGAAGTGGTTCTCCCGGATAGAGGACCCACTCGATCGGCCTAAATCCTTCGTGAAAAGGAGGCGGAGCGCAATTTTTCACCGCCGCATCCGAAGTGCGCTCCCGCTGCTGTCGATCGACTGCAACGACAGCGCAGGCGACTCCATAGTGCTGTTTCGAGACAGAGGCCCAGGCAGTGCCAGCCAGGCACATCGCCAGCAAGGCACCCACAATCGCGCAAGCCCTCCCCCGCACCGAGACCATGGCGGTCAGTGTAAAAGGGCTCCTGCTTCAGGCCAGGTGCTCACGCATCCGCTCGACCGCCTCTTCGATCCGCGCGTCGGGGGCGGTCAGGGCGATGCGGAAGAAGCCCTCGCCGCTCGGCCCGTACATCGAGCCGGGCGAGATGACGACGGCGGCCTCCTCGAGCACGAGCTCGCAGAAGGAGGTCGAGGTGTGGCCCTCGGGGACCGGGGCCCAGACGTAGATCGTGCCCTTCGGCGAGGCCACCTCGACGCCGATCTCATCCAGTGCGGAGACGACGAGGTCGCGGCGGCGAGCGTAGGTTTCGTTCATCTGCTCCAGCGGCTCGTTCGGACCCTTCAGCGCGGCGACGCCGGCCATCTGGATCGCCTCGAAGAGGCCGGAGTCGACGTTGGTCTTCAGCCGCCAGTAGGTCTGGATCGCCTCGGCGTTGCCGAGGATCGCCGCACAGCGCCAGCCGGTCATGTTGTAGCCCTTGGACAGGGAGAAGACCTCGACGCCGACATCCTTGGCGCCGGGCGTGGCGAGGAAGCTTGGGGCGACGTAACCGTCGTAGGTGGTCTCCGAGTAGGCGTTGTCGTGGACGACGAGGATCTCGTACTCCTTGGCGAAGGAGACGACGGTCTCGAAGAAGCCCTCGGGGACGATCGCGCCGGTCGGATTGTTCGGGTAGTTGATGAACATCAACCGGGCGCGGGCGGCAACGTCGGCTGGGACGGCGGTCAGGTCCGGCGCGAAGCCCAGCTCGGGCACCAGCGGCAGCAGCTCGGCCTTGGCGCCGGCGAGGATCGGCCCGCCGGTGTAGACCGGGTAGCCAGGGTCGGAGGCGAGGGCGACGTCCTCCGGGTCGAGGAAGGCGAAGCAGAGGTTGTAGATGCACTCCTTGGCGCCGATCGCCGGGATCACCTCGCCGCTGGGGTCGATCTCGACCCCGAAACGGCGGTCGTAGAACTCGGCGAAGCCCTGGCGAAACTCGTCGCGGCCGCGGTTGCTCGGGTACTGGTGGTAGGCGGGGTTGGCGACCGCCTCCTGCATCGCCTCGACGACGTGCGGGTAGGTCGGTTCATCCGGATCGCCGATCCCGAGGCTGATCACGTCGATCCCGGCGGCGCGCTTGTCGGCGATCTGCTGCTCGAGTTCCTGGAACTTGTATGGAGGGATGGCCTCCAGGCGTCTTGAGGGGTCAGAGATGCCCATGCGGACGCGGAAATCTATCCGTCCAGCTCGGCCAGCGCCTGCACGAGCTCGGGCGAGAGCTCGCCGCTGAAGACCGGCTCGGCCCAGCCGTCGAGGCGGACCGAGAGGTCCTCGCCGACCTCGACCGTCAGCTCCCCGCCTTCGAGCTCGATCGTGATCGGGCTTTGCGAGCCGCGCAGAACGGCGGTGACGGCTGCGCCGCTGGCGCCGGTGCCGGAGGAGAGCGTCTCTCCCACCCCGCGCTCGAAGATCCGGGCGCGGACGCGGCTGCCGTCGATCGCGATGAAGGAGACGTTGGTGCGGTTCGGAAAGAGCGCGTTGCCTTCGATCCCGGGGCCGATCGTGCCGAGGTCGAGCTCGTCGAGCTCCTCGCCGACGACGATCGCGCACTGCGGGTTGCCGATCGAGACGTGCTGGAACTCCCAACTGCGCCCGCCGGCCTCCAGCGTCCCGCGCCCGTCCTCGGGACCGGACGGGTAGTCCTTCGAGGTGGTCGAAGCCCGGCCCATGTCGACCGAACAGGTCAGCTCGCCGGTGATCGTCGGGCGGATCGGCCCGGCGACGGTGCTGATCGCGAACTCGTCCTCGTCGGTCCAGCCGTTGCGCCGCAGATAGAGGATCGCCTCGCGGGCGCCGTTGCCCGAGAGCTCGGCCTCCGAGCCGTCGGGGTTGAAGATCCGCAGCTCGGCGACGAACTCAGGGTCCTCGCTGCGCGAGAGCAGCAGCACGCCATCGGCGCCGACCCCGAAATGCTGGTCGCAGAGCCACTCGACCCGCGTTTCCGTCAACGGCCACGGCAACCGCTCCTCCTCGAGGATCAGATAGTCGTTGCCCAGTGCCTGCCACTTCTCGAACTTCACGCGCGGCAGCCTATTCGGGAGGCAATCTCTGCGTCGGAGAGGCCAGTGCGGTCGATCGGCACGAGGTTGGGGATTTTCCGCATCCAGGTGAGCTGGCGGCGAGCGTAATTGCGGGAGCGCTTCTTCATCGTCTCCAGGTCGCCGGCAAGGAGCTCGTCGAAGCCGAGGGCCTTGCGAGCGGTGCGGCCGGGGCCGAGAGCGTCGGCGCGCCGGGCCTCCTCAGCCGCGCCGGCGGCGACGATCGCCTCGACGCGGGCGTCGATCCGTTCGTAGAGCTGGGCACGGTCCATGTCGAGGCCGAAGATCCTCGTCGGGTGACGGGTATCCGGCGACCACAGCTCCGACTCCTGCGATTCCGGCGGCACCTTTTCCAGCGAGAGCTCCGCCAACGCCGCCCGCAGATAAAGCCCCGTCCCCCCCACCACAATCGGCCGCCGCCGCGCCTCCAACGCCGCATCTATCTCCGCATGGGCAAGCGGCATGTAGTCGCCGACCGAGAAATCCGCCGTGATCGGGACAAAGGAGAGCAGCCGATGCTCCAGTTGCTCCTGCTCCTTCTCGGTGGCTGCCCCCGTCAAGGTCTCCAGCCCTTCGTAAATCTGCAGCGCATCGCAGTTGATTGCGATGGGGTCCTCGCCCCGCTCCCGCAGTACCTCAGCTAAGGAAAGAGCGACCCCGGTCTTCCCGACGCCCGTAGGTCCGAATATCGCGATTACGTTCAAAGAAGGTGCGAGAGGGGCCGCGCCGAGACACCGCTCAGCGTCTGCGACGTCGCCGACTGAATCTCCACGGGGACGAATTCCCCTGGACTGGCTTCGCCGTCGAAGTTGACCGCCTTGCCGTGCCTGGTCCGCCCTCGCAGCTTCGTCTCATCAGTGCGACTCGTCCCCTCGACCAGCACGTCCATAGTCCGCCCGACGAAGCGCTGGGCGCGCTCGGCCGCCCGCCGCTGGACTACCTCGACCAGCCGTTCCATCCGCTCGACCTTGACCGGGTGCGGCAGCTGATCGTCCATCGTCGCCGCCTCGGTTTCGCGGCGCGGCGAGAAGACGAAGGTGAAGGCGCCGTCGTAGCCGACCTCCTCGGCCACCTCCAGCGTCTCAGTGAAGTCGGCCTCGGTCTCGCCGGGGAAGCCGACGATGATGTCGGTGGTGATCGCGCAGTCGGGGACGTGCTCGCGGATCAGCGCCACCCGGTCCATGTAGCGCTGGCGGTTGTAAGTGCGGCGCATCCGTTTGAGCACGGCACTGGAGCCCGATTGCAGCGGCAGGTGAATCTGCTCGCAGAGCGCGGGCAGCTCGGCGTGGGCGCGGATTACGTCCTCTTTCATGTCCTTCGGGTGTGGGCTCGTGTAGCGGATCCGCTCGATCCGCTCGATCGCGTCGACCCGGCGCAACAGGTCAGAGAAGCCGGTGCGCGTCTGCAACGGCAAATCGCGGCCATAGCTGTTGACGTTCTGCCCCAGCAGCGTCACCTCTACAACGCCGTCGGCCGCCAGCGCCTCCGCCTCGACGACCAGCTCGTCGGGGTCGCGGCTGACCTCCCGCCCCCTGGTTGAGGGGACGATGCAGTACGAGCAAACGCAGTTGCAGCCCTGTGAAATCTGCAGCCAGCCCTGGAACTCGCGCTCGCGACGGGTCGGCAGGTGGCCGGAGAAGTCCTCGAACTCGAAGTAGCCCTGGGCGGTCAGCGAGTCGCTGTTGAGGAACTCGGCGAGCTTGTGGATCTGCCCCGGTCCGAAGGCGACGTCGACGAACGGGAAGCGCTCGAAGACCTCCTCCTTGACCGACTGCGCCCAGCAGCCGCCGACTCCCACCACCCGCTCGGGGTCTTCGCCCTTCAGCCGCTTCGCCTCTCCCAGGTGGGCGATGAAACGGCTGTCGGCCGACTCGCGGATCGAGCAGGTGTTGAAGAGGATCAAGTCGGCCTCTTCGCGGCTCGGCACCTCCTCGTAGCCGAGCGAGGCCAGCATCCCGCGCATCCGCTCGGAGTCGTGCACGTTCATCTGGCACCCGAAGGTGGTGACGTGGAACTTCATCGCGCTCACAAAGCCGAGATTAACGGCGCCGAGGCGCCAAGGCACTACTTGACCGTCAAGGTCCCTTCCATGCCGGCCTCGCGATGGCCGGGGACGGAGCAGAAGAAGGTGTAGGTGCCGGGTTTGAGTTCCGCCGTCTCCGATTCTTCGCTGCTGGCGACCGGTTCGAAGCCGGCGAGTTCTTTCCCGCTTGCGTCTTCGATCACCACGTTATGGGGAATCCCCGAAGGGTTTTTGAAGTCGATCGTGACCTTTCCGGGTTTGGCGCTCAGTTCGGTCGTGTCGTAGGCGAGCTCGGTTTCGCTTGCTTCCAGCTGCAGAGTGGTTTCGGCCCCGCCGCCGGCTTCCTTGCCTTCGCCTTCACTCTTGCCAACCGGTTCTTCGCCCTTGATCGAGCCTTCGGCGCCTTCTTCGGCTTGTTCTTCAGCTTCTTCGCTCTCGCCGCCTGCAGCGCCTTCGCCTTCGAAGGGGCCCGAGGTCTCGCCCTTTTCGACCTCTTCGTTGAACTTCTGGTACTCGGCTGCCTTTGCTTCGTGCTCTTCCCCGGAATAGCGGGTGGCGAAGGTGGTGGTGGCAACGACGAAGACGGCAAACCAGAGGACGACCGCCGGCAGCGCCCTGCCCGGGAAGTCCTTCAGTTTCAGGCCGACGAAGCTGACCGTCACCGCCGAGACGGCGAGGACGATCCCGCAGATGTAGAAGAGGGTTTCGTTGCTCATAAGGCGGCGGTGATCCTATAGAGGTTGGCGGCTGAGCCGCCGTGAGGCGAAGGGGCTTAAGCCGCCTTCGCCTCGGCCGGCGGGGCGACTGCCTCGCCCTCGCTGCTCTCAGGCGCATCGCCGTCGATCCCCAGCGCCGTCCGGACCTTAGTTTCGATCTCCAGTGCCAGCTCCGGGTTGTCGACCAGGAACTGTTTGGCGTTATTGCGGCCCTGGCCGAGCCGGGTCTCGCCGTAAGAGAAGAAGGAGCCCGATTTCTGGACCAGGTCCTGCTCTATCCCGAAGTCGAGCAGACCGCCCTCGCGGGAGATCCCGACCCCGTACTCGATATCGAATTCGGCCTGACGGAACGGCGAAGCGACCTTGTTCTTGACGACTTTGACCCGAACCCGGTTCCCGACCGCCTCGGTCCCTTCCTTCAGGGTCTCGATGCGGCGGATGTCGAGTCGCTGCGAGGAGTAGAACTTCAGCGCCCGGCCGCCCGGCTGGGTCTCCGGCGAGCCGAACTGGACGCCGACCTTTTCGCGGATCTGGTTAGTGAAGAGGCAGACGGTGTTGGTCCGGTTCAGATTGCCGGCCAGTTTGCGCATCGCCTGTGACATCAGCCGCGCCTGCAGGCCGACGGTGGTGTCGCCGATCTGCCCGTCGAGCTCGGCTTTCGGGGTCAGCGCCGCGACCGAGTCGATCGCGACCACGTCGACCGCACCGGAGGCAATCAGCCGGTCGGCAATCTGCAGCGCCTGCTCGCCGTAGTCGGGCTGAGAGACCAGCAGCTCGTCGGTGTCGACGCCGATCGCCCGCGAGTAGACGGGGTCAATCGCGTGCTCGGTGTCGATGAAGGCACAGACGCCGCCCATCGCCTGGGCCTGAGCGATGATGTGGTTGACGAGCGTCGTCTTGCCCGAAGACTCCGGACCGAAGATCTCGACGATGCGACCGCGGGGGACGCCGCCGATGCCAAGCGCCAGATCGAGCGCGAGGGAGCCGGTGGGAATCGCCTCCACCTTGACCGTCCCTTTGTCGCCCAGGCGCATCAGTGAACCCTCGCCAAACTCCCTGCGAATCCCGCCGACCGCGTTCTCGAGCGCAGCGTCCTTCGCTTTCGCTTCCTTCGCGGAGACGTCGTTCAAGCTCCCTTTTCTCTCTGCCATCTCTAGATCACCTCACTGCTGCCCTCATCCGGGCAGCTCGACTTGCGCCAATGGCACGTAGCGCGCACCAGTTGGCTGAAGGACAGAACGGTACAGCGTCATCCGGACGGCAATCCGGGGCTCGGAGAGCTCCGGAGGAAGCGGTCCGGGAGGCTCGGAGACGACCGCCGGTCGCCGCGAGCCCCGCGCCTCGGGACGCACCCGAGCCACGGTCACATGCGGCCAAAACGGCCGCTTCTCGGGCTCGTAGAAGCCCTCTTCGACAAGTCTTTGCTCGAGCCCGGCTTGCAGCGACCCCGCCCCCGGCGAGATCGCCGGCAGGGCGAATACTCGCGCCCGCCCCCGCGGCGGCCGCTGCTCCGCGTCGCGCATCTCCACCCAGGGCGCCGGCCCCGCGCTCTCCTCGACCGCTGCGGCGATCCGCTCGATCTCCTTCTCCGGCCGGTAGCCAAGGAAGGAGAGCGTGATGTGCAGCGACTCGGGGGCGACCGGGCGCAGCGCCAAATCCGTCAGCGCCTCCCTCCCCCACACCACGATCCCCTCCCGGAGGTCATCGGGTAGGTCGAGGGCGACGAACAGACGCGCCCGCGGGCTCTTCAGTCGCTCCTTGGCCATGGCCGCCACGCTACGGGGCAAGGACGCACGGAACAACGCCTCAAAGCAAAATTTCCGCTACGGCTTTTCGCCGTCTTCCTCACCGAGGAGCTGGCGCAGCAGGTGCATGCCGACCAGCGCCGAGCGCTCGCGGATATCCGGGCGGCCGCCGGGGATGGCGGGATCGCGGGCGATGCTGGTGCCGTCGGCGAGGCGGGCGTTGAAGCAGACGTAGCCGACCGGCTTCTCCTCGCTGCCGCCTCCCGGGCCGGCGATGCCGGTGATCGAGACCGCGACGTCGGCGTCGAAGCGCTCCAGGGCGCCGACCGCCATCGCCTCGGCCACCTCCGGCGAGACCGCCCCCTTCGCCTCAATCAGATCCGGATCCACCCCGAGCAGTTCCGCCTTCGCCTCGTTCGAGTAGGCGACGACGCCGCCGGCGAAGTACTCCGACGCCCCGGCCAGATCGGTAATCCGCGCCGCCAGCAGGCCGCCGCTACAGGACTCCGCCAGCCCGAGCCGGTGACCCAGCAGCAGCGTCGCCACCTGGGAGTCGATCGTCTCCCCGTCGAGGCTGAAGGTCTCGTATCGGTGCCGCTGCACCAGCCCCTTCCGCACCGCCTCAGCCACCGAGGTCGCCTCGTCGCGGTAGCGGACGTCGATCTCGATCTCGCCTTTGCGCAAGCAGGTGGTGATCTCCACCGCGCCCAACTCGAGCCCCTCGGACTCCATTTCCCGCAGGCTCTTGGCGATTTCCGACTCCGGCACCCCGAACATCCGCATCGTGTAGGCCCGCAGCGGCGTCGCCCGCGACAGAATCTCCTGCACCTGGGGCGTTTCCACGGCCACCGGCCACATCGGCTGCAGCTCCCGCGGCGGTCCTGGCAGGACGACCACCACCCGCTCCCCGGCCGGGACCACCAGGCCGGGCGCCGTCCCGACGGGGTCGAGCGGCACCGCACCCTCCGGCACCATCGCCTGCTTGCGGTTCGCCTCCTGCAGCGCCCCCTCGTCGAGGCGGAAGCGACGCGCGAAGCCGCTGAGGATCTCGGCGATCTTCGCTTCCATCTCCTCGTCGAGAGCCATCGGGCGACCGGCGAAGCGGGCGACGATCTCGGCGGTCAGGTCGTCTGCCGTCGGACCCAGGCCGCCGCTGGTGACGATCAGGTCCATCCCCTCGCCTGCCATGAAGCGCAGCGCCGCTTCCAGATCCTCGGGCCGGTCCGCCACGACCAGGATGTGGGCCACCTCGACCCCGAGCTCGCCTAGGCGTTCGGACAGCCAGGGGCCGTTGGCATCGGAGATGCGACCGGTCAGGACCTCAGTCCCGGTGACGACGATGCCGGCTCGGATCACGTGCAGGTCGGCCGTTCGCCTTCGGGCAGTTCGCGGACGGAGCCGTCGGAGCGCACGGTAAAGCCGATCGGGCTCGACGGTTCCGGAATGTTCGCCTGCTTGCCGTCCACGGTCATGGTCACGGCGCCGTTACCTAGCGCCAGGCTGAAGCTACCGGACCGGAAAGGTCCTTCGGATTCGCCGGGCGCAAGAGTAATGCCGTCGACCAGCGGCTTGTCCTGCTCGTTGAGGAGGCAGACCCAGACTTCACCCGTCGCCGCCAGCTCCAGCGAGTGCCCGACCGAAGCCGGTTTCCTACGGTGGCCCTGGCGCTGTCCCGCCCCTGCCTTCGCTCCCGTCTTCTGAGCTCCGGGCTGGGCGCCGCCGCCGCCGTTCGAGCCCCCTCCCGTGGAGAGCCCGACGACGAGTAGGGCCGCAACGACAAGGGCAATGACGAAAGCGGCAATGACCTTGGGAGGAATCGCGGGGATCCCGCCCCCGCCCCGGCGGTGCCGGGTCACCGGTCGCGGCCGCGGATCGACCCGCGGCAGGCGCTCACCCGGGCGCGCGGCTCCCCGCGCCTGCCGCTGTTCCTCCGCCAGGCGCTCGCCGTCGAGGCCGAGGAAGCGCCCGTAGGTACGGATGAAGGCACGGGCGTAGGTGTCCCCGGGGAGATGGTCCCACTCGTCGTTCTCGATCGCCTGCAGGTAGCGACCGCGGATCTTCGTCGCCGCTTCCACGTCGGCAAGGCTGAGCTTGCGGCGGGTGCGCGCCTCGCGCAGCTTGTTGCCTACGGAGTCGTCCACACCCTCATTCTGCGTCCCCGAGCCCGAAGACGCAAAGTGCGTGCTTTATTCGTCGCTGTCTGCGTCGACCGCGACCGGCGCCGGCTCACCCTCGCCGCTGCTGAGGACCCGCGGCAGATCCGCCTGGGTGATCAGCACCTGGCGCGGTTTCGAGCCCTCGTAGCCGGAGATGACGCCGCGCCGCTCGAGCATGTCGATCAGCCGCCCGGCGCGGGTGTAGCCGACCCGCAGCCGCCGCTGGACCATCGAGACCGAGGCGGTCTCGGTCTGGACGACGAGGCGGATCGCCTCATCCAGCAGGTCGTCGCTGTCGGGGTCGAAGTCGTCGTCACGCCCCTCGCCCTCGGCCTCCTGCGGCGTCTCCAGCAGCTCATCCTCGAAATCCGGTTCGCCCTGCTTGGCCCAGTGCTTGGTGATCCGCGCGATCTCCTCCTCGGTGACGAAGGCGCCCTGGACCCGCGCCAGCTTCGAGGTGCCGGCGCCGCGGAAGAGCATGTCCCCCTGGCCGAGCAGGGTCTCCGCCCCACCCTGGTCGAGGATCACCCGCGAGTCGGTCTGCGAGGAGACCGCGAAGGCAATCCGCGAGGGGATGTTGACCTTGATCGTGCCGGTGATGATGTCGGTTGAGGGGCGCTGGGTCGCCAGCACTAGGTGGATGCCGGTGGCCCGCGACTTCTGGGCCAAGCGGATGATCGAGTCCTCGACTTCGGCCGGGGCGACCATCATCAGGTCCGCGAGCTCGTCGATCACGCAGAGGATGTGCGGCAGCGGCGCTTCGCCCTTCTTCTGGCGGGTGCGGTTCAGTTCGCTCAGGTTGCGGGCCCGGGCTTCGCTCATGATCCCGTAGCGGCTCTCCATCTCGCCGATCAGGTTGGAGAGCACATTGGCGGCTAGACGCGGCGAGGTCACCACCGGCGTCAGCAGGTGCGGGACGTTCTCGTAGTGGTTGAGCTCGACCTGCTTCGGGTCGACCAGGACCAGGCGCACTTCGTTCGGCGAGGCCTGCATCAGGATCGAGGAGAGGATCGCGTTGACGCAGCCGCTCTTGCCCGAGCCGGTGGTGCCGGCGACGAGGACGTGCGGCATCTTCGCCAGGTCGGTCCAGACCGGATTGCCGTCGATCCCCTTGCCAAGCCAGGCGACCAGCGGCGAGGTCTTCTCCGGGCGGCCGGCATAGATGTCGCCCAGGCGGACCATGCGGCGACGAGCGTTCGGCACCTCGACCCCGACCGCCTGTTTGCCGGGGATCGGCGCGAGGATGCGGATGTCGGTCGAAGCGAGCGCGTAGGCGATGTCGTTCCCCAGCTCGGTGACTTTCTTGACTTTGGTCCCGGGCGCGAGGCGCAGCTCGAAGCGGGAGACGTGCGGGCCGCTGACGATGCCGACGATCTTCGCCTCGACCCCGAAGTGACCGAGCGTCTCGACCAGCTTGCGGCCGACCGCTTCGTGGTCGCGCGGGTCCGGGCCTTTGTCGCCTTTGCCGCGTTCGAGCATCTTCGCCGGCGGTGGCCGGTAGTCGATCTCTTCCGACATCGTCACGCCGCGTTTGTTGCCCAGCGGGGTCAGGCCAGCATGGGCCCGGTCGCCGCCGTCGACCACCGCGACCGCATCGTCGGAGTCGTAGTTCTGGAGCTCCGGCTGCGGATCGAGCTCACCCTCCTCGTCGGCCGGGAGGACGTGGGTCTCGGTGTCGGCCTCGGCCTCCGCGTCGAAGACCTGGGAGTCGAAGTCGTCCTCCTCGGCCAGGGCAACGGTCGGTTCGAAGTCCTCGTCCTCCTCGGGGTAGGAGCTCATCACGTCGGTGGCGCCGGCGAGGGTCGCGGCCTCGGCCCGAGCCTCGCGGTGCTCGCGCCAGTCGGCGTGGGTCTTGGCGACCGTGCGCGCAGCAGCGTCGCCGCCGGCGAAGACGCCGCGGAAGATCGATCGCAGCCCCCTGCCGATCCCGCGCGTCAGCGCCGAGACCGAGGTGCCGGTCAGCAGCATCCCGCCGACGACCAGCAGCAGGATCGTGAAGATGCGGGCACCAACGCGGCCGAAGAGGTAGTCGAGGGCGGTTTCGGCGCCGTAGCCGACCTTGCCCCCTTCCCAACCGAAGAAGAGGACGAAGACGAGGTAGACGCCGAAGGCGACGAGGAAGAGGGCGATCAGGTCGAGGTGGCGCTGCTCGATCCCGGCCGGCAGCCGCAACCCGCCGCCTTTGCCTTTGGCTTTGGGCTTGCGTTTGGACGCACCTTTACCTCGCCGCGCCGTTCCGACGCGCTTCTTACGCACGAACATGGGACCCCGTTCGACGCCGAGCCCCTCTCCCCTGCGAGCTAAATTCGCACTAAAAGTCGCACCCAGCAGCAATTTCCGCGGCTACCATCGGTTAATGCTCTCCGAAGTCGATCCGGTTGGTGGGCGCGTTCTGGTCGTCGAGGACGACGTCGACATCGCCGACGTCCTGCGGCGCTCCCTGCGCAACGAGGGCTACGAAGTGAAGACCTCGGCCGACGGGATCGAAGCGCTCGACGTCGCCGCCGGCTTCGTTCCCGACCTGGTTGTGCTCGACCTCGGACTGCCGGGGCTCGACGGCGTCGAGGTCTGCAGGCGCCTGCGCAGCGACGGGGACGTGCCAATCCTGATGCTGACCGCGCGGGCGGAGACCGAGGACCGGGTCACCGGCCTCGACAGCGGCGCCGACGACTACTTGGTGAAGCCGTTCGAGCGCAAAGAGCTGCTGGCCCGGATCCGGGCGCTGCTGCGCCGCCGCCCCCCGCGCGGGGCCGCCTCGCTGGAGGTTGGCGATCTCGTCCTTAACCCCGACACCCGTGAGGTACGCCGGGGCGAGCGCGAGATCGAGCTGACCAACCGCGAGTTCGAGCTGCTCGAGTTCCTGATGCGCAATGAGCGCCTGGTTGTTTCCCGCGAGCGGCTGCTCGACGAGGTCTGGGGCTACGACCCGATGGCGGCGACCAACACGATCGACGTCTTCATCTCCAACCTGCGGCGCAAGCTTGAGGCCGGCGACGAGTCGCGGTTGCTCCACACCAAACGCGGCGCCGGCTACGTGCTCAAGGCGTAGGGATGGGCCGCCTCGGGAACGGCCTCAGCCGGCTAGGTCGGCGCCTCCTGCACCCCCGCTCCTGGCCAGTCCGCTGGCGGTTGGCGACGGTCTCCGCGGGCTTGACGTTCGTCATCCTCGTCCTCTTCGGCGGCGCGATCGGCCAGATCGCCACCCAACGAATCCGCGACGACTTCAACAGCGAGGTCCACAGCGCGGTGCAGATCCTCGGCAGCGAATTCCAGATCGTCTACTCGCCCTTCGGCGAAGCGGAATTGCGACAGCGTCTTTCGCTGAACGACTTCGTGCTGCCCGACGACGCCTCGGCCAGGGTCTACGACGTCAACGGGAAACTGCTCGGCCGTAGCGAACACGCAGCGCAGCTCGGCCCGCTCAAGACCGGAATCTCCGACTTCCACGGCATGCGGGTCGCGACCGAAGCGATCACCGCCGAAACCGGCGAAGTGACCGGGTACGTCCAGTACGGGCGCAGCCTGCACCATGTCGAGGACACGGTCGACCGGGTCTGGCTGCTGATCGTGGGCGGCATCCTCGGCGGCACCCTGCTCGCCGTCTTCGCCGGGGTCGCGATCGCCGGCCGGGCGATGCGGCCAATCGCCTCGCTGACGGCGACCGCCAAGGAAGTCGCGACCACCCGCGACCCCTCGCAGCGGATGCCCGAGCCGACCAACGAGGACGAGGTCGGCGAACTCGCCCGCACCCTGGAGGAGATGCTTCGGTCCCTCGACGCGGCGAGGGCCGAACGCGAGGGCGTGATGCAGAAACAGCGCGAGTTCGTCGCCGACGCCTCCCATGAGCTGCGCACGCCGCTGACTAGCGTCCTCGCCAACCTCGAGCTGCTGCAGGCTTCCCTCGACAACCCCGACCAGGCCGAGGACCGGGAGATCGTCGACTCCGCTCTGCGCTCCTCGCGGCGGATGGGCCGGCTGATCTCCGACCTGCTGCTTCTGGCCCGCGCTGACGCCGGACGGCTGCAGGCGCACCGCCAGGTCGACCTGGCCGAAATCGCCGGCGACGCCGCGGCCGAGGTGGCACCGCTGATGGGCGAGCGGACACTGGTCCTCGAGAACGACCGACCGCTGCGGGTCGAGGGCAGCCGCGACGAGCTGCACCGGATGGTCCTCAACCTGCTCGATAACGCGATCCGCCACACCCCCCAGCGCTCCTGCGTCGAACTGACCCTGTGCGAAGAGGGCGGCGACGCCGTGGTCGAAGTCGCCGACGACGGGCCGGGGATCCCCGAGTCGATGCGGGACCAAGTATTCGACCGCTTCGTCCGCGGCACCGGCCCCGCCGACACCGCCCGTGGCACCGGCACCGGCCTGGGGCTCTCGATCGTCGGCGCCGTCGCCGCCTCCCATGGCGGCAGCGTCAAGGCCGCCGAATCCCGATCCGGCGGCGCCGTCTTCATCGCCCGCATCCCCTTGGCGGAGACCACGAAACCCGCTGCAAAACCTTTAGAGGCGCTTTAGACCCCCGTCCTAGATTTCCCAGTGGACGAGACACACTGGCCCGCCGAGGTTCTCCCCAGACACTGCCTCGGCGGGCTTTTTCTTTGCTTCGTGCTCCACAAGAAAAAGGCGCCCGCTTGAGCGGGCGCCTTTTCGGTTGTCGCTAGACGACTGCTCGGTCGTCGTTAGGCGATTACTGCCTTTCTTTGACAGCGGGTGCGCTTCCCACCCAGTTCGTTCCTTCGAGGATCGCCGTGTTGGTCCCGGCCGCAGACGGAACGCCGACGATCGAGTTCACGAACGGGTCGATGGCCCAAGAGAGGAGGATCCCTCCGCAGCCGTTCGCCCCTCCCGCCGCAAAGGCGTTGTCGACGATTTTGTTTTCGCTGTCGACGAGGATGTTGCCTTCTTCGATCGAGACGATGTTTCCGGGGAAGCCGGAGATCGAGGTGTTCGGAGGAGGCGGCGAGGTTTTACCGGTCGTGAGATTCAAATTGATCGGGCTCGAGTTCGAGCCGATGTAGCAGTTGCTACCCAGGAACGGGTTGCTCAACTTGACTTTGACCGGCAGGACGAATGCAGCTCCTTCACCGGACAGCACATTGGCCAGGCTGATTTTGACCGACGAGGCCGGCGCCGCCAGTTCAACCGTTGCGGTTACGCCGGTGAACCCGTTGTTGATCGTTTCGTTGAAGAGGTCCTTGATGAACTGAGGCCACCATGCAGGGGCTTCGATGCCGAGAAGACCTCCCGGTACCGTCTGCGGGGTTTTGGAGAGCGTGTTGCCGTCCGTCGCCGCGACCATCGTCATCGGACCGAAGATGCCGAAGGGCCCGCCGGCTCCACCCTGGAGGATCACCGGGTTTTTCAGCGGAACGGTTTTTTTCCCGAGCGTAAACGTGCCCGCCGAGCTTTCTGCGTAGATGCAGACTTCGACCGACGAGACGCTGGTCGGGCATTTCCCGAATCGGGCGTATTCCCCGGTCAGTTCCGCCGATGCCGAAGCAGCCGGCACCAGCATTGCTACGGCCAGGACTGCGGCCAGTAACAGCCTTTTCATTGACTGGTCCTTTCCTCTAGATTGCCGCTGAACAGACTGTCCAGCAGTGAATTGGTGCTATTCCCACACAGCAAAGTGCTTGTACCAAACAAGAACTTCCTCGGCACCTGTTTGCTTTGCTCGGCTGAAGCATTCGATCGATCGGGCGGCGGCGATTTCCCGTTATGGCAGCCGGCGCGGTTGCTTCAGACAGCGATGCAAATCGGATATATCGACAACACGCTGAATCGGGACTGCCGAGTCCACGGCGGCGATTTCCGCCACGGGTGACCGACATGGCTTTCCCTGCAAATCCCCAGATTCGAGACTCGTACTGCGACCGGTCGCCTTCGAGCCCCAGCCGATAGTTCGATCTCGCTCAGGAGACAGAAAAGCTCAGCTATGTCGCAAAAGACCCGGCCACCGGAATAGATCCGCTTTCCGACGCGACGGGGCTGAAAACTCGATTCGCAAATAACCGCACGTGCAACCTTGCGCCTTCTCGCCTTGTCGAACAAGGCGTCTGCCCCATCTTCGTCTTAGACCTCGATCACCACAGGGAGGACCATCGGGCGGCGGCGGAGGCGTTGCCAGACGAGCTTGCCGATCGCGTCGTGGAGGTCCTCCTCGACCAGGTGGTTCTCGCGGTGCCCAGCCTTGGCGGCTTCGTCGAGCTGGTCTTCGACCAGGTCCTTGAGGTCCTCAACAAGGGCATCCGCCTCTTCGAGGAAGGCAACGCCGCGGAAGATCACCTCGGGGTCGGCGACGATGGTGCCGTCGTCGTTGGAGATCGTGGCGACGACGATGAAGATGCCGTCGGCGGAGATCTCGCGACGGTCGCGGAGGGCGGCGTCGTCGGGCTCGCCGATGTTGACGCCGTCGACATAGATGACCCCGGCGTGGATGTCCTCGCCGAAGGCGGCCCCCGAGGAGTCGACTTCCAGCGGCAGGCCGTTGGCGCCCTGGAAGATCCGCTCGCGCTCGATCCCGACCGCTTCGGCCAGTTCGGCGTGCAGGCGCAGCCGCTTGTGGTCGCCGTGCACCGGCATCACGTAACGCGGTTTGGTCAGGTTCAGCATCAGCTTCAGCTCCTCCTGCCAGCCGTGGCCGGAGGCGTGGATCGGCGCGTCTTTGGCGGTGATCACGGTGGCGCCAATCTCGTAGATGCGGTCGATCGTCTCGTTGACCGCGCGCTCGTTGCCCGGCACCGGCGTCGCCGAGAAGACGACGGTGTCGCCGGAGTGCAGCTGCACGTCGCGGTGATCGTTGTTGGCCATCCGTCGCAGCGCCGAGAGCGGCTCGCCCTGGCTGCCGGTGGAGATCACCACCACCTTCTCGTCGGGGAAGTCCTCGATCTCGCGCGGCTGGATGAAGATCCCGTCCGGCGCCTTGGCGATCCCGAGGTTGGAGGCGATGTTGAAGTTCTTACGCATCGAGCGCCCGACCAGGGCCACCTTGCGGTCGAGCCGCACGGCTGCGTCGATCACCTGCTGGACGCGGTGGATGTTGGAGGCGAAGGAGGTGACGATGATCCGGCCCTTGCAGCGGCTGAACTGCTCCAGCAGCGCCGGGCCGACGGACGACTCCGACGGAGCCACTCCCGGCCGATCGGCGTTGGTCGAGTCGCCGCAAAGCAACAGCAGCCCTTCCTTGCCCAGCTCGGCCAGGCGCGAGACGTCGGCAGGGCGCCCGTCGACGGGGGTCTGGTCGAACTTGTAGTCGCCGGTCATCAGCACCGAGCCGGCCTCGGTTGAGAGCAGGACCGCCCGCATGTCCGGGATCGAGTGGGCGAGGTGGATCAGCTCGAGCTCGAACGGTCCGCGGCGCACCTTCTCCCCCGGCGGCAGCTCCTGCAGCGGCGCCGAGTCGCCGAGCTTGTGCTCGTCGAGCTTCGAGCGCACCATCCCGATCGTCAGCAGACCGCCGTAGATCACCGGCGGCATGCCGATCTCTTTCAGCACGTAGGGCAGCGCCCCGACGTGGTCCTCGTGGCCGTGGGTGAGGACGATCGCCTCGATGTCATCCCCGCGGTCGCGCAGGTAGGAAAAGTCCGGCAGCACGAGGTCGATCCCGTGCATCTCCGCGGTCGGGAACATCAGCCCCGTGTCGACGACGACGATGCCGCCGTCGTACTCGATCACGGTCATGTTCTTGCCGATCTCGCCGAGGCCGCCCAAGGGCAGCACTCGCAGTTTGCTTGGCACTAGTTACTCACTCTCTCTTAGGAAGTTCTAACTGGCCACCGCGACGCCGGCGGCGTCGAGCCCAGCTTTTATGGCGGCTCGCTGCTCGGCGTCGGCGGATACCAGGGGAAGTCGAAGTCGATCCTCACAGAGGCCCAGCATCTCCAGGGCCGCCTTCAGCGGGATCGGGTTGGTAGTGACGGAGGTGGCCTCGTAGACCGGCGTGATCTCGGCGTCGATCTGGCGCGCCCGCTCGATGTCGCCGGCCTGGGCCGCCTCCCACATCTCCCGCATCCGGTCGCCGACGATGTGCGCGGAGACGAGGATGCCACCACCGCCGCCGAATTCGAGCACGCGGAGAAAGACGTTGTCGTTGCCGGCCAGGACGGTCAGACCCTCGATCGGCCCCAGCTCGTCGTCGTTGGCCTGCTTGACGGCGACGATGTTGTCGATCTGCCCGAGTTCGCCCAGCAGCTTGGGGTCGGCGTTGATGATTACCCGTGAGGGGATGTTGTACATCACCATCGGCAGCTCGGGGACAGCCGCGGCGACGGTCTCGAAGTGGGCGCGAATGCCGGCCTCGTTGGGCTTGTTGTAGTACGGGCAGACGACCAGGGAGGCGTCTGCCCCAGCCTCGGCGGCCATCTTCGTCAGCTCGCAGGAGTGGCGGGTGTCGTTGGTGCCGGTGCCGCAGATCAGCAGTGCCTCGTCCCCCACCTCGGCTCGCACCGTCTGCAGCAGCTCGATCTCCTCGCCGTCGGTCAGGGTCGGGCACTCGCCGCTGGTCCCGGCGATCACCAGGCCGTGCGAGCCGTGCTCGAGGAGGTACACCGCCAGCCGCCGTGCCGCGTCATGGTCCACCCGCCCGCTCTCGTCGAACGGGGTCGCCATCGCGGTGAGGACTCCCTTGATCTCCTTCATCGGTTCCAGGGTATCCCGTCAGGCGGCAGGTCGAGAACTCAGCATCATCTACAGCAGCTTCTCGAGCCCGACCGTGAAGCGGTCAGGCAGCTCGCCCACCTTGCGGCAGGCGAGGACGACGCCGGGCATGAAGGAGCTGCGGTCGATTGAGTCGTGGCGGATCGCGAGGGTCTGACCCTCGCCACCGAAGATCACTTCCTGGTGGGCGACAAGGCCGGGGAGGCGGACCGAGTGGATCGGCTGGTGGACGTTGCCGCCCGCCGCGTCGATTAGCTCCTGGGTGCGCTTCGCGGTGCCCGAGGGGGCATCGAGCTTCTTATCGTGGTGGAGCTCGACGATCTCGCACTCGGGCATGTGCTTGGCGATCGTCTGCGAGGCCTCCATCAGCAGCACCGCCCCGATCGCGAAGTTGGGGGCGACGAAGCAGTTGGCCTGCGACGCCTCAGCGGCCTCGCGGGCCGCTTCGAGGTCGAAGCCGGTGGTGCCGACGACGGCGTGGACGCCCGCCTCGAGGCAAGCGCGGACGTTTGCCAGCGCCGTGTCCGGCACCGTGAAATCAACGACGACGTCGGCGTTAGGCAGAACCTCGGCCAACTCGGTCCCAAGAGCGGGATCGGCCTTGCCGGTCAGTTCCAGCCCCTCGGCCGCTTCGACCGCTTCGCAGACGGTCGCGCCCATTTTCCCGGCTGCGCCGGCGACGGCAACGCGAGTCACGCTGCTACCAGGGCCTCGCTGACCGGCGCCAGCGCCTGGCGGAAGCGGTCTTCGTCGGCGCCGACGGCGGCCGCTGAGAGGCGGTCGGCGCCGTAGAGCTCGGCCGCCAGCTCGGTCAGGTCGTCGACCTGGATCGCGTCGACTTTGGCCAGCATTTCGTCGAGGCTTTCGATCGGGAGCCCGAACAGGGTCGCCCGCGAGATCCGCGTCATCCGCGCCGCAGTCGACTCAGAAGACAGGACCAGCCGCCCCTTGACGCTCTCCTTCGCCCGCACCAGCTCTTCTTCGGAGACCGGCTCGGAGCGCAGGCGCGCCAACTCGGCGCCGATGATCGAGCAGGCCTCCTCGACGTTGTCCTCGCGGGTGCCGACGTAGGTGGCGACCATGCCCTGGTCGGTGAACTGCTCGTTGTAGGAGCCGACCGAGTAGGCGAGGCCGCGCTTCTCGCGCACCTCGCGGAACAGGCGCGAGGAGGTCGAACCGCCGAAGATCGCGTCGAGCACTGCCAGTGGGTAGCGCCGCTGGTCGTCGCGGCGCAGCCCCGGCGCCCCGAAACAGATGTGGTACTGCTCGGTCTCCTTGCTGAGGAAGCAGAGGCGGGAGCCGCCCTCGAGCGGCGCCTCCGTTAGCGCCCCATCGCCCTGCGCGGGTGGCTGCACCAACCGCTGCGCCAGCTCGGCGATGCGATCGTGGTCGAGGTGCCCGGCAGCGCCGACGACCACCTGGGGCGCCGTGTAGTGGGCGCGCCGGTAGTCCTCGATGTCCGGAACCGGGATCGAGGAGATCACCTCCGTCTCCCCCAGTACTCGCCGGCCCAGAGGGTGCTCGCCGAAGACCGCCTCGGCGAGCACGTCGTGGACGCGGTCCTGCGGCTCGTCGTCGTACATCGCGATCTCCTCGATCACCACCTGGCGCTCTGAGTCAATGTCGGGGTAGGTCGGCGCCAGCAGCATCTCCGCCAGTAGGTCGAAGACCGCCTCGGTGTGCTCGTCGAGGAAACGCGCGTGCAGGTGCGTCGTCTCCTTGCCGGTGGCAGCGTTGACCGAGGCGCCGAGGCCGTCGAAGCGCTCGGAGATCTCGATCGCCGAGTAGCGGGCGGTCCCCTTGAACAGAAGGTGCTCGAGGAAATGCGAGACCCCGGCCTGTGCCGGGGTCTCGTTTCTAGATCCGGTCCGGACCCAAAGCCCGAGCGCCACGGACCGGACCGAGGGAACCTCCTCGGTCACGACCCGGACGCCCGAGTCCAGGGTGGTGAGCCTGGCGCTCAACTAGCTACGACGCTCGCGTTCACGCCCACGACCGCGCTCGCGGCCACCTCGACCGCGGTCGCCGCCGTTGCGCCGGCCACCGTCGCCGGAACCGACCGAAGCCAGCTCCTCCGGCGATTTACCGGCAACCGAGGGGTCGTCGGAGAGGCGCAGACCGATCCGGCCGCGCTCCTTGTCGACCTCGACCACGGTGACGTCGATCTGATCGCCGGCGCTCAAGACGTCGTCGACTGAGTCGACCCGCTCGCCCGGCTTCACGTTGGAGATGTGAAGCAGGCCGTCGGTGCCCTTGACCAGCTCGACGAAGGCCCCGAAGGTCGTCGTCTTGACGACTTTGGCGCTGTTGTAGCGGTCGCCGATCTCGGCCTCCTTGGTCATCCCCTCGATGCGGGAGACACAGGCGTCGACGAGTTCGCCGGTCGGCGCGTAGATCCGCACCGTGCCGTCGTCCTCGACGTCGATCTCGGCTTCGAACTCCTCGCAGAGGGCGCGGATCGTTTCGCCGCCTTTGCCGATGACCGCCCCAATCTTCTCCGGGTCGATCTTGATCGACTCGATCGCCGGCGCGTGCGGGCTGAGACGCTCCCGCGAGCCGTCGATCGCCTCGGCCATCTTGCCGAGGATGAACTGGCGGCCCTTGTTGGCCTGCTCCAGCGCGTCCTCGAGGATCTCGAAGGTGACGCCGGTGATCTTGATGTCCATCTGCAGGGCGGTAATACCGTCCGCGGTGCCGGCGACCTTGAAGTCCATGTCGCCGAGGTGGTCCTCGACGCCGGCGATGTCGGTGAGGACGATGTAGTCGTCGCCCTCCTTGATCAAACCCATCGCCACACCGGCGACCGGCGCGGTGACCGGGACGCCCGCGGCCTGCAGGGCCATCGAGGAGGCGCAGACAGAGCCCATCGAGGAGGAGCCGTTGGACTCGAGGGTCTCGGAGACCACCCGGATCACGTACGGGAACGACTCTTCGTCGGGGATAGTCGCCACCAGGGCGCGCTCGGCGAGGGCGCCGTGGCCAATGTCACGCCGCTTCGGGCCGCGCATGAAGCCAGCCTCCCCGACCGAGAAGGGCGGGAAGTTGTAGTGGTGCCAGAACCGTTTCGTGGTCTGCAGGCCGAGGGTGTCGATCCGCATGTCCATCCGGGTCGTGCCCAGGGCCACGTTGGAGAGGATCTGGGTCTCGCCGCGGGTGAACAGGGCCGAGCCGTGGACGCGCGGGGAGATGTCGACCTCGGTCTCGATCGGCCGGATCTCGTCCTGGGCGCGACCGTCGGGGCGCTTCTTGTCAACGGCGATCGCCTTGCGGATCGTGTCCTTCTCGATCGAATCGATCGCGGCCTTGACCTCGGATACGCGCTCGTCGTCAACCTCGCCGGCCTCGTGCGCTGCGGCGTAGTGACCGACGACCTCGTCCTTGACCTTGTCGATCGCCTCGTAGCGCTCGAGCTTGCCCTCGGTGGCAATCGCGTCGACCAGAGCCTGGCCGTGCGAGGCGCGGATCTCGTCGAGCAGCTTCGCGTCGATCTCGGGGACCTCGACCTCGAGCTTCTCTTTGCCGACCTTCTGCTGCAGTTCCTCCATCGCCGCACAGAGCTTCTTGATTTCGCTGTGGGCGATGTCGAGGGCATCGAGGATCTCGGCCTCGGTGACGCCCGTGGCGCCAGCCTCGACCATCAGGATCGCCTCGTCGGTGCCGGCGACGACCAGGTCGAGCTCCAGCTCCTCGTGGCGCTCCTCGGGCGGGTTGACGACGAAGTCGCCCTCGAGCTTGCCGATGCGGACGGCACCGACGTGGGCGGCGACCGGGACCGGGGAGATCGCCAGCGCTGCGGAGGCGCCGTTCATCGCCAGGATGTCGTAGGGGTTGACCTGGTCAACCGACATCGGGATCGCGACCAGCTGGGTCTCGTAGTGCCAGCCCTTGGGGAAGAGCGGACGGATCGGACGGTCGATCATCCGCGCCGTTAGCGTCGCCTTCTCGCTGGATTTGCCCTCGCGCCGGAAGAACGAGCCGGGGATTTTGCCCGCGGCGTACATCCGCTCCTCGATGTCGACGGTGAGGGGAAGGAAGTCCACGTCGCGAAGGTTGCCGACGGTGGCGGTGCAGAGGACCATCGTGTCGCCACTGCGGACGACGACAGCACCGCTCGCCTGCTTCGCGAGTTTGCCGGTCTCGAAGGAAATCTGGCCATCGCCGACATCCACCGAGACGCGGGTAACGTCAAACATGCTCATTTAGTTGTTTACCTCCGGCCGCCCGGATGGCGACCATCTGCTTTCAGAACTCTCGTTCTCTTTCAACCGGGAAGAGTACAGGCCCACTAACGCGTGCGCCTTGGGCCGGGGGGGCGCCGGTCTTCCCTATGGGCTGAAGACGCCCGGGGTCGAAGTGACCCCGGCGCGGATGCCGGACTCGAAGTCGCGCCGGACCCGGGCCTCAACCTCCGCCGAGCGGCGGTCGGCCTCGAAGCGCTCGAGATCGAGACCGAGCTGCTCGACCCGCTGCCAGAGATGCGGGTCGTCCACCCGGCCGCGGTCGGCGTAAAGCGAGTCGATCATCTCGAAGAAGCGGCCCTGGCGATCGGCGGCCTCGGCGGCGGCGTGCAGAGCGGGTGAGCGCGGGTGCTTGCTGGCGACCGGGAAGTGGCGGAATACGAGTCGCCCCGGGCGTTCCCGCAGCAGCGGCCACTCGGCGGCGCAGTGGGGGCAGCCGAGGTCGGCGTAGACGACGATCGCCTCCTCCCCCTCGCCACGGATGTGGTCCTCGGCCCCGATCGGCGGGACCGGGGCGCTGCCGAGGTCGGTCATGGCTAGGAGAGGGCGTCGAAGATGACGTTGGCGCCGGGGAACTCGCCCGGGTTGGGCGATTCGTGGGTCCAGGCGACCGTCCCATCCTCGTCGACGAGGACAAGGGTGCGATTGGCGAAGCCAAGTGGAGCGTCGATATAGGAGCCGTAGGTGCGCGCCACCTCGCCCTTAGGCTCGAAGTCGGAGAGCAGGGTCGTGTCGATCCCCAGCTTCTCCTGGAACGCCTTGTGGGCGAAGAAGCTGTCGACGCTGATCCCGACCAGCTCGACCCCCTTCTCGGCGATCTGCGGCTTTACCTCCTGGTAGAGCGAGAGCTGGTCGCCGCAGACGGGGCTGAAGTCGCCCGGGTAGAAGACGAGGAGGACCTTGCGGCCCTTGTAGTCAGAGAGCGAGACCTTCTCCCCGTCTTGGTTGCGGAGAGTGAAGTCGGGGGCTTGCTCCCCGACCGAGATCATCGACGCAGGCCGAGCTCTTTGACCAGGGCGCGGTAGCGCTCGAGGTCGGTCCGTTCGAGGTAGCGCAGCATGCGGCGGCGCTTGCCGACGAGCATCAGCAGCCCGCGGCGGGAGTGGTGATCTTTGGCGTGCGTGCGCAGGTGCTCGGTGAGCTCGTTGATCCGCTCGGTCAGCAGCGCGACCTGGACCTCGGCCGAGCCGGTGTCGCCGTCGCCGCGACCGTACTTGCCGATCAGCTCGCTCTTTTTCTCTTTGGTCAGGCTCATCTCGTAGAAACGTCGCACACAGGGTGCGACGGCTGGCGCAAGGTAGCACAACACCAGCCCTGAGATTGGCTCCCGAGTTGCTAAAGGAATGGGTACCGGCTAGGTTTTCTTTGTCCGGCAAGGTGGGTGGTTTGTCGGATGGCGTCACGAGGAGCCCGGTAGGCGCGACTGCGTGAACTACGTCGTGCCCTACAAAGGAGGTACAAGAATGACGCGCACGCGAAAGATGCTCGCGGTGGGCCTGTCGACCGTGGCACTGGCCGTGACCGCGGCACCGATCGCCGGAGCCAATCCGTCACCCCCCACCAACGGGGGCAACGGCAGTGGCAGCTCCGGTCAATGCACGGGTCCAAACGCCGAACGGCCCCAGTCATGCAAGAGCCAGGGCGGTCCTGGCAACCAGCCCTAGTCACCGAAAGGACGAACCGAGGACCCGGGTCACCAGTCACCGGGCCGCTCGGTGTCGTCAGGACTTCTTAAGCACGATCCGGCTGGTATCGCGGTGCCCGCCGGCGACCGTGGTGCTGGCGCGAACCGCGAGGCGACCGCGCTTGGCGAGCAGGGCCGCCGCACGGCTGGGGAGCCGCAGGGGGATGGTCCGCTTGGTGCCGAGACGGAGGTTCATCCGCCCCTGTGCCAGCTGACGCTGCTTGCCGCCATCTTGACCCGGCAGCTTTCCGAAGAGGCGGAGACGCCCGTCGCAGCGCCTCCCCGCCGGCGTCCAGCGGCAGCGCACCGGTATCTGCACCTCCCGGCCCTGGACCCGGCCGTCGCCGACGACCCGCACTTCCAGCGGCGGCGGCGCGTAGGTCCCGATCGTCCCTGGCGTGGTGAAGAAGCTCGATCCCTCGACGCCGGCAACGAACCAGAGCTTGCCTTCGGGCCCTTCGGCGAGGTCGGTTACCGGCGCCGCGCAGGAGTTGATGCAGGCGGTCGTGCCCTCGGCGACACCGGGGATTACCCAGCCGATGCGGCCGTTGCCGATGCCGTACCAGAGGTCCCCGAACGGCCCGCTGGCGAGGGCGGCTATCTCGGAGCCCTTCGAAAGGGGGAGTTGGGTGATTTCTCCGCTGGTGCTGATGCGTCCGAGGGTCGCCCCGCGAGACTTGCCGAACCAGAGCGCGCCGTCAGGTCCGGCGACGATGTCGTTCGGGTAGCCGGCGGGGGCTTCTTCCGGCAGGGGGAAATCGGCCTCCGATCCGTCGGTGCCGATCCGCGCGATCGCGCCGGCGCCCGGCAGCGTCACCCAGAGCGCCCCATCGGGCCCGCGGGCGATCCCGCCGCCCCAGAATTCCCGCGCTCCCCCGAGCGGGAATTCGGTCACTTCGCCGCTCGGCGTGATCCGGCCGATCCGGCTCACCCCCGACTCCGTGAACCAGAGGTTGCCGTCGGCACCGGCGGCGATCGCGGTCGCGCTGCCCGCCCCTTGCGGCAAATCGAACTCGGTGATCTGCCCCGCGGGCGTGATCCGGCCGACTTTGCTCCTGCCTCCCTCGGTGAACCAAAGGTTGCCGTCTGGACCGACCGTGATGTCGCTGAGGCCGACGTTGGCGCTGTGCGTCCCCAGTTCGAATTCCCTCACCTGCTCCTGCGGAGTTACCTTGCCGAGGACGTCGGTGAAACCGCCGGAGACGGAGCGGATGCCGGCGAACCAGAGATTTCCGTCAGGACCGGCGACCAGGGCGGTCGGGCGGGTGCCGGCGCCGAGGTCGTATTCGCTCACCTGGCCTACCACCGGCGGTGCCTGCTCCACGGAGGCTGCCGCGGCGGTTGCCGGGATGGCGAGCGGCAGCAGGGCGAGGATTAGGGCGAGGCGACGCATTTGTCGCCTCAACCCCACCTCGCCCTGCAAGTTTCGCCGTGTCTACTTGGCCGGACCTACTGTTTGACGCAGAGGACGACAACGCTGAAGTTGTCCGTCTGCGCGTTCTTGTTGACGCGAGCAGTCCACGAGTTCGTGCTGCCGGGGCTGGGGAAGCTCTCGAGCAGGGTCGTGGTTTTGGCGATGTTCGCGGGCCCTCCGGAGAGCAGGACATCACCCGGATTGCAGGCCTCGGAGATCACCTGCGTTTCGTCGCCCAGGGTCTGGCCGGCTTCGACGGCCGACTCGTTCTTGTAGACCTCGCTGGAGAGGAACTGGGTGCTGCTTTTGCCGCCAAGAGTGGCCGCATCCACGCCTTTCAGCGTTCCCTCGTTGATCTGCGTTCCGGTCAGCGAGTCGTCGGCGACGTCGCCGCCGTTCAGGCTTTTGTCTTTGACCTTCCCGGAGTCGACGGAGTCGGCGGCGAGCTTGCCGGCGCTGACCGCCAGGTCGGCGAGGTCGTTGGTGCCGATCGAGCCGTCGGCGACGTCGGCCCCGGTCAACGAGCTGTCCGCGACCTTTGCCCCGTTGATCGCACCGTTCTTGACTTTGGCCGTCGTTACAGCGTTCTTCTTCAGCTGCTTGGCGCCGACCGAGTTCTTCGCCAGTTGAGTCGCAGCAAGGGCGGCGCCGCCGCCGAGCACTAGGAAGACGGCGATCGTCGACATCACGTTCGCGTAAGTCAGGTTCTTCCTGATCAACTTCATTGCACTTCCTCTCGTCCGAGGTTCAGAAGTGCGTCAGGCTCGCAGCTCTGGAACTTGCCCGTCAATTGCCTTTCCGGCTATTGCGAGGTGAAACCTGCGCAAACCCGCTTGGCGTCCTCGACGTCGCGATGCATCTGGTCGATCAGCTGCTGCACGTCCGGGTAGTTGCGCTCGCCGCGCAGGCGCTCGACGAAGGCGACGCGGAGGGTTCTGCCGTAGAGGTCCTCTTCGCGGTCGATCAGGTAGGTCTCGATCAGGACACCGCGGCCGCTCTCGAAGGTCGGCCGCACACCAACGTTGACGGCGGCGGGGACGCCGTCGGCGAAGGCCGCGTAAACGCCGTGGCCGGGGATCGCGAGGCGGTCGTCGGGGACGATGTTGGCGGTCGGGAAGCCGAGCTCGCGGCCGCGCTGGTCGCCGGTCACGACTTCCCCCTCGACCATGAAAGGAGCGCCGAGGCAACGGCGCGCCGCCTCCATCTCGCCGGCGGCGACGAGGGCCCGGATCCGGGTCGAAGAGACCGTTTCGCCGTCGACTTCGACCAGCGGCACAACGCGGGTGTTGAACTCCGAGCGCGCTTCCAGCATCGCCGGATCGCCTTTGGCTTTGGCGCCGAAGCGGAAGTTCTCACCGACCGAGACCTGCTTGGCGTCGAGCTTCTCCAGCAGGACGTGCTCGACGAAGTCCTCAGCACTGCGGTGGGCGAACTCCTCGTCGAAGGGGATGACGACGAGCTCCTCGACCCCGAGGCCCTCGATCACGTCGCGCTTGACTGCGAAGGGCATGATCAGTTTCGGCGTCGCCGCCGGATGCAGGACTTCGAGCGGGTGCGGGTCGAAGGTGAGGACGGTGTCCGCCCCCTCGATCACCGCCCGGTGGCCGCGGTGGACGCCGTCGAAGGTTCCGATCGCGACGTTGCGAGGGCGCGGCTCGGCGTCGGGCAGCGGCGTGACCTTGATGCTCACCGCAGCGCCTCCGCCACCCGCGGGACCAGCTCGGCCACTCGCTCGACCGGCAGCTCGTCCCCCGCCTCCTCGACCCGGAAGGGGCCGATGGCGGTGCGCCGCAGCGCCTCGCAGTAGGCGTCGTCGAGGGTCTCGACCAGCGTCCGCACGTAGGTCCCGGCCGAACATTCGATCTCGTAGTGGGCACGCTCACTGTCGCTGGAGAGCAGCTCGGCTCGGTGGACCTCGACGTCGCGCTCGGGCGTCTCCACCACCTCGCCACGGTGGGCCTTCTTGTAAAGCCGCTCCCCTCCGACCCGTACGGCCGAGGTCATTGGCACCCGCTGGCGCACGGTCCCCGTCGGCAGCTCCATGGAGTCGGGCACTCGTCCCGTCTCGGTCAGCTCGCCGTCGGGGTCGCCGGTACTGGAGATCCAGCCGAGCCGCGCCGTCGCCAGGTACGTCTTCGGCAGCCCGACCAGGAACTGCTGCAGGCGGGTGGCGCGGCCGAGCAGGATCAGGAGCAGGCCGGTGGCGAAAGGGTCGAGCGTGCCGGCGTGGCCGGCTTTGGCGCCGCGCTCGCGGCGGACCTTGGCGACGACGTCATGCGAGGTGACGCCCGCCGGCTTGTCGTAGAGCAGCAGCGTCCCGGGGTC
>Ga0207640_10000273_pt1 | contig 34732 bp, 30 predicted proteins | sample KBSCornC42_FD_184300 | JGI IMG/M metagenome (GOLD analysis project Ga0207640, IMG submission 184300) | Corn rhizosphere microbial communities from Kellogg Biological Station, Michigan, USA - KBS Corn C4-2 (SPAdes) (version 2) | ecosystem: Host-associated > Plants > Roots > Rhizosphere > Soil ... | reverse complement strand
AACATGTCCGGCGTAATCGCCAGATAATCGACCGCGCCCGCGACGCTCGTGAACGGCGCGATCGCAAGATTGGCCATGATGCCCACGCCCAGGCGTGGCGCGGCGCCGCCGGGATCGGTCCGCGCCACGCTGACGCGCTTAGTGGCCCAGCGCCACGTTAATCACCGGATCGAAATCCTCGCGGATGTTGAAGGGGTGACCGGAAATGCAGTTTTGGCAACCGCGTGGGAGCCGAGCTACGGCGGAAAGGTCCACAGTCGCGAGCGCCTTCAGCGCATCGGCGAGCTTCGTGCCCTGCGGTACCGTGAACTGGATCGCTCCGGTCGTCTTGTTGATGCCAATCGAGGCGTGGCGAGCCTTGACGTTTGCTTCGTTCATCGGGCTTCCTCCTGGTCGGCTCGGATCGCGAGCCGGGGGGCAGTCCAATAGCTGTCGGCGCCGCAACCCGACCGATCATTTGATCCGTTCGGTCGCCAAGATGAGCCCGGAAGACGCTTAGTCCCCGTCCATTTCCGCGTCGGCCTCTTCCATGAACTCGCGCGCCGCGGCCCGATCCTCCTCGCCCTGGAACGCGTCCTCCACCTCGGGCGCCACCCCCAGCATGTACAGCAGGCACCAGAGCGCAAAGCGGCGGTCGCTATCGCGTTCCAAGCCGAACTGCATCCGCGTCAGCTCCACGCCCTTGACCAGCCGTTCGGCGTCGAGCGTATCGATGTCCGCCGTCCCGAAGAAGCGAACCAGAAGATCGTCGAAATCCATGGCGCGCCTTCTACCCGGACAATCCGCTTTGCCCAAGCGTGCATCGGGCCATTCGTGATTACCGATTCCGCAACAGACTCCCGTACCCGCAACCTGCTACGGCGGCATCGCTGTCGCGATTGAGTCGGCAATACTCGACGGACGCGTGTTGCCCGCCTGCCCGGCTTGTTCACGATTACCGGCGCCGGCCCCGACGGCCGGCAAGTGATGCCCGTTGAAGCGGCGTCGCGCCGCTGGGCATCGGCACGGGGATCTAGGTCATGTCGGCGACCCCTCTCACCCGCAGAAGCTTCCTATACGCCAGCACCTCGGTCGCTGGAGCCCTTGCGTTCGTAGCCCCGCTCACTCCCGCACATGCGCAGGCCGCAGCGCCGCCCGACGCGGCGGCCCTCGCCCGGCCGCCCGCCGCACCGCCTTCGCACATGGCGCCGGCCGCTGACGGCCCGATTCTTAGCGCCGGCGCGCAAGCTGCGTCTGACCCGACCATCCGCCCATTCCGATACCATGGCTCGGACGAAGAGCTGACGGAGCTCAAACGCCGCATTCGCGCCACCCGCTGGCCTGAACGCGAGAATGACGCCAGCCAGGGCGTCAGCCTCGCCACCGCGCGCAAGCTTGCCGATTATTGGGCGGAGCATCACGACTGGCGCCGCGCCGAGGCGCAGCTCTTCGCCTTCCCACACTTCATGACGGATATCGACGGCGTCGACATCCACTTCATCCATGTTCGCTCGAAGCATGCCAACGCGCTTCCGATCGTGATCACCCACGGCTGGCCGGGTTCGGTGATCGAGCAGTTGAAGATGATCGGCCCATTGACCGATCCGACCGCATATGGCGGCACCGCCGCAGACGCGTTCGACGTGGTCATCCCCTCGCTCCCCGGTTACGGCTTTTCGGGCAAGCCCGCCGCCAACGGCTGGGATCCGCAGCGGATCGCGCGCGCCTTTTCGACCTTGATGACTCGGCTAGGCTACAGGCATTATGTCGCCCAGGGCGGCGACTGGGGCAATGCCGTGACCGAGCAGATGGCGCTCCAGCAGCCGCCCGGTTTGCTCGCGATTCACACCAACATGCCGGCGACGGTGCCGAACGATCTCGCGCCGTTGATTCCCGGTGGCCCCGAGCCGGCCGGCCTCAACCCCGAGGAGAAGCACGCTTGGGACCAACTCGTTGATTTCTATAGCAATGGCCTCGGCTATGCGCAGGAAATGGCGGGCCGCCCCCAGACACTGTACGCGCTCGCGGATTCGCCGGTCGGCCTCGCCGCCTGGATCATCGACCATGATATCCGGAGCTACAATCTGATCGCGCGGGTGTTCGACGGCGCTAGCGGAGGCCTGACGCGCGACGACATACTCGACAATATCACGCTCTATTGGCTGACCAACACGGCCGTGTCCTCGGCGCGGCTCTACCGCGAAAGCAAGCTCGCCTTCTTCGCGCCCAAGGGTATTCCCTTGCCGACCGGAGTCAGCGCCTTTCGCGACGAAATCTATCAGGCTCCCGAGAGCTGGACGCGTAAGGGCTACCCTCATCTCGTCTTCTACCGTCGCCACGACAAAGGCACGCATTTCGCGGCATGGGAGCAGCCGCAGGCCCTGACGCAGGATTTGCGCGACACCTTCCGGTCGGTGCGGACTACCTGACTAAACCAGTGCGCGGTCGTCGCCGGAAAAAGGGATGACCGCGCCCACCACATACCATCCGGCTCGCCCGACGCGGTGCACCCCTTCCAATTCGGCGCGGCTTGGCCTATATCGGTAGGGCTGACGTCGCATGCGACGGATATCGGGCCTGCCTCGGCTCCTCCCTTTGTCCCTTTCTAGCTCTGCCGAAGCCGGGATGTGCCGCAGTTGGTGCATGCCCGTCATACATGGGACAAGGATGCCCTTATGATCACCGGAACCGTAAAATTCTTCAATGCCGACAAGGGCTATGGCTTCATCGCGCCGGAAGGCGGCGGTGGCGACGCCTTCGTCCATATTTCGGCCGTGGAGCGCGCTGGAATGCACACGCTCGATAAGGATCAGCGTATCTCTTACGAGCTCGAGACGGATCGCCGCGGCAAGACCTCGGCCGTCAACCTCCAGGCCGCCTGAATTGGAGGGTGTGGCGGGCCGCGGGCTTAGACCTGCCGCCCGCCCGCTTCGAAAACGAGTTGGCGATAGCCGTTTGTCGGCGTCCCGCCCGGGGCGCCGTCGAGCAGCTGGTGCGCGCAGATCGCCGCATCGATGATCTGGAGAAAAACATGTCAAGAACCCCCGTACGCCCGTTCCTGATCGACAAGGATGAGACCGGCGAATTCCGGATCACGATCCGCGAGACCCGCTACAATTCACAGCATTACCCGCTCGTGACTTCCACCTTGCAGCCGAACAGCTTCAAGACCGTCGCGGCTGCGCGCGCTTATGCCAAAGCCAATTTCGGCGCGCTGGCGGGCGAATTCGCCCTTCAATAGAGTGTAATCGGCATGCTGCCGCGGACTTGCGGTAGCGGCCGGCCTTGCGGCATCTCCACAAGAGACGGATCCACGACTTCCCAGGGAGCATGTCGATGGTCAGGAGAAGCCCCGCCAAGCTGGAGGTGCGCGTCGCGGTTCCCGCCGACGTCCCAGCCATCCTTGCGCTGATCGCGCGCGCTTATCCCGGTTTCGGCAATTATAGTCCGGGCCAAATACTCGGGCAGATCAATAACTTTCCCGAAGGCCAGTTCGTCGCTCTCTTCGAGGGCGCGATCGTCGGCTATTGCGCCTCATCCAGGATCGACGAGGCAGTTGCGCTCGCCCCGCACGATTGGGCGACGATCACCGGCAACGGCTTCGGCAGCCGGCACGATGCCACCGGCGACTGGCTGTATGGCTTCGAAATGGCGGTCGACGACCGTCAACGCGGCCTGCGCATCGGCAAGCGGCTCTACGAGGCGCGCCGGGTGCTCGCCGAGCGCCTTGAACTTCGCGGCATCGTGTTCGGCGGCCGGATGCCGAACTATGCGCGGCTGAAGGCGAAAGTCGGCGGCCCCGAAGATTATCTTACGCAAGTTGGCGAGGGTAAGGTCCGCGATCCCGTGATCGGCTTCCAGCTCGCCAACGGCTTCACCCCGATTGGGGTGCTGCCCAATTACCTGCCGTCGGACAAAGCGTCGGGCGGATTTGCCGCGCACATGATCTGGCGCAATCCCTATGTCGATCGGAACGAGCCCCCCGCGTTCCGGGTGCCCCGCGATGTCGAAAGCGTGCGCCTGGCGACGATCCAGCTACAGGCACGCGCGGTCGCCAATTTCAGCGAGTTCGTGAAGAATATAGAATATCTCGTAGATGTCGCCGCGGACTATCGGTCGGACTTCGTGGTTTTTCCCGAACTCTTCACCATGTCGTTGCTCTCGTTCGAGACCGAAACGCTTTCGCCGATGGCGGCGATCGACCGTATGACCGAATATCGTGCCCCGATCGTGGCTGAGCTTTCGCGGATGGCGCTACGCTACAACATCAATATCGTCGGAGGTTCGCATCCCACGCGCACCGACGACGGCACGGTTCAGAACGTCGCCTATGTCTGCCTGCGCGACGGCTCGGTCCACGCCCAGGAAAAGATCCACCCGACCCCGAACGAAGCTTATTGGTGGAAGATCAAGGGCGGCAGTTCGGTCGACGTGATCCAGACCGACATCGGGCCGATCGGCATGCTGATCTGTTACGACAGCGAATTCCCGGAACTGGCGCGCCGGCTGGTCGACGAGGGCGCGCGCATCATTTTCGTCCCTTTCTGCACCGACAATCGCCAGGGCTATATGCGGGTGCGATATTGCGCTCAGGCACGCGCGATCGAGAACCAGTGTTTCGTAGTTCTCTCCGGCAATGTCGGCAACCTGCCGGGCGTCGACAATATGGACGTGCAATATGCCCAATCCTGCATCCTCACGCCCTGCGACTTCCCGTTTGCCAGGGACGGCATAGCCGCCGAAGCGAGCGAGAATATCGAGACCCTGACGATCGCGGACGTAAACCTTGCCGACCTCACCTGGGCTCGCGCCGAAGGCACCGTCCGCAACCTCGCCGACCGTCGTTTCGACCTGTACCGGATCGACTGGAAGCGGGGCCTGCGGGGCGAGCCGCAGCCGGGCGCCCGGCCGAAAGGCGCGAAAGCGCCGGGCGGAGGCTGAGCCGCATTGGGGCGATAATGACGCCCAAGCCACGAGCCACTAATCCTGTTAAGCGACGAAGCCCCGGCGACAGGCCATAGACCCTGCCATGGCCGATCTGCACAAGCTTCTGCTCCTTGCCCTTCCGTTGCTGATCCTCAGCGTGGGTTTCGTCGGATATCTCCAGCGCCGCCGGCGATAACCGTTATCAATCGGCGCGAGGCGGATCCTGCTTCTTCATGAAGCGCTGCCCCGCCGCTTGCGCCGCCTGATCCAGCAGCCTGTCGCTCGTTTCGACCGCGGCTTCGGGTGTCAGCGACACAGCCACACCGTCCGGACCATCGACAACCACCTCGCCCTTTTCCGCGGCGACTTCGCTGGGCTCATCGAACAGGGGATGCTTCGACACGTATCGCTCCTCGCTAAGCCGCTCATCGGCCAAGGGAAGAAGAGAACGTCGGCCCGATTATTATTATCCTATCAAACCGCCGCCGGAATGAGTCCGTTCAGGGCGCTTCTCTCTGCCGATAACCTCCAGTGGCTTGGCCTGGCCTTGCACGGAAAGCATCCTAAGGCTGCATGTATCTGTTCCGGCAAACTCATAGTGGATAAAAAGCTGCGGATCAGGGTGTCGTAACCACAGCACGGGCGGCGGATATTCACCCACCCTGTGCGACCAAAAGGATGCCTGGGGACTTCCTGATATAACTTGACGGCTCGAAGATCGTGGGCTCTCCTGATGGGCAAGTTCCGGGGGCAGCGTTGGATAACCTTTTAATACTCCTCGTGATCGGCGTCGCGGCCACGGCCGCTATAGGCATCCCGTTGATAAGTTTGGCGATCATGCGCCATTCGGATCGAATAGCACTTGATCACTATGGCAAATATCGCGGCCGGGCCCCTGCCAAAAGCTTCGTCTGCCCTGCTTGCCTTTCGCGAAGCTACGCACCGTCGCATGTTGCCGATCGCTGGTGTTCGAAATGCCAAAAGAGCTTCCCGAAAACGCTGAACGCTGCCGAAGATAAAAAGCGATGGGATATGGCGCGTGCGCCGCGCTGGTTCGAAGATACTGACAAGGGCACATCGTAGATCGCAGCCGGGTCGCTGGAGCAGATGCGGCGTTGGTGCGGAGGCTCAACCAGTCTGTGAATGCCCGGCAATCAAAGTGAACAGCAAAGCGTCGTCCAGCCGATATCAGGCCACCTTCATTACCTGATCGTGACACGGCCCGGCCACATCAACTCCCGCCCTCGAACCGTGCGGCCGCGCCGCATCCCGGTCCGACTTCCGACGCTCGCGCTCCGACTGAGCGAGATGAAGGTATCGCGCCGTGAAATCGCCTATTTCCTCAAGCTCTGCAGGGTCCAAGATCGTGATGCAGCTTTTGTCGCACGATACCACCCCGCGATGAGCCAGGTCACGCATCACTCGATTGACGGCTATTCTTCCCAGGCCAACCGCATCACCCAGCTGCAATTGGGTGAGCGGGAGCACGTAACGCGCGCCCGCAGATAGCGCAGCTCCCTTCATGCGTAGCGCAAATTCACAAAGAAGGTGGGCGACGCGAGATTGCGCATCCCGCCGACCTACGTTCACGATCCAATCCTGTGCGATGGAGCAGGAAATCATGACGTCGGCCATGAGGATTTCGGCGATTCCCGGATACCGGCTCATGGTAGCGCGTAGTTCACTGGCATCTACCTCCAGAACGCGGCTGGACGTCAACGCCTGCACGTCATGCGCGGTAGTCCGTAACAATATGTCCTGAAGACCTACGAACTCGTGCTGCAAGCGGAGACCGATGATCTGCCTGTCCCCGCCTCGCGTGAGCTTAGTCTGATACAGAGTGCCATCAAGAATATAGGCGCACCTGGTCAACGAATCCCCCTCGCGAGAAAGGTGCTCGTCGACGGCGAGCTGCCGCGGCCTGATCTGCAGATGCGCGATCGCGGCAACTTCCTCGCTGGACAGGACACGCCTGGACCGAAGCTCGAGAGCATTGGCCCACGCTCGAGCCTCGTCGCGCAAATCAGCCTCCGCCTAATCCCCCAAGACCCGGACGTTAATAGTTAATAATAGTTGATAATTATTTAATTTACGGCGTCTTGCCTTGCAAAATCGCCCGGAAATAGTGGTTAACGCGCAAAAAATCGGTGAAGTGTAGCCTAAGATACATGCGATTCTTTCCAACACTCTATTTACTGAGGCGCGGCACGAGTCGCCTGTTGAGTTTGTGGGAGCGATTGATGCGTAAAATCATAATCGCGGCGACCATTGCCGCACTCGGATCTCTGCCGGCTACAGCCGGCGTGACGGTAAGCAGCATCGATGGCGTTGCGCCATATGGGGCGCCGGCCACTTTCCAGTTCGACAGCGCGACACCCGAATATAGCGGCGCGATTTACACCGATTCCGTAGGCGGCGTTCGCGCTCAGCCCGCTGGTAGTACCGGTGGTTATGGCGCGGTCGGCCCGTCGAATGCTCAGTCCAGCACCGTGCTGGATCTCTCTGCTTTTGGCGCGATCAGCTCGATCACCTTCCTTTGGGGTTCTGTCGACACCTATAATTCACTGGCAATTCTCGGGACCGGCGTAGCGTTCAACGGCGGCGATCAGGGCGTCAGTCCGTCGACCGGCAATCAGGTCAATCCAAGCTCAAACCGTCTGGTGACGCTGACGTTCACCGGCGCCGATCGTTGGAACGTGACGGGCCTGCAATTCAGCTCGACCGGCAATGCGTTCGAATTCGACAACGTGAATGTAACCACGGCCGCCGTGCCCGAAACCGCATCCTGGGCTTTGATGCTCGGCGGCTTTGGCGCCATCGGCTCGGCGATGCGGAGCCGCCGGAAGGCTGCACTCAGCTTCGGCTAAGCGATTTCCGCTGGGGGCGAAGACGCCGTCAATCTTGGGGGATTGGCGGCGTTTTTGCGCGTGTAAGGCCTCGGAGGGTTCGCCAAAATCCGCCGAGACACCATTTCGCACCGGCTATAACCGTAGCCGACGCCGGACGATTCACCGCAAGACTGGTTCGTTTCGCCTAATACGGGGCGAGGAAGTCGCGTCTGATGGAACGGACGCCGACTTCTGGTGTTTCCATATTCGGCCGTTCATCCACTCGGCCTGGTCCTTGAGGACCCTGTCGCCGTTACTGCGGGCGGCAGGGTCCTGACCATTTGCAACCTAGCAATCTTTGACAGCTAACTGAGGAGGGCCGCCCGGTCAGGACCCTGGGCGGTGGCGTCCTGTGGTTGGCGCTAAGCATCCGCAGGACGCCTTGATTCTTTGGTCCATGGGACAGCCGTAAAAAGGAGCGGCCCCGTGACCAACCGCACACGGCGCCAAGCGTCGAAAAGCTGACGAAGCATCATTTGATATGACGTGAGGTTAGAATCGCCTTTACCATCCGGAACCTTAAGCCAGTTGTTACGTTTGCGCGGTGCAGTAACGGCTACTTGGGGCTGTCTTCTAGTAAGGGGTAAGCGGCATGATTTCGGCAAGGACCATAAGCGGCATCGCCGTCGCAGTAGCTCTGACGGCGCTGGCGCCGGCAGCGAACGCGACCGTCACCAACACCTATCACGTGGGCGATCCGCTCCATTTCCAGATTACCAGCGGAACGCCTTTTTCGCCCTCGATTACAGCGAATTTTGGAGATGGCTTTAGCGGCCCGCTCGACTTCCATGATATTTTCGAGTTCACGATTCCGCAGGACGGGGTTGGCAGCGGCTCGATTTCGACCAGCTTTTCCAGCTCTACCAACAAGCTGACGATCACGGATCTGATCATCAACGGCGTGCATTACGTCGTTCCCAGCAACGGCAGCGGCCAGTTCCTCGCGGTAAACGGGATCCCGATCTTCAATGGCGTACTGAACTCGATTGAGGTTTTCGGCACGACATCGTCGCTTGGTGGAACCTTTTCCGGAACCGCCACCTTCTCAGCCACGGTCGTCCCCGAGGCGGCGAGCTGGGTGATGATGCTGGCGGGCTTCGGCTTGATAGGCGCAACGATGCGTAAGCGGCGCGTCAGCCTTTCGTTCGCCTGACCCCCTTTTTGAATGACAAAAGGGACGCTGCGGTTGCGCCGCAGCGTCCCTTTTAAATTGGCAATAGCGATCCCTCGGCGCACCGTTCACTGATACCAACCGACTCAATCGGGAGCGCCTTTCGGAGGCGCCTCGGAACCCGAATCCTATTTTGGGCATCGCCTTTGCTCGTGGGCATTGGCGACGGGCGGCGGCTAGCCTTGGCCTGAGCTCTCGCCGTCGCGTCGACCAGCCGCCGATAAATTCCACGTTCGTCGGCGGGGGAGAAAAACAGCGGATAAAGCGAACGTCCCTTGCTCCCTTCGGCGCCCGCCGCTGCGCGATCGATATGCTGGCGTATCGCATCGACTTTCAGCCACATCAGCTGAGCCGGCGCGCCAACGCTCTCGTTGTCCCGAAGCGGACCGACGCGTTCGAAGCCGAGCATCGCTTCGTAAAAACGGACATGGCGCGGATTTACCTCGATCACCAAATCCGTGCAGCCATATGTGCGTTGGCCGTAAACAAAAACGATGTGAAACAAGGTCGCCATCAGCGCCTTCGATTGAACTGCCGGGTCGAAGGCGAACTTGGTGAGTTCGCACACCTTGGCGCCGGGCCGTGCCCGAAACGCGTTCATCTCGTCGTGGAAAGCCCTGTCCGCAGCCAGGCCATGCGCAGAATCCAGCGCCAGCGTGATCGTTCCAACCACCGCGTCATCGACTTCGGCCGTGAACGTAACGTGATGGGCGTCCATCGATATGCGATGATTTGCGCCATAGCCCCGCCAAGCATAACGCTTATTGATCAGGTCGCATGCGGCATCGATTTTCTCGCCGGTCACGACCAGCCGGACCGTCACATTTTGACCGTCGCAACCCGTATCGGTCCGGCGAACCTTGATCGAGCCCGTCTCGAGAGATGGTCCGGCGCTGATAATATCTCGCCGCCGGTCTCCGAGATATTCTTCTAACTTCCACAGGTAAGACATTGTACAACCCCCCGGCAATGGAACGCGCCCGGTTTATGAGGACGTAACACAAGAAAATTTACGCGAAGTTTATCGCGCAAATTTGAAATGACACGCATCCGTAACAATGGTGAACGTTGTCCCCCCGCGGGACCCCCGATTCGCCATGCTGTTGAGACTTGAGCATAGTTAACTTGCGCAACAAGCCTCCTCGCGGGAACTTGTCGGCTGTCCGTTCATTGCGCGGGACGAGCCACCGACAGAGGGCTTGGAATCGCGGCGATCCGATGCATTTCGGACCAAAACTGGATGGGCCTGTTGCGACGCGGCCGGCAGAATTGTTGGCTTTGCTTTCCCTAGCGGCGGCTTTCGATTCATTTTCGGTCATTGGCGGCGCGAAGCGAAGCCGAAAACTGACGGCCGGCAGACGCCCGTGGCGGAGATAAGCTGCCCCCAAACCGCTCGGGACGCTCAATTAGGGTCCGGAACTGGAGGACCTGTCGCCCCACCCTGCCAGACCCCTCACTTGATCCGTTCGGTCGGGTATGGCGTCCCGTCCTTGTGAACATAGCCATTGGGCGTGAAGCGCATGTCGATGTCCGAATATTCGCCGCCGGTGTCCGCGCCGGCGCTCATCGCCAGAAAGGTGCAATCAGCCTCGCTCCGGTTGACGACATGATGACCGTTAGCTTCACCCTTCGGAAAGGCGGCGCAATCGCCCGGGCCCAGCGGATGCTCGCCCGCGTCGTCGATCAGCACGGCCGCGCCGGAAAGCATCACCAGGAACTCGTCCTCGCCCTCATGCCAGTGCCGCTGCGATGACCAGGCGCCGGGCTCCAGCCTTACAAAGCTCACGCCGATTTCAGTCAGGCCCGTGGCCGGCGCGAGCCGCCGTTGCCATCGCCCCTTCACCGGCTGATCAAAGGGCGGCGGATAGCCGGTGGCGTTGCGCTCGGGAATCTGGCTGAGGTCGATCTTGGGCATGAAGGCGATCATGCCCATCGCGGCGGCGGAAGGAAAGCTGCGCTTGGGCTTCTCAAAGGATCATTCTGCTGAAACCTCCGGCCCCGCTCCCCAGATGGCCAAAACACTGCATTCAGCAGGGAGGATATACGTAGATGCCGCGTCTTACCGACCCGATAGATCTGGGCTCGATCCACGCCAGGAACCGTATGCTGATGGCGCCGCTCACTCGCGGTCGGGCCACGCGCGATGCCGTGCCGACGCCGATCATGGTGGACTATTATCGCCAGCGTGCCTCCGCCGGGCTGATCATCACCGAAGCCACCGGCATTTCGCGCATCGGTCTTGGCTGGCCCAACGCACCCGGGATCTGGAACCCGGAACAGGTCGCCGGCTGGCGGGATGTCACAGCGGCGGTCCACGCCGCCGGCGGCAGGATCGTGTCCCAGCTGTGGCATATGGGCCGGCTCGGCACGGTCGAGGTCAATGGCGCCCAGCCAGTTTCCTCTTCCGCCACGACTGCGCCGGGGCGGACTCGCACCTATTCAGAGGGCACCCAGCCTTATCCGCAGGCGCGCGCGCTTGAGCTAAGCGAGATCCCGGCGCTGTTCGACGATTATGCCCGCGCGGCAGAGAATGCGCTGGACGCAGGCTTTGATGGCATCCAGCTCCACGCCGCCAATGGCTATCTGATCGATCAGTTCCTGCGCGACAATGCCAATTTCCGCACCGACAAATATGGCGGTCCGATCGAAAACCGAATCCGCTTGCTGGGCGAAGTGGTCGAGCGGCTGGTGCAGACGATCGGCGGCGACAAGGTCGGTGTGCGCCTATCGCCCAATGGCGAGGTCCAGGGCGTAAACGATAGCAACCCCCACGCCTTATTCGGCGCCGCCGCGAAGCTTCTCGACGAGAAGGGCGCCGCCTGGCTCGAACTGCGTGAACCACGTCCCGGCGGCTCGCGCGGCGATCCGGACGTCGCACCGGTCCACCCGGTGATACGCAAGGCTTTCTCGCGCCCGCTCATTCTCAATGCCGATTATCACCATGACGATGCGCAGGCCGCGCTCGATGCGAACGAGGCGGACGCGATCGCGTTTGGCCGCCCCTTCCTCGCCAACCCCGATCTGCCTCGCCGGCTGATCGAAAAACTGCCCCTCAACCCCCAGCGCGAGGAGCTGTTCTACGTCGGCGGAGAACAGGGCTATCTCGACTATCCCCAGTGGGAAGAGGTCGGCCAGCCCGCCTGATACGAACGGTGATCCCCATTGCCGTTCGCCTGGGCGAAGTCGAAGGGCGGTCCTCTTCCTGGTCTGGACGGGGATAGCGCTTCGACAAGCTCAGCACGAACCGGAGTCTAGTCAGGGCTCCAGCCCGACGGCGCCAACGTGAACCCTGCAAAGTCGAAGCCCGGCACCACTACGCAGGATACCAATGCCCAGCCCCCCGGGGCTTCGGCCGCCTGCCATTCATGCGCCGGCACGCGCGCCTGCGGGTTGGCGCCATCCAGCGTCACGGCGTTGCCACCGATCCGCAGATCGAGGGCTGCGCCGGCATGCCAGAACCAAAGCTCGTCAGCATCGACGCGATGCCAATGCGAGCGCTGCCCCTGTTCGAGCAGGAACAGGATCGCGGTGCCGGGCGAGCGTTCGCCCGGACCCGCCGCTGCCCGCCACGTCTCGCGATACCAGCCGCCTTCGGGATGGGGTGCCAGGCCATGGCGCGTAATCAGCGCGCTTGCGTCGCTCACCCCTTGTGGTGCTGCTTGTCCCAGCTCTTCACCGCAGCCATCGTACCGGTGACATGACCCGCAGGGTCCATCGCCGAGTATGCGAAGATCACCTTGCCGTCTGGTGCGATGACATAGGAGGTGCGGTTGGATATCGCCGGGTTCTGCGGCAGCGTAACATCATAAGCGCTGATCGTCGCCGGCGTGGCCGATCCGACCGCGAACTTGTTGCGGCATTCGGAGACCGAGAACTTGTTGAGCTTCTCGATGCCGTCACCCGACATGCCGATCACAGTCGCGCCCAGTTTGTGGAAATCATCGGTCGCCTCGGCGAAGTCATGCGCTTCGATCGTGCAACCCTGGGTGAACGCCGCCGGATAGAAATAGAGCACCACCGGCCCCTTCTTGAGCGCGTCGCGCAAAGCGAAAGGCATCGCCTTGCCGGCAAGGCTGACCTGGGTCGAGAAATCGGGCGCCGTGTCGCCGACCTTGAGTGCGGCCTGTGCGGCGGTGATCGGAAGCGCCGCCAGTGCGAGCGCGAGACAGAGGGACGAACGGAACATCGGGCGAGTCCTTCTCGGGGGGAGGCTACAGGCTAACGCAATCGCGGGTTGGTTTGCCACCACCCACCCGACGGTTCAACTCAGACCTTTGTCGCGCACCAGGATCGCCAGCTCGGTTCGCGAAGAGACGTTGAGCTTCTCATATAGATTGTGGAGGTGCATCTTGACCGTGCCTTCGGAGATATCGAGCTCGCGCGCGATCTCCTTGTTGCGGCTACCAAGGGATACCAGCCTTGCCACCTCGGTCTCGCGCGGGGTCAGTTCCAGCGGCCGGTCGACCGGCTTGCCGATCTGGTCGACGATCTGGTGCATAGCATCGCGGTCGAGCCATTGCTCGCCGTCCATCACCCGCTCCAGGCATTTGAGCATGGTGTCACCGCCCGCGCCCTTCAGGATCAGGCCGTCGACGCGCAATTGCAGCGCTTCCATGATCGGCTGCGGATCAAGGCTCGCGGTGAGGATCACGATCCGCGTCTTCCATTTGTCGCGTCGCGCCTCGCGTAGCAGGTCGATTCCGGTCAGGTGCGGCATGTGGATATCGAGGATCGCGATGTCGGGCGCGAACTGCTTGATCGCCTCGCGCGCCAGTTGCCCGTCAAGACAACGCGCCTTCACGTCATGGCCGGCGGCGGCGAGCAGGCCGCCGATGCCGTCGAGCAGCATCGGGTGGTCGTCGGCAACGACGATCGATAACGTCATCGGCCACCCTTCAGCGGCACGCAAATCTCGATACTGGCTCCCGTCTTGCCACTGGTCACTGTCATTGTGCCTCCCATAGCGATGATGCGATCGTGGAGCGAGCGCGGGCGCCCGGCATAGCTGGCCAGTTCGCCATTCGCCATACGCCCCTGAAAAGCGAAGCCACGCCCATCGTCGCCGATCGCGATATCCAGTCGGTCGTCAGTTCTGCGCACGGCGATGTCGACCTTGTGCGCGCCACCATGACGCACCGAATTGGCGACTGCTTCGCGCGTGATACGGATGACGTCATCTTCCAGATTGTCGGACACGGTCAGGTCCGCGGGTTCGACCGTGGCGGATATCGCGGCATCCCACGAACGCGACAGATGGTTCGTGAGATGGTCGAGCGAGCTGGCGAGCTTGGCCACCGCGATCTCCGGCGCCCGGCGCATCGCGTTGATTACCGCACGCAAGCTGCGCTGCTCCTCGCCGATCGCCTCCACCATCTGCGTGACGCGTTCGCGTGCCGCCTCGGTAAGCTCGGTCCGGGCGATCAGATCGAGCTGGAGGCGCGCGCCGGCAAGGAACTGAAGGACCCCGTCATGCAGGTCGCGCGCAAGCCGGATCCGCTCCTCGCTCGCAGCAGCGATACGCAGTTCCGAATGGAGCTGCCAGGCCTCGATCGTGAGCGACAATTGGCCGGCCGCCATCGCCGCTACCGCGAGGTCCTCGTTCACCGGATCGGCCGGATCCAGGATCATCACCAGACCACGCGCCACGCCGGCATCAATCGGAATTACCAGCACGCGCGCATAGTCCGCCATGCTCGACAGGATCGGCTGCAGCGGGTCGCCGGTGAAGTCACGGAGCTTGGTGCCCGTCCGATAGAGGACGGCGTTGCGGCGCCGGTCGTAGAGAAACGGGGCGTTAATGAGCTCGCTTGCCACCAACGGACCGTGGTCGACATTGGGCAGGGTTGATCCATAAACCGCGCCGAAATCCTTTCGCACCAGTGTCAGATGCGGCTCCTCCGGGTCCTGCCACACGATCAGGCCTCGCTTCGCTGCGAAAACATCCATCGCGTAACCCAGCGATTCCGCCAGCGGCAGTTCGCCAAAGCCACCTCGAGTGGGCACGCGCGACAGGCGCGTCAGCTCGTTGATCAACCGCTCAAGATTGCTCGCGAAAGCGGCGAGCATCACGGTAATCGTGCCGATATAGCCGATCCGCATCAGGAAGAACTGGAGAAGGTTCTTATGTGCCGGATCCAGCACGTTCGTCAGGAAGCCCGTCGGCAGAAACAGTGCGAGCACGAGGAGGCCGCTGCCGATCGCGCCGCGCGATCCCCAGTTCACCGTCCCGCTGACAATGATGAAGATCAACGGCGTGAAGAAAGGCGCGCCCTGCCCCTCCCCGCCCTGGGTCAGGTACATCAGGCCACCGAGCGCAAACACATCGATCACCGAAAGGGCAAGCGCGGCGCTGAACAGGTGCCGGCGCAATCGGACGGTGCGCACCGCCGCGACGATCAGCAGGCTGTACAGAAAGTAAGCCACCAGCACGATCTTCGCGGCATGCTGCGCTTCGGCATAACGCAACGCCCCGACCGTGACCGATAGCAAAAGGAAGGTCGCAAGCAGCGCTCGCGCAAGCGCGACGGCGCGACTGCTGCGGGCCGAAATGAGCTGATCCACCATTATCCGCACCCGCTCCGCAATTACGCCGGGGAGATACAATGTAACAGGCGGCGCGGAAACCTGACCGAACGGTAGTATTCAAGCCTCATCCTCAGGTCGGATTGCGCCAAGCCTCTGATTTGGCGTAAATGATTCGTACGGAGCGAGATCGCTGGGGGGCGGTTGGCGTACCGGGGGACGGGTGTAGTCACTGTGCCCTGTAAGCGTAGCGTAAATGTAGCTGAGTAGCGTATCCAGTATCGTTTGTGTGTCCCTCTCGGGGGATGGCGCGACCAGGTAACGGGTTGCCCATCGCCGCCTCGGCCACCCATCGTCATCGGTGCCTCGACGACGATGGGTGGCGGGGTCTTCCGCCTCCGACTTGTGCCAGCCGGTTCATACCGGGCGCAAATCTCCCACCAACGTGGGAATGAGTTCCGATACCGTTGGATGGATCGGCACCGCCCATTGCAGGGTGGAAAGCGGCTGATCCGCATTCATCATGTCCAAAATCCCGTGGATCGCCTCGTCGCCGCCGGTGCCGAGGATCGCCGCGCCCAAAATGCGTTGCGTCTGCGCGTCCGCGACCAGTTTCATGAAGCCTTGCGCCTCATCCTTCTCGACCGCGCGCCCGACCTTGGTCATCGGCCGGGTCGAAAGCAGCAAGGGCCGCCCGTTCGCACGTGCCTGCGCCTCGGTCATACCGACCCGCCCGAGCGGCGGATCGATATAGAGCGCATAACCGAGGATACGTTGCGACAGGCGCCGGTCCGCTCCATCGAGTAAATTGGCGGCGACGATCTCATAATCGTTCCAGGCGGTATGCGTGAATGCGCCGCGCCCGTTGCAATCGCCCAATGCCCAGATACCCTCGACATTGGTCGCGAGCCGGTCGTCGACCTGGATATAGCCTTTGGCGTCAGTGATGATGCCGGCTTTGTCGAGCCCGAGATCGTCCGTATTGGGACGGCGGCCGACCGCAAGCAGCACATGGCTCCCGGCCACCTCCGGCGCTCCTTCCGCGCAATCGACACCAACCGAGACGCCCTGCCCCTGCTTCGCCAGCCGGATGCAGCAAGCATTGGTGCGGACCTCGATCCCCTCACCCTCCAGAATCCCCCGGATCGCGTCGGAAATGTCCGGATCCTCGCGCCCGATCAGGCGCGGCCCCATCTCGATTACCGTAACGCGCGCACCGAAGCGGCGGTACATCTGCGCGAATTCGAGCCCGATATAGGAGCCGCCGACGATCACCAGATGCTCGGGTACGCTTTCGAGACCGACAATGTCGCTGTTGGTAAGATAATCGACCTCGCCGATTCCGGGAATGTCAGGCACCGCCGCGCGGCCGCCAACGTTGAGGAAGATGCGCGGCGCTTCCAGCACGTCGTCGCCGACCTTTAGATTGTGAGCCCCTTCAAACCGGGCATGACCCCGCAGGAAGGTCAGCCCCTCAACCCCCGCCAGCCAATCCTCGTTCGATTTGCGCGAATCCTGGATGACCTTGCGCGCCCTCGCGGCGACCTTCGGCATGTCGATCCCTATCGTGCCGGCAACCACACCGTAATCGCTCGCGCGCCGCGCAAGGTGCGCAGCATAGGCGCTCGCGACCAACGTCTTGGTTGGCTTGCAGCCCGTATTGACGCACGTTCCCCCCACCAGATGCCGCTCGATCAGCGCGACCTTCTGGCCTGCAGCAGCGAGCCGCCCCGCGAGAGGGGGCCCGGCTTGCCCGGCTCCGACAATGATCGCGTCGAAGCGGTGGGTCATGCCACGGCGCAGACGACGAGCCATGCGCCCCCAATAGCGATGGCGTCCTCGATCAGCGCCGCGGGCCGGTCGCTCCGCAGGATGGCCGCCAGCCTCGCGCGGGCCGCAGCGCCACCAAGCGTTCCGATAACGGCACCGACTGCGCCCGCAGCGCCCCCCGCGTAGAGCGCCACCCCCGAAGCGCCTAGCGCGCCTCCAGCGAGCGCACCCGCCAGGATCCGCGTCCCGAACTGCAGCGGCACCTTGCGGCTGGGCGTCGCGGGAAGCTGGTCGCCGACTAACTCTGCCAGCGCCAGCGCGAGAAATATCCAGGGCGTCCAGCGATAACCAAGAAAGGCAAGCGGGGTGCCCGCCACGCCAAGATGGCAATAGCGCGCGGCAAGGCTCACCGCGGCAGGCGCGGTAAACGCGCGCAGCCCCGCAACAATCCCGATCAAGACAGCAAGCACGATCAGCATATCCGTCCCCCTTCGCCTCACGACACCAGCATGTAGCGGGCAGACAATTGTCCCTTATTGCAAGTTAAAGGTCCATGCCTCTTGGCCGCTGGTTTCATATATAAATTCCACTTTCTATTTTGCAGTGCAGCATTGCGTGGCTTTTTTGCACCTTTTGCCGCGAATATTCCCGTGACCGCGCTGTCATCCCAAGTGTATGCGTTTACATTCTTTCAAGCCGTTGACTTCGGTCAGCGCCCCGGTACGCCCTGACATCGATGGCCGATGGTCATCTTCACCAACGGATCAGCGACCGGAAGAGTCGCTGGCATGGGGGGAGCTCCAGAATCATGAAAAATTCGAGATATTTGCTTGTCCGTTCCACTTCGGCGCTGGCGGTTGCCGCCTGCCTGATCGTGCCGGGCGTCGCCAGCGCGCAGACGGCCGCGCCCGCAGCCGCCGCACCGGCGGATGCCGCGCCCGTGTCAGATGAGGTGGTCGTTACCGGTATCCGCGCTTCGCTCGAGCGCTCGATCGCCATCAAGCGCGACGCGGTCGGCGTCGTCGATGCGATTTCGTCCGAAGATATCGGCAAGTTCCCAGACACCAACCTTGCGGAATCGCTCCAGCGCATTACCGGTGTGTCGATCAACCGCCGCAACGGCGAAGGTGCCGAAGTCACGGTTCGCGGCTTCGGCCCCGACTATAATCTCGTCACGCTGAACGGGCGCCAGTTGGCGGCGTCCGACCAGACCTCGGTCGGCGGCGAGAATGACTTCACCCGCAGCACCGGCCGCTCGTTCGACTTCTCGAACCTCGCCTCGGAAGGCGTGAAGACGCTGGAAGTCTACAAGACGGGTCGCGCGGCGATCCCGACCGGCGGCATTGGTGCCACGATCAATGTCGTAACCCGCAGGCCGCTCGACAGCCGCCAGAGCGGCGTCAACGGTTCGATCGGCGTCAAGGCCGATTACGATACCAGCGCCGACGATTGCATCAAATGCGGCAGCCGCGTGACGCCACAGGTCTCCGGCCTGCTGAGCTGGTCGAACGACGATCAGACGTTCGGCGCTTCGGTGTTCGGCAGCTATCAGAAGCGTAATTTCTCGACGGTCAACGCGTCGATGAATGACTGGAACATCACGACGCTGGCCCAGTTCCTCGATCCGGCCAACGGCAACGTCAACAGCCTGACGAAGATCAACAATCTGCCGTCCAACATGAACATGCTGGTCGGCCGTCCGAACGACGCCCGTTACCATTTCTCGGAAAACACCAACGAGCGCATCAACGCTGAGGGCACGCTGCAGTGGCGCCCGATCGAAACTCTGACCATCACCGCCGACGCCCTGTTCGCGCAGAATACCGCGTCCGAACGCCGCGGCGACGAAGCGAACTGGTTCAACCGTCCGTTCGACGTGGTGACCTTCGATTCCGGCCATAGCGTCGCAACCACGACCTATCTGCACGAGACCATTGCCGGCTCGCAGAAGGACGCGGGCTTCGAGCAGCAGTATCGCGCGCAGCGTAATCGGCTCAACGATTTCGGCCTGAACGCGAAGTGGCAGGTGACCGACAGCTTCACGATTGCTGCTGATGGGCATATCGGCACTTCGAACAGCACACCGCACAACCCGAACGGCATGAGCTCCACGCTGATCTCGCTCAGCGTGCCGACGCTCCAGTCGCACTCGTGGGATTATAATGGCGGCTTCCCGACCCAGACGGTCACTTATGTCGACCCGGCCACGCCGCCCGCCGGCGCCGCGGTCATCAAGGGCAACGGCAATGGCGTGCTCGATGCCGGCGACGTGACCGCGCAGGTCGGTCGTCAGGTCGCGACCACACTCAAGCAGCGCATCAAGGAAGGCCGCGTGGACGCAGGCTGGGATTTGGGCGGCGGAAGCCGTTTCGATTTCGGCGGCGACTATCGCACCACCAATACCCACTCGGTCCAATCGTCTTATTATCAGACGCTGGGCGACTGGGGTAACACCGACACGTCAAAGGTTACGACGGTGGCGCCGGGCTCGATCCAGGAATTCTGCCTGGTCTGCAAGTTCCACCATTTCGATCCGAAGGCGAGCGGCCAGGGCCTGTTCGCGGTCCGTTCGGAAGATCCGACGGCCTTGTACAACACGCTGTCCTCCTACTTCCTGCAGAAGGGTCATACCAACGACCTTAACGGCTATGGCGACGATCGCGTGAAGGAGGACATCTGGGCAGTCTATGGCCAGGTGACCTGGAACGGCCAGATCGGCGATCATGACGCGCAATTGGTGGCCGGTGCGCGCTACGAACGCACCAAGGTCAAGGCAATCTCGCTGCAGAAGGTGCCGACCGCGATCATCTGGCAGTCGGACAACGACTTCAAGGCGGTCGTGTCCAACACCACCCAGCCGGTTTCGGGCAAGGGCCAATATAACAACCTCCTCCCGTCGATGGACTTCAAGGTCAACCTGCGGGACAATCTGGTCGGTCGCTTCTCGTTCAGCCGGACGCTGGGGCGCCCGGTCTACGGCAACCTGTTCGCGGCAACCACGGCGAATAACCCGAACGATGCGACTGCGGTCGGTGGCCAAGCCGGCGGCAACGCGAACGATCCGAACCTGAAGCCGCTGCTGTCGGACAACTTCGATCTGTCGCTCGAATGGTACTTCAAGCCGGGCAGCTACCTTTCGGCCGGTTTGTTCGAGAAGCGGGTGCACAACTTCATCGGCAACACGATCGTGAAGCGTAACCTGTTCGGCCTGCGCGACCCGTCGTCGGGTGCTCCGGGCAGCCGTTCCGGCACCGCCAAGACGCAGTTGCAGGCGCTCGGGGCGGACATCTCGGACGTCAACCTGTTCACCTACACCGCTCTGCTGGTCCAGAACGGGGGCAACACGACCGCCGCCAACTCGACGTTCCTGGCGAACTACAACGCCGCGGCACGTCAGCTGAACCAGGCGTTCGTCGACTCGACGCTGGGTGCGGTCGACATCATCGCGGACTCGAACGATCCGCTGTTCACCTTCAACGTGAACACGCCGATCAACAACAAGGACGCGAAGATCTGGGGCTTCGAAATCGCGGGCGAATATTTCCTCGGACAGACGGGCTTCGGCGTCGCGGCCGCTTACACCCACGTCCGCGGCAATGTCGGCATCGATATCGCGGCCGACCCGAGCGTCGACCAGTTCGCCGTCCTGGGCCTCAGCGATACCGCGAACGCCACGCTGATCTACGACAAGCATGGCATCTCGGCTCGCCTGAGCTACAACTGGCGCGACAAGTTCCTGTCAGCGACCAACGTGGACGCGTCTCATAACCCGCAGTTCACCAAGGCGCACGGTCAGGTCGACTTCAACGTCAGCTATGACATCACGCCGCAACTGGCTGTCTCGCTCGAAGGCATCAACGTGCTTGAATCGGGCCAGACCATCTACGGCCGTTCGACGAACCAGGTCTTCTTCGCGCAGGAAGGCTCGGCTCGTTACCTCGCGGGTGTCCGCTTCAAGTTCTGATCTTCGGGCCAGCTGTTACCGGGGAAAGGCCGCTGCTTCGCCAGCGGCCTTTTTCTTTGCCCGCATATCGGCGGCGTCTTATGCGGTAGCCCCAGGGCGCCGGTAGAGCCGCCCACCGTCGCGCTTGTGGATGCTTCGAAATGACCAATCGTATCCTGCTCAACAATGTCGATCATGGCGACCTGGCGGTCAGCCCGCGCTTCGGCGCCGCCTTTGGCGATCAGGTGAACTCGGTTCGCCTGTTTCCCACCGAATATGAAGAAGCCAGCCGCGAATATGCGATCCTGTTCCGTCATGACGCAGACAGCGCCCAGACCTTTGCCGTCGCCTTGCTCGGTCTCGACGCGGACGAGAATCTGTTCCTTGAGGGCGAGAGCTGGAATGCACGCTACATTCCTGCGGTTCAGTCTCGCGGCCCCTTCTCGATCGGCCTGCAGCGCAACGCAGACGGGACACCCGGGGAGGCGATGATCCATATCGACCTGGACGATCCACGCGTCGCCGGCGGTAAAGCGGGGCATCCCGTCTTTCTGCCGCAGGGCGGCAACGCGCCCTATCTCAACAAGATCATCGAGATACTTAGAACCATCTCCGACGGATTGGAGATCGAGCCGGCGATGATTGCGGCGCTCGCCGAATTCGAGCTGCTTCAGCCTGTCCAATTGCAAGTCCAGATCGACGATAGCCGCCGTTATGACCTGGTCGATTTCCTCACAGTCGACGCCGGCCGGCTTGCAGCACTTGACGGCGCTGCGCTGGAGAAGCTCCATCGTGCCGGCTTCCTGCGGCTCGCCTTCGCGGCCACGGCCTCGCTCGGGAATATCAGCCGGCTGATCGAGCTGAAAAATCGTGTCCGCGCCGCAGCCTGATTCAGCCGTTTCGCCGCGGCCAGTGCGTGAGCTGTCGGACGTAGCGCCCGACGCAATCCCGTTCGATCTGCTGATGGCCGAACAGCGGCCAACGATCCTGAGGGGCGTGGCACGCGACTGGCCCTTGGCCGTGGCCGGCCGCGAAGGCCCAGCCGCGGCAATCGACTATATCCTGCGCTTTTACAAAGGCGCCCCCGTCGCCGGCTATACCGGCACGCCCGAGATTGGCGGCCGCTATTTCTACGACGACGCGGTGAGCGGGTTGAACTTCGCGCGCGAGCGCGTGCAGTTGGACGAATATCTGGGCCGGGTGCGCACCCATCTGGACGACGCCCGCCCCCCGTCATTCTACGTCGGATCGACCGATCTCGACACCTACCTGCCGGGTTTCCGGCAGGAAAACGACCTACCCCTCGATCACCCGATCTTCGCCGCACACCCGCCGCTGGCAAGCATATGGCTGGGCAACCGGACCACCGCTACCGCGCATTACGACATGTCGAACAACATCGCCTGCTGCCTGGTCGGGCATCGGCGCTTCACCCTTTTTCCGCCCGAGCAGGTGGCGAACCTTTACCCGGGGCCGCTTGAGCCCACGCCCGGTGGCCAGGTGATCAGCATGGTCGATTTCCGCGCGCCCGATTTTAGCCGCTTTCCCCGCTTCGCCGAGGCGCTGGCGTCGGCCCAGCTTGCCGAACTCGCGCCTGGCGATATCCTCTTTTACCCGGCGCTGTGGTGGCACCATGTCGAGGCGCTCGACGGCTTCAACGCGATGGTCAATTACTGGTGGAACGTCGCGCCTGCTTTTCTGGATTCACCGCAGAACACTTTGCTTCACGCCATGCTGAGCCTCCGCGACCGGCCCGAGGCAGAGAAGCGAGCGTGGCGGGCAATGTTCGATTATTACATTTTCGGCCCTTCGGACCGCCCGGCAGCCCACCTGCCCGAGGCTGCACGCGGCCCGCTGGCGCCGCTGGATGCCGCTGGCGCGCGGCGGCTGCGCGCGATGTTGCTCAATAAATTGAACCGTTAGGGACAGGGAAGATAGTGGAAGCGCACAAGCTGAAGCGCGTCGTGATCGCCGGCGGCGGAACCGCCGGCTGGATCGCCGCCGCCGCCCTGATCAAGCATCTCGGCCCGCTGGTCGAGGTCACGCTGGTGGAATCGGACGAGATCGGCACGGTCGGCGTCGGTGAGTCAACCATCCCGACCGCGCGCGCCTTCCACGGCTTCCTCGGCATCTACGAGCAGGCCTTCATCAAGGCGACCACCTCGACCTTCAAGCTCGGCATCGAGTTCGAGAATTGGCGCAAGCCCGGCGACCGATATTTCCACGCCTTCGGATCTGTCGGCAAATCGATGTGGATCGCGGATTTCCAGCATTTCTGGCTGGAGGCTGCCCGCCAGGGGTTCGGCGGCGATTATATCGACTACAGTCTCGAAGCGCAGGCGGCGAAAGCCAACAGGTTCGAGACGCATGAAGGCGCGCCGATCGGCTACGCCTATCATCTCGATGCGACGGCTTATGCCAAATTCCTGCGCGGTCTGGCCGAGCCGGCCGGCGTCAGACGCGTCGAGGGCAAGATCCAGCATGTCGCCCAAAATCCCGAAAGCGGCTTCGTCGAGGCGCTGGAGTTGGAATCGGGGCTGCGGATCGAGGGCGACCTGTTCCTCGATTGCACCGGCTTTCGCGCGCTCCTGTCCGAACAGATACTCAAGACTGGCTTCGAGGACTGGGACGAATGGCTGTTCAACGACGCCGCCTTCGCGGTCCAGACGGAGTCCCAGGGCCCGCTCGTTCCCTATACGCGGGCGATCGCGCATGAGACGGGCTGGCGCTGGCGTATCCCGCTGCAGCACCGCATGGGCAACGGCTTCGTCTTCTCGACCGACTATATCTCCCCCGACGAAGCCAAGGCCAAATTCATCGACGCGCTCGAAAGCAAGCCGCTGTTCGATCCCCGCCTGCTCCGCTTCAAGCCAGGGATGCGCAAAAAGAGCTGGAACAGGAACGTCATCGCGCTCGGGCTGGCGAGCGGGTTCGTCGAACCGCTGGAATCGACCAGCATCCATCAGATCATGATCACGGTGACACGGCTGATCCAGAATTTCCCGTTCGATGGGATCACGAGCTCGGCGGTCGACCGTTTCAACGATCAGTCGCGGCGCGAGAGCGAACATATCCGCGATTTCATCATCCTCCATTACAAGCTCACCGAGCGCGACGATTCCCCTTATTGGCGGCGCTGCCGCGACATGACGATTCCGGCGAGCCTGGCCGAACGCATCGCGCTCTTCCGGGAAGCCGCCGTCGCCTATCAGGCGAACGAAGATCTGTTCCGCAGCGACAGCTGGGTCATGGTGATGCTCGGCCAGGGCATCTTCCCCCAATCCTATCACCATGCCGCGCGGATGATGGAGCCCGCGCAGTTGCAGCGTGCCTTGGGCGACCTCAAGGCACGGATCGCGCACGAGGTCAGCCACCTGTCCGACCATGGCGCCTTCGTCGCCGGCTATGCCCCCGCCGACGTCGAACCGATCAAAGCGCCCGCATGATCGTGCGCTGCGGCGTTCTGCCTATTTAAGGACGCCGCGCGGCCCGTGCTGCTGCCCGGGGCACGGCGACCGGAACGGGCGCGCCCGGTCGGACCACGAAACGGAACGGTTTGCGCGAAGTGAGGTAAAGCTGCGCCATCCGCTGCACGTCGGCCGGCGTCACCTTGATCAGATCGGGCAATTTGGTCCGGATCATCTGGAAATAAGCGGGGTCACTGTCCGATCCCGCCAGCGCGTCCGCCCAATAATCTGCGAAGGCGAAGTAGCGCCGGCTGTTATCGACCATAGGGGTCCTGGCGCGCGCCAGTTCGTCGGGTTTGATCGGGGTCTTGGCGAGATCCTGCACGATCGCGTCCAACTCGACGAAGAAAGTACCGGCTTTATCGGGCGGAAGCTCGACCTGGGCCCCGATCACAGCATAGCGTAGCTGACTGACCGCCTGATCCACGAACGTATCGGGCGAATAGGTCAGGCCGTCGCGTTCGCGCAGGCCCGCCATCAAACGCGCCTTGATGACCTCTGACAGCACCTGGATCGCGCGTGCATTCTCCATGCTCGAGGTAAAACTGGCGGTCGGCCAGGCCGCAATCGCCATGCCCTGCTGCGCAGCGCCCGGCACAATCTCTACCACCGGCTGGTCCTGTGGCGCAGGAAACCGAAAATCGCGCGTGGCGGGACGAGGCCCGCGCGGCGGCAGTGCGCCGACCGTCGCCTGCGCCACCCTGATCGCCCGTTCGACATCCATATCGCCCACGATCACCATGTTGATCGGCCCGGCCAACGAGGGCCCGATCAAGGCGGGAAGATCCCCGTTGGTCGTTGCCTTGATGTCCGCCTCGCTGGGCGTGCCGCGCCACCGCGGATCGCGATCGTGGAGCAGGAAGGCCGTGTCGCGCGCCGCGGTCAACGGCACCGACGTGCCAAGTTGCGTGCGCGCCGACCTGATACCCGAGATCGCATCGCGCAGCGCACGCGCCCGATAAGCGGGATCGACCAGATAGGCCGTCAAGAGCTGTGCTTCCGCTTCCATATCCTCCGGCCGTGTCCGCCCGGTCAGATGGAACCGATCCTGCGTGCTGACCAGGCTCGCCCCGACATTCTTGCCGAACAGCGCATCGTTGATATCGGCGAGATCAGCCTTGCCGAGCCCGCCCAACGCGAACGTCTGGGGCGCCTGGCTCAGCAGCCACAACGCATGATCGCGCCCTTCGGGAAGCCCACCCATGCCCGCACCGAAAGCGAGATTGAACAGCACCTGGCCTGTGCCGGGCGTAGGCCGCACCGTCGCGGTCGTGCCGTTGGCGAAGCGCGCCACGGTGACGCCGAGATCGGCCAATTCCTTGCGTTCGACTATTCGGCCCGGCGGCCCGAAATCGGTGTAGGGCCAGGTCACGGTCGCGGCCTCACTGCGCGCGGTCACCGGCGCCGCCATTGCCGCTGTCAGCGTCGCCTTGAGCGCAACCGCGCCCCCTTCGGGCATCACGGTGTCGGAGACGAACAGCAGTGGCCCGCTACCCGAAAAGAGCCGCTTCGCCGCCCGATCCACGTCCGCAACGCTCATAGACTGCAACAATCGCTCGACGTCGGCCTGGTTCTGGCGTGGCGAGACGAAGATCGTGTTGCTGTCGAAGCCTTGCACCAGCGCATTGGCGATGTCGGACGAGCCGCGCGTCTCGGCTGCACCTGCCCCTTCCGCGAGCCGCGCGCGAATTCGCGCTACCGCACGATCATATTCGGCCCGTGATACGCCGTACCGGACCAACCTTTTCTGTTCGACGATCATGGCCGTGACGGCGGGCCGCAGCTTGCCCTCCACCGGTCTGACGCCGATGCTCGTGTCCATTGCCGCATGGAACAAGGCCTCGCCACCTGCCAACGCACTGGCGAACGGGGCATCCGGTGCGGCAGCTGCGCGCAGGAAGCGGTTGTTGAGGATCTCGAACGCGAGCGTGTCGGCCAGATAATCGGCCTGCCGTACGTAGCTGTCAGGGCGCTCATCATACGGCGCCTGCCAATCGAGCCGCGCATATTTGGACGCGCCCGGATCGGTGAAGACACGCACCTCGGGGCCGCGAGCGTGGACCCCGCTTGGCGGCGATGGCAGAGGAGTCGCCGCCGCCTTCCAATCACTGAAGCGCGCCTTGATATCGGCTTCGACATCGGCGGGCACGATGTTGCCGACCACCACCAGCACGCTGCCTTCAGGCCGGTAATGGTGGTGATAGAAATCGCGCAGCCCATCGGCCGTCACATTGCTGATCGTGCCAGCCGTGCCCACGGTGGGCCGCGACACGGGCTGGCCGGGCAGAAGGAAATCGAGCCGCGCATTGTCCATGCGCAGAGTCGCGGTATCGCGCACGCGCTTTTCCGACAGAACGACGCCCCGTTCCGCCGCCAGCGGAGCGGGCATGATCAGCGCCCGGTCGGCAATTTCGCGCAGCAGGAACATACCAGTAGCGATGCCTGATTGCTGCGACGGCGGAAAATCGAGCCCATAGACCGTGGTCTCTGGAAAGGTGAAGGCGGTCGTGTCGGACCCCATCGCCAGCCCCATCTGTTCGAGCGAGCGTTCTAATTCGCCATCGGGCACGTTGGTACTGCCGCGGAACATCATATGCTCGATGAGATGGGCATAGCCGCCCTGCCCCAGCGTCTCGTCGGCCGAACCGACGGCGATGCGCAGGCGGAATGACACCGCCCCGTGCGGTGTATTGTTCGCCATGATGGCGTAGCGAAGTCCGTTCGGTAATTGACCGAAGACCACGCGCGGATCGGCGGGAGGGCTGATAGCCGCAGGATCCTCGACAGGATCCGGCGTCGCCTCAAAGACCTGCTGGGCTGGTAGGACGGGCTTGAATCCGAAGGGCTTATTGAAGGTGACCGCCGCGCCCTTCCCTACTGTCAGAATCGGTGGAGCAACGGGTCGGGGCGGCATTTGCCAACGGATGCGGCCGACATAGGCGCCTGCGACCGTCTTGCCCGTCCCGTCCATGGCTGGCTTGAAATGACTGCGCCGCATCAGCAAATCGCAGGTCGGCTGATCCAGCAACGGGCCGGCCGAAAGGGTTATCTGGCAACCGACCGGATTGCCCCGTGCGTCGACATCGACCCGATAGGCCACCGCTCCTTCCATTCCCTGGCGGCGCGCACCCGCCGGGTAATCGGCGGCACTCATCCAACTGGCCGGGTCGATAGGTTGCGGTGCGCGAGGAGACGGTGGCGCTATCGCGACCGAGCTGGGGAGCAGCGCGAACATTCCACTCCACTGTAAAGCGGATATCGCCCCGCGCCAGCGGGCAGAACTGCCCATCTGCACCATTTCTGCATGCGAATGAGACGCAAGACGCACAACGCCGCCACAGCAACGCACCACCCGCCCGCTAAGCGCGGATCGACAACGGCAAGGATGCGGCAATGCGCGCAAAATCCCTCAGGTTCAGCTTCCTGCTCAAGATCGGCGTGACAATCGAGCTGGTCGTGGCGTTCGACCAGCTGTTCCCGAACAATATCGAGGGCTTGAGCATAGGGATATTCGCGTTTGCCTGGCTGCTCGGATTGATCCTCGTCCATCCGGCTGTGCGACATTCCCGGCTGAGCGTCGCGACCGCACTCGCACTCGCCGGCATCTTCTCGATAGCCTTGGCCTATGACCCCGGCCCGCTCCCCGCTTTCCTTTTTCTATGCGCGCTTTCGGTCGCGACCTTGCTGCCGCGCACCGCGAGGTTCGACGATGCGTGGCGCTGGTCGGTGCGCCTCATGTTCCATGGCATGACCGGAGCGATCAAGCCGGTTCTGGACCTGCTCCGTCTGCTCGCGATCCGGCCGCGCGGCAGGCGCCGGACGCTGAAGTCGTTCGCCGGAACGCTGGCCCTGCCCGTGTTCGGGACCATCCTCTTCACGATCCTGTTCGCGAACGCCAATCCGCTGATTGCCAACGCGCTCGGCCAGATCCAATTTCCATCACCCGGCAAGCTGATCGAATGGGCCTTCGCGACCTTCCTGATTTGGCCGACGCTGCGGCCGCACCCGATCGTCACTCGCGTGAAAATCCCCGATCCCGCGGTCGATCTGCCCGGTACGTCGCTGGCATCAGCGCTGATCGCACTGACCCTGTTCAACATCCTGTTCGCGGTCGAAAACGGGCTGGATATAGCCTTCCTGTGGAGCAACGCTCCTCTACCCGCCGGAACCAGCATGGCGGATTATGCACATAAAGGCGCCTACCCGCTGATCGCGACGGCCCTGCTTGCGGGGTTGCTCGTGCTGACGATGCTGCGCCCGGGAACGGCATCTTCGACCAACTCCTGGGCACGACGGCTCGTGGCGTTGTGGGTCGCCCAGAACATCTTTCTAGTCGCGTCGAGTGCGTTGCGCACGGTCGACTATATCGAGGCGTACGATCTTACCGCCTGGCGGATCGCCGCCTTGTTGTGGATGGGGCTGGTCGCGACGGGGCTGATTCTGATCTGCTGGCGGTTGTGGACGGGGAGGAGCACGCGCTGGCTGATCAATGCCAATGCGCTGGCCGCCGCGTCTATCCTGATCCCCTGCTGCTTCATCGACATTAATGCGCTCGCTGCGCGCTGGAACGTCAACCATGCCCGCGAGGTCGGCGGCGCAGGGTCGCAGCTCGACTTATGCTACCTGCACGGGATAGGCGCCCCAGCTTTGCTACCGCTGATCGATCTGGAGCGGCGCCCGCTTTCTCCCGAATTCGCGGATCGCGTGCATCATGTGCGCGGCCAGCTCTTCGATCAGTTGGCCAACCACCAGGCGCATTGGTGGAGCTGGACACCGCATGGCGCGATGCGGCTGGCGAAAGCCCGGGTTCTGCTCGGTCTCAATCCGCACCGCGCCGCCGAACTTGCCCAAAACGAACGGCGCGCCTGCGACGGCGCGATCATGCATTCCGACATGCCGGCCTTGACCGGGACCCCCGCGCAATGATCCAGTGCCCTATGCCCCGCCTGATCCTGGTTGCCGATGACGATCCGCATATCCGCCAGCTCATCGTGTTCGCGCTGGCCAAGGCCGGGCTCGACGCGATCGAGGCGGAGGATGGCGAGGCCGCATTGGCCGCGGTCGAGGCGCATCGTCCCGATTTGTTGATCCTCGACATCAACATGCCGCGCATGGACGGGATCGAAGTGTGCCGCCGGCTGCGCGCGATCGGTACGCTGCCCATACTGTTCCTGTCCTCGCGCGACGACGAGATCGACCGCGTGCTGGGGATCGAGCTGGGCGCGGACGATTATGTGACCAAGCCTTTCTCTCCACGGGAAGTGGTGGCGCGCGTGATGGCGATCCTGCGCCGTGTCGCCGCACACCCGCCCGCCGCCGAACAGGCCACCGGCACGCTCCGCCACGGCCGCCTGACGCTCGACACCGACGGCTGGCGCGCCTGCTGGGACGAAGCGGAGATCGCTTTGACCGTGACCGAATTCGGTATCCTGCGCACGCTGGCGGCGATGCCGTCCAAGATCTTCAGCCGCGACGCGATCATCGACCGGCTGCACGGACCCGGCTTCGCGATCACCGACCGGACGATCGACAGCCATGTCCGCAACCTGCGCGCCAAGTTCGCCGAGGTCGGCGCTCACGACCTGATCGAGACGCGCGCGGGCGTGGGATACCGCATCGGCGCCTGCGCAGGCGCATGATCGCGCGGCTCAAAGTCTTTGCCAAACGACATTGGCCAAGGCTGGGGCTGCGTACGATCCTGCTCGGCACTTTCATCCTGGTGGCGGCCCTGCCCGGCTTCGGCGCCCTGTTCCTGCGCGTCTACGAGAACACGCTCGTCCGGCAGACCGAAAGCGAACTGATCGCCGAGAGCGCAGCGTTGGCCGCTGCCACCGCCGCCGCGTGGCCGGGCTACAATCCCGGCCCGCCGGAACCGACCGAATCGAACGACAATCCTTATGGCCTGCCGGACCGGTCGCGGATCGACCTGCGTGCGTCGCCCATCTCGCCGCGTCGTCCTATGCCTCGCCCGGTTACCGGAGAGGTCGATCTGCAAGCGCGTATCGCGCTGGCCAAGGTTGAACCCGTCTACGACCAGACCGACAGGATCACTTTGGCGACGATCCTGCTGCTCGACCGATCCGGCCGGATCGTCGCCGGTTCGCTCGCCGGCCGCAGCTATGACTTCCTGCCCGACATACAGGCCGCGCTTCGTGGCGTGGCGACGACGACGCTTCGTCGCGCCTCGATCGATCAGGACGTCCTGGTGACCTGGCTCAGCCGCTCGGCGGGCCTCCGCATCGATCATGCCCGCCCCGTGCGCGTCAACGGCCATATTGTCGGGGTCTTGCTGCTGTCGCGCGCGCCGCCGCCTTTGTACATGGGATTGTACGAGGACGCTGGTAAGATCGCGCTGGGCATCGTGATCATCCTGTCCATCGTGGTCGTGCTGAGCGGCACCTTGTCGCGCGGCATCGTGCGTCCCATCGATCGGCTCGGCGCGGCGACGCGCGACATCGCCCGCGGCGGCACGGCCGCCGTCCCCCCGCCTCCCGAAATGGCGGCGGTCGAGATCCAGGCACTTTATGCCGACTTCGCACTCATGGCCGCAGCGATCGAGCGGCGCTCGCGCTATCTGCGCGACTTCGCGCATGCGGTAAGCCACGAATTCAAGACGCCACTGGCAGGCATACGCGGCGCGGTCGAACTGCTGCAGGATCATCACGCCACCATGTCGGACGCGGAGCGGAGGCGGTTCCTCGGCAACGCCGCTGTCGACGCGGAACGGCTGACGCTGCTCGTCACGCGCCTGCTCGAACTGGCCCGTGCGGATATGACGCCCGCTGGCACCGAAACAAGCCAATTGGGGCCAGCGTTGCGGCGGCTGGCGGATGCTTATTCGACCCCGGGTTTCGCGGTCGAATTGAGTATTCCGGCAGACCTGCCCGCAGTGGCGGTGCCCGCCGCCACGATCGAAACAGTGATCGGCGCCCTGATCGACAATAGCCGCCGCGCGAGCGCGCGACATTGCGCGATCGCAGCAACCCTGGTTGCCGGTTGCATCCGCGTCGACCTCGCCGACGATGGCCCAGGCATTGCGCCGGCCGACCGCGAGCGACTATTCGAACCCTTCTTCACTACGCGTCGTGCCGATGGCGGCACCGGCCTCGGCCTGCCCATCGCCCGCTCACTGCTCGATGCCAGCAACTGCACGATCCGGCTTGAGCAGAGCGCTGCGGGCGCACATTTTTCGATCGAGCTTCCCCTAACCTAAGGGCCATGTTTGCGGCCGGCTGGCGGTCGCCTTCCAAAACGGGATGAGGCCCACCTCGAAGACACACAAAGCCAAAATGGTGCGGATCCGGCCCGCCCCGATCCATTTTGGCGTGGGTTCCCCGCCCGATTGTAACCTCAATCAGGTATATGAATTGTTACGGGGTCGGGAAGCTGGGGGGAGCCAGCAGATCGGCATGTGCATGCATCATCGCTTTTCGCGGTGCCCGTAGTTCTGTGTGTTTTGCGTAACGGAGCAACGGGGTGAGACCATATCGCAAGGGCTTCGGTGGAAATTCCGCTGATCTCGACAATGTCGAATGGCGCGCAATCCAGCCGCTTTTGCCCAAGCCGCGCGGCATCAAGCGGGTCGACGATCGCCGTGTACTCAACGGCATACTTTGGCGCCTGCGTACCGGCCGATCCTGGGCCGCCATTCCCGAACAATATGGCCCCTCGGGCACCTGCCACGCGCGCTTCGTCCGCTGGCGCGATGCCGGCGTTTGGTCGCGCATCGTCCATGCCGTAGCGGAGGTTCATAGCGACGGGGTCGAACTGATCCACGCCGACACGGTGGGCGTCCCGCCGAGCCACGAACGCGCGCCAATCCTCGCGCTGGACATCGTGGCCTGGCAGGGCCGTCCGCCCTGCGGCCGCCGCCGCACTTCAGACAGCGAATAGGGTCAAACTGATCCCGCCGAGCGGGGATCATTCTGTGTCGCCGCGCGGGCCGTCAAGCAACTCGTCATCCCCGATATAGCCGGACCGGATGCCGGCCGGCGCTTTGCGGCAAGATCAGATCACGATCGCCAACCCTGCAGCAAAGAGACGACGGGGCGGCTGGGCACCGACCTCGTCGGCGCGAGCTGGCTGGGGCGGCAGGATTCGAACCTGCGGATGGCGGCACCAAAAGCCGCTGCCTTACCACTTGGCGACGCCCCAACAGCCGCGCGCTTATAGGGACCACGCGGCGTTTGGGAAGAGCCTAAGGCTGTTCAGAAGTACCAATATTCGGTTATGCGGATCCTGCACGGAGCCCGCGCTGGATGGCGACTGGGCATTGCGCATCCGCCCGGCGGGGAGCCGGGTCTGCCATCGGGCCCCGGACTCCCGAATACGGCTCCCAAAAGCAAGTTTCGTCGACGTGAGGGGTCAATGCCCCGGCGGCTGAGGCGCCGGCGGCGGATAGGTGCCGCGACCTAACTCGAGCGCGAGCACGCGACCGCCCTGGCTCCACGTACCCACATAATGCCGCTTAGCCGCATCCCAACTGCCGACATACCGGCCATCGATCGAGTCGATGCTGAAGTTCAGATGATCGCCATCCAGGATAACCTCCGACACGAGGATGCCGAACGCTCCCTGATCCGGACTGTCGGCAGTGCCGGTCAGGCCACCGTCTACGCGCTTGAAATGCATCGCCACGCGGACCGGCGAACCGACGTCGAGCGTGCCGATCCAGTCTCCGACAGGATCGGCGGTCGAATTCGTCACTTCTGCAGCGACGGCGGGAAGACTGGGTAGCGTCCCGGCCGAAAACATAGTCGCGAGCAGCACCAGAACAGGTCGTCGCATCTCCCCTCCTCCACGGAATCGTGAATTCAGTTCGGCAAGTGTATTATAATAGCAATACACGCGCAAGCGGCGCGAAGTTTGAGGGGCTAAGCCTTGTTAGAAAATCCGTTCGACCCAATTGTGCGGATCGGGTGCATCGCCGCGCTGGATGTCGACCAGCGCCTGGCGCAGATCCTGCGTCTGGATGCCCGGGCCGCCATTGCCGATCGTGAAATCCAGCCCATTGTGGCCACGCACACGGCCGATCGGAGTCAACACCGCCGCCGTGCCGCAGGCGAAGCTTTCGCGCAGGCGGCCGCTGCGCGCATCGGCCGCCCACTGATCGATACTATAGCGCTCCTCGCGCACGGTCAGGCCACGGTCATGCGCGAGCGTGAGCAGGCTATCGCGGGTGATGCCAGGCAGGATCGTTCCGCCGAGCGGAGGCGTGATCATCGATCCGTCGTCCATCACGAAGAAGACGTTCATGCCGCCCAGTTCCTCGATCCACTTCTTCTCGATCGTGTCGAGGAAGATGACCTGGTCGCAACCCTCCGCGATCGCTTCTTTCTGCGGCAGCAGCGAGGCGGCATAATTGCCGCCGCACTTGGCCGCGCCGGTGCCGCCCGGCCCGGCGCGGTTATAATGATCCGAGACCCACAGCGTGACGGAGGGCGCGCCGCCCTTGAAATAAGCGCCGACCGACGAGGCGATGACCATATAGAGATATTCGTCCGCGGGACGCACGCCCAGGAACACGCTCGACGCGATCATGAAGGGTCGGAGGTACAAGGCCCCGCCCTCGCTCTCGGGAATCCAGTCGCGGTCGATCTTCACCAGCTGGCGGCAGGATTCGAGGAACAATTCGTCGGGCAGAGGCGCCATCGCCAGCCGTTCGGCAGACTCGCGGAAGCGCTTCGCGTTCATGTCTGCGCGAAACATCGACGCACCGCCATCCGCGGTGCGATAGGCCTTGAGCCCCTCGAAAATCTCCTGCGCGTAATGGAGCACGGCCGAGGCCGGATCCATCTGCAGTGCGCGGCGCGGATGGACGCGCGCATCGTGCCAGCCCTGGCCCTCCTTGTAGCGAATCGTCACCATATGATCGGTAAAGACGCGTCCGAAGCCCGGATTCTCGAGCAAAGCGGCGCGCTCGCTCACCGGCATCGGCGATGCATTTTGCTCAAGGGCGAAGGTCAGACTCGAATCGGTGGACATGCGGGCCTCATAACCGAACAAAACTTCCGTGTCGGCGTCTTGACGCGCTACGGGACGCTATCACATTAGATCAATATGGCTG
>Ga0207640_10000272_pt1 | contig 34882 bp, 38 predicted proteins | sample KBSCornC42_FD_184300 | JGI IMG/M metagenome (GOLD analysis project Ga0207640, IMG submission 184300) | Corn rhizosphere microbial communities from Kellogg Biological Station, Michigan, USA - KBS Corn C4-2 (SPAdes) (version 2) | ecosystem: Host-associated > Plants > Roots > Rhizosphere > Soil ... | reverse complement strand
CAGTTCCAACGCGCGACACGCTCGAGGGTCTAGTAACCGCGCATACCGCGACGATTCCGTTCGAAAATCTCAACCCATTCCTTGGGCTGCCGGTGCCGCTTGATTCCGAAGCGCTAGTGGCCAAACTCGTCCGCCAGCGCCGCGGCGGCTACTGTTACGAGCAGAACGGGCTGTTCGCTCACGTGCTGGAGACGATCGGTTTCGAATTCACTTCGCTCGCCGCGCGCGTGGTTTGGATGCAAAGCGAAGATGCGATCACTCCGCGCACGCATAAGCTGCTTCTTGTCCACTTGGCGGACGGTCCGGTGCTCGCCGATGTCGGCTTTGGCGGGGCGGTCTGTACGGGTGTCCTCGATCTGCTCCCCGATGTTCCGCAGGTGACCCCACATGAACGCTTCCTGCTGCTCAACCCGAACGGCCGCTGGCGGCAGCAGATCGAGATCGCGGGCGAATGGCGGACGACCTATCACTTTGATTTGACACCCCAACATCCGATCGATGACGAACTTGGCAATTGGTGGACTTCGACGAGCCCAGCCTCTCATTTCACCACCAGCCTGGCGGTCGCCCGGTCGCCTGCCGGACGCCGGTACGCACTGCGCAACTTTGATTATTCGGTCCACATTCCGGGCCAGGAGAGCCAGAAGCGGCGTCCGGAGGGACCCGAGGAAATCTGCAGGATCCTGGAAGAGGAGTTTGGAATCGATATTCCGGAGCGGGGGCGGTTCGTTTCGCGGCTTGAGACACTCGCATGAGCGGCGATTGGCGCTCGGACGTCCTTTCCTTCTGGTTTGCTCTGAAGCCGGAGCAATGGTGGAATGCCAATCACCAGCTCGACGCGTTGATCCGTGATCGATTTTGCGAGTTATGGAAGGAGAAGCGCCAGCTTCCGGCGGAGATATTCCTGGCGGATGCGACAACGGCGCTGGCGGGTGTTATCCTGTTCGATCAATTCCCACGCAACATGTTCCGCAGCGATGCTGAGCAATATTCGACCGATCCGTTGGCGCAGGCGATCGCTCGCGGAGCGGTAGATCAAGGACTCGACGAGCAACTCGACCGAAACGGCAGGATTTTTCTCTACATGCCGTTCATGCACAGCGAGCATGTGGAAGACCAGCGGCGGTCACTGCTGCTGTTCACGGCTTTGGGAGAGCAGGACCAGCTGAAGTACGCGCACCACCACCACGACATCGTCGAACGCTACGGGCGCTTTCCACATCGTAACGCCATTCTGGGGCGTGCATCGCGGCCGGACGAGATCGCGTCAGGAGCCGACAAGCCCTGGTGAGCTAGTCGAAGAGGCTGGAGACCGAACTTTCATCGGCGATTCGGCGCATCGCCTCAGCGAGAAGTGGCGCAATCGTCAGCCGGCGGAGCTTGCCGTCGCTGGGATCCGCTTCGCCAGTGCAGATGGAATCGGTGACGACCAGCTCGCTCAGCTCCGACGCCGCGACACGTGCCAGTGCCGCACCCGAAAGCACCCCGTGCGTGCAGTAGGCATACACATCGTTCGCCCCCTGCTGCTTCAGCGCCGCAGCAGCATTGCACAGGGTTCCGGCTGAATCGACGATATCGTCGATGAGGATGCAGGTGCGTCCCTCGACGTCGCCGATGATGTTCATCACTTCCGATTCCCCGGCGCGCTCGCGGCGCTTGTCGACAATCGCCAGTGGAGCGTTGTCGAGCCGCTTTGCGAGCCCGCGAGCCCGCACGACGCCGCCGACGTCAGGCGACACCATTGTCAGCTTCTCCGTCTGGAACCGCGCCTGGATGTCCGCGGCGATCACCGGAGAGGCGAACAGATTGTCGGTCGGGATGTCGAAGAAACCCTGGATCTGTCCTGCGTGGAGATCGACAGTCAGGACTCGGCTTGCTCCGGCGACGGTGATCAGATTGGCGACGAGCTTGGCAGAAATCGGTGTTCTCGGGCCCGGTTTCCGGTCTTGGCGGGCGTAGCCGAAATAGGGAAGGACCGCGGTAATCCGCTTGGCCGACGCGCGACGCAGCGCGTCGATGCAGATCAGCAGCTCCATCAAATTGTCGTTCGCGGGATAGCTGGTCGACTGGACCACGAAGACGTCCTCGCCGCGCACATTCTCATTGATTTCGACGAAGATCTCCTCATCGGCGAAGCGGCGCACGCTCGCCTGCGTAAGCGGCATTTCGAGATAGTCGGCGATCGATCGGGCCAGCGGCGTGTTGCTGTTCCCGGCGAGCAGTTTCATGGGTTCGGCTCTCCCGGAGTAGGTGAGTCTGCCTTAGCCGCCGCAGCCGTTTCGTAAAGCCTTGGCTTGCCCAAGCGCGCTCGTGCGTTAAGGCGCTTGCATGACGGATCGGCTGAAAATCGCGCTCGCGCAGATGAACCAGCGCGTCGGCGATCTCCAAGGGAATGCCGACGCGATCCTGGCGATGCGGGAGAAAGCCGCGGGCGCGGACCTGCTGCTTTGCCCCGAGCTTCAGATCACCGGCTATCCGCCCGAGGATCTGGTGCTGAAGCCCGAGTTCGTCCGGCGAACCATGGAAGTGACGGAGTGGCTGGTCGATGCCACGGCTTCACCGGGGCCGACGATCCTGTTCGGGACGATTCTCGCCGAGGCGGGCGCGAATTACAACGCGATGGTGCTGGCGAATGACGGGCAAGTGCTCGGCCGGACGCTCAAACGCGAGCTCCCCAATTACGGCACCTTCGACGAAAAGCGTATTTTCACGCCGGGACCAATGCCGGAGCCGCTCGAGTTCAACGGCGTCAGGATCGGAGTCCCGATCTGCGAGGATATCTGGCTCGAGCCGGTATGCGCGCATCTCGCCGAGCGCGGCGCCGAGTTGCTGCTGGTGCCCAACGGTAGTCCGTATGAGCTGGACAAGGATGACCTGAGGCAGAAGCTGGTCCGCGCGCGCTGCGTGATGACCGGGCTGCCAATGGCTTATCTGAACCGGGTCGGCGGGCAGGATGAGCTGGCGTTCGACGGCTCCTCCTTCGTGATGCACGCCGATGGCGAGCTGGTCGTGCAGATGCCCGACTGGGAAGAGTCGCTGCTGGTCACCGACTGGAGCCGCGGCCCCGGCGGATGGCGGTGCGACACGCGCGAACTGCACCCGCTCGATCCCTACCCCGAGGACATCTATCACGCGATGATGGTGGGCTTGCGCGACTATGTGCAGCGCAACGGCTTTCCAGCCGTCATTCTCGGGCTTTCCGGCGGGATCGACAGCGCGCTGTCGGCGGCGGTCGCGGTCGACGCACTGGGCGCGGACAAGGTGTGGTGCGTGATGCTGCCCTCCAGATACACCAGCGAGGAGAGCCTCGATGATGCGCGCGAGTGTGCGAAGCTGTTAGGTTGCCGCCATGACGTCGTCTCGATTGCGCGCGGCGTCGAGGCGATGGACGCAATGCTGGCAGAGGAGTTTGAAGGCACGAAATCCGGTCTTGCCGAGGAGAACATCCAGGCGCGCCTCAGGATGGTGGCACTCATGGGGCTTTCGAACAAATTCGGGCCAATGCTTCTCACCACTGGCAACAAGAGCGAGATGAGCGTCGGCTATGCGACCCTCTACGGCGACATGGCCGGCGGCTATTCGGTGCTGAAGGACGCCTACAAGACCACCGTCTTTGCCCTTTCCCGCTGGCGGAATGCCAACAAGCCGAAGCGGGCGCTGGGGCCGGACGGGCCGGTGATGCCGGAGCGGGTGATCACCAAGCCGCCAACCGCGGAGCTCCGACCGGGCCAGAAGGATCAGGACAGCCTTCCGCCTTACCCTGTGCTCGATCGAATCCTCGAAGGGCTGATCGACAAGGAAATGTCGGTGAAGGAGGTCGCGCTCGCGACCGGCGAAGACATCGCTTTGATCGCTGAGATGGAGCGCAAGGTCCTCCTCGCCGAGTACAAGCGGCGTCAGGCGCCACCGGGCGTCAAGATCGGCAGCCGCAACTTCGGGCGCGATCGGCGCTATCCGATCAGCAACTTCTTTTATACCGGTCCGAAATGAGCGTCGTCACCCGCTTCGCGCCGTCGCCCACGGGCCGCCTTCACGTCGGCAACATCAGGACGGCACTGCACAACTATTTGTTTTCGCTGAAGAATGGTGGCAAGTTTGTCTTGCGGATAGACGACACCGACCGGGAGCGCTCGACCGCCGAATTCGATCAGTCGATTCGCGACGATCTCGACTGGCTCGGCCTTCGCCCGGACCGGGTCGAGCGTCAATCGGAACGCTTCGGGCTATATGAGAGAGAATTCGAGCGCCTGAAGGCGGCGGGGCGGGTCTACGCCTGCTATGAAACTCCGGAGGAGCTGGAGCTTCGCCGCAAGATCTTGCTCGGGCGCGGGTTGCCTCCCGTGTACGAACGCAAGTCGGAGGGCGCACCCGCGCCAGAAGGACGTGCACCGCACTGGCGCTTCCGGCTCGATCACGACCAGCCGATTGCCTGGACTGACCTGATCCGAGGCGAACAGCATTTCGATCCGAAGTTGCTCTCCGATCCTGTGATCCGTCGCGAGGACGGAAGCTGGCTGTACCTGCTGCCAAGCGTCATCGATGATGTCGATCTCGGAATCACACACATCGTGCGTGGCGAAGACCATGTCTCCAACAGCGCGGCCCAGATCCAGATGTTCGAGGCGCTCGGAGCAAAGCCGCCGAGCTTCGCCCACGAAGCTCTGCTGGTGGCCGCGGAAGGCAAATTATCGAAGCGGCTTGGTGCGGTGGGCGCCGATGAGATGCGTCGGGCCGACCTCGAGCCGATGGCACTTTTGTCGGTTCTCGCGAGAATAGGCACATCCCAGCCCGTGGAACCGGTGCACTCGCTCGAAGAATTGGCTCGCAACTTCGACTTCTCAAGCTTCGGGCGCGCTCCGGCACAATTCGATTTGCATGAAGTGGAGCTCGTCAACGCGCGGCTGGTCCACGGCATGAGCTGTGCCGACGTGCGAGAGCGGTTGCCGGACGGCGCAACGGAACAGGATTGGGAGTTGATTCGTCCGAATCTAACGCGAGTCTCGGATTCTGTTGCCTGGATGTCTGTGCTTCACGGAGAGATTGAGCCGCCCGAACTCAGCCACGAGGAACGGCAACTCGTTCGCGAAGGCGCCTCGACGGCAGAGCATCTCGATTGGTCGGACCAGCCTTGGCGACTGCTCATCGCCCAGCTCAAGGACTCCACCGGGAAGAAGGGCCGCGATCTCTTCCACCCGCTGCGTCTTGCGATCACCGGCCGCGACAGTGGGCCCGAGATGGCGGGATTGATCGAATGGATCGGGAAGGAGCGGGTGATCCGCCGGCTGGAGGCGGCCGCAAAACGGTAGCCGAAAGAGCGTGGACCGTCATTCCGGCTCGCCGAAATCGAAAGATCCCTGAATGGGCGGCAGTAGCGGCCAGGTTTCCAGGATCTCGTAATGCGTTTCCCCGCGCCAGCTCTCGACCAGCGCGATCCGGTCTGCATTCCAGAATATCGGATCGATCGATCGCCGCATTTCACGGAATACACCCCGGCCAAGCGTGACGTGCGGAGCGAAGCCCTTGCGCCAGAGCATGGGGAACCCAGCGGCTGCGATTGTATCCGCTAGACTTGCTCTCAGAGACGTCAGCCCCGACCGGCGGCCAACCGGCTCTAGCAGCGCAATTCCGGGTTTCGCCACCAGCCTGCCAAGCACGAAAGTGCAGGCGCGAAGCTGATGATCGGCCAGAATGGCGCGCATCCAATCGACGATTTGGAGGTGCCGCTGGTAAACATTCGCGAGCTCCAGCAAGGTCATGTGCAGCATATGCGGCAGAATCGGCGATCGCATCGGGCCTACCAGATCGCGGGTCACCACGATTCGATCCCGTTGGCGACAGGTCGGAAGCAACATTAAGAGATAAGCGTATGATTTGAGCAGGTTGGTGACTCCGAGTCGCAGTCCCCATTACAGAACAAACAAGGAACATACGAATCTGAATCATGACGGCTCAGCGCTCCATTGCGACTCATCACGTCATGTTGTAACATTGCACAACTCACAGCGAAGGAATTCGGCAATGACGACCTACGCTTCAGTCCCGGCTTACGCCGACCATAAATTCCATCCTCGAGTGCTGCTCTTGATCGCCGCCGGTCATGCCGCGGTGATCACGGCCGCGCTGATGATCAAGACCGACCTACCGCAACGGATCGCCCATCCGACGATTCTCGTCGATTGGATTCCCGCTCCGAAGCCGCCGCCACCGCACCCGATCCAAACTCCGCAAAAAGTTCAGCGGCAGCAGCAAGCCCCGCAAGCCATCGATCACCCGCAGCAGATCGAGCAGACGCAGCTCCACAAAGGTCCGACGGCCGACAACACGGCCTTGGTTCCCAATCTCGCGCCGATTAATCCGCGCCCGTTCATACCCGTAGGACCAGCCGAACCGGTGCGTACGGGCCCTCGCTTCGCCACTCCGCAGTCGGAGCTGAAGCCACCCTATCCTGAGCAAAAGCAACTCGCGGGCGAAGAAGCGACTCTGCGGTTGAAGTTGACGATCGACGCTGCCGGACGAGTGACGGCGGTCGACCCGGTCGGCAGCGCCGATCCCGTATTCCTCGCCGCCGCCCGCAAGCACATTCTTGCCCACTGGCGCTATCAGCCGGCCACCGAGGACGGTCATCCGGTGCCCAGCTCAACCGTCATTACGCTGCAATTCCAGCTGGATTGAGCAGCGCAGCCATGCCGGGGGCTGGCGAACAGGGCAATGAGCTACTGGCGACAGCGAGCCGGAAAGCCTATCTTCCGCATATGTCCGTCTTACCCAAACCGGTGAGCCCTCGTGCGGCGCTCCGTGACCTGATTGCCTTTCTCCGCCATCGCAGCCGGGAGCAGCTGATCGCCGCATTTCTCGCGGTGCTCGTGACGTCGATCATCGTCATCGAATTCTTCGTCGAGCCCTACACGATACCCACGTCGCCGCGGCCAGTGATTTATGTGCAGAGCTGGAATGCCAATCGGACGACAGCGGAAATCGTCGCCGATCAGAAGAAGGACCAGGAGGCGAAGCGGCAGGGACAGCTGGAGCGCCAGCGTGAGTTCCAGAAGCTCGCCAAAGACTTCGGGATAAAGTGAGCCAAGACGCCCGGTTCATGGCAGAGGCCGTGGCGCTGGGCGAAGCCGCGCGTGGCACCACCGCTCCCAATCCCAATGTCGGATGCGTCATCGTTTCTCCTGAGGGAGAAGTGATCGGGCGCGGTTCAACCGCGGCAGGAGGACGGCCACATGCCGAGGCTGAGGCGCTACAAAAGGCAGGGGGCGCGAGGGGATCCACAGTCTACGTCACGCTCGAACCCTGCGCCCACGTGAGCGAGCGCGGTCCCGCCTGCTCGAGCCTGCTGGCCGACGCGAAGCCCGCACGTGTGGTGATCGCAATGATCGATCCAGACCCTCGCACGTCCGGACATGGCGTCAGACGGCTTCGGGAAGCTGGCATCCAGGTGAAAGTCGGCACTGGACGCAAGGCAGCGGCCGAATCGCTTTCCGGCTACCTCACGCGGCTGAAGCTTGGCCGGCCACGAATCACGCTGAAGCTAGCGCTGTCGATCGACGGCAAGATCGCGCTCCCGTCGGGCGAATCGCAGTGGATCACCGGTGAAGACGCGAGGCGCCATGTTCATCTGGAACGGGCAAGGTCAGACATGATCCTGGTCGGCCGCGGAACATATATGGCAGATCAGCCGCGGCTCGATGTGCGGCTCCCGGGTCTCGAAGAAAGGTCGCCCCGGCGCGCGCTCCTTACTCGCGGCCAAGCTGTCGACGGATGGAAAATCCTGTCTTCTCCGCAGGATGTGTATCGACTTCATGACGTCAACGATCTTCTCGTCGAAGGTGGCTCCTCCACGGCGACGGCATTCCTGTCCGACGACCTTGTCGATCGGATCCTGATCTACCGGGCGCCGATCATCGTCGGCGAAGGCAAGTCGTCTTTCGGCTACGTGGGTCTGGATGCCATTGCCGATGCACATGGGAAGTGGCGCATCACGGGTGAGCGCCGGCTTGGCGTCGATCGCCTCGAAGTTTACGAGCGGGTGCGGGAAGGCTAGGCCGCCGTCATGTTCACCGGGATCGTCACCGACGTCGGAACCGTCGTCAAAGCCGATCAACGGGCGGACCTGCGCCTCACTATTCAGTGCGGCTATGATATGAGCAGCGTCGATCTCGGGGCCTCGATCTGTTGTTCCGGAGTGTGCCTGACGGTGGTGGACAAGGGCGGCGACTGGTTCGCCGTCGACCTCTCGCTCGAAACTTTGTCGCGGACAGCGCGTGATCTCTGGGTTGAGGGCGCGAGACTGAACCTGGAGCGCTCCCTTCGAGTGGGCGACGAATTGGGCGGCCATTTCGTGACCGGCCATGTGGATTGCATTGGCGAGGTCGTCACAGTGAGCCCGGAGGGCGGCTCCACGCGAATCGAAGTTTCGGTCCCGCGGGCGCTGGGGCCTCAGATTGCCCCAAAAGGCTCAATCGCGCTCGATGGTGTGTCTCTCACCGTCAATGAAGTGCGGGACGCGGAGGACGGAACGACGCAGTTTGGGGTCAATGTCATTCCGCATACGGCGACCGCCACCACCTTCGGCGAGCTCACGGCGGGGAGACAGCTCAATGTGGAAGTCGACGTGCTCGCGCGCTATCTGGACCGAATGCTTGCCGCTCGTGCACAATAGGAACATTGCTGTTTCCTCTTCTAATCACATTACGGTGTGATATGAGGCGCGAATGAGCGCCACACTCATCGAGCGGCTGACCGCCATCATCGATACTGGAGAGGTGAGTCGCGCCGCTCTTGCACGGGCTGCCGGTTTGCACCCCAATAGCCTGAGAAAGCTCGGCACTTCGGACTGGAATCCGACCGCCGACACCTTGATGCGGCTGGAGAAACTCCTGCAGCGCGGAACTGCAGAAGTGCTGGTGGGGACCGAAACCATCATCGACGAAGCGCGGAACGGGCGCATGTTCATCCTTGTCGACGACGAGGGGCGCGAAAATGAGGGCGATCTCGTCATTCCGGCGCAAATGGCGACCCCGGAGGCGATCAACTTCATGGCGCGGCACGGGCGCGGGCTGATCTGCCTGGCGCTGACCAAAGAACGGGCAGACCAGCTCGGGCTGGAGCCGATGACCCGTAACAACCGCAGCCGCAACGAAACGGCCTTCACGGTCTCGATTGAGGCGAAGGACGGCATCTCGACCGGCATCAGCGCCGCCGATCGCGCGCGGACCATCGCCGTCGCCATCGACGCCGCGCACGGGCCGGATTCGCTGGTGTCGCCAGGCCACGTCTTTCCGCTTGTCGGCCGCACCGGCGGAGTGCTGGTCAGGGCTGGGCATACGGAAGCCGCGGTGGACGTCGCACGGCTTGCCGGCCTCAACGCCAGCGCCGTCATCTGCGAGATCATGCGCGACGACGGGGCGATGGCCCGTCTCGATGACCTCACCGATTTCGCTCGGGCGCATGGGCTCAAGATCGGCACGATCCGCGATCTCATCGCCTACCGGCTCAAGAAGGACCACCTGGTCGAGCGCACGACCTCCAGCCGGTTCCGGGCGAAAGACGGTGCGGAGTGGGAGGCGCAGGTGTTTCGCGACAAGTCCACGGGCGAGGAACAGCTCGCGCTGGTCCACGGCACGATCGATCCGGACAAGCCGGTGCTGGTGCGGATGCACAGCATCAATCTGTTCGCCGATGTGCTCGCCGAAGCTGGTCCGCGCTCAGGGCTTCTCCATCGCGCGATGCAAATGATCGAGCGCGAAGGTTCCGGCGTCGTGGTTGCACTCCATGCTGCCGCTCCCGGATCCTTGTCGCGAGCGATCGATATCCGATCGGGAAGGCCGGCCCAAAGTGGCGAAGAGCTCCGGAGCTATGGAATCGGGGCGCAGATCCTGGCGGCACTGGGCATTCACGAGATGATCCTGCTTACCAACACGCATCTCTCCCCGGTTGCGCTATCGGGCTATGGCCTTGCAATCGTTGAAGAACGCGCGATCGAAACGGCGGACTGACGTCATGTCCACGATCCTCATTGCCGAAGCCCGCTTCTATCCGCACTTGAACGACATGTTGCTCGACGGTGCGCGACGTGCCGTCGAGGCGGCCGGTCACAAGCACGAGACCATCACCGTTCCCGGCGCGCTCGAACTTCCCGCCGCGATCAACCTCACGGCAAAGAGCGGCCGCTTCTGCGCCTTTGTCGCCCTCGGCGTCGTGATCCGCGGGGAGACCTATCACTTCGAGATTGTGGCCGAGGAGAGTGCCAGGGCGCTGATGGACCTGACGCTCCAGGGTTTCGCGATCGGCAACGGCATTCTCACGGTGGAGAATGAGGCTCAGGCGATCGAACGCGCCGATCCCGCCCGCGGCGACAAGGGCGGCCACGCCGCGCGGGCGGCGCTGGCACTGTTCAATCTTCGTGCGAAATACGGGACTTAGCCGGCCCGCTCGAGCGCCTGCCGGGCGCTGACGCGCAAATTCTGCAATCGCGAGACGATCGACTGCTCGTCGCCTTGGCCGGCCAACATGTCGGCGACAGCACCGATTGTCTGAAGCACGATGTCCAGGTTTTGGAGCTTATCTCCATAGCGGAGAAGGGCTTGGGGATCGCCAAGCAACTCCTCGCAGTGGCCTTCAAGCAGTTTTGATGCTCCGCGAAGGTCGAGGAAGAGTTCCAATGGCGAACTGGCGTCATGGGATTCCGCTCCGACCGGCAGCGGGATTGCACCTGCCTTTATCACACGGACGGTGCTGTCGACCCGCTTCTGCTCCCGATTCGACGGGGGAGCGAGCCACTCCTTGACTGAAACCGCGCCAGCGAATCTGAGGCCGCATCGTCCGGCGGCGGACCAGACGACTTCCGCTGGAATCATCAGCGAACCGCGAATAAGGCGAACGGAAGAACCGCCGTCCGGCATGGCCGCTCCTTCGATGAGGGCGCCGGTGCTCGACATGTTCCTGATCCTCACCGGTACGGAAAAGGCCGAACCCTTGAGAACGGCGGCCAGAAACATGTTGCTCCGTGCCGCAATCCGTGCATCCGAAGCAGAATCTTGAAGCGGTGGCTGCTGCACTGCTTAGGTCCCGTACTGACCGCTCGCTTCCACGGCGGAATTCGCGCGGTATCTGGCCGCTTCCGTGTCCGGAACCAGCCAGCGCTCGCTGCCCACGACGAACGCGGCGCCCGAATGGCCCGCCTCGGACCATTTCACTGTCGCGGAAATCGAGCCCAGACGAGGCACGACGATCTCAATCGGCTCGCCCGGCTCATATTCGGTTGCCGCTTGGATGCAGCAGCCCGCTTCGGAAATGTTGCTGATGATCGCCGGAACCTCAGGCCGGCGCCTGCTGCGTATCCGGGCATCGAGCCACCGGTTAGAGCGGCTTGCGCGCTTACATGTGGTCGGATTCGACATGGTCCACTGCCTCTTGCGTCCAGCTCGACCAATGACCGCAGGGCTTTGAGGAGTGGCTAACTATCCATCCGATGTGGACCCGAACTCTTGGGCTAAGCGGCCAAACTCAGCGTGGCCCAGATCGGCAGATGATCCGATGCGCGCCGGGCGACGCCGCTCAGATGAACACCTGCATCGCGGATCTGAAGCGGCGACTGAACAATGATCCGATCGAGTGCCGCCACCGGGTGACGGGCATGAAAGCTGGGCCCGGTGGACGCGAGCTTGAATCCGGGCGGCAGGTCACGAAGACAGCCTCCCGCGACTCGCCATTCATTGGTGTCTCCCATCAGAATGGTCGGCATGATCTGGGGGCGGCGAGCCACGGCTTCAAAGATCGCTCGCATCTGGCGCCGGCGCCACAGACCCGAGAGATCAAGATGCATCCCGATCACCCGCAGCGCGCGATCACCGGGGAACAGCAGCTCCGCCATTACAGCTCCGCGGGGCTCTAGCATCGGAAGGTCGAGCGCAGCGCAATCGAGGATTCCGATATCGTGCTTCACCAAAATCGCATTGCCGTGCCAGCCGATATTGCGCGTGTTGACGTTGAGCAGCTTTTCGGCGTGCCTGCGCGCCTTTTCGAGCGGGCGGCGATGGCGGACGCCAAGCGTGACAGGCTTGTACATGCCATGATGGTCGATCAGCTCGTGAGGCACTGCTGATGCGCGCCCGCCGAAGCGCCTGTCCGCCTCCTGAAGAGCGACGATGTCGGCGTCGATCTCGCGCAGGACTTCGAGGATCCGGTGGGGATCGCGGCGGCGGTCGGTCCCGATCGCCTTGCGCATGTTGTAGCTGGCGACGGTGAAGGTCGGCCCGGTCATCGCAACCCTCAAGTCTCCACCAGCCGCGCCGGTTCCGGCCGCCTATTCCCAGTCGGATGTTACCGAGGCGGCTTTTGCCGGATCGTCGACGACGAGAATCAGCCGATTGTCGTGATCGCTATATTGAGTGATGATGTTCACGCCGGCCTTCGCGAGGGCATAAGCAATCGCGCCGAGCTGTCCCGGCACCTCCTGCTGAAGATGGCGCACAACGACTTCGCGAACCGCGACCACGTCGAGACCTGCGCGCTCGGCTGCGAAGCGAGCGCGTTCGCCATCCCGGACAAGGAAATGTGCGTGCCCCTGCCCTTCGAAGGTGAAGACTCCGCCGCCTTCAAGGCTCACGCCGCATTCGCCCATCGCCTCGCCGAAGCGAGCGAGAGCGCCAGGAGTGTCCTCAAGCCGTACGTGGATGTCGTACATGCTCCAATCCCTCTGTTCGCTAAACGTCCAGATTGGCGACGTTGAGCGCATTCTCCTGGATGAACTCGCGCCTCGGCTCAACCACATCACCCATCAACCGGGTGAAGATCTCATCGGCGACGTCCGCCTGTGCAACCTCGACCCGCAGAAGCGAGCGGTTGGCGGGATCCAGCGTCGTCTCCCACAGCTGCTCGGCATTCATTTCGCCAAGGCCCTTGTAACGCGAGATCGAAAGCCCCTTGCGGCCGGCGGCAAAGACGGCCTCGAGTAGCTCCGACGGTCGAGTGACGGTGACACCTTTCGATCCCGCAGTATCGACCGGCTGCTCGTCCGCCTCGACCCCCTCGATGGGCTCCGGCTTCTGCTCTTCCGTAACAGCGCCCTTTTTGACTGTCCTGAGACTGAGCGGCTGGCGGTACACCGCTGCCTGCTCTTTCGCGAGACCGTGGAGCTTGCGCGCCTCCGCAGAGACGAGGAATTTCTGTTCGAAGATGTAGGCGTCAGTCACTCCCCGCCACACTCGGCGAAGCAGGTAGCCGCCTTCTTCGGCAAGCTCTCCCGACCACACGGCTTCGGGATCGCTCCGCCCGAGCCATTCGGCGACGCGTTTGATCGCGCTCTCCCGTCCAGCGGCGTTAAGATCAGGCGCGAGCGCGCCGTTGATCGCGAGCGCTTCCAACAGACCCGAATCATACTTTCGTGGCGCATACCGCATCAAGGTGCGAATCCGGCGCGCGTGATCGACGAGTGACTTGAGATCGGCGCCGGTGCGCGGGCCTTCGGCGGTTTCCAGCACCAAGCCTTCGAGCCCAGCCTCTTCGAGATAATCGTCGAGTGCCGCATCGTCCTTCAAATATACTTCGGACCGGCCTCGGCTGACCTTGTAGAGCGGCGGCTGGGCGATGAAGAGATGGCCCGCCTCGATCAGCTCCGGCATCTGCCGGTAGAAGAAGGTGAGCAGCAATGTGCGGATGTGCGCGCCGTCGACATCGGCGTCGGTCATGATCACGATCTTGTGATAGCGGAGCTTCTCGATGTTGAACTCCTCGCGGCCGATGCCAGTGCCGAGCGCCTGGATCATGGTCCCGATCTCGCGGCTGGACAGCATTCGGTCGAAGCGCGCGCGTTCCACGTTGAGCAGCTTGCCGCGAAGAGGAAGGATCGCCTGGTTGTGCCGGTTGCGCCCCTGCTTGGCTGAGCCGCCGGCGCTGTCGCCCTCGACCAGGAACAGCTCGGAGAGCGCCGGGTCGCGTTCCTGGCAGTCGGCGAGCTTTCCCGGAAGCGAAGCGATATCCATCACGCCCTTGCGACGGGTGAGATCGCGTGCCTTGCGGGCGGCCTCTCGGGCGGCCGCGGCGTCGATGATCTTCTGGACGATCGTACGGGCGTTCGCCGGATTCTCCTCAAGCCATTCGGCGAGCTTGTCGGCGATCAGGCTTTCGAGCGGCTGGCGGACCTCGGAGCTGACCAGCTTGTCCTTGGTCTGGCTCGAGAACTTCGGGTCGGGAAGCTTCACGGAGACGATCGCCGTCAGCCCCTCGCGCATATCGTCGCCGGTGAGGCTGACCTTCTCCTTCTTCAGCTGGCCTGACCGTTCGGCATAATTGTTGAGCGTTCGCGTCAGCGCCGCCCGGAAGGCCGCGAGGTGGGTTCCGCCATCCCGCTGCGGGATGTTGTTGGTGAAGCAGAGGACATTCTCGTAATAGCTGTCGTTCCATTCGAGAGCGACGTCGATGCCGATGTCGTCGCGCTGCCCGGTGATGGCGATCGGATTGGGGATCAGCGGCGTCTTGGCGCGGTCAAGATATTGAACGAAGGCGGCGATGCCCCCTTCGTAGAAGAGCTCCACCGTTTTTTGCTCGTCGTGTCGAGCATCGGTCAGGATCAGCCGAACCCCCGAATTAAGGAAGGCGAGCTCCCGGAAGCGGTGCTCAAGCCGCTCGAAATCGAATTCGGTGATCTTGAACGTCTCAGGAGAGGGCAGGAAGGTGACGCAGGTCCCGCGCCGGTCGCTCTTGCCAACCACCTTGAGCGGAGCTTCGGCCTCGCCATGGCGGAAGCGCATGAAATGCTCCTCGCCGTCGCGCCAGATGCGGAGTTCCAGCCATTCGGAAAGTGCGTTGACGACGCTGACTCCGACCCCGTGAAGGCCGCCGGAAACCTTGTAGGCATTTTCATCGGACGTGTTGTCGAACTTTCCGCCGGCATGAAGCTGGGTCATGATGACTTCGGCCGCCGACACGCCTTCCTCGGCATGGATCCCGGTCGGAATCCCGCGGCCGTTGTCGTCCACCGACACCGAGCCATCCGGGTTGAGCGTGATCACGATCCGGTCGCAATGCCCCGCGAGGGATTCGTCGATCGCGTTGTCGCTGACCTCGAACACCATATGGTGCAGGCCCGATCCGTCGTCGGTGTCGCCGATGTACATTCCGGGCCGTTTGCGGACTGCGTCGAGGCCCTTCAGCACCTTGATGGAATCGGCGCCGTAGCTGCTTTGGTTGGGGTCAGTTGCCATGAGTTGGATATAGGGATTCCTGAGGGGAAGTCACGCGCAGGCGCATGGCGCGCGTACGCATGCGCGCGGGCGAGAGGAGGCAGCGGAAGTTTGCTAAGTTTGCTGCCCAACGCGCCCGCGTGCGCGCGAAAGAGGGTGGCGGAAGTTGCCAAAGTTGGCAGCGGCAACGTGCGCGCGAGGCGTGCGACCGAAACGGCGGCGAAAAGGGGCTTGTGAGCATGAGCGCCGCTCTGCAACGGGGTGTCAGCTGTAGGACAGCAAAAACTACACGGGCATTACAGAGCCGGGCGTGACATGGAAGCGACTTGCTGCACCGACGCCTTCGAACAAGGCGGCTTCGGTCGCGGTCATCCAGACCTGGCCGCGGCCGGATAGGCGCTCGAAAAGCGCGGCGCGACGGATCGGATCCAGGTGTGCGGCGACCTCATCGAGAAGAAGGATCGGCGGCGCACCCCGACGCTCGGCCACGAGGTCTGCGTGGGCGAGGATGAGGCCGAGGAGGAGCGCCTTCTGCTCTCCGGTGGAGCTTTGGGTTGCGTCCATGTCCTTGGCTGCGTGGCGGACGAGCAGATCCTGCCGATGCGGTCCAGCGAGTGTCCTTCCGGCGGCGGCATCGCGGTCGCGGCCGGAATGGAGCTCAGCCTGCAGATCGCCAGCCTGCCATCCGCCGATCGCGAGAGCGGGGCGGGCGAAGGCGTCATTGGGCGCCGTCGAGAGATGGTGCTGCAGGGCTTCGACTGTTCGCTTTCGGGCGTCGCCGATTGCCGCACCATGCTCCGCCATTTGCGCTTCCAGCGCATCGAGCCAGGCTGGGTCCGCGGAAGCGGATTCCGAGAGCAGCTTGTTTCGCGCTCGCATCGCCGCTTCGTAGCGGCTCGAGTGATGGGCATGGGCGGGCTCCAGAGCGAGCACCAGCCGGTCGAGGAACCGGCGCCGGTCACCGGCGGTGCCGGCGAACAGCCGGTCCATCGCCGGAGTCAGCCACAGGACCGACAGCCATTCGGAGAGCGAGTTCACCGAAGCAGGAGCGCCGTTCACGCGCACCTGGCGCCGTTCCGGTGCGGCGGCGAGGGTGCCGGTGCCGATGTTGACAAATCCGTTCGCCCCGAGCGCAGTCGAAGGGCGCTCTTGATCACGTGCCTCGACTTCGCTCGGCACGAACGGGGAGAGGGTCGCATTCACCGCAAATCCGCCGCTACCGTCCTGGCGCGCCATGTCCGAGAGAGCGGCGCCGCGAAGGCCGCGGCCCGGGCTCAGCAGCGAAACCGCCTCGAGCAGGTTGGTCTTGCCCGCGCCATTCTCGCCGAACAGAAGAACGAAGCCGGGCCCCGGCTCGATCGACGCCGATGCGTAGGAACGGAAATCGGTGAGGGCGAGGCGGGAAAGATGCACGATTGCGCTTCTAGCGCGAAATGAAGTCGGCCCAGACTCCTTCGGGCTGCCATACGGCATCAAGGTCCGGGCGCGCTTTCTCCTCCGTCCATCCGAGCCGCTCGCGGCGGTAGCGATAAAGGAATGCCGCGACTCGGTAATTGGCGATGCAGTGGACGTGCAGCGGCGCATCCCCGAGCGCGTCCATTTCTTCCGCGAAGCGCTGGTAATCGCTTTCCCGAGGCGCGGCGAAGTCGACCGGTATAGGGACGTAGTGAACCCCGAGGCCGGCAAGCACATCGGCTTCGTTTGGAAGCGCGTGCGGCCTGTCCGGCATGGCGAGGTTGATCACCGTCTCGACGCCGGCTTCGGCGATTTGCTCGAACTGCTCTTCGGTCGGTTGCCCGGAGGTGGTCAGCGTCGGCGACAACCTGCGGAAGTTGTAGATGCCGCTGTCGTCGATGCTCACACGCGCATCGGCATCAGGACATAGAGCGCATTCGACTTGTCGCTCTCGCGGAGAAGCGTTGGCGCCGCGGCGTCCGCGAGGTGGACCTCGACCGTGTCGCCGTCGATTTCGCCGAGGATGTCGAGAAGATATTTGGCGTTGAAGCCGATCTCGATCATATCCGCGCCGTAATCCGCGGGAAGCTCTTCCGTCGCGGTGCCGCTTTCGGGAGAGGTCACGGACAGGGTCACCTTGTCGCGGTCGACGCTCATCTTCACCGCGCGCGTTTTTTCGCTGGCGATCGTGGAGACGCGGTCAACGCCGGCGGAGAAGGTCTTCGGATCGAGCTTCAACAGCTTGTCGTTCGCCGTCGGGATGACGCGGTTATAGTCCGGGAACGTGCCGTCGATGAGCTTGCTGGTGAGAACCGCGCTGCCGAGACCGAAGCGGATCTTGGTCGGCGACAGCGAGACTTCGACCGTTCCTTCGACTTCGTCGAGCAGCTTGCGGAGCTCGGCGACGCATTTCCTGGGGACGATCACGTCCGGCATACCATCAGCCCCGTCGGGCTTGGGAAGAACGACGCGCGCAAGGCGGTGACCGTCGGTGGCCGCGGCTTTCAGCTGATCGTCGGCCACGTGAAGGAAGATACCCATCAGGTAGTAGCGGGTTTCTTCGCTGGAGATTGCGAAGCGGGTCTTGTCGATGATCTGGCGAAGAGTGGCGGCGGGCAGTTCGAAGCTGGTCGGTAGCTCGCCCTCGGAAATCACCGGGAAATCGTCGCGCGGGAGCGTCGACAGGTTGAAGCGGGCGCGGCCGGCGGACAGGTGTATCTTGCCGTCGGCGGCATTGAGCTCAACCTGGCTGCCTTCGGGAAGCTTGCGGACGATATCGAACAGGGTGTGCGCCGGGACCGTGGTCGCGCCGGGCTGGGCAACCGTCGCCGGAACGCTCTCGTCGACCTGCAGATCGAGATCGGTGGCCATCAGCCGGATCGAATTGTCCTCCCGCGCCTCGATCAGCACGTTGGACAGGATGGGGATCGTATTGCGCCTCTCCACGACCGACTGGACGTGGCCGAGGCTCTTCAAGAGTGTCGCCCGTTCAATGGTCGCCTTCATCGCCGTATCGCCCCATCATCCGCACACGTTACGCTCGTTATAGCGAGCCTTCCCGTGTGCGGAAGTGGGATGATGACAACTTGTCTATTTCGGCACTTCAGGCGCGGTTACTTGCCCGCTTTCTTCCCGACAGCAGGAGCGTTTGCCGCCGGCGACTTGGCCGGAAGAAGCGCACCGTCGACATGCTGGACGACACCGTTGGAATATTGGTCATCGGCTTGGGTAATGGTGGCTTTGTCGCCCTTGGCATCGGTGATGACGGTCTTGTCGCGATCCTTGGTCGCGGTGAGCGTCTCGCCGCCGAGGGTGCCAAGCGAAGCTTTGCCGTGACCCTTGTCAATCGCCTTGTCGATATCGGTGACAAGCACAGTGCCCTGCAGCATCATGTTGGTGATGATGTTCGTGAGCTGAGCCCGATTTTTGGGATTGATGTCGAACGTTCCGGCCGGAGCCTTGTCGAACGCGGCGTTATCGGGGACGAACACCGTGTAGGGGCCAGGTCCAGACAAGGTCTGGTCGAGACCTGCCGCCTTGGCCAGCGTCATGAACTTGCCGTTCGCGTCGAGCCCGGCCCCGATCGTCTTGTTGCCCGCTATTTTCTGCGCGGCTTTGGGCTGCTCCGGAGCGCTGGCGTTCCCGCCTCCGCTCTTATTGCAGGCGGTCACCGCGAGCGCGAGGCTGGCAACGCCGACGACCAATGCATGCCTGTTCATGCTTTTCTCCCACTTTTGTTTTGAGCGCGAAATGGCCCGGCAACGCTCGCCGGGCCACTCGCGATCCATTATGGCCTCGAATTAACGAGCCTCGCTTCAGGTCAGGGCCGATGCGACGATTGCCGTGACCAGCTGCGTCGCCGGGTCGACCTGATAGATGTAGCCGTTGTTGTACCGGTACCAGGCGTTCGGCGTGTCGTAGTACGTCGACCGGTACGCCATTGGCACATTGTAGATGTCGTAGCCGGCCGGCAGCGGCTGACCGATCGTCAGCCCCGGCGACAAGAGTGCCGCAACCGAGGTGATCAGGCTGCTCGACGGATCATATTGGTAGATCGCGCCCGGCGCGTACCAATAACCGGCGCCTGCTGTCTCAGGGTAGAGGCTGCGGTACTGGTACGGCACATTGTAATAATCGTAGGCCGTCGGGAGCATCTGCCCGACGCCGTAGCCGCCGGCATAGGTCGGAATGACATTCTCGACGAAGCCGCTTGCGCAATCCACCTGATACACGACGCCATAGGCGTAGCGGTTACAGAGGTCCCCGTACCCGTAAGACGCCGGATAGAAGGAATTATAGCCGTAATAATCCGGCGTGTAGCTGCTCATGTAAGCGGAGGGCAGGTAGGAACCCGGCATATAGCCGCCCGCGAGCAGCGGGATCAGCGCGTCGATCAGGCTCGTGTTCCGATCGATCTGGTACACATAGCCCGGCGAATATTGGTAATAATATTGCGGGGTCTGCGGATACAGGTACGAGATCGGCTGCGGCAGGCCGCCGAGCGGCACGATACCACCGACGCTTGAGACCGGAACGCCAATCAGGTCGTTCGCCACGAACGGATCGAGAATCTGGGTTTGCGGAGCATAGGCAAAGGTCGTGAACCGGTTGGGTCCAAGATTCTGGATCGCGGCGATACGCTGTTGCACCGGAAGCATGCCCACCCCCGCCAGCTGCTGCTGCACCGCGAGCCGGTTCTGAATTGCCATTTCGTGATTGGCGAGACCCGAAGGCATGCAGCCCTTGCTGGCCAGACCCGGAGGACAGCCGCCGACGCCATAGCCGACGCCATTGTTCACGCCCGCAATTGGGGCACCCTGGAGCTGCTGGCGCGCAGCCATCCGGTTCTGCACCTGTAGCTGACGGTTGGCCTGCATCTGCTGATGCTGGGCCATCCGCGCTTGCGCCTGCTGTGCGTGCATCTGCCGTTGAGCCTGCGCCTGTTGCGCATGCATCTGCCGCTGCGCTTGAGCCTGTTGCGCCCTCATGTGGCGCTGAGCCTGAGCTTGCTGCACTCGTTGCGAGTGCATTTGCGGCCGCTGGTGATTCTGCGCAGCCTGGCGACCATGCATTTGCGCCTGCGCGTGCATTGCCGGGCCATGTTCTGCATGAGCGCCGCCGCCACTGCGCGCGGCGAACATTCGGGGCTGCGAGACGTGGAAGTTGGCGTGGCCGCCACCTCCACCAGCGAATCGTGGACCCGCAGCCTGTGGAGCGAAAGCAGCATGGCCGCCGCCTCCACCACCACCGCGTTGCATCGCCGGCCCAGCTGCCATGTGCGGGTTACCGCCGCCGCCACCGCCGTGAGGACCCCCGCCGCCGTGGCCGCCGCCAGGACCTGCGTAAGCAGCCGTGGCAACTGCCAGAGTCGCAGCGCCTGCGAGAAGAATGAGCCGTTTCATGGCGAAACTCCTTTTCGTTCACCGGCAAAACGGTTTCCCAATCGGCCCGTTCCACCGTTCATGTGCATGAAAGGAGAGTATAGACTTCTGAAATTAGCCTGAGATTTCAGAGGATTGCAGCTGACGTTAAGACGTCATGTCCCGTTTCAGGCGAGCAGCTGCCAAGAGATAGAAGACGCTCGCGAGCACATAGAAGCCGAGGCCGTAGAGGATCGAATATTGCAGCGAATTGGCTCCGTGCGCGGCTTTCATCGCATCGGAGAACCAGCCGAAGAAGAAGGTTCCGAACGCAATTCCCACCAGGTTATTGATGAACAGGAAGCACGCCGACGTCGTGGCCCGCATAACCGGGGTGACGATATGTTGTACCGCCGTGACCACCGGTCCCAGCCATGCGAGTGCGAGGACTTGCGCGACAGTTAAAAGAACCCAGACGATAACCAAACTGGGTGCGAACAAACCGGCAGCATAGAGCGGGATCGCAACCAGGAGGCACAGCGCCGGGATCAGAGCGTAGGCAGCCGGACGAGACGGCCCGAGCCGATCGCCCAGCCAGCCGCCGAGCCAAATGCCGGCGATTCCGCCGACGAGGAAAATCGATCCGAAGAATGCGCCGGTCTCAGAGACGGGCAGTCCGAAGGTGCGGTTGAAGAAGCTGGGAAGCCAGAACAACAGGCCGTAGCCGGTAATCGATCCCGATGCAGCGCCCAGTGAGAGCAACCAGAAGCTGGGGTTGCGAGCAAGGGTAGCCGCCGTCTGCCAGGCCGAGGCAGAGGTAGCCTTCTGACGATCGAAACGACCGCGCTCCGGCTCCGGCACCAGAAGCTTGATTAGGAGCGCGACGAAAAGCCCGGGGAGACCCACAACCACAAAGGCGGCTCTCCAGGAAAAGTGCCCGGCGAGCCAGCCGCCGAAGAATAGGCCGAGGCCCGAGCCGATCGGTATTCCAAGCGAATAGAGCGCGAGCGCCCGGGAACGCCGTTCACGGGGATAGTAATCGGTGATGAGCGAGTAGGAAGGCGCGATTGCGCCAGCCTCGCCAATTGCGACCCCCGCCCGCGTGATCACCAGTTGCGTGAAGCTGCCGACTAGCCCGCAGGCGGCGGAGAACAGGCTCCATACCGCCACCGAAATTGCGATGATGTTCGCCCGGCTTCGCCTGTCTGCAAGCCGCGCGATTGGAATCGCGACCGTGGCGTAGAAAAGTCCGAAGGCGATCCCGAGTTCGCTCAGGGCCGTGTCGCTGAGGTGAAATTCCGCCCGGATCGGCACCGCCAGGACTCCGGCCACATTCCGATCGAGGAAATTGAAGATGTAGGCGAGGAGCAGCAGGGCAAGGACGCGGCCGCGGAGGCTTTGGGGCTCGCGTTCGATCTGCTTCATCAGGCGGAGAGCTGTGCGGCAAACGAAGCGAAGCGGTCAATGTCGGCTTCTTCGTGATACAGCCCGAGGCCGATCCGGAGCACATCGCCACGCACATCGGTGATGCAGTTTCTGGCGCGAAGCTCCTCGCACCAGCGCTGCGCGTTTGGGCTTCGGAACGCGAGGAAGCGCGCGTGCGGCCCGCCGTCGAGCGGGTTCAGAAGCTCGGCCTCCGCGAGTGGTGTGCCTGAATTCGATCAAGCAGACGCCTTTGCAACGTCTCCACGTGGGCAGAAACCGTCTCGGTGGTGAGGCCGTTCTCCTGCAGCATCCGCTGGACGGCGTTGAAACGATAAAGACCCGACGCATCGAAGGTCGCTCCCATGAACCGGCTGCCGTCCCTTGCATAGCCGACCGAGCCCGGCGGAAGCGCCAGGTCTTCGAACTCAGCGTACCAGCCGGTGATTGGCGGCCGGGCCCCGAATCCCGGCGGCGCATGCATGAATGCGCAACCCTCCCCCGCCATCGCGTACTTGTAGCCGCCGGCGAGGTAGAAGGCGGATTTCGCGGCCGCGCCTCCGAAGGGCTGAGGAATGGCCATGAACGCGTGATAGCCGTCGATGACCACCCACGGCCCTTCCGGAGCGGCGAGCCTAGACAGTTCCTCGACGCTTTCGAGCTTGCGTCCGCTGCCGAAAAGGACCTCACTGACGAAGATGAAGTCGTGATTGTCGGCGTGCGCCCTTTGCAGAAATCGGCGGGAGAAGCAGTCGAACGGCTCCGTGGGCACGCGCTCGAGTGCGATTTCGCCACTCTCCGCCCAGCGGGCGAACTGGCGCCGCGCGCTATGAAACTCTCCGTCGCTTGTGAGCACCCGAAGCGGGTGAGGGCCCGGCCGCGGCGCTGCCGCCACGAGGCGGATCAGAAGCTCGTGCGTGTTGGGAGCAAAGACGATCGCCTCGGGCATTCCGGCGCCAAGCTCCGCCGCGACATGCCGCTGTGCCTCCGGCCACACCTCCCCCATGATCCTGTCCCACTTGCGCTCGGCGAGGCGGGCCGCATCGTTCCAGCACTCGACCTGCCCCTCGAAGCTGGCGTCGGGCCACAGGTGATGACTGTGCGCGGCCATGTGCAGCCGCCGGGGATCGGCCCCGAGGCTCTTCGAAAACAGGGCTTTGTAATTCAAAGCTCGGTCCTGAGCGCCCAAAGCTCGGGGAAAACGCGCTTCTCCAGAGTAGAGCGCAGGTAAGGCGCGCCGGCCGAACCGCCTGTGCCCGGTCGATCGCCGATGATGCGTTCAACGGTAAGGACATGCTTGTGCCGCCAGGCGGCGAGTGCATCGTCAATATCGACCAGCTTCTCGGCCAGCTGATACAGCTGGAACCAGCGGTCGGCATCGCGATAGACGTCGAGCCACGCGGCAGTCAGCGCCTGTTCGCTTCGGTCGCCGAGATCGAAACCGGCACGCTCCAAAGCACTGGTCGCCGCTTCGCGAAGGCTTGGCTGCTCAAGCGCTTCCAGAAGCCGGGCGTGTTCATCGCCATCGGAAGCGTAATGCTTAAGATAGCGCTCGTCCTTCAGCCCTAGCCGATACTCCAGCTCCCGGAACTGCGCCGACTGAAAGCCGGAGGAGGTGCCGAGAACGTGGCGGAATGCAAGATAATCGACGGGCGTGAGAGTGGAGAGCACATCCCAGGACAAGGTCATTACCGACTGTATTCGGCTGACTCGAGCGAGCGCCTTGTAGGCGGGGGCGAACTGATCCTGCTCGACCAGATCGATCGCGAGCCGAAGCTCGTGCAGCATCTCCTTTAGCCATAATTCCTTGGTCTGGTGGATGACGATGAACAGGAGTTCGTCATGAAGATCGGAAAGCGGCCTCTGGGCCGACAGCAGCTGATCGAGCCGAAGATAATCGGCATAGGTCATGCCTTCGGGCGTCGCCGTCATCGCAGGAGCTTACGGCAAAGGAATGGCTGGAAAAAGGGCCGGGACTATTGCCCCTGACCGCCTCCGCCCCCCTGATCGCCGCCCTGGCCTCCGCCGTTGCTGCCGATCGTGCTGATCCCACCGAACACATCTTCAAAGAAGGTGCGCTTCTTGCCGCCGGTCGCGGTCTGCTGGCCGGCAGGTTTGATATTGTCGACCAGTTCCTTGCCCGTCTTATCCACCGCAGCCACGTTTCCGGCCTGATCGAACCTGACGTGGAGAACCGTCTGCTTCTCCACCCGGGGATTACGGAACGCGATGTCGAGCGTATCGCGCGACACGTAATACCAGTCGTTCGGAGTGAACTGGCTGGTGAAGCTCGGAGTCCCGAGCAGCTTCTGCACCGACGCCTTGTTGTCGACGCCCGGCTGGATCGAGGAGATCAGCTGCGGATCCAGCACCTCGCCGCGGTGACTGTGGATTCCGGCGCAACCGCCCAGCAGGGCTGCTCCGCTCATCGCAATCGCGATTTTCGTAATCGCAGCCTTCATCCGCAACCTTCTCCCGGGAAATGCCTCTTGCGTCACAAGAGCAGGGGTCAATATGCGCTGGGCAGGCAAGCGCGCAACCCCGCCCGCGCATTGGAGATGCCTATGCTGCGATTCCTGTTCGGCGGATTAACGGATCGTGAAAAGCCCGCACTGCGGCTGTTCGACCGGGTGGTGGAAGAGGTGCGGCAGCCGCACTGGTACGTGCAAGGACAGGTGCCGGACACGCTGGAGGGACGATTCGCAATGCTGGCGACTATTTGCGCGCTCGCGATCGTGCGGATCGAGGCGGAGGCGGACTCCGCTCGCCGTTCCGCGGCTTTTACCGAGCGGTTCGTGGAGGCGATGGATGCCGAGCATCGGCAAATGGGGATGAACGACCCGGCACTTGGAAAGCGGGTGCGAAAACTTGTGAGTGCGCTCGCTCGCCGGGCGGGCGAGTGGCGCCAGGCGATACCCGACGAGGAGGACTGGACGAGCGCTACCGTCTTGAGCGTTTACCGGGATGAGCAACCCTCGTCGGAGGCGGTCGCGTACACGGCCGAGGCGTTGCGACGCATCTGGGATCGGCTGGAGCGGGCGACCAATGAAGAGCTGGCGGAGGGACAATTCTGATGGCCGATGATTTCGGACACCGCATCGCCATCGACACGATCCGCGACGGCCACCGCATCGACCTTATGGCTGACGAGGCGGAGCGGAGGGCCATCGCCAATCGTCTCGGTCTCCTCTCGCTTAAATGCCTGAAGGCTCACGTCACGCTGGATCGCGATGGGAAGGGGGTTCGGGCCAGTGGCCGAATCGGTGCTTCACTGGAGCAAAGCTGCATCGCGACCGGGGATCCGGTTGCCGAGCATGTCGACGAGCCGTTTGAGCTGATGTTCCTGCCGGAGCCCGCGCAGGCTGCCGCCGAGCAGGAGGTCGAGCTCGGCGAAGGCGACTGTGATGTGGTTTTCTATGAAGGCGGCACGATCGATTTGGGGATTGCAATCGCGGACACTCTGGCGCTCGCCGTGAATCCCTATCCGCGCAGCGCGGGCGCTGATGCCGCCCTCAAGGAAGCCGGTGTGCTCAGCGAATCGGAAGCGAGTCCGTTCGCGGCTTTGGCGAAGCTCAAGCGCGGAGGTGACGAGCCCTAGAAGGGCACGTCGTCGTCGAGGTCCGTGTCGAATGCCGGCTGCGGCTTCGACTGCGGGCGTGAACCACCGCTGCTTGAGAAGCCGCCGCCGCCGAAATCCTGATCGGCATAGTCGCCGCGGCCGCCTCCGCCGCCACCTTCCGCGCGATCGAGGAGCACAAGCTCACCCCGGAAGCGCTGAAGAACGATTTCCGTCGAATAGCGGTCGTTGCCATTATTGTCGGTCCACTTGCGGGTCTGAAGCTGCCCCTCAAGATAGACCTTCGACCCTTTGCGGAGATAGCTCTTCGCCACCCGGCCGAGATTCTCGTTGAAGATGACAACCTGGTGCCATTCGGTCCGCTCCTGGCGATTGCCGTCGCGGTCCTTCCATGACTCGCTGGTGGCGACGCGGATGTTTACTACCTCGCCGCCATTGTTCAGCGACCGCGATTCGGGATCAGCGCCCAGATTCCCGACCAGAATGACCTTGTTGACGCTACCCGCCATGTCCGACTCCTTTGTGTCGGGACAGCTATAAACCCAGTGCCGTAGCCGTCCAGTAGGTCAGCCCTGCTGCGAGATAGGCAAGAGCGAAAAGATAGCTGACCATGAACAGCGGCCACTTCCACCCATTGGTTTCGCGGCGGGTTACGGCAATCGTGGAGATGCACTGCGGAGCGAACACGAACCAGGCCAGAAAGGCTAGCGCGGTGGGAAGCGGCCAACGATGCCGAAGCTTTTCGACCAAGGTCTGGTTCTTGGACGGTTCTTCGCCGGCGTCGAGGGAATAGACTGTCGCAATCGCGCTTACCGCAACCTCTCGCGCGGCCATGGCGGGGAGCAGCGCAAGTGCGATATCATGGTTGAATCCGATCGGCTTGACGACGGTCTGGATTCCATCGGCGATGTGCCCGGCGATCGAGACCTGGCTTTGCTTCTGGCCCGGCCCGGCTTGAGGAACGCTGGCAAGCGCCCATAGTATGATCGTCGTTCCGAGAATGATGGTCCCGGCACGCTTCAGGAAAATCTGGGCACGCGTGAGGAGCCCGATGCCAATGTCCTTGAGCGACGGCAGCTGATATTTGGGAAGCTCCATCATGAAGCCGCCGCTCGAGCCCTTAAGTATCCCCCGCCTGAGGACGGAGGCGGCGAGCAGCGCGCCGGTAATTCCGCAAATGTAAAGCCCGAACATCACCACCCCCTGCAGGCCGATGCCGAAGATGAGGGCGCGGTTCGGGATGAAGGCGGCGATGATGAGCGTGTAGACCGGAAGCCGCGCCGAACAGGTCATCAGCGGCGCCACCAGGATCGTCGCCAGCCGATCCTTTTCATTATCGATTGTTCGGGTCGCCATGATTCCTGGAACAGCGCAGGCGAAGCTCGACAGCAGCGGGATGAACGCTCGCCCCGAAAGCCCTGCGCCATGCATCAGCCTGTCCATCAGAAATGCGGCACGGACCATGTACCCGCTGGCCTCCAGAAGCAGTATGAAGAAGAACAGGATCAGGATCTGCGGCAGGAAGGTGATGACCGCGCCGACGCCGGCTATTGCGCCGTCGACAATCATGGAGCGGATCAGGCCGGGCGGAAGAGCGTCGGTGGCCACACCGGAGATCCAGGAGACGCCATCCTGGATCCACCCGACCGGAGTCTGGCTCCAGGCGAATACCGCCTGGAACATGATGAACATCAGCGCGGCAAGAATGATGGGTCCGATGACCGGGTGAAGCAGGATTGCGTCAAGACGGTGAGTCCAGCGCCGTACCGGATTTTCGCGGACAACCGCAGCGGTGGCGATCTCGCGGGCACGGCGCTGCAGGTGAAGGAGATCGCTCTTCACATGCTCGTGAACGCCGCACCGCGGCGCCGAAAGCATGTCATCCAACGCCGAATGGAGCTCGACAATTCCGCGGCGGCGGACGGCGACCGTTTCGATCACCGGCACGCCCATCTCCTGTTCCAGCTTGCGGGCATCGAGTTCAAGCCCGTCTCGCTTCGCAAGATCGACCATGTTCAGAGCCACAATCGTTGGAAGGCCGAGCTCGATCAGCTGCAGGGCGAATCGCAAATGGTTGTCGAGATTGGAGGCGTCGAGGACGATCACGAGCGCATCAGGCTGGCGTTCGCCTTTCTGATGGCCGAGCAGGACGTCGCGGGTGACCGCCTCGTCCGGGCTCGCCGGATCGAGGCTATACGAACCGGGCAGGTCGACCAGCTCGACCGGTCGGCCGTCGGCCAGCGTGAGCCGCCCCGATTTCCGCTCGACTGTAACGCCGGGGTAGTTGCCGACCCTTTGTCGCGCGCCAGTCAAAGCGTTGAAGAGTGCGCTCTTGCCGGCGTTGGGATTGCCGGCGACTGCAACCAGCGGGATCGGGTTCATCGGGCGCTAGGCGGGAACGACGCGCACGGCGCGCGCATGCGCACGCCGGATCGCGACCGTCATTCGGCCGACCCGGATCGCCAGTGGATCGCGACCGAACGGCCCGAGGTGTAGCGGCTCCACCGCGACGCCTTCGTCAAAGCCAAAATGACGCAGACGGCAGGCTTCCGAATGCTCAAGTGAATCCCAGTCGATTGAGTCGACATGAGCACGCGTGCCGACCTTCAGCTGGTCGAGCGAAAGCGATTCGGGTTTGAATGGCGCGTTCATTTTGCGACTGATTATCATTAACGGTTGCAAATTGGAATAGTGCCGCCGCTGTTTCAAACGCAATCCGGGAATTCCCCTACCTTGGCGGGTAGCGGAGCCGGCCAAGGAAACGGCTGACGCTGAAATGCTCCTGGGATCGCCAGCCAGCTTTCCAGCGCTCGAACTGCATCACGTTTTCGATCCGGCGGTCGAGGAAAGCTGAAGTCTCACCCCAGCCCTCGCTCTGGTCATCGAGCCAGACGAGGAGGGTCGAGGCATAGACCGCTCCGAGCGTCATCCGCTTTGTGTAATGATTGTAATCGGTGCTGGAGTCGCCCGCGAGCCGCCACATCAGGTCTGCAGTTCGCCAGCCAATCCTCATGCCCAGCGGCACATTCTGCGGCATCGCCAGGATCGCAAGCGCACGGCGAATGGCCTCGCGAGCCGGGGCCATGATTTCGAGGCGGGTCCAGATGAGGGCGCGGATCTTCTCCCGGATTTTCATGCCTTGCAGCTTGTCGGGGCCAAGCCGCTCCGCCATCGCCCGATCGACCGCCTGGATATAGGCATCGATCATGCCGGATTGCGTTTTCGGGAATGCCAGCCGCGCCTGGGCGGGGTCGGTCCCGTGGCGGCCCGCAGCGGACTCGATCGCTGCTTTCGTCCAGCCATCGAACACAGCGTTCTCGCCGACTGCTAGCGCCATCTGTTCTCGGAGCTTTTGCAGGGGACTCGCTTCACTCATGCCGCGTCAACTGGGCTCGGCTGCTGTCGGTGGCAAGACCCTGGACGGAAGCCGAACGAGAACGAGCGCCGCTCCTATCGCGACCGCGCCGATCCAGTCGGTCGCCGAAAGCAGTTCGCCATAGACCAACCAGCCGACCAGAGCCGCAATGGCCGGCTGGCTGAGCAGGGCCAAGCCGACCACGAGCGGAGGGAAGACGCCCAACGAATAGACCAGTAGTCCCTGTCCAATCACCTGGCTGGTGAGCGCGAGGATCAGCAGCGGCGTCCAATCGTGCGGCCAGATCCGATCACCCAAAAGAACCGCCATCAGCAATAGCATCGGTGCCGCGAATGTTGTGGCGAGGAAGAGCGCGGGCATCGCGGAAAGGGTGCGCCGGGCTCGATCGAGCGCGATCAAGTACCCGCCGTACAGAACGGCCGCGAAGAGAGCCAAGGCGTCACCTTTGAAGTAGTGCGGATCGAGTTCGTAGCTGCCGCCCATGAGAAGCGCCGCTCCAAGCACCGCCAGCACGAGCGCCGCAGCCTGGATCGCCGTGGGCAATCGCCGGGCGACGATGAGGCCGTAGGCGACCAGTACGAAGCTCCCGCAATTGCCGAACAACGTGGCGTTGGTGAGCTTCGTCAGCCGGATGCTGACGTTCCAGGCGGCGAGATCGAGCGCGTAGAATAGAGCCCCAGCGAAAACCAGCAGGGCGAGCGTTCGCCGCGGCCAATGCGGCGTCTGCTTCGTCGTCGCTCCCACCAGCCAGAGCAGGGGCAGCGCGAGGGTCAGGCGCCAGAACCCCGCTGCCACGGCTCCGGTATCCGCGAGCCGCACCAGCCAGGGGCCGAACGCCAGCGCGACATTGCCGAGAATTAGCGCTGGAAAGGCAGGCGGATGGGGATTCGTGCGAGTCACGCCGGCGGCCTTAGCTGCCGGTCACGCCGGGATTAACCCCTGTGGGTGCCGGAAATTTTCCGTTGGCGGCGACGCTGGACCGACGATCCGATCCCCATCGCCTCGCGGTACTTGACCACCGTCCGGCGAGCGATGTCGTACCCGCGCTGCTTCAGGAGGGCGGCTATCGCATCGTCGCTGAGGATTTCCTGCTCGGCAGCGACGATCTCCTTGATGCCGGTCTTTACAGCCTGGGCGGCGGCGCCGTCGCCATCTTCCGATGCCACCCCCGAACCGAAGAAATATTTGAGCTCGAAGAGGCCCCGATCGCACAGCAGATATTTGTTGGAGGTGACCCGGCTGACGGTCGATTCGTGCATTTCAATTGCCTCCGCGACCTGGCGCAGCGTCAGCGGCTTCAGGGCTTCGGGGCCATTGTCGAAGAAGGACCGCTGAATCTTCGCGATCTCGGACACAACTTTCACGATTGTCCTGGCTCGCTGATCGAGCGCACGGACCAGCCAGCTGGCGCTGGCGAGACATTCGCTAAGCCACGCCTTGGATGCCTTGTCCTGCGGCCCCGCCTTCAGCTCCTGATAATAGCGGCGGTTGACGAGCAGGCGAGGGAGCGCGGCCGTGTTCAACTCTACCGCATAGCCGGTGCGGGTCCTGCGGACGAAAACATCGGGCGTTACCTCTTCGCTCGCCGTCCGGCTGAAGCGGCAGCCCGGCTTGGGATCGTAGGTCCGAAGCTCGCGCACCATGTCGGCGAGGTCCTCTTCATCGACTCCGCAAATGCGCTTCAGGTCGTTCATCCGGCCGCGGGCGAGGAGATCGAGGTTGTCGATTAGCCGCGCCATTGCCGGATCGTAGCGATCTGCGGCCTTGGCTTGCAGCGCCAGGCACTCGGCGAGATCGCGAGCGCCGACTCCAGGCGGGTCGAGATCCTGCACAAGTGCGAGCGCCTTCTGCACCAGCGCTAACGGTTCGCCGGTCCGTTCGGCGATTTCGGCGAGCGGCACCGTCAGATAGCCGGTTTCATCCAGCGCTTCGGCAATTAGCCGCGCAAGATCGCCTTCGGCACCGGACACGCCGTGAAGCTGGTCAAGCAGGTATTCCGCCAGCGAGCCCGCTGAATATTCGAGCCGGTCGAAGTCGAAGGCTTCCTCGCCCCCGCCGACGGAGCCCAGGACGTCGGCGAAACTGTCGGTTTCAAGAGCCTCGGCCGTCCAGTCGACATCGAGCGGCCGGTCATCGTCGGCTCGGGCAAGAATCAGATCGTCTGCCCCGGGGTCGTCGGTAGCCTCATCATAATCCTCGCCGGGTGCTTCCTCCCCGCCGCGGTCACCCTCGTCCTCGCCGGATTGCGCCTCCAGCAACGGGTTCTTGGCCATTTCCTCGGCGATTGCAGCTTCCAGCTCGACATTGCTCAGCGCCAGCAGCCGGATTGCCTGCGTCAGCTGGGGAGTCATCACCAGCTGCTGCGATTGGCGAAGCTGGATTTGCGGGCCGAGACCCAAGCGCGAAACTCCTGACGTTACAGTGCGAAGGTCTCGCCGAGATAGAGCCGGCGAACCTCGCTGTCGGCCACAAGCGCTTCGGGTGTCCCCTGGAACAGCACCTGACCGTCGTAGATGATGCAGGCGCGGTCGACGATGTCCAGCGTTTCGCGAACGTTATGATCGGTGATCAGCACCCCGATCCCGCGCTGCTTCAGCTCGCGCACAAGCTCGCGAATGTCGGAAATCGAGATGGGATCGATTCCGGCGAACGGTTCGTCGAGAAGCATAATCGTGGGATCGGCCGCCAGCGCGCGCGCGATTTCGCACCGCCTGCGCTCGCCGCCCGAAAGCGCCATCGCCGAGGAATCGCGAAGCCCGGTGAGCCCGAATTCATCCAGAAGCTTCTCGAGGCGCCGCTGCCGCTCCTGTTTATCCGGCTCGCTGACTTCGAGCACCGAAAGGATATTCTGCTCGACGGTGAGGCCGCGGAAGATCGAGGTCTCCTGCGGCAGGTATCCAAGGCCAAGGATCGCCCGGCGATACATCGGCAGATCGGTGATGTCCTGCCCATCCAGGAAGATGCGGCCGGCGTCGGGTTTCACAAGCCCCATGACGGAATAGAAGCACGTCGTCTTGCCGGCGCCGTTGGGCCCGAGAAGGCCAACGACTTCGCCACGATGAACGGAAAGCGAGACGTCGTGAAGAACCGCGCGCCGGTCATAGGATTTGGCGATCGAGCGCACTTCCAGGCCCAGGCTCGCCTCCGCCTCATTCCGGTTGGGATGAACCAGGAGGGTGGCTTCGTTCACTTTGATTGCTGGCCCTGGCCGTGCTGCGGCACGATGAAGTGGCCGGTGACTCGTCCACCGCTCTGAGCGACACCCGGCGGCCCGCCGTCCAACACTGCCCGGCCGGAGGTGAGATCGATCACCAGCCGCGACCCTTGCATGTTCGACTCGCCCTGGACCAGCTGGACATTGCCGACGAGCGTGATCAGCTTGCGATTGAGGTCATAGACGCCGAAATCGCCCTTGGCGGTTTCGGACGGGCTCGTGACCGTCACTCCGCCGGTCGCATCCAGGCGATCGATTTGAATCCCTGTGCCATTTGGGTTGGATTGAGCAGCCGGAGGGGCTGTGCCGGGCTGGGCGGCCGCCGGTTTGTTTGCGTAGGCAATGGTAAGCCGCTGCGTGTCGAGCGTCAGATCCCCCTGGGTCACGTGGACGTTGCCGACTAATACGGCACGGTCGGCACGGTCCTGAACTTCCGCTCCGTTCGCGCTCACGTCCACAGGGGCATTGTAGTTGTGGCCTTTGAGTGCAGACACGCCGGGTGCCGTCGTTTGCGTCTGCGCAAAAGCGGTAACCGCGGCGGTCGCGGCGACAGCAAGGGCGATAGCGCGAAACATCGCCATCATCTGACCGCCCCTTGAACGATTTTCAAGCGAACCCCCTGATCAAGATACACAGTGTGCGAATCGAGATCGGCTCGCAGCCGCCCGGCAGTGAACTGGCCAAGCCGCATTTGTCCCTTGATTCCGCCACTTCCGGTTATCTGCTTTTGCTTGAGATCGAGAGTGACGTTACTCGTTGCCAGATTGTAGCCGTCAGGACCCGTTGCATGCACTGGCCCGACCACCGCCGCCTGCTGTGTGTTGAGGTTGTACCGGGCGCGATTGGCTGCAACGATCCCCGGCCCATCGGCAAGCGCGAGCCGGGCCATCATTCCCGAAATGTCGACGATCGGCACGTTTGGATGCTGCTGGATCGCCGATTGGGCAAGAATTGCGAACGGGCGCCCCTGGTTGTCCTCGCCGGTATAGCGGGATTTTTCGGCGCGCATCGCTTCCGTCACGCTTGCCACCTTGGTCTTGTCCAGAATGAAGCTGACGTCGCCGTTCTTCTCCAGCGGGGCAAGCGCGAGGATCGCGATCAAAACGCCGACCGCCGAAGGCAGAGCTATCTTTGCGATCCGGATCACCCGGTCGTGGCTGCTCCCGGGCACGGCCCAGCTCTGCTTGGTCGTGCGTTCCTTCTTCGCGGCTTCGGACATGCTGGTCTCTTTGAGCCTTCCTCAGCCGTCGTGAGCGAATATGTCTTGGTCGGGCCATCCGGCAATATCGAGCAGAGCGCGGTAGGGAAGGAAATCGAAACAGGCTTGCGCAAGCTCCGTCCGGTTTTCGCGCGCGAGCCGCTCGTCCAGCTTTTCCTTCAGGGCGTGGAGATAGCGGACGTCGCTCGCAGCGTAATCGCGCTGGGCATCGCTGATCTGCGACGCACCCCAGTCGCTGGTCTGCTGCTGCTTTGAAAGGTCATGACCAAGCAACTCCTTGACCAGGTCTTTGAGGCCATGCCGATCGGTGTAGGTGCGAACCAAACGCGAGGCGGTGCGGGTGCAGTAGAGCGGAGCGGCGACGATGTTCAGATATTTGCTCATGATTCCGACATCGAAGCGGGCGAAGTGATACAGTTTGAGGCGGTTCGGATCGGCGAGCAGGCTCTTCAGCCGGGGCGCGGAATATTCACTATCCCGGCCGAATCGCACCAGGTGCTCATCACCCTTGCCGTCCGAGAGCTGGACCAGGCAGAGCCTGTCGCGGCCGGGAACGAGGCCCATGGCTTCTGTGTCGACCGCGATCGGGCCGTCGGCGAAGCGGACGTCCTCGGCTAAATCTTCTTCATGGAAATAGATGCTCATCAGCTCCTCATCGCGGGTGCCCGGGAAGCCTTACCCGCGCTTGCTGCAATATGGGATCGTTCATAGCAGCGTCGATAGAATCGAATCACTAGAGCGTGGCTTTTTTTTCATGTAAGGCTGTAGGCGGTGTGTGAGAAAAACACACCCAAGACCGGTTGCGCCGTGCTCCCCAGCGCGTTGGTTCTGATGATTTTGGGGCACAAGGAATGTTTGAACGGCATGGGTTTCGACAGAGGGCGTAAGGGCGACCGCGGCGGTCGCGGCCGAGACAAGCGCGATGGATTTTTCGGCGAAGACAGTTTCCAGGACCGCGGCGGATTCCAGGAGCGGGGCGGCTACGGCCAGCCGCGCAGCTTTGGCGATCGCGGCGGATTCGGCGGCGGTGACCGCGGCGGCGGAGGCGGAGGTGGATTCCGCGGCGGCGGCGGCGGAGGTGGCGGAATGCCCCCACAGGTCGTCGGCGAGGCCAAGGGTGTCGTCAAATTCTTCAACCCGCAAAAGGGATTCGGATTTATCGTCCGCGATGACGGCGGCGAGGATGTGTTCGTTCACATCTCGGCAGTCGAGCAGGCGGGCCTGAGCGATCTCGCCGAGGGGCAACCGCTCGGGTTTACGCTGGTTGATCGTGGCGGACGCATTTCCGCGACGAACATCCAGATCGAAGGCGAGCCGATCGCGGTCGAGCGCCAGGAGAAAGCTCCGCAGCGCCAGCTGACCGGCGAAAAGGCGCAAGGGACCGTCAAGTTCTTCAACTCGATGAAGGGCTTCGGCTTCATCCAGCGGGATGACGGACAGCCAGATGCGTTCGTCCACATTTCCGCCGTGGAGCGGGCGGGCCTCCCGACGCTCAACGAAGGCGACCGGCTGACGTTCGAACTCGAAGTCGATCGTCGCGGCAAGCATGCAGCGGTGAACCTACAGCCCAT
>Ga0207640_10000270_pt1 | contig 35099 bp, 30 predicted proteins | sample KBSCornC42_FD_184300 | JGI IMG/M metagenome (GOLD analysis project Ga0207640, IMG submission 184300) | Corn rhizosphere microbial communities from Kellogg Biological Station, Michigan, USA - KBS Corn C4-2 (SPAdes) (version 2) | ecosystem: Host-associated > Plants > Roots > Rhizosphere > Soil ... | reverse complement strand
CGTTGAGAAGCCGCTCGAAGGACGCCGGGTATTCCTCTATCTGGGGAATCAGCTCAAACGACTCCGGGTTGGCCTCCTGCGCCGCCGCGGCGATGTCATCGGGTATCAGGCTGAGCGCGTTCGCCTGGGCAAAGAAGTCGGTGAGGGAGCGGATCGGCTGCAGCCGAGCGAGCGCCTCGGCTTCGGAGACGACCGGCTGCTCGAGCAGGGCATTGAGGGTGAAGATGGATAAGGCGAGGACGGCTTTGGGGTCCTCTCGGCCGCATTCCGTGTGCAGCTGCGCAAAGCGAGTCCCGAGGTGGAAATCGTCGAACCGCTGATTCCTTCTGGACTCTTCGAGCAAAAAGATGCAGAGTTCTTTGGCGCAGCTGGCCATCGTTTCGAGGTCGAAGATGTGCTCCGCATCGTCGGGAGTGATCGCCCGCACCCGCTCGAGCTGAGCCAATGCCAGCGCATGGGAGGAAAGGGTGTCGTCGGCGAGCGAGGCGCGGATCAGCGGCAGGCTCGCGGCGGTGTGGAGGACTCGGTTGGCGATGACGTCGGCGCGCCAGCCCGCGACCTCGGCCTGCCTTTGGTCGGGCTCCTCGAGCACCAGTGCCGCAAGCGTGGCCACCCGCTGACGCCGGATCCGCGTCAAGGTGGGCCCGGTGCCCGCTCCGGGGTCGCTCAGGGAGGCTTCGAGCTTCTGGTGGAGCTCTTCGGGGGTGAGCTCGGCAATTGCCGCTCGCAGCGCGCCGGTGGCTCGCAGCCAGCCGCCCGCCTCCCAGAGGGAGTCGAGCGTCGGGTCCTCAGCTCCCATCCCGTCCCTGCGCCGCGCTCAAGACGCGAGTCAGCAACTCCGCGGTGAATTCGCGGTCGGGGAGCTCTTCGACCGATTTGTCAGGGTAGATCGCGAATATCCTCCCGTCGGCCGTTTCGGCGTCTTTCCAGACTTCGAGTTCTCCGTTCACATCGACCCTGATGTAGGTGCGGGGTAACCGGCCCTTGCGCAACTTCTCGAACACCAAGGCGAGTACCCCGAGCTGCGTCGCCGCGACCATGAACACCTCAGTTGCGTCCGCCACTCCGCGCTGTGCTCCGCTGCTCTCGAAAGCCACGGCATCCGCAGCCAGCAGCTCCCTGAATGCGGTTACCTCGCCGGCATCGACCAGTACGTTCGCACGGTATATGTGATCAACGGTCACTAACTGCACGATATCCCTGAAGCGGCTGCTCGATGAGGCCGGCGTGATCGCCGCCGCTCGAATCAGGCCTGAGCCCCTCCCCGTCTGTGCTCTACTTATTTCGTGGCGGGCAGGGATGGAGCCAACGGCGGCAATGGAGCGCGGCACGACGAGCACCTGCTGCGCGTGCCGGTCGACCCGGCGACCGAAGACGAGCGCCGCGTCGAGCGGATCCGCAAGGAGATCGACGACGCCTTCCACGCTCTGCGCGACATCCAGGAGGGGGTCTCGATCTTCGGCTCAGCCCGGGTCGAAGAGGGGCACCGCTGGTACGAGCTCTGCCGCGAGACCGCGGCCTGTCTGACCCACCACGGCTACACCGTGATCACCGGCGGCGGCCCGGGTCTGATGGAGGCGGCCAACCGCGGCGCCTCCGAAGAGGGTGGCCTCTCGGTCGGACTCAACATCGAGCTCCCCCACGAGCAGCACGTCAACCCCTACGTCAACCGTCAGCTCCAATTCCACTACTTCTTCGCCCGCAAGTTGATGTTCGTCCGCTTCGCCCGCGCCTTCGTGATCATGCCCGGCGGCTTCGGCACCCTCGACGAGATGTTCGAGTCCCTCACCCTGATCCAGACCCGCCGCATTCACCACTTCCCCACCATCCTCGTCGACTCCGAGTTCTGGGACCCCCTGCTCGAGTGGATCGACCGCGGCCTCGAGGACCACGGCCTGATCTCCCCCGGCGACAAAGAGCTCCTCGTCGTCGCCGACGAGCCAATGCAGGTCTGCAAGCACGTGATGCGGGCTAGTGAGCGGCAGCGCGCATCAGTCAGTGACTAATGCTCGTATTTTCTTGACTAAAGCCCCTGAGGGCTGCTAACCCTGGGTTCTACAAATGCCCCTTGATGGGGCCTGAACAAAGGGAGAACCAAATGAAGTTCGTCAAGATGCTCTGTCTTGCCGCGATCGCGGCAGCGGCTCTGATGGCAGTCGCCGGCGCCGGCACCGCCTCGGCAACCGTCCTCTGCTCGACAACAACCTCACCCTGTCCGGAAGCGCAGAAGTATCCGGTTGGCACCAGGATCGGTTTCAGCCTCGCATCCGGCACCTCCCTGCGATGGGTAAACGGGGGAACCACGTTGGAGACATGCAAAGAAGCGGTCCTCAAGTCTGACATCACGAATGCAGGCAGTGCAACCAGCACAGTTAAAAGCGAAAACAAGACGCTCTCATTCAACCAGTGCAACTTTGCCAACGGCTTTACCAAACTAGGCGGGCTGGAAATCCACAACATCAGCGGAACCAGCAACGGCACAGTCACAGCGACTGGTGAAATTGGCTGGACATTCGTCAACCCATTGTTCGGTAGTTGTGTCTACGGCTGGACAGCCAATGGGGTGGTCGGCACCATCACAGAGGGCAAACCGGCAACGCTTGATCTGAATACCGGAATCGTACGACTGAGCGGCAGCAACCTCGCCTGTCCGGAAAATGGCACCCTGGAAGGAAGTCTTACTCAGACAGAACCGGCGAGCACAACACTCTCCGTCGGAGCGAGTTAGTCGAAGCTCATACATGAAGTCGTTCCCGGAGTGGCGATGCGTCGGCACGACCATCGCCACTCCGACCTGCGCGTCGGCTTCAACTATCTTGGCGTCAAGCGTCGTAAGCTCAGGATTCTTTGATTACCGAGCGAAAACCTGTTACTACTGAATCCTGCAAGCAGCGTCTGCGGGCGCAGGACAAGGAGAAACAGATGAAGCACCTCAAGTTGCTCTGCATCGCCGCTGTAGCGGCCATGGCCCTGATCGCGTTCCCCGCAGACGCCGCGGCGGAAGGTTCCGTTTTCTGCACCGTCCAGGAATCGCCCTGTCCGGAAGCCAATCGCTGGGCGGCCGGCACCGAACTCGACTTCAGTATCCCAGCCGGTAGCTCGGCAAACCTGGTCGACACATCCGGCAATTCGCTCGACAAATGCACCAGCTCGACAGCAAAAGGCAAAATCGAAAAAGCCGAAGGCGTCACAGGCCCGATCGAATCTCTGACCTGGAGCGGTTGCACTTTCACGACCAAAACCCTCAGCTCCCCTAACAGGCTTGAAGTCCGAAACATCGCCGGCACCCACAACGGCGAAGTTAGATCGGACGCTCAATTCGAAATCACAATCGAACATGCCCTGTTCGGCAGCTGCATCTACGGCGTAGCATCGGGAACCACCGTCGGCACGCTCACAGAGGGCAAACCAGCCACCTTTCACGCGAACGCGGTGGCTACCAGGTTCGGCAGCAACATTAATTGCCCCTCAACTGCAAAATGGACCGGCACCTACACGCTCACAGCACCGGGCGAAAAAACATTGTCGGTGGAGGTTGGCACGCTTCCCGGTCCAGGCTCCGTCTTCTGCACCGTCCAGGAATCGCCCTGTCCGGAAGCCAACCGCTGGGCGGCCGGCACCGAACTCGACTTCAGTCTCAAATCGGGCATCACCTCGAAACTCCTCGACACAAGCGGCAACAACCTCGACACCTGCACCGGCTCGACAGCGAAAGGCAAACTCGAAAAAGCCGAAAGCGTCACAGGTCCGATCGAATCGCTGACCTGGAGCGGCTGCACTTTTACGACCACGACGCTCTCGGCCGGCAAGCTCGAAGTCACGAATGCCTCAACTGCCCACAACGGCACGGTCAAGACCGACGGCACCATCGAAGTGACAATCAATATCACCCTTTTCGGCAGCTGCATCTACGGCTTCGATGCAGGGACCGACATCGGCGAACTGAAAGAGGGCAAACCGGCGACCTTCGTGGTTAATGCCCTCGTCAAACGATTTGGCAGCAACTTTGCCTGTCCCACGACCGCCAAATGGACCGCCGAATACACGCTCACAGAACCAAAAGAAAAAACATTGTCAGTGGAGTTTGCTACCGCCCGCTCTGTCTTTTGCACCGCCCAGGAATCGCCCTGCCCGGAAGCCAACCGCTGGGCGGCCGGCACCGAACTCGACTTCAGTCTCAAATCGGGAACGTCGGCTCTGTTGGCGAGCACAGGCGGCGAAGAACTCGACAAATGCAGCGGCTCGACAGCTAAGTGGAAAATCGAAAAACTTGAGCCTGTTGAAGGCCCCTGGGAATCCTTGACTTGGAGCGGTTGCAGCTTCGAAACGACGACTACCCTCCTCGGTAAATTCCGGGTTCAGAGCATCGGCGCCCACAACGGGACGGTCACGGCGGGCAGCGAATCGAGGATCACGATCAACGGCGGTTTCTTCGGCATCTGCATCTACGGGGCCGAAGCAGGAACCACCCTCGGAGAACTGAAAGAGGGAAAACCCGCGGCCTTCGTGGTCAATGCGGTGGTCAAAAAGCTCAGCGGGAGTGCAGTGGCCTGCCCCGAAACCGCGAAATGGACCGCCGAATACACGCTCACAGAACCGAAAGAAAAAACACTTTCGGTGGAGACGGGCTAGCGAAGGTCGGCATGCCGCGGCCCAAGTTCAAGCGCTGACAGCACCAGCAGGACGACGGCGAGGAGCGCCACGCTCAGCCAAGCATCGAAGCTGCTGCCAACCAGGTAAACGACCATCGCTGCTGCTGCTGCTGCGATCTCGTACCGGTTGACCTCGCCGACCATCCGCAGGCGGAAGGCAGCGTGCCCGAGCAGGTAGAGGGCAATGCCCCCGCAGAGGCAGAGGCGGACGGCGTCAGAAAGAGGGGTGGTGGGGTCGTCGATGGCGACGCGAACGCCGGCGGCAAAGACGACGATGCCGGCGACGATCAGCAAGTGCAGGTAGCTGTAGCCGTCGGCGGCCGCGAGGACGACGTCGCCGTCGCTCTGGCGCAGTCGCTGCTCGGCGTCGACCGCGAGATCGCCGAAGTAGGTGCGCCAGAGGCCAATCGTCGCCAGGAGTCCGAAGCCGACCGCTGCCAGGAGTCCCGCATCGACCGGGCTCCCATTTGCGGCCAGGCCGATCGCGACGATCGACTCGCCGAGGCAGATGATCACGAAGAGGGCGTAGCGCTCGGCGAAGTGAGCGACGGCGACCCTTTGCAGCCCCCGCAGGCGAGCGCGGGTGAGCCACGCCGGCCCTGCGTAGTCGAGCGCCAGGGCGACAGTCCAGAAGATGGTCTGGCCGACGAGGTCGAAGAACGATCCGACCACCAGCAGCCCCAGCGCCGCGAGCGTCGCCAAGCCGAAGCCGGCGATCGCCTCCCAGGAGGCGTTGCCTCGTCGCGAAGCGTCGACGTAGAGGCCGAGGTGGATCAGCCGCACGCCGCAGTAGGTGAGAGCGAAGAGCGTCGCCTCCTCGCCGAAGGCGTCCGGTACCGCGATCCCGGCGAGAAAGATCAGGACCAGCGAGGCGAGCAGCGACCGTTGCATCGTCGCCGAGTCCTCCGCTTGCGCATTCGCCGCCCAGACGAAGGCCGACCACGCCCACCAGATCAGCGCCAGGAGGATCATCCCGCGCAGGAAGCCGCCCCAGGTGAGGTGGAAGAGGAGGAAGTGCGTCACCTGGGTGATCGCGAAGACGAAGGCGAGGTCCCAGAACAGCTCGACCGGCGTCGTCCGGCGCTCGGCGCCGGCGGGGCTGACGCGGGCGGAGGACTCCACTCGCCTAGTGGCGGAAGTGGCGGTGCTTGGTGAAGACCATCGCCACGCCGGCACCCTCGCAGGCCTCGATCACCTCAGCGTCGCGTTTGGAGCCGCCGGGCTGGATCACCGAGGTGGTGCCGGCCTGGATCGCCAGCTCGGGCCCGTCGGCGAAGGGGAAGAAGGCGTCGGAGGCGAGGGCCGAGTCGGCCAGAAGTGCATCTGCTTCCTCTCCGCGGGCCTCGCGGCACTTCTCGACCGCGAGGCGGACCGAGTCGACGCGGCTCATCTGGCCGGCGCCGATACCGAGGGTCGCCCCACCCTTGGCGATCACGATCGCGTTGGAGCGGACGCGGCGGCTGACGGTCCAGGCGAAGAGCATGTCCTGCCACTGCTCCTCCCTCGGCTCGTTGCCCGTCACCGGCTCCATGATCTGCCGCGGCTCGGGATCGCCGTCGCGGTCCTGGATCAGGAGGCCACCGGTCACCCGCTTGACGTCGCGTTCGCGCGTGTCGGGCTCGCGCCGCTCCTCCTCGCAGAGGATCCGGATCGCCTCCTTCTGCTGCAGCACCTCCAGCGCCCCGTCCTCGTAGGCGGGCGCGCTCAGCACCTCGACGAAGTTCTTGTGTAGCTCCTCGGCCAGCTCGCGCCCGATCGGCCGGTTGATCGCGATCACGCCGCCGTAGGCCGAAACCGGGTCGCAGGCGAGCGCCTTCATATAGGCCTCGAGCGCGTCCTCGCCGATCGCCACCCCACACGGGTTGTTGTGCTTGACGATCACGCAGGCTGGCTGCTCGAAGTCATCGACCAGGTTGCGGGCCGAGTCGAGGTCGAGCACGTTGTTGAAGGAGAGGGCGCGCCCGTGCAGCTTCGAGGTGCGGGCGAGGATGTGGGTCCGCAGCCCCGACTCCGAGTAGAGCGCCGCCCGCTGGTGCGGGTTCTCCCCGTAGGACAGGTCGAGCACCTTCTCGTATGCGATCGCCAGGTGTTCCGGAAAGTCCTCGTACTCCATCGAGAACCAGCGGCTGATCGCGGCGTCGTAGCGCGCGGTCTGGGCGAAGGCCTCGTTGGCCAGCCAGTGGCGGGTCGCGGCGGAGATCTCGCCGTCGCCCTCCTCCAGCTCGGCCAGCACCGCGTCGTAGGACTCGGGTTTGACGACCACGGCGACGCTCTCGTGGTTCTTCGCCGCGGCGCGGATCATCGTCGGGCCGCCGATGTCGATGTTCTCGATCGCGACGTCGTGGGTCACGTCGGCGGCGGCGACGGTCTGCTCGAACGGGTAGAGGTTGACGCAGACGACGTCGATCGGCTCGATCCCCTCGCGCTCCAGCGTCGCCATGTGGTCCGGATCGCCGCGCCGCGCCAGCAGCGCCGCGTGCAGTCGCGGGTGCAGCGTCTTCACCCGGCCGCCGAGGATCTCCTCCTGGCCGGTGAACTCGGAGACGTCGGTGACCTCGAGCCCCGCCTCGCGCAGCGCCGTCGCGGTGCCGCCGGTGGAGAGGATCTCGACCCCGAGCGCCGCCAGCCCCTTGGCGAAGTCGGCGACCCCGGTCTTGTCGGAGACCGAGATCAGCGCCCGCCGCACCCGCACCTGGCCGTCCTCAAGGCTGTCCATGGTGGTTTCGGCGGTGGGCTCAGTCATCAGGGAAGCGACCGCGACCTTGCGCGGGTCGCTTGGGTCGATCCTAACTCTGCCCTGCGCGATCATGCGGATCGCTTCCGGGTAGAGCTCGTGCTCGACCGCATGCACCGCCGCCTCCAGCTCTTCACGCTGGACGCCCGGTGGCACCGGCACTTCGCGCTGGAGGATGACGGGGCCCGTGTCGACACCCTCGTCGACGAAGTGGACCGTGACGCCGGTCGTCTCGACTTCGGCAGCAAGCGCTTGCCCGATCGCGTCGAGCCCGGGGAATGCCGGCAGCAGCGCGGGATGGATGTTCACCACGCGGTGGCGAAACCGCTGGACGAACGCCTCGCTCAGCAACTGCATATAGCCGGCGAGGACGATCAGATCCGGGCTGCGGGCCTCGATCCAATCGCCGAGCGCCTCGTCGCGGGCGACCCGGTCGGCGTAGTCGGCGCCTGGAAAGACAGCGGTCTCGACTCCCACTCGGCGCCCCCGCTCCAGCGCCCCCGCCGTCGGCTTGTCGGAACCGACCCCCGCCACCTCGATGCCGTCGCGCCCGTGCAGCTTGTCGAGGATTGCCTGCAGATTGGTGCCGCTGCCCGAGGCGAGGACGACGATGCGAAAACGGCTCACCCCCGCATCTTCCCGCTTTGTGCAGGGAAGAAGTTCACCGGTCAATGGCTCGCCCACTTTTGGGTACTCACATGTATTTGACTAATCGCAAGTCCCGTGTTAGAACTCACTCCGTTCCTGGAGGGGAATCCGGGAGCTTCTAGGGGTTGATCCATCTGCCCCTATCGCACAGGAGCCGGCCTATCTCCGCCTCCTGTGCTGCAAAGAAACAAACCGGCGCTCAGGCGCCGGAACCAAGGAGAAATAATGAAACACGTCAAGATGCTCGGCCTCGCCGCCGTGGCAGCGATGGCTCTGATGGCATTCGTAGGCGCCGGTACGGCCTCGGCTGCTGGAGGCGTCCTCTGTTCGACGGCAACCGATCCCTGCACCTCGAAGTGGGCAGTCAACACGGTTCTTGACTTCAGCCTCGAGCCCGGTACGTCGGCGAAACTTACCGACACAAATGGGAACCTGCTGGACACATGCACCGAATCGACAGTCAAAGGCAAACTCCTGGCAAATCCGGATGGAACGGGCACAGCTACAGGCGAAAACACGTCCATTACCTGGGGCAACTGCACCTGGACAACCGATACCACTAAGCTCGGCAAGCTGAAGGTTGAAGCCGAGACGGAAACGCCGATGGCAGGCAACGGCTGGCTCTATGCGGACGAAGAAATCAAGGTGACAATCAGCCTCGGTGCCTTCGGAAGCTGCGAATACGGCGTTACCGCCGGGACCCTGCTCGGTACATACAAAGAGTCGACGGAAACATTCACCGCCAATGCGAAAGCCACGCGTCTGAATGGCTGTCTCGGCCCGAGTACGGCCCTGTGGACCGCTACTTACGTGAAGACAGAACCGTCTGGCACAACACTTTGGGTGTCGACAAGCTAAGCAACTACCAGACAAGTGGTTCTTGCGGCCGCCCCCTAGGGGGCGGCCGCCTAGATTAAAAGTGCGCGGCACCCCCGTTTCTTGACAAAACTCGTGTCGTCTCTTAACGTTCGGCGGGACACACGGGGATCTTCCTCGTCAGAGAGCAGGAGGGGAAATGATGAAGCTTGGATTGTCGCTCTTGGCGGCCTGCGCCTTGATGCAGGCAGTTTTTTGCGCGGGGGCGGGCACCGCCTTGGGCGCCGAAAGCCATGCCTTCGATCCAGTGCTCTCACTTACCGGCGATTGCGCAGTTTCGGAACTTGATCCGAAACCGGACCCGGGTCTGTGCCCGATGCCCCCTGGGGTGGCAGGCATAGATCATCCGATTTTGCCGTTCCTAGCGCCTACGGCGGTGGCTACGAACACTCAGGGCGATATTTATATCTCGAACGTCGAATCGACGAGAGGAGTCGTCGACATCTTCGATGCCTCGGGGAAATTCCTCTTCGAACTAGAAGACCCAGAAGGTCCTCAGGCCCTTGCTATCGACAGCAAAGGGAATCTGTACGTCGGGCACCGCGGCGATAAATTCCCAGAATTCGGTGTCGTTCTTTACGAACCGACCGTGTACAAACCCGCAGAAGGCCAAATCGCATATGAGGCCCCGCCGAAAGCCGTTGTCGGTCAGAGCGGAGAAGAAGGGGCGCCTTTCTACGGACTTGCTGTCAACCCATTGAACGATCAGCTTTTCGTCAAGGTCTCCAACAGCGTATTGCTGTTCAAATCGGCGGCCGAAACCAACGGTTTCGTCGAAAAGTTCGAAACCGGTCTCGGTATCCAGACCGGCGAATCGTTAGGTATTGCTGTCGACGCCGCCAGGGAACGACTGGTGATAGGAACCAATCGAACCCCCGAGTGCGTGTGTATACGCGTACTGCAGCTAGCCGCGCCGCATGAACACATCTTTACGATCGAAGGGTCGACGGTGCCAGACGGGAAATTCACCAGCGGTACTCTCTCGATAGCAGTCGACGAAGGTACTGGTCACATCTTCGCCTATGACGCGTTGGCGAAAAAGGTCTACGAGTTCGATCAGGAAGGGGACTACCTCTCCACCATCGAACACAGCTTCCGAGATGTCTTCGGTGCGCAAATAGGAATCGACAACGGAGAACACAGCCCCAACGGCGCCGAAAACCCCCTCGGCGGGCGCTACCTCTACGTTCCCTCAAACCCGAGCGGTGCCGGACACACCTATGCCTTTGGACCCTCGAACGTCAGCTCGCCGATCATCGAATCGGTCACCTTTGGCAACGTAGGTGAGAGGGAAGCCGAACTGAGGGCAGAAATAGAACCCTTTGGTCTTCCAACCCACTACAGCTTCGAATACGTCGGTCAACAGCAGTTCGAGGAAAACGGAGATTTCACCGGTGCCCAGATAGCAGGTGAAGGCGACATCCCAGCGAGCAACTCCCCAGCATCAGTCGCTGCCGGGGCCGTTGGCCTGCAGCCGGAAACTGCCTACCGCTTTCGCGTCGTCGCCAGCAACGAAGAGGGCTCGGACGAAAGCGAAGGCGAATTCGCCACCTTCCCGGCGACCGGACCCTCCGCTGCCTGCTCCAACGAAGTACTTCGCATCGGCCCTTCGGCGCTATTGCCCGATTGTCGTGCCTATGAGCTCGTCACCCCGGCCAGCACCAACGGCCGGTCGCCGACCGGGGTCAACGGGAACCTTGGTGTCTTCTTTGCCTCCCGTGAAGTCTCGCCCGCCGGCGATGCCGCCTCATTCGAGATATTCGGCGGCTCGCTTCCCGGCAGTGAGGCCACCGGCTCCCTATCCGGCGATCCATATCTGGCGCAGCGCGGTGCAGGCGGATGGGGCACCTCTTATGTCGGCCCAAACGGGTTCGAAGCGCCTTCGGCTCTGCCGGGCAGCCACTCGCCCGACCAGGGCTACTCCTTCTGGCAATCGAACGATGACGAAGGCAGCGCTCAGATCGAAGGTAAAAACACCACCTACGTACGCTACCCCGATGGCCATTCGGCGCTGGTCGGACGTGGGAGCACCGCCGACGATCCCCACGCGCAGGGGGGGTTGATCAGCGAAGAAGGAGGCCACATCGTCTTCACCAGCCAAAAGCAGCTCGAGCCCGACGCCCCCCCCACCGGGACGCAGGCAATCTACGACCGGACCTCAGACGAACTCACCCACGTCATCTCGTTGCTGCCGGGTGACGAAGGCCAGAAAGCAGGGGAAAACGCTGTATATGAAGGCGCGTCCCTTGATGGCAAAGGTGTGGCCTTCAGTATCCAGTTCAACTTACTTCCGCCAGAACGCACCCTCTACCTCCATTTCGACGACGAAGAAACGTACGATATTGGAGATAACGTCACCTTTGCCGGTGTCGCCGAAGGCGGTAGCCGCATTTTCTACCTGGAAAATGGCGACCTCTTCCGTTACGACGTCCTAGCTGGCACCAGGGTTCCCTTCACGACCACCGGCAACGTCACGCCTGTCAACGTCTCCGCTGACGGAAGCGTCGCTTACTTCGTCTCTCCGACCGCGATCGGCGGCACCGAAAACCCCCACGGCGCCAAACCCGTCAAAAAAGCGGAGAACCTATACCGCTCCGAGGAGGGCACGGTGAGCTTCGTCGGGACCGTGACGGAACGCGATGTCGTCGGGGGAACGGAAAACGTGAAAGCTGGGGGCCTGGGCCTTTGGGTCAAGGCTCAGAACAGCGGTCAAAGAGCCATCGATCCCTCCCGTGCCACCGCTGACGGCGACGTGCTGCTGTTCGAGTCGCGCGCTCCGCTCGCCGATTACGACTCGGAAGGCCAAGTCGAGATCTATCGCTACGACTTCGGCAGCGATCAGCTCACCTGCCTTTCCTGCGACCCGACGCTCGCTCCGCCAACCGGCGATGCGAGCTTGCAGTCGATACTTCAGGGGGTACCAGCGCTCGGTGGAAAAGAGCCCCTCAGCGCGTTCTCGAACACGGCCAACCTCTCCCCTGACGGTCGCCGTGCCTTCTTCCAATCCACCGATGCCCTAGTGCCCGCCGACACCGACGGCCTGCAGGACGTCTACGAGTGGGAGGCCCAAGGGGTCGGCACCTGCCCGCGGCCCGGAGGCTGCGTCTCCCTGGTCTCCTCCGGCCATAGCCTGCGCATCGACTACCTCTTCGCGGCTAGCGAATCCGGGGACGATGTCTTCCTCAGGACCGCGGACGTCCTGCTGCCGGCAGATCTCGAAGAAACGCCCTCAATTTACGACGCAAGGGTGAACGGCGGCTTCGCCGAAGAATCGCAGCCACCGGTCGGCACGGCTCCTCTCTCCCCTCAACCCACCCTTCCCACCCCTGGCATGCTGCCCAGTGAGAAGTCGGGGAACGTGAAACAGCCGAAGCGCTGTCCAAGGGGAAAGAAGAAGGCACGCCGCCAGGGCAAGACCGTCTGCGTCAAGAAGCGCCATCACAAAAAGCAAGCCGGCAAGACCAAGGGGGCGGGCAAATGAAGCGCACTGCTATCAAGGCACTGCTTGCCACCCCTGCCCTACTCCTTGCGCTGGCGCTCGGCGCCAGCTCGGCAGGCGCCGCCAACGAATTTGACAAATATGCGATCGAACAGGTCTCGGTCGGACTCTCGACCGCCCAGGCCGGTGCCCATGCCAACTTCACCACCTACCTGAAGCTGACCCAAAAAAGCGGCTCTCCCTATGCCCTGACCAAGGATGTGGAAGTCCACTTGCCGGCAGGGATGATCGGCAACCCGCAGGGGATACCGCGCTGCAGTACCGCGCAACTCGGTATTACCCCGGAAGAAAGCGAATGCCCGATCGCTTCGCAGGTCGGCATCATTGAAGTCGCAGTAGCCGAACCGCTCTTCAAGACGGTAACCGAGCCGATCTACAACATGGCCCCGCCAACCGAAGGCAGCGACATCGTGGCGCGCTTCGGCTTCTTCGCCGCGCTCTACCCGGCCTTCATCAACGTGCGGGTCGACCCCACCGACTACAGTCTGATCGCCTCGGTCGAAGGATCCCCCTCGGCGGCGGAAGTGCTGGAAGCGCGGACGACCCTGTGGGGAGTACCGGCGGCAAGCGTCCACGACAAACTGCGACTGACGCCCGACGAAGGGCTAGGCATAAGTGAACTTCCCGGAGCCGGCCGCTCCGCCGGTCTCCCCGAAGCGCCTTTCCTCTCCAACCCGACCGACTGCAGCCTCGCCCGCGAAATCTCGGTGACCGCGCGCAGCTACCAGCTGCCGGATGCGCCCTCGACGATGAGCGCGCCCTTCCCCCAGATAACCGGCTGCGGGAAACTCAGCTTCGAACCGAGGTTCACCGCGATTCCGACCAACCCCGAAGCCGCGGCGCCAACCGGTCTCGACGTAACGCTCACGATCCCTCAGGACGAAACGCCGCAGGGACTCGCAACCTCTACCCTGAAGTCCTCAGTGGTGACGTTGCCGGAGGGGATGACGATCAATCCCGCAGCCGGCGACGGGCTCGCCGGCTGCAGCGCCGAGGAAGTCGGCTTCGAAAAAGACGAACCCTCCCACTGCCCGGATGCGGCGCGGATCGGTTCGGCCGAAGCGGACGTTCCAGCGCTCGAAAAGACCCTGCACGGCTCCATCTACCAGCGCACGCCGCAGCCGGGTCGGCTCTTCAGCTTCTGGCTCGTGGCCGACGAACAGGGCGTGCACCTGAAGTTGCCGGCCGAGATCGAAACCAACCCCCTGACCGGGCAAGTGACCACTGTGGTCAACGGGATCTCCTCGCTCGGGGGCATTCCCCAGGTTCCTGTTGCCGAGCTGCGACTGCACGTACAGGACGGACCGAGGGCGCCCTTGGCGACCCCCTCTACCTGCGGGACCTACCAGACCCGCTACTCCTTCACCCCCTGGTCGGGCCGCCCGGCGGTCGAGGGCAACGCGCCGATGCAGATCACCACTGGCTGCGGCAAGGGAGGGTTCAAGCCGGGGCTGGTGGCAGGGACGCTCAATACGGGCGGTGGAGAATTCTCCCCCTTCACCTTCACCCTGACCCGCAAAGACGGCGAAGCAAGCCCGCAGTCGATCGCCGTCCACCTGCCCCAAGGCCTCTTGGCCAAACTCGGCGGCGTCCCGCTCTGCTCTGACGCCGACGCCGCCACCGGCACCTGTCAAGCTTCCTCCAAGATCGGCAGCATCATCGCCGCTGCCGGAGTAGGCGGGGCGCCCTTGTGGATCCCCCAGCCCGGCAAGGCACCCACTGCCGTCTACCTTGCCGGCCCCTACAAGGGCGCCCCCTACTCAGTCGTCTCAGTGGTCCCCGCCCAGGCGGGGCCCTTTGACCTCGGCCTGGTCGTCAACCGCTCGGCGATCTACGTCGACCCTGAAACCGCCCTGGCCACTGCCAAAACCGATCCCCTGCCCCAGTTCCTCGAAGGCGTCCCGGTCTCCTACCGGACCCTGAACGTCACCCTCGATCGCCCTGAATTCACCTTGAACCCGACCAGTTGCGCCCGCAAGACGATCAGCGCCGACATCACCGCCTCAAACGGCGAAACGGCCCAACCGAGCGTCCCCTTCCAGGCCACCAACTGCGCCAAGCTCGACTACTCCCCGAAGCTAAAGCTCCGCTTCAAGGGCTCCACCAAGCGCACCGGCAACCCGGCGATCAGCGCTGTCTTGACCCAAAAGCCCCACCAAGCCAACACCAAGGCCGCCGTGGTTCTCCTCCCCGAGGGCGAGTTCATCGACAACGCCCACATCAACAACCCCTGCACCAGAGTCCAGTTCAACGCCAACGCCTGCCCCAAGAGCTCGATCCTCGGCCACGTCAAGGCGACCAGCCCGCTGCTCGACAAACCCCTCTCAGGCCCGGTCTACTTCCGCTCAAATGGCGGCGCCCGCGAACTCCCCGACATCGTCGCTGACCTACGAGGCCAGATCCACATCACCCTGGTCGGCTTCATCGACTCGGTCAAGACCGGCCCGGAAAGCTCAAGAGTCAGAACCCGCTTCCTGAACGTCCCTGACGCCCCCGTCACCCGCTTCCAGGTCAACTTCTTCGGTGGCAAGAAAGGCCTGATCGAAAACTCGGTTGATATCTGCCGCCACAAACGCCGGGCCAGCTTTGAATTCAGGGCCCAGAACGGGATCAAGCGCATCTCCAACCCGTTCATCGCGACCAGCTGCGGCAAGAAGAAGTAGCACAAGCGCTAGATACGCAGCTATTCTTGACTGATACCTCCTCGGTCTGTTAGGAAGGGTCCTAACGCAAATCCGGCGCCCCTCTGAGGGTGCCGGGCAAAGGAGGAAGAAATGAAGCACCTGAAGATGTGCGTGCTGGCTGCCGTTGTAGGCGGCGCGCTGATGGCGATCCCAGGAGCCAGCACGGCTTCGGCCAACGGTGTCCTCTGCTCGACGGCGACCAATCCCTGTACCTCCAAATGGGCAGTCGGCACGGCCCTTGACTTCAGCCTCGAGAGCGGGACGTCAACAAAAGTCACCGACACATCAGGAAATGTCCTCGATACATGCACTGAATCGACAGTCAAAGACAAACTCACGTCGAACCCGGCCGGCACGACGACAGCCACAGGCGAAAACACGTCCATTACCTGGGGCAACTGCGCCTGGACAACTGACACCACGAAGCTCGGCAAGCTGAAGTTTGAAGCCGAGGATGACAGTGGCAACGGCTGGCTCTACTCGGACGAACAGATCAGGTGGACAATCAACATCCCCATTTTCGGAAGCTGCGAATACGGCGTCGAAGCAGGCACCAGACTTGGCACAGTCAAAGAGGGCACGAGCGCCAATGCAACAATCACCATCAATGCAGTCATTGTAAAGTTGAACGCCTGTGTCGGTCCGAGTACGTCGCTGTTGACTGCCTCGTACGTAATGACAGAACCGAACACGACAACACTGTTCGTCTCGACAAGCTAGAAAGAACCCAGACATTTCGCGGCCGCCCTCGTTTGGGGGCGGCCAGCTAAATACCCAGGTGTTCTTGACTATAACCTCCTGGGTCTGTTACGGCTAGGTGGTAACAGACTTGGTCTGCCGCCCGACGCGGTGGGCCGAAGGGAAACATATGAAGCACCTGAAGATCCTCGCGCTCGCCGCCGTCGCAGCGGGCGTGCTGACGGCGATCGCAGGAGCCGGCACGGCTTCCGCGGGCGGCACCCTCTGCTCGGTGGCACCGTCGCCGACGAACGGTCCCTGCTCCAGCGCCTCCAGGTGGGCGGTCAACACGCTTCTCGATTTCAGCCTTGAGAGTGGGACGACGACGAGGTTGACCGATACAGACGGAAACATCATCGACACATGCACCGAATCGACAATCAAAGGCAAACTTACTTCCAATCCGGGTGGCACGACCACAGCCACAGGCGAAAACACCACGATCGAATGGGGCAACTGCACTTGGACAACTGATACCGTCAAACTTCAGACGGGTAAGCTGAAGCTCGAAGCGGAGGATGACAACGGCAACAGTTGGCTATACGCGGATGAAAAGATCGAAGTGACAATTTTCATCCCTCTCGTTGGCTCCTGCAACTACGGTGTCGAATCTGGAACCAAACTCGGCACAATCAAGGAGGGCAAAGGCACCGGCGCAACATTCACCGCCAACGCGGTAGCGACACGGATGAACGAGACCTGCCCCGGCCCCTCCACGGCTCTATGGACCGCCTCGTACGTGATGACAGAACCGAGCAGCACAACACTGTGGGTAGCTACAAGTTAAGGACGTAGACAGGAGTTTCCACGGCCGTCCCTCGGGGCGGCCGCATTTATCCTGCCCCCATGAGCAGCTCCGACTTCTGGCAGGCAATCCTCTACCTGCACTTGCTGGCGATGGCGTTTTTCGTCGGCGGCCAGCTTGTCTTCGGGATCGCGGTGGTGCCGGTGCTGCGTGGGGACGAGGCGGATCCGGAGCGGGAGCGGATGCGGGGCATCGCCAGTCGCTTCGGTTATGGCTCGTTGGTTGCCCTCGGGGTCCTTGTCGTCACTGGTTGGGCGATGGCATCGCACTATGGCCTCTGGGGCAGCTCGACCCTGCAATGGAAGCTGGGTCTGGTCGCTCTCGTCGTCGCGCTCACCTTGCTCCACCTTCGCCGGCCGAAACTGCATGCGCTGCAGGGGGCGGTCCTGCTCGCATCTCTCGTGATCGTCTGGCTCGGGCTCGAACTCGCTACTGGCGGCTGAGGCTCAGCTCGATGCTGCCGCGATCGTCTCGAGGGCGAATTTGCTGTCGGCCTCGTCCGGGTCTCCGAGCGGGTAGTTCCCCGTGAAGCAAGCGTCGCAGTGGTCGCCGGGGTCGCCGCCGATCGCCTCGTAGACGCCGGCGATCGAGAGGTAGGCGAGCGAGTCGGCTTCGAGCTCGTCGGCGATCTCCTCGACCGTGCGGTTGTGGGCGATCATCTCCTCGCGGGTCGACATGTCGACGCCGTAGTGGCAGGGGTTGCGGATCGGGGGGGCGGAGATGCGCAGGTGAACCTCCTTGGCGCCCGCCTCGCGCAACATGCCGATGATCTGCCGGGTGGTGTTGCCGCGGACGATCGAGTCGTCAACGACGACCAGGCGCTGGCCGGCGACGATCTCCGGCAGCGGGTTGAACTTCAGCCGCAGCCCGTGCTTGCGCAGCTCCTGCCCGGGCTGGATGAAGGTGCGGGCGACGTAGCGGTTCTTGATCAGGCCGTCGTCGCGCGGCAGCCCCGAGGCGCGCGCGAACCCAGCCGCCGCCGGGTTGCCCGAGTCCGGCACCGAGATCACCAGGTCGGCCTCGACCGGTGCCTCGCGCCAGAGGATCTCGCCCATCCGCCCGCGCGCCTGCTGCAGGACCTTTCCCTCAAGCCGGCTGTCGGGGCGGGAGAAGTAGATGTGCTCGAAGACGCAGCTCGCGCGCCGCTCGGTCTTCACGACCTGCCGCGTCTCCAGCCCGCGCTCGGTCAACGAGACCATCTCGCCCGGATGCACCTCGCGCATCAGCTCGGCTCCGATGATGTCGAAGGCGCAGCTCTCGGAGGCGACGACGAAGCGGTCGCCGAGGCGGCCGAGGCTGAGCGGCCGAATCCCGTGCGGGTCGCGGAAGGCGACGATCGCCCGCTTGGTCATCACCACGGTCGAGTAGGCCCCCTGCAACCGCGGCATCACGTCGGCGACCGCGTCCTCGATCATCTTCCCCTCGTGCGAGGAGAGCAGGGCGGCGATGATCTCCGAGTCGGAGGTGCCGCGGAACTGCAGCCCGCGCTCCTTCAGCTCGCCCCAGAGGTCGACCGCGTTGGTCAGGTTGCCGTTATGGGCGAGCGCGACCTCGCGCCCGTCGTCGCGCCAGATCGGCTGCGCGTTCTCCCAGGAGCCGCCGCCGGTAGTCGAGTAGCGGACGTGGCCGATCGCCATGCCACCTTCCAGCGCTCGCAGCTTCTCCTCGTCGAAGACCTGGGAGACGAGGCCGGAGTCGCGCATCGTCGTGATCATCCCCCCCTCGCAGGTGGCGATCCCGGCTGACTCCTGGCCGCGGTGCTGCAGCGCGTAGAGGCTGAAGTAAGCCAGCCGGGCCACCTCGTGGCCGGGCGCGTATACGCCGAAGACGCCGCATTCCTCTCGCGGCCCCTCGCGGTCGAAGCTAAACCCCTGGTCGGGAGTCAAAGCGCGCTTTCCTCGCTGCCATTGAACGACGGACGCGCAGGCAAACTGGACTGTCTGCCTACCTGCGCAGGGTAGCAGCGCCCTGCGGCTGCGCGATCCGTCTCTGTCCCTCGGTATTTGCTGGATTCAGGCGGGCTACGCGAGCTGGAGCACCGACTCCATCGGCTCCCCGATCACCAGGTCGAACCGCTCCAGCAGCTCCGGGACGGTCTCCGGTTTGAGCTCGTGGCCGTACCGAGCGGCAAGCGCCGCCAGCTCCTCGGGCGCGGCGTTGAGCGCCCCGCCCATCGCGTCGAGCTCCCTGAAGAAGTGCTCAAAACCGGCCGGGGCGATGATCTCGAGGATCCGGCAGGGCTCGTCGCCCGCGTTCCAGAAGGTGTGCCACTCGTTGCGCGGCTTAAAAACGAGCTCACCGGGACCCGCCTCCACCACCTCGTCGCCGAGCAACCCGCCCATCCGCCCCTCGAGCACAAAGCTGTACTCGTCCTCGCGGGTGTGCCGGTGGATCGGCGCCGCCAGGGCCCGCGGGGACAGCGGGTGTTCGACCAGGGAGAAGTCGCCGCCCGCGTCCTCGCCGTCGATCATGAATCGCACCCCGATGCTGCCGAGGAAGCCGAGCTTGCCGTCGTTGGGACCAATCACCGTTGCCATTAGTTCTTTCCTTTCATAAGACAGTCGTGTCGCGTGGAATATAGACAGACTCCGAGCCATCTGTCAAGATTGGTGCTACAGCCATGTCCGATAAAAAGCGTCCCTACAAAATGAAGCGCCGCGCCGAACAGGAGGCGCAGACCCGGCAGCGGATCACCGAAAGCGCGGTCGAGCTGCACGGCACGCTCGGCCCCGCGCACACCTCGATGAAGGCGGTGGCCGAGCACGCGGGCGTCCCTCGCTCGACGGTCTACCGCCACTTCCCCGACGAGGAGGCGCTGTTCGGCGCTTGCTCAGCGCACTGGGCAGCGGAAAACCCGCCACCCGACGTCAGCCGCTGGGTGGAGATCGACAACCCCGAACAGCGACTCGAGGTTGCCCTCGAAGAGCTGTATGCCTACTACCGGCACGCCGGTGGCATGCTCGACAAGCTCCTCCGCGACGAAGCCGCGGTGCCGATGGTGGCCAGGCTGTTCGCGCCTTACCACCAGTTCCTCGCGGCGATGACCGACATCCTGACGCAGGGAAGAGGCCTGAGGGGCAAGGCCCGCGACCGGGTCCGCGCGGCGACCGGCCACGCGATCTCCTTCCGCACCTGGCAGCAGCTGACCGGCGAGGGCGGGCTGGGGGACGAGGAGGCGGCAGAGCTGATGCAGCGGCTGGTCGCCGCGGCGGCCTGAGTCCTCAGCCCTTCCGACATTTCCAGCGACTGAGTCAGACGCGTTCGTCGAGAGAGCGCCAGGCGCGCTCGGCCTCGGCGAGGGGAATCGAGAGGCTGCGGTCGCCGGCGGCGATCTCGACCGCGTTCCCGCCGACGCTGCCTAGGGGCACCGCGCCCAGGGCTTCGAGCTCGGCGCGGTCGCCGCTGACGAGGAAGCCGCCGGGACCCTCACCGAAGAGGGCCTCCTCGGGGGAGCAGCCGCGCACGCGCAGGTGCTGCAGGTCGACTTGGCAGCCGAGACCACCGGCGATCGCGGACTCGGCGAGGGCGACGGCGAGGCCGCCGTCGGAGACGTCGTGGACGGAAGCGAGGCGGCCGGCGCGGACCGCGTCGCGGACGGTCGCGCAGGCAGCGGCGACCGGGTCGATTTCCGGCTGCGGGAGCCCCATCTCGAGCCGGCCGCGCTGCTTCGCTAGCTCCGATCCCGCCAGGTTCGGTTCGAAGGGGCCGATCAAGCCAATCGCGTCGCCCTCTTTGACGAAGGCGCCGCCGGCGACCTGCGCCGGGTCGGGCAGCTCGCCGACCATCGCCACCACCGGCGTCGGGTAGATCGGCCCGTCCGGTCCCTCGTTATAGAGGGAGACGTTGCCGCCGACGACCGGCACACCGAGCGCGTTGCAGGCGTCAGCGAGGCCGCTGACGGCGCGGTCGAGCTGCCAGGCGCCGACCGGCTTCTCGGGGTTGCCGAAGTTGAGGCAGTTGGTCAGGCCGAGCGGCTGGGCGCCGACGCAGGCGAGGTTCTGGGCGCACTCGAGCACCGCCTCGATCGTCCCCGCGTAGGGGTCGCAGGCGACACGGCGCCCGTTGCCGTCGATCGAGACCGCGATCGCGTTGCCGGACTCGGGCAGCTGCAGGACGGCGGCGTCGGCCTGCTCGGGCCGACGCACCGTGCGCGAGCCGACGATCGAGTCGTACTGCTCAAAGGCCCAGCGCTTGGAGGCAATGCTCGGCGCACTCAGCAGCGCCAGTAGCTCCTCTTCGGCGGAGACACCCTCGGCCAGCGTCGCCCGGTTGCCGTAGATCCAGCCCTCCGGCTCACCCGGCTCGAGGTCGTACAGCGGGCAGCCGTCGACCAGCGCCTCGACCGGCATCTCGCCGACAACGGCGCCGTCGCGCAGGATCCGGATCGCGCCGCTCTCGGTGACGGTGCCGATCACCGCCGAGCCGGTCTGCCACTTCTCGCAGATCGCCCGCACCTCGTCGACCCGCGCCGGCTCGACCACCGCCAGCATCCGCTCCTGGCTCTCGGAGACCATGATCTCGAAGGGCTCCATGTCGGCCTCGCGCAGCGGCACCTCGGCGACGTCGATGTCTATCCCGACCCCGCCGGCGCTCGCCATCTCGCCCGCCGAGGAAGTCAGCCCGGCGGCGCCGAGGTCCTGCAGCGAGACCAGCAGCCCCTTCTCCAGCAGCTCCAGGCAGCACTCGAGCAGCTTCGACTCCTCGAACGGGTCGCCGATCTGCACCGTCGGCCGCTTCGCCTCGTCGCCCTCGCCGAGCTCGGCCGAGGCCAGCACCGAGGCGCCGCCGATCCCGTCCCGCCCGGTCGAGGCGCCCATCAGCACGATCGAGTTGCCCGGCCCGGCGGCGGCCGCCCGCACCATGTCCTTGGTCTTGGCGAAGCCGATGCACATCGCGTTGACCAGGCAGTTGTGCTCGTAGGGCCCCTCGAAGTAGATCTCGCCGCCGACCGTCGCCACCCCGATCGAGTTGCCGTAGTGGCCGATCCCGCGCACGGCCCCGTCGAGCAGGTGGCGCGAGCGGACCGAGTCGAGCTCGCCGAAGCGGAGGCTGTCGAGGATCGCGATCGGCCGCGCCCCGATCGCGAAGACGTCGCGGAGGATGCCGCCGACCCCGGTCGCCGCCCCCTGGAACGGTTCGACCGCGCTCGGATGGTTGTGGGACTCGACCTTGAAGGCGACCGCATAGCCGCTGCCGACGTCGACCGCGCCGGCGTTCTCGCCCGGGCCCATCACGACGCGCTCGCCCTCGGTCGGCAACCGCCCCAGCAGCTTGCGCGAGTGCTTGTAGGCGCAGTGCTCGGACCAGAGCAGGCTGAACATCGCCAGCTCGACGTCGTTCGGCTCCCGCCCCAGCTTCTCGACGATCAGCCCGTACTCGGCGTCGGTCAGGCCGAGCTCGCGGTATTTTGCGGTCTCGACGCTCATGCCGTGGGCGACTTTGTCAACCCATGGTTTGCAAACTCGCCTAGTCGGTCGAACACACGCAATCCGTCGGTCGAGCCGGTCAGCGGGTCGACCGCGTGCTCGGGATGGGGCATCAGGCCGAGCACGTTGCCGCGCTCGTTCATCACCCCGGCGATGTCGCGGACCGAGCCGTTGGAGTTGTGCCCGTCGGCGTAGCGGTAGGCGATCTGGCCGTTGGCCTCCAACTCGTCGAGCATCTCTTCCGGCGCGTAGTAGCGGCCTTCGCCGTGCTTGGCCGGGATCGAGAGCCGCTTATCGGTTCCCTCTTCGATCAGCTCGACCTGGTGGCAGCGGAAGCGCAGCTCGACGTTTCGTAGCAGCGCCCCGGGCAGCAGCCCCGCCTCGCAGAGGACCTGGAAGCCGTTGCAGATCCCCAGCACCGGCGCCCCGCCCGCGGCCGCCTCGGCGACCGCTTCCATCGCCGGCGAGAAGCGGGCGATCGCCCCCGCCCGCAGGTAGTCGCCGTAGGAGAAGCCACCGGGAACGACGACGCCGTCGACGCCGTCTAGGTCGCGGCTCTCGTGCCAGATCAGCCGCGCCCCGTCGCCGTGGACTTCGCAGGCGTGCAGTGCGTCCCGCTCGTCACAGGACCCTGGGAACTGGAGGACGCCCCAGATCACAGGGTCTGGATCTCGTAGTCCTCGATCAGGGTGTTGGCGAGGAGCTTCTCGCAGAGCTCGCCGAGCTGCTCCGGGTCCTCGGCCTCGAGTTCGACCATGCGCCCGACGTGGACATGCTCGATTCCCTCGAAGCCGAGCGCCGGCAGCGCCCTCTCGACCGCCTTCCCCTGGGGGTCGAGGATGCCCTCCTTGGGGCGGATCAGCACACGCGCCTTCACAGGTGCCAATCTAGCGACCGGCTCAGAACGACTCGCCGGTGATCCGCTCGTAGGCCTCGACGTATTTGGCCCGCGTCTGCTCGACCACGTCGGGTGGCAGCTCCGGCGCCGGCGGCTTTTTGTCCCAGCCGCTCTGGGTCGCCCAGTCGCGCACGTACTGCTTGTCGAAGGAGGGGGGCGTGGCGCCCGGCTGGTAGCTCGCCGCCGGCCAGAAGCGCGAGGAGTCCGGCGTCAGCACCTCGTCGCCGAGGACGATCTCGGCGCCGGCGTGGCGGCCGAACTCGAACTTGGTGTCGGCGAGGATGATTCCGCGCTGGGCGGCGTGCTGGGAGCCGCGTTGGTAGACCTCGATCGAGATCCGCCGCAGCTCTTCCATCAGCGCCCGGTCGCCGACGATCTCGGCGGCGCGGTCGAAGTCGACGTTCTCGTCGTGGTCGCCGATCTCGGCCTTGGTCGCGGGGGTGAAGATCGGTTCCGGCAGCTGGTCGGACTCGACCAGGCCGGAGGGCAGCTCGATCCCGCAGACCGCGCCGCCTTCCTTGTATTCCTTCCAGCCCGAGCCCGAGAGGTAGCCGCGGACGACGCACTCGACCGGGTACATCTCCAGCTTGCGCACCCGCATCGCCCGTTCGGCGACTTCCTCGGGCACGTCCTCGGAGATGAAGTGGTTGGGGACGATGTCCTCGGTCAGCCCGAACCAGAAGACCGACATCCGATTCAGCACCTTGCCCTTGTCGGGGATCGGCGTCGGCATCACCACGTCGTAGGTGGAGATGCGGTCGGAGGCGACCATCAGCAGGTCGTCTTCCCATTCGTATATCTCGCGAACCTTCCCGGACGAGAGGAGGTTGAGGTCGGCGACGCTCGGCATCTGGGCCGATGCTATCCATCCTCTGCGATGCTGTCACCGTGCCGCTCCCGCCAGAACCGAAGATCCCGCCGCTTTTGCAGACTTTGCGGTGGGCGTTCCGGCCGATCCCCTTTATGGAGGATTGCCGGCGCAGGTTTGGCGATTCCTTCAGCGTCCGCTTCCTCGGCTTTGAGCGGCCGATGGTGCTGGTCAGCGACCCGGCCGCGATCAAAGCGCTCTACCGCGAGCGCGAGCACGGGCTGCCGCCGGGCCGCAACATCGTCCTGGAGCCGATCCTCGGCTCGAAATCGCTGCTGATCCAGGAGGGCGCCGAACACCTCAGCCGCCGCAAGCTGATGCTGCCGCCCTTCCACGGCGAGCGGATGCGCTCCTACGAGGAGACGATGAACGAGATCGTCTCCGCCGAGGTCGACTCCTGGCCGCTGCACCAGGTCTTCCCGATCCACGCGCGGATGCAGGCGGTGACGCTGGAGGTGATCCTGCGGGTCGTCTTCGGCGTCTCCAGCGGACCGCGGCTGGACCAGCTGCGGGGGAAGCTCTCGATGGTGCTGGCAGAAACGGCGACGCCAGGGCGGCAGGTGCTGGGACTGGTGCTGCAGCGCTTCGGCGGCAACGGCCCGTTCGCCCACTTCCAGGATCAGCTGCGCGAAGTCGACGAGCTGCTCTTTGCCGAGATCGCCGAGCACCGCGAACGCCCGGACCTGGAGGAGCGCGAGGACATCCTCTCGATGCTGATGACGGCCGAGTTCGAGGACGGCACCCGGATGGAGGACCAGGAGCTGCGCGACCAGCTGATGACGCTGCTCCTGGCCGGCCACGAGACGACGGCGACGGCTTTGGCCTGGACCTTCGACCTGCTGTTGCGCCACCCGGCGGCGCTGGGGCGGTTGCGCGACGAGCTGGCGGCGGGCGACGAGGACTACCTGCGGGCGACGATCTCCGAGTCGCTGCGCCTGCGGCCGGTGATCCCGCTGGCCGGGCGACGGCTAGCCAAGGAGCTGAAGGCCGACGGCCTAACCCTGCCGGCGGGCTCCGATGTGACCCCGGCGATCTGGCTCACCCACACCCGCGACGACGTCTATCCCGAGCCGTTCGCCTTCAAGCCCGAGCGCTTCCTCGAGGAGGGACCCGACACCTACGCCTGGATCCCCTTCGGCGGCAGCGTCCGCCGCTGCATCGGCGCCACCTTCGCCGAGTTCGAGATGCGGGTCGTCCTGCGCGAGGTGTTGACCCGCTGCGAGATGCGCAAGGCCGACCCGCGCCCCGAGCGCACCGGCCGCCGCAACATCACCCTCTCGCCGAAGGACGGCACGCCGGTCGTCGTCACCGCCCGGCAGCCCGCGCGCGAGCCGGTTTCGGTCTGACAACACGTTCCGAAGTCTTTTGTCTACTATCCTTCCATGGAGGCGCTTCTAGAGAGGGAGGGGAAAGTGGACAGCTGGAACAACGAGCGGCTGGACGAACTTAGCGGTCGCACGGATGCGGGCTTCAAAGAGATGCGGGAAGGCTTCGCGAACGTGAATCAGGAGATGAAAGAAGGCTTCGCACGAATCGACCGGAAGTTCGAGCAGGTGGCGACGCGGGGGGACCTGCAGTTCTTGTCAGCTCGATTCGACAAGCTGCTGTTCACCCTGCTGGTGATAGCGGCCACTTTGGTGGGTACCGCGATTACTGCTGTCGCTGGACTGACGTGAGCGTCATCCGCCCGACTTGGCAGGGGAGCGGGGATGCTCCTTCGCCCAGCGGGCGATCGCGCCGGAGCCGGAGATCACCTCGCCGTTGTCGAGCACGAGTATCGGCACCTCGTTGGTGCCGCTGAGGCGCTTGACCTCCTCGCGATCGGCGTCGCGGCTGCCCCAGGTCCAGGGCATCAGGCGGTAGCCGCCGACGGTCTTCAGCTCGTACTCGTAACCGGCGGCATCGAGCGCCTTCCCCGCTTTCGCGCACGGATGGGCGAAGCCGGGGCCGTGCGTCTTCTGGCCGCAGGTGTAGAGAACCATGCCGCGCAGACTACCCGCCTTTTGTCCCGCGGATAAATCTTTCGGACTACGATCGTGCGGTGGGCGACGGTGTCCCTCCAGAGCGACTGACCTTCTGGCAGCGGGCGGCGCGGCGCCGGCTTCGTAAGGTGGCGCGCAAGCAGAAGGACGAGCCCCTCACCTCCGACGACTGGGCGGCCTACTTCGCGATGGCCTCGGACCCGACGGGACGAATCGTGAGTCGCATGCTGCGCTCGCTTCCATCCAGCCCCCGCTGCGGCATCTGCGGCGCCCCCTTCTCCGGTTTCGGCGGCCGGCTCGTGCGCCCGCTCGGCTACCGCCCCTCGCGCAAGAGCCCGAACCTCTGCTCGACCTGCGTCGAGTCGGCGCCGCCGGGCGGGATGACGACCGAGGCCGGGGTCCTCTTCGCCGACATTCGCGGCTTCACGCGACTCTCCGAGCAGCGCGACCCGGAGGAGGTCAGCACGCTCCTGCGCCGCTTCTACACCAGCGCCGAGCACGTCCTCTTCCCCGAGGCGATCATCGACAAGCTGATCGGCGACGAGGTGATGGCGCTCTACCTGCCGATGTACGGAGGCTTCGAGGAGGCGGCGCCGGTGATGTTGCGGCATGCCCGGGAACTGCTCGGCGCTGTCGGCTACGGCGGCGAGGAACCGCCGTTCGCCGAGGTCGGCATCGGCCTCGACTACGGCGAGGCGTTCGTCGGCAACGTCGGCCAGGGAAGCGTCAACGACTTCACCGCGATCGGCGACGTCGTCAACGTCGCCGCCCGTCTGCAGGGCCAGGCGAAGGGCGGCGAGATCGTCGCCTCCGCCCGCCTGGTCGAGCGCCTGCAGGGACCGCCCCCGGGCGAGCGGATCGAGCTCGACCTGAAGGGCAAGGCCGAGCCGGTGCTCGCCTACCGGATCTGAGCGAGGACCTCGGCGGCGGCCCGCTCGCCCGAGCGCACAGCACCGTCCATGTAGCCGTTCCAGACGGTGGCGGTCTCGGCGCCGGCCCAGTGCAGGCAGCCGATCGGCTCTCGCAGGGCGCGGCCGTATTCGGTCCAGCCGCCGGTCGTCATCAGGCAGCCGTAGCAACCGCGCGTCCACTCCTCTTCGGCCCAGACGCGCTCGACGAACTCGACCGGCTGCGCCGCCCGCGGCCCGAACAGGCGCGCGTGGCCGGCGAGTATCTCCTCGCGCCGCTCGGCCACCCGCCGCGTCGCCCAGTGGCGCGCGAAGCGACCCTCGAGGAAGCCGAGCAGAACCCCCGGACTGCCATCCGGGGGCGAGTTGTCGAAGGTCACCCGCGCCGGGCCGAGGTCGCTAGTCGCCTGTCCGGAAAGACCCTCGTCCCGCCAGAAGGGCGTCTCGTAGATCGCCATCGTCTTGATCACGCTCCCCTGCGGCATCCGCTGGGTCAGCTGGTCGCGCAGCGCCGGCAGTGGTGGGTCGTAGTCGATGCGGCCGGCGATGGTGGGAGGGACGGCGACGATCGCGCGCTGCGCCCGCACGCTCACCGAGCCGCCGCTGCCGCCGGCGGCATGGACGACGACGCCGTCGCCACCGTGCTCGATCCGCCGCACCGGCGAGCCGAGCCGCACCCGCTCGACGCCCAGCTGCTCCGCCATCAGCAGCGCAATCCGCTGCGAACCGCCGTGGAAGCGGTCCTGCTGAGCGCCGCCGCCGGTGCCGACGAGGCTGTTGAAGCCACTGCCCGAGCGCGTGTAGAAGAGGACGTGGAGGAGCGAGACATCGGCGGGCTCGGCCGCCCAAACCGCCTCGGTCACAAGCTCGAAGAGGCTGCGGGCCGCGGCGGTGCGAGTGTTGCGGCGCACCCAGGTGGCAAAGGTCTGGCTATCCCAGCGGCGTGCCTTCGGCGTCTCCCACGGCGCCTCCAGCGGCACCCGTCGCGCCATCCGGTCGAGCCGGACCCGCGCCTGTTCGAAGTCGATCAGCGCCAGCGGCGAGATTGCCCGCGAGAGATCACGGATCAGCGCGAGGCTGGCGTCGGTAAACGACCCGCCGAAGGTCGCGCGGCGACTGTCCATCTCGACCACGTGCCGGCCCTCGTCGTAGGTGGGAAAGGTGGCGACGCCGACCGCGGCGGCAAGTGCGGCGATCCGGTCCTGCGTCGGCCCGATCCACTGCCCGCCGACCTCGACGACCTTGCCGTCGCCGATCTCCTCGTTGAGCAAGCGGCCACCGACCCGATCCCGCGCCTCGACCACCAGGGGCCGGGTACCCGCCGCCGCCAACTGTCTCGCCGCGACCAGCCCGGCCAGCCCGGCGCCCACAATCGCGACGTCGGCCTCGAGCTGCTCAGTCATCCTCAACTCAGGATCGCAGTTTGCCTGCCTGCGGGCTAGCAAGAATAAATGGGAACGTTTTCGCTGCTATGTTCGCAAGATGAGCATGGAAGTTTCCGCCCAGGTGCTACGTGATTGCGCTGACATCCTGCTGCGGAAGGTCGAAGAAGGAGAGAGGATCGTGATCACCCGCTGTGGAAAACCGGTGGCAGATCTAATTCCTCACCAGAGCGAGTCGGGTCGATGGCTAGTCCCCGGCTGAAGTGGTGGAAAGGCGCGCTAACTGCGCTGTGGTCATTTGAGCACAGGATGGTGTGCTCAAGTGACCCATCAAAGGGGTCGGCAGGTCCTACAACGACCTGACCGTTATCGAGGTCTGAGCGCTTCCAGGCGCTCGAAGATCTCGGGCAGGTGTGTCAGGTAGGCGTCGTAGTTGAAGACGGCGTCTAGGTCGAGCTCGGGGGCGGCTTCGGCGAGGAGGTCGCGGAACTCGGTGCGGGTGTCCCAGGCGCGCTGGGCGTTCTCCTGAACCACCCGGTAGGCGTCGTCGCGGGTCATCCCCGACTCCACCAGGGCGGTGAGGGCGCGCTGACTGAACAGGGCGCCGTAGGTGAGGCCGAGGTTCTCGCGCATCCGCTCCTCGTTGACCTTCATCCCGGCAGCGACCTTGGTCGCCAGGTCCTGCATGTAGTCGAGCAGGATCGTCGCGTCGGGGAAGACGACACGCTCGGCGCCGGAATGGGAGATGTCGCGCTCGTGCCAGAGAGCGACGTTCTCGATCCCGGTCTGGGCGTAGCCGCGCAGCACGCGAGCGAGGCCGGTGACGCGCTCGGTGCGGATCGGGTTGCGCTTGTGCGGCATCGCCGAGGAGCCCTTCTGCCCGGCGGCGAACGGCTCTTCGACCTCGCGCACCTCGGTTTTCTGCAGGTTGCGCACCTCGGTCGCGAAGCGCTCGAGGCCGGCGCCAGCGATCGCGATCGCCGACAGCAGCGCCGCGTGACGGTCGCGCGGCACCACCTGCGTCGCCACCTCCTCGCGCCGCAACCCGAGCTGCTCCATCACCCGCGCCTCAACCGCGGGCGGCACCGAGGCATAGGTCCCGACCGCGCCGGAGAGCTTGCCCACCTCCACTTCCTCGAACGCGGCTTCCAGCCGCCGCAGGTTGCGGTCGGCCTCGAAGGCGAAGCCGGCGAGTCGCAGCCCGAAAGTCGTCGGCTCGGCGTGGACGCCGTGGGTACGGCCGACGCACAGGGTGTCGCGGTGCTCCAGCGCCCGCTCGATCAGCGCGTCGCGGTAGCCGCGCGCGCTCGCGAGGACGATCGCGCCGGCCCGCCGCAATTGCAGCGCCAGCGCCGTGTCGAGCACGTCGGAGGAGGTGAGGCCGTAGTGGACCCAGCGCCCGTGCTCGCCGACCGAGGCGGCGACGACGTCGACGAAGGCGGCGACGTCGTGGTCGGTCACCTTCTCGCGCTCTTCGACCGCCTCGACAGTGAAGACCGCTTTCGCGCGCGCCGCCGCCGCCGCGTCCTGCGGCACGACCCCCTCCGCCGCCCAGGCCTCGGTCGCGGCCAGCTCAACTTCGAGCCAGCTCTCCAGCTTTGCCTGCGACGTCCAGACCGCCCCGATCTCGGGACGGGTGTAGCGAGGGATCACGCGTTAATTATCCGCGCGGCGAGGACGCCGGCGTTTTTCGCGCCGTCGATGGCCACGCAGGCGACGGGAATCCCGGGGGGCATCTGCACCGCCGAGAGCAGCGCGTCGAGGCCGCCGAGGCTCTTGCCGAGGATCGGCACCCCGATCACCGGCAGGTCGGTGTGCGCCGCTGCGACCCCCGGTAGCGCCGCCGACATCCCGGCGCCGGCAATGATCACCTTCAGCCCTCGCATCCGCGCGTTCTGGCAGTACTCGCGGACCAGCTCCGGGTCGCGGTGGGCGCTCATCACCCGCACCTCGTAGCGGATGCCCGCTTCCTCCAGGGCTTTGCCCGCCGGTTCCATCTTCGGCTTGTCGTTCTTCGAGCCCATGATGATCCCGACGTGCGGCTCATCGACGTCGATTTCCTTGAACGCTTCCTCGACGGCCGGCATCGTCGCCGTCTCGGTGGGGTCGGCCGGGGGGACGGCGGCCGTGCCGGTCGCCTGCGGCTCCTCTGAGATCTCGCTCATCTATTCCTCTCTCGTGATGGGAACTCTGGTAATGGAAAATTCATCCCGGTCAACTGGGGACGCGCTCGACGGCGCGGGCGGCGATGTCGTGCCGAATCTGCATTCCCTCGAAGGAGATCCGGCCGGCAGCATCGTACGCACGATCGCGTGCCTCAGCAGGGCTCGCTCCGAGCCCCGTCACGTTCAATACCCGCCCACCGGCGGTGACGATCTCGCCGTCGCGCTCGACCGTCCCGGCGTGCGTCACCTCAGCGATCTCCGCCGCCTCGGCGAGGCCGTGAATGACGTCGCCCTTCGAGGCGGACTCGGGGTAGCCGGCCGAAGCGAGGACAACGGTCACCGCCCACTCGTCGGCGAACTCGGCCGAGGCGCCGGCGAGGCCGCCAGGCTCGCGGGCGGCGAGGAAGAGCTCGGCGAGGTCGGAGCGCAGCCGCGGCAGCACCGCCTGGGTCTCGGGGTCGCCGAAGCGGGTGTTGAACTCGAGCACCCGCGGGCCCTCGGCGGTCATCATCAGCCCGGCGTAGAGGACGCCGTGGAAGGGGATGCCGCGGGCGGCCATCGCCGCGACGACCGGCCGGTGGACCCGCTCGACGATCTCATCGACCTCGGCCGAGCCGAAGCCGGGTACCGGCGAGTAGCTGCCCATGCCGCCGGTGTTCGGCCCCTCGTCGCCATCGAAGATCCGCTTGTAGTCCTGGGCGGGGGCGAGCGGCACCACGTTCTCCCCATCGCAGAGCGCCAGCAGCGAGAGCTCTTCCCCCTCGAGGAAGTCCTCCATCACCACCGTCGTCGCGCCGAAGCGCTGCTCGGTGAAGAAGACATCCAGCGCCTCGCGCGCCTCCCCCTCGGTCGAGCAGATGATCACGCCCTTGCCCGCGGCGAGGCCATCGGCCTTGAGCACGGTGGGAAAGCCGGCGCGCAGCAGCTGCTCGTCGGCCTCTTCGCGGCTGCGCAGCAGCACGTGCCCGGCGGTCGGCACCCCCGCCTCGGCCATCAGCTCCTTGGCAAAGGCCTTCGAGCCCTCCAGTTCGGCAGCGGCTTTGGTCGGGCCGAAGGCGGCGATGCCCGCCTCCTCGAGCGCGTCGACGGCGCCGGCGACCAGCCCCGCCTCGGGGCCGACCGCGACGAGGTCGACACCGTTGTCCTTCGCCGCCGCGACGATCGCCGCGACGTCGTCGACCGCGACGTCCGGCAGGCACTCCGCGTCAGCAGCGATCCCAGCGTTGCCCGGCGCGCAGAGCACAGCATCGACCCGCGACGAGCGCCGCAGCGCCCGCACGATCGCGTGCTCGCGCCCGCCGCCCCCTACTACGAGTGCCCTCAACGAAAGCGACCTAGAGCGAGCCGGTCAGATCCTCGGCCGGGATCGCGGCGAGGGTCTGGCTGGTCATCGTCCCCCGCGAGCCGAGCTCGACCGAAACCTTGGCCATCGTCTTCTCGTCGGGCGCCTCGACCACCGTCACGAAGTCGAACTGCCCCAGCGTCGCGTACTGCGAGATCACTTTGACCCCCATCTGCTCGACCTCCCGATTCACCTCGGCGATCCGGCCGGGATGGTTCTTCAGGGTCCGCACGCCCTCCGCGGTCAAGTTCGTCAGCATCAAAAACGTCGGCATCTCCGGCTCCTCCCAAGGATTAGATGGGCACTGCCACAACCGTACCCGCTCGAAGGCTTTGGATGCGTCAGCTCTCCGAGTCCTACGGCTGCGGCTGTTCGAAGGTGTGCTGGTACTGGGTCGCCGGGCCGCTGCCGTAAATCGGGTTGAACTGGCCCTGCTGCTTGCAGGGGGGGGCGGGAACTTCAGACGTACTGGAATGGCCAGCGAAAGCGTATTCCTGGATCCGTTTGAAGAGGTCTTCGGCGTTTTCCAGCTTACTTTTCGCGGGTGCGTTTTCGGGATGGGATTCCACAACCCGTTCCTGGAAGGCTTCGCTCTTCGGCGTTTCCGGATCCAGGGTGGCGACGATGCCGGTCGAGCACTGACGAGTGTCGAAGCCTGGTAGTCCTTCAGTCAGACCTTCAGCCCACAGAGGCGGGCTGTAGGCGCTGTTGCGGTTGATCGAGAGGCGTTGCATAAAGGTCGCAAAGGTCTCTGGATTGAGAGGGCCCATGGCACGGAGATAGTGGAGATTTTCGCCTCTGCTATTTACCCCTGGAAGGGTCGCGTTGGTTGAAGCAGCAAGGTTGGCGAAGACAGCCGTGGTCTCGTGCTTATAGAGCTTGAGGCCGGTCAGGATCGGGTTGAGGTTGCGGATGAACGGGTCGAGCGCGCGCAGCAGCGGCGGGAATTCGTCGGCGAAGATCGTCCGCAGGGCCGCGAATCCAGTCGGCGCCCGCTTGATCACCGGGCCGAGGCCTTCGAAGAACGCCTTCGATTCCGGCGCCAGCTTCGAGAGCGAGATCAGCGTCGGCGAGAGCTGTTCGGCCGCCGGCACCAGTTGGCGCATCAGCGGGTCGGCCTCGAGCGAGAAGTCCTTGAGGCGATGGAGGGTCAGCTTCGACTCGTCGAGGAAGGTCGGAAAGGCGCGAAAGAGCGCTTCGATGTCGCGGTCGCGCCGCGCCGTCGTCTGGAAGACGGCGTTGGAGCTCTGGATCAGGTCGGCGAGCTGGCCTTCGCGGCCGCGCAGCGAGCGGAAGGTGGTGGCGCCGTTGCGGAATAGCTGGGCGACCGCCAGTTCCTGACTGGCGAGGACGCGGAAGAGTTTGTCGAATTCGGAGAAGGTCGGTTCGAGACCGCCGATCGCGTAGGAGAGGTTCTGGCCCTGGCCGTTGATCGCCACCGCCGCTTCCTGCATCCATTCCTGGAAGGCGGCTCGAGTCTGCGAGTCGAAGGTGCGGAAGATCTCGTCGAGCTGGACCGATTCGGCGACGTTGGCCTCGGGCAGAGTGGCGCCATCACCGAGCTCCGGCGCCTGCCGCGAGCCCGGGGTAAGTTCGATGTAGGTCTCGCCGAGCAGGGTCTTGGTGCGGAGGATCGCCCGGGTCGATTCCGGCAGCGGCGCGTACTGGTCGTCGATCGCGACCGTCGCCAAGGCCTGCTTGCCGTTCGGCGCCAGGGCGATGTTCTGGACTTTGCCGACGTTGACGCCGGAAATACGGACGTCGGACTGTTCGGCGAGCTGGGTCGCCTCGTTGAACGGAACCTTCAGCTCGTAGCTCTTCGCCCGGAACGGGGTCGGGCCGCCGAAGGTGACCCAGAGGAAGAGCAGGATCCCGAAGCAAGACAGGGCAAAGCCGGTGATCACCAAAAGCTGGGTAGTGCTGGGGGCTCGCTTGCTCACGGTTTGCCCCCCGGCCCACATATAGCCGTCTTGGATTCCCTGAGTTCTTTCGGCGTCGGTTCGAACGTTGGAAGCTCGCTCGGACGTGGCACACCCGTGGCTTCGAGCAAGGTTTTAAGGAAGGGGCTGGTAGCCGCGAACCCGTAGGCAAGGTTCGAAGCGTTGCAGGTGAAAAAGACCTGCCCCCGTTGAACAGCGCCATTGGCATCCTGGAGGTTAAAGCTGGCGTTGTAATCGTGATTGAGCCAGGGGAGGTAGAACAGGTAGCTCTCGCCGGTCTTCGGCTTGTAGGAGAGCTCGTTGAGGAAGGAGTTGAAGCCGCCCAGCGAATTGCCAAAGTTGCGGACGGTCTTTTCGAACGGCTTGGCCGCTTCGGCGCCGTGGGTGAGGAGTGGGCGGATTTCCCGCGTGAAGGGGCGGATCTGGTCGCGGATCGGGGCGGTGGTTTCCCTGAACAGGCGCTCGGTTGACTTGAACGCCGGCGTCAGCGCCTGGGCCTGCGGGATCAGCTTGATCAGGGTCGGGTAGGCGACCTGAGAGAAGTGGTTGGAGCTGGCGAGGCCGGCTTTGGCGGCCTGCAGGGAGCCGGGGAATTCTTCGAAGGCGTCCTGGATCGATTCCTGCTGGTTGGCGAAGTTGCCGAGCGCGTCCTTCGAGGAGGTGACGAAGCGCTTGATCTCGGTGTCGTGGCGGCCGAGTTCAGTCGTCAGCAGGCCGAAGTCGTGGATCACCCGCGAGAGGGCGACGCGGCGGGCGGCGACCGCTTTGTTCAGCTTCGCCGTGTAGTGGACGAAGGGCTGGAAGCGGCGAAGGGCGCCCGAAAGCTGCCTGCCGCGGCCGCCGATTCCTTGAGCGCCCCCAGCAACCAGGAGTTGGATGTACTGCCTGGTGTCGGCGTCGAGGGTGGCCCAGAAGGCATCGAGGTTGGTGTTCGGTTCGGTCTGGGCGAGGGTGAATTCGGCGCCGTCTTCGACCTGCCCCTTTTCGTTCCCGGGTTCGATCTCGACGACCATGTCGTTGAGGTTCGTTTTCGGCCGCAGCAGGAAGCTGGCGTCCGGGTGGATCAGCTGCATGTACTTCGGCTCGATGTCCATGCCGACGACGGCGTGGCCATTTTCGAGGTCGACCGAGGTCACCTTGCCGATCTGGATGCCGGCAACGTCGACCGCCTGCCCCTGCCCCGGCGTCACCGCCTGCGCGGTCGAGAACTGGGCCGAGATGTGTTCGAATTCTTCGCCGACCACCGGCAGCCACGAGGGCAACGACGCTTTCTGGTTGACGAAGATCCCGAGCATCATCACGATGCCGGCGATCGCCAGAACGATGATCGCGATCGTGTCGGTGCGGCGGCCACGGGCCTGCCGCGTCAGCCAGGCCCAGAAGTGGGCGACGCGACCCTTTTCGCGAGTCGGCTCGCTCATGGGTTCACCACTTCCGAGGATGAGGGGCCAACCTGTCCTAGCGGACCGTTGACGTCCGGGGGAGAGTTCGTGTAGCAGCGTACGTCCGGCTTAAGCGGTGGGCGGGAACCAAGCTGGGGTTGGGTTCCCTG
>Ga0207640_10000269_pt1 | contig 35118 bp, 33 predicted proteins | sample KBSCornC42_FD_184300 | JGI IMG/M metagenome (GOLD analysis project Ga0207640, IMG submission 184300) | Corn rhizosphere microbial communities from Kellogg Biological Station, Michigan, USA - KBS Corn C4-2 (SPAdes) (version 2) | ecosystem: Host-associated > Plants > Roots > Rhizosphere > Soil ... | reverse complement strand
GTTGCCATCCGGCGCGGTGTCTTGTATCACTAAGACACCTGAAGAGGGCGACGCACAGTGACCGAGCAGAATTACGAACAGATGCGGCGCGCCATGGTGGCGAGCCAGTTGCGCACCACGGCAGTTAACGATCCGCGCGTCGTGGCGGCGATGGGCAAGGTCGCACGCGAGCGCTTCGTACCGGCCGACCAGGCGCCGTTCGCCTATCTCGACAAAGCGCTCCCCGTTTCACCTGGCCGCAGCATGGCCTCGCCGATGGTGGTCGGCCGTTTGCTGACCGAGGCACGTGTCCGTGAGGGCGACCGTGCGCTCGTGATTGGCGCGGGCAGCGGCTATTCGGCGGCGGTGCTGGCCGAGCTTGGCGCGAGCGTGATCGCGCTCGAGGAGGACGAGGATCTGGCAGGCAAGGCCACCCCTGGAGTGACCCGCGCCGCTGGCCCGCTTGCCAAGGGGTGGGCCAAAAGCGCGCCTTACGACCTGATCCTGTTCGACGGCGCTGCGGAGCAAATCCCGGCGGCGATCATCGATCAGCTCGCCGAAGGCGGTCGCCTGGCGGCGCCGATTCTGGAAAATGGCGTGACCCGCCTGTCGCTCGGCCGCAAAGCGGGCGGCGGCTTCGGTATGCTGAGCTTTGCCGATGCCGAGGCGCCGATCCTGCCGGGCTTTACGGTCGCAAAGGGGTTCAGTTTCTGATGCGCGTCCGGGGGAAGATCATCGCCGCCTTGCTCGGCGGTGCGGCGCTCGGTGCGCCCGCCATGGCGACCACGCTGCGGGATGCCTTCGTGCAAACCTACAGCTCCAGCCCGGCGCTCAATGCGGCGCGCGCGCAGCTGCGGGGCACGGATGAGGGCGTTTCGATCGCTAAATCGGCATCGCGACCGCAGCTGAACAGCACGGTCGGCCTGTCGCAGAGCACGAACGGGATCGACAATTTCAGCAATGGCGCGCGTTCGCTGACTGCCCAGCTCAACTTGTCCTACCCCCTGTTTCAGGGCGGGCGCGTCAGGAATTCGATCAATGCGGCGACCTCGCGCGTTGCCGCGGGCCGGGCGGATCTGCGCACGACCGAGGGCAATATCTTCGTCCAGGTGGTCAGCGCCTATATGGACGTGATCCGCGACGCCTCGATCGTCGATCTCAACCGCAAGAATGTCGATGTCCTCAACACCAATCTGAAGGCGAGCCGCGACCGATTCCAAGTCGGCGACCTGACGCGTACCGACGTTGCGCAGTCCGAGGCGCGTCTCAGCCTGGCGCGCAGCCAGCTGATCACCGCGCAGGGCAATCTCACCGCAAGCCGCGAAAATTATCGTCGCGTTGTCGGCAGCTGGCCCGAAAATCTCGCCCCGCCGCCCGCGCTGCCCAAACTGCCGGGCGATCCGGATCAGGCGGTCACGACTGCGCTCGATAACAGCCCGGCGATCCAGGCCGCCGCTGCCGAAACCAAGGCGGCGGGCTACGACGTCAGCACCGCGCGCAGCCAGCGGCTGCCGACGCTGTCCGCGATAGCCGGGCCGAACTACAATAACTATCTCGGCACGGCGAACCGACTGGTTGGTCTGCCCAAGGGTTCACAGAATTTCGATCAGATCCATACCGCCAACACGTTCGGCGTGCAGATGAACCTGCCATTATACCAGGGCGGCCTCGCCGGTGCGCGCGTGCGCCAGGCGCAGGCGGCGCAGAGCGTCGCGGTCGAATCGGGCGTCGATACCGAACGGCAGGTGATCGCCAACACGCGCGCCGCCTTCGCCGCGCATGAGGCGGCAATGGCGGGGATCGGCGCCAATCAGCAGGCGGTGCAGGCCAACGAACTTGCGCTTGAGGGCGTGCGCGCGGAGAATCGCGTCGGCACGCGCACCGTGCTCGACGTGCTCAATGCCGAGCAGGAATTGCTCAACTCGCAGGTTCAGCTCGTTTCGGCGCAGCACGACGAATATGTCGCCGGCTTCGCGCTGCTGAACGCGATGGGCCGGGCGGAGGCGCGCGACCTCGGCCTCGATGGCGGCGCGCTCTATGATCCGGCCGCCAATTACAACCGCGTGAAAGGCTGGATCGGCGACTGGAGCGAGCAGCCCAAATATGCGCCGAAGGGCACGCGCACGACTGGCCCGACGCCGACCGACGCAGATGTCGCGCCTTATAATCCGGACGCGGGCAACGGGGCCGTGACACCGCCGCGGCAATAAGCAATATTGCCCGCCGAAATGGCAGAAGACACGCCCGAACAACCGATGGAAGACGTGCTAGCGTCGATCAAGCGCATCATCAGCGCGGACGTCGAGGCCGCGCGCCGTTTCCCCAAACCCTCCGTCATCGCCACCCCGGCCGAGGAGGAGGATGTGCTGGAGTTAGGCGAGGAGCCCGATTCCGCACCCGGCAAAGGCCTCGTCTCCGGCAAGGCTGCCAAGGCCAGCAAGGCCGCGCTCGCCGCGCTCGACACGGTCAAGATCGACCCGAGCGCCGGTGCGAACACGATGGACGGGCTGGTGCGAGAGATGCTCAAGCCGATGCTCAAGGAATGGCTCGACGCCAATCTGCCCGAGCTGGTCGAGCGCGTCGTCGCCCGCGAAGTGGCGCGCATAATCGGCCGCTGAGGGTGGCTGTCGACTTGTACCTAATCGGCGGCTTCTCCGATTGATCGTCTTCCATTGGCTGTGCCAACCCTCCTGTGAGGGGAGAACAGCATGAAGAAATCCTGTTTGGTTGCCATGTTAGTGGCGGCAATGCCCGGCCTTGTGCACGCCGAAGGGTGCAAACTGGGCACGCTCGCAGCGCTCCCCGTGACGATGGTCGGCCGTCGCCCCTTGGTTCATGCCGGAATCAATGGGAAGGACTATGCTTTCATTGCCGACAGCGGCGCCTTCTACAGCTTCCTCACACCGAGCACGGTTGCCGAAAGTAAGTTGATTACGCGGCCCGCGCCGCCGGATTACTGGGTCGGCTCGGTGAGCGGGTATGAAAAGCCGCAGATGACGACCGTTTCCACTTTCACGCTCGCCGGGGTGCCAATCCCGAATCTCGAATTTCTGGTCAAAAACAGCGAAGTGTCGGGCCAAGCCGGGCTCATGGGCCAAAATATCCTCGCGCTGTACGATACGGAATTCGACCTGGCGGGCGGGATGATCCGCATGATGCGCTCGGAGGGGTGCGCAAAGGTCGGTCTTGCTTACTGGCGCAAGCCCGGCGAGGGCTATTCCCAGCTCGATACCGAGCCGATGATCGGCACCGCCTCGCACATTGTCGGCGCGGTTCTGGTGAACGGTGTCCATCTCAGGGCGATGTTCGACACAGGCGCGCCCGTAAGCGAAATGACTCTTGAGGCTGCTGAGAAAGTCGGGTTGAAGCCCGACGGCGCCCGGGTCGTTTCCGCGGCGTCTGGGACGACGGGACCAACCGGCACCAGACGTGGATCGGGACGGTCGCAACGCTCAAGATAGGCGACGAAGAGATCGGAAATGCCCGGATGCGATTCGGGAAAACGAAAGCCGACAGCGGTTTCGACATGATCGTGGGGGTCGATTTCTTCCTCTCGCACCATCTTTATTACGCGCCGAAGCTCCGCCTCCTCTATTTCACCTATAACAGCGGCCCCATCTTCAATCTCGGTACGAACTCCTCCGCCCCCGACCGACCTGCGACCCAAACGGTAGCGGGCGACGAGCCCAAGGACGCGGACGCTTATGCGCGCAGAGGTATGGCGCGTCTCGGTCGCGGGGACGCCGCCGGGGCTGTGGCGGATCTTGATCGAGCGATCGCGCTCGATCCCGACAATCCGGAACTTCTGCGCCAGCGCGCGGATGCCTATCTGGGCGCTAGGAAGATCGACGCGTCGATCGCGGATGTCGAACGGCTGGTAAAGCTGAAGCCGGACGACGTCCAGGCGCACCTGCTGCTTGCCGTAGCGAGACGAAGCAAGGGCGATCTTCCGGCCGCCCGTGCGGAGATAAGGAAGGCTGAGGACAACCTTTCGCCGGCGTCCAACCAGCAATTGACGGTCGCGGAGATGCTGTCGGATTTCAAGGATTACGAGGCGAGCATTCCCCACTACGTGCAATGGCTGGCTGTCCACCCGCGCGACATACAAGCGCCCATGGCACATAATTCGCTCTGCTGGGCGCGCGCGATCTCGGGCAAGGATCTGCCGGCGGCGCTCAAGGAGTGCGACGCCGCGCTCGCGGGCCGTCCGGGTGAGCCCGCAATATTCGACAGCCGGGGTCTGGTTTACCTGCGCCTCGGGCAATTTTCGCAAGCCGTTCCCGATTATGATTCTGCGCTGGCGAAGCAGAAATTTCCGGACTCTTATTTTGGACGCGGCCTCGCCAAGCTCAAAATGGGGAAGAAAGCCGAAGGAGAGGCAGACCTCGAACAGGCGCGAAAGCTGGATGCGCAGGTGGCGGATCGATTCAAGCAGCAGGGGCTGACGCCCTGAAGAGGCGCGCCCCCGCTGAGTAGCGAGACGCTTGCCACCGCGTATCGGCTTGCTACTCCTGCATCCATGCAGAAGCTTCTCGCAACGGCGCTTGCCGCCACGCTCGCCACCACCGCGCTCGCGCGGCCTTTCACTCCTCAGGATATGGTCTCCCTCTCACGCGTCGGTGCGCCAGTCGTTTCGCCCGAAGGGCGCTGGCTGGTGTGGGATCAGCGCGAAACCGACCTCGCCGCCAATAAGGGTCGTCACGATCTGTGGCGGCTCGATCTGAAGGCGAAGAACGGCGCACCCGAAAAGTTCGCCTCGACCGACGCCGAAGAAAGCGATCCCGCCTTCGGGCCCGACGGCAATCTCTATTTCCTGTCCAACCGCAAGGGCGATGTCAGCGCCATCTGGCGCATATCGATGACGGGCGGCGCCGCGACCCAGGTCACGGGCGATTATGATTTGTCCGGGTTCAAGATATCGCCAAAGGGCGATGCCATTCTCGTATGGGCCGACAAGCCGGTCGGTGCCGCCAATCTCGACGTCAAGCAAGCAGACAAGCCCAAGGATGCGGGCAGCGGCCGCACGTTCGACCAGATGTTCATTCGTCATTGGGACAGCTGGGCGGATGGCCAGCGTTCGCAATTGTTCGTGGTGCCGCTTGTGGACGGCAAGGCTACGGGGCCGGGCCATGCGATCGAGGGCGCGTTGGTGGGCGATACGCCCAGCAAGCCGTTCGGCGATGGGAGTGAGCTTGGCTGGAGCGCGGATGGCAAAACCGTCTATTTCACCCTTCGCGAAGCCGGGCGGACCGAGCCGCTCTCGACCAACCTCGACATCTTTGCTGTACCCGCAGACGGCTCGGCCGCGCCGACCAACCTGACGGTGGGCAATAAGGGGATGGACACCGCGCCCGCCGTCTCGCCTGACGGGCGTTGGCTCGCCTGGACCGCGATGAAGCGCGCGACCTACGAAGCCGATCGTCAGGTATTGTGGGTCCGCGATCTGCGCACCGGTCAAAGCCATGCCGTCACTGAAGCCTGGGACCGCTCGGTCGCCTCGCTCAAATGGGCGCCCAATTCGGCAAGCCTCTATGTCACCGTTGAAGAAACCCTCGACGTGCCCCTGTTTCGCGTCGATCTCGCCGATGGCAAGGCGCATCGCCTGACAGGGGAAGGGCATGTCGCCGCGTTCGACGTGCTACCCAAAGGCGGGTTGGTCTATTCGCTCGATACTTTGACCGCGCCCGATGACATCTGGATGTGGTCGCCCAACGGCAAGACCGCGCGTCTAACCAGCGTCAATGCAGCCAGGCTGGCGGGGGTGGATCTGCCGACCGTTACGCGCTTCAATTTCAAGGGCGCGAATGGCGACATTGTCTGGGGCTTTGCGATGAAGCCCGCGCAGCTTGCCGCTGGAGCGAAAGCGCCGGTCGCGTTCCTCGTCCATGGCGGGCCGCAAGGCACGTTCAACGATAGCTGGTCTTATCGCTGGAACCCGATGGCCTGGGCCGGCCATGGTTACGCGGTGGTCTCGGTCGATTTCCACGGCTCCACCGGCTACGGCCAGGCCTTCACCGATGCGATCCGCAACAATTGGGGTGGCTGGCCGCTGACCGACCTGAAAGATGGTCTCAAAGCTGCAACCGAACGCTTTGATTTCCTTGATGCGGATAATGTCTGTGCCGCCGGCGGGTCCTATGGCGGCTATATGATGAACTGGATCGAAGGCAATTGGCCCGATCGCTTCAAGTGCATCGTCCAGCATGACGGCGTGTTCGACGCGCGCGCTATGGCATACGAGACCGAGGAATTATGGTTCGACGAGTGGGAGCACGGCGCGCACCCTTATTATGAGGATCCGGCCGCGTACGAAAAATGGAACCCGGTCAATTATGTCGACAAGTGGAAGACGCCGCAGCTGGTAATCACCAGCGAGAAGGATTTCCGCATCCCCTACACCCAGGGAATCGCGGCCTTCACCGCGCTCCAGCGGCGCAACGTGCCTTCGAAGCTGCTCATTTATCCCGACGAAAATCATTGGGTGCTCAAGCCCAGGAACAGCCTCCAATGGTATGCGAACGTGTTCGGTTGGATGGACAAGTGGACGGGTAACAAGACCGAGTGACGCACCCGCTCGACCGACCGATCTGGAGCGCGCTCACCACCCGTCAGGCGAATATCGCCGAGCGGGTGGGCGACGCCGTGCGTCTCCAGCCTGGTTATGGCGTGTTTGCCGCCGCGGCCGATGCGAGCGAGCGTAGCCGGATCGCGCTCAATTATCTCGACGTTGGCCCCGAGGGGCTGTGGTGCGTCGAGCGGGAACCCGTCGAGCCGCCGCCGGGCATGTTGGTCCTCCATCATAGCGCGCCGTGCGTGCAGATGGTGGCCGATCATGTGGTCGCCCCCAAGCCGGATTTCGAGGTTGTTCGGCTTGGTGAGGAGGATGGGCCGGCGATGCTGGCGCTGGCGCGCATGACCGAACCCGGGCCCTTCTTCGAGCATACCCATCGTATGGGCAAATTCATCGGGGTGAAGGCCAAGGATCTGCTCATCGCCATGGCGGGAGAGCGGCTGCGGCCGGAAGGATATACCGAGGTGAGCGGCGTCTGCACCCACCCCGATTTTCGCGGGCGGGGCTATGCCGGAGGGCTGATGCGCATCGTCGCGGCGCGGATCCTGGCGCGGGGCGAGGTGCCGTTTCTCCACTCTTACGCCGAGAATAGCCGCGCGATCGCGCTTTACGAGACTCTGGGGTTCAAACTGCGGTCGACAATGACGCTTACCGTGTTGACCAAGCCGGATCTCGACGCGTCGATCGTCGGCCATGGCCCCGTGGGACACGTAATAGGGCACGGGTAGGGAAAATCCCCACGAAGGGCGCTAGGACGTGCCTCATGACAGCTCGCAAGGAACGCGGACGGCCAGCGCATGGTGACATTCTGACCCCCGCGGAATGGCGCGTGGCAGAGAAGATACGTCATGGCATGACCAACCAGGCGGTGGCCGAGTGGCTGGGTATCAGCGCGAACGCCGTCAAGTTTCACGTCGCGAACCTGCTGCTCAAGCTCGAATTCTCGACCCGGGCGGAGCTCCGGAAATGGGACGGTGTGCGCAGGAACAGCGCGCTCGCGAAAAGGGGAAGAGATATGGAAGCGGAAACAGGGCTCGGCACGATCGGCCAGATCGCGCGCGGCGTGAAGGACATCGGCGCCGCCTGCGCCTTTTATGGTGAGGTGCTGGGCCTGCCACATCTCTACACCTTCGGCACGCTCGCCTTCTTCGATTGCGGTGGCGTTCGGCTGTTCCTATCGCAGGGCGACGGCGATGCGGCGGATTCGATCCTCTATTTTCGCGTCGGCGACATCCATGCAGAGCAGGCGCGGCTGGAAGGGAAGGGCGTCGCCTTCACGCACGCCCCGCACATGATCCATCGTCACGAGGACGGGACTGAGGAGTGGATGGCCTTCTTTTCGGACAATGAAGGCCGTCCTCTCGCGATCATGAGTCAGGTGGCGGCGGCCTGAACAATCCGCGTGTGCAGCGAGAGGCGCTAATGCGCACGGCGCCGGTCCGCCCTCATCTGCACCGTCCGGCTACACGATTGGGCGCATTTGTCCCTGTGTCCCCAATCAGTCATGCCCCTGTCTTCGTTGCCGTCCAGCCTCGGATCGCCCGGGGGCAGTATGGAGAGTAGACATGGCTGATACTGACATTGAAATCGATGAAACCGCCGAACTGATTGCCTCCAACAAGGTTGAAGGCACGGCCGTCTATGACCGAAACGGCGACCGCCTTGGCACGATCTACAATTTCATGGTCGATAAGGTGAACGGGCAGGTCGAATATGCCGTGCTGTCGTTCGGCGGCTTATTTGGGCTCGGTACCGAATATTACCCGTTGCCCTGGGACCGGCTCACCTATGAAGAGGAGTTGGGCGGCTATCGGGTCGACCTCGTGAAGGAGGATCTGGAAGAGGCCCCGCGTTATTCGGCTGAGGAGCAACCCAGCTTCAATCGGGACTATAGCGAACGAGTTGATACCTACTACGATCGCAATTTCGAAGCGGCGTAAATTCCGGAAGCAAGAGGCGGCGCGCGGGCGCCGCCTCTTGCTTCCCAGCGCCATCGGCCCTCCTCTCGCGTGACCGACGGGAGGTTCAGGCAGGCGTGATGAAATTGTCGAGCACGCGCTTGCGTCCCGCATGCTCAAAATCGATCTCGAGCTTGTTGCCCTCGATCTCGGCGATCAGGCCGTAGCCGAATTTCGAATGGAAGACGCGCTGGCCGAGCGCAATGTCGCCGCGCGGCTTGGCGGCGAAACTGGCGGCGCTGGCTTTGACCTCGGCCAGCCGCGTCGGGCTCATGTCGAGCGGCTTGCCGACCGCGCGTTGCCAGCCGGGGCCGCGATGCTGCGCGCGGGCGACATGCGCGAACGGGTCGGCCTGCTCGCTCCATTGCGCACGCCACAGGCTTTCGCCCCCGCTCATGGTAGTCTCGCTGTCGATATGCTCGGCCGGCAGCTCGTTCACGAAGCGTGACGGGATGGACGAGGTCCACTGGCCGTAGATGCGTCGGTTGGCGGCGTGGAAGATATAAGCCCGCCGCCGCGCGCGCGTGATCGCGACGTAAGCAAGGCGCCGTTCCTCCTCCAGGCTGGCGGTCCCACCCTCATCGAGCGCGCGTTGCGAGGGGAAGACGCCTTCTTCCCACCCGGCGAGGAAGACCGTGTCATATTCCAACCCCTTGGCGGCGTGGATCGTCATGATCGTGACCTTGGCCTCATCGGCATTGGCATCATTGTCCATGACCAGGCTGACATGTTCGAGGAAGGCGCCGAGCGTTTCATATTCCTCCATCGCGCGTGCAAGCTCGGTCAGGTTCTCGAGCCGGCCGGTGGCCTCGGTCGAATGCTCGGCCTGGAGCATGCCGGTATAGCCGCTCTCGTCGAGCATGATCCGCGCGAGTTCCGCATGCGGCAATTCATCGAGCTTGGCGCGCCAGCGCGCGATATCGCCGATCAGGTTGCCGAGCGCGCGGCGCGCCTGTGGGGTCAGCTCGTCCGTGTCCAGGATGCGCGCGGCGGCGAGCGTGAGCGGCATGCCCTGGCCGCGTGCGAGCTGGTGGAGTTTGGCCATCGCCTTGTCGCCGATGCCGCGCTTGGGGACGTTGACGATCCGTTCGAACGCCAGGTCGTCTGCCGGCTGCGCGATCACGCGCAGATAGGCCAGCGCATCGCGGATCTCGGCGCGCTCGTAGAAGCGGAACCCGCCGACGATGCGATAAGGCAGGCCGATCGCGATGAAGCGGTCCTCGAATTCGCGCGTCTGGAATTGCGCGCGGACGAGGATCGCGATCCGGTCGAGCGTGGTGCCGCCGCGTTGCGCGCCTTCAATTTCCTCGCCGACGCGGCGCGCTTCCTCGGGGCCGTCCCACACGCCGACCACGCGCAGCTTTTCGCCACTCGGTTCCTCGGTCCAGAGCGTCTTGCCGAGCCGCCCGCCATTATGCGCGATCACGCCCGATGCAGCGGCCAGGATATGTGGGGTCGAGCGATAATTCTGTTCGAGCTTGATCACCTTGGCGCCCGGAAAATCCCGCTCGAATCGAAGGATGTTGGCGACCTCGGCCCCGCGCCAGGAATAGATCGACTGATCGTCATCCCCGACGCAGCAGAGATTTTTGCGCTCCTGCGCGAGCAACCGCAGCCACAGATATTGGCTGGCGTTGGTGTCCTGATATTCGTCGACCAATATGTAGCGGAAACGCTGCTGATATTGCTCCAGCACGTCGCGATTTTTCTTCAAGATGACGAGCATGTGCAGCAGCAAGTCACCGAAATCACAGGCATTCACCGCCTTCAGTCGCTCCTGATAAGCGGCGTAGAAATCGCGTCCGCGGCCATTGGCGAATTGCTCGCTTTCGGCCGCATCGACATCGGCCGGCGTCCAGCCGCGATTCTTCCAGCGATCGATCAGCCCGGCGAGCGCGCGCGGCGTCCAGCGCTTCTCGTCAATATCGGCCGCCTGGATCAGTTGCTTGAGCAGCCGCAGCTGGTCGTCCGTATCGAGGATCGTGAAATTGCTCTGCAGGCCGACCAGCTCGGCATGGCGTCGCAGCATCTTGGCCGCGATCGAATGGAAGGTGCCGAGCCAGGGCATGCCCTCGACCGCGCCGCCGGTGATACGCTCCACCCGCGCCCGCATCTCGCGCGCAGCCTTGTTGGTGAAAGTGACCGCCAGGATCTCGCTCGGCCAGGCGCGCCGCGTCGCGATCAGGTGCGCAAGGCGCGCGGTCAGCGCCGCGGTCTTGCCCGTGCCCGCGCCCGCCAGCACCAGCACCGGGCCATCGGTGGTCAGCACCGCCTCGCGCTGCGGCGTGTTCAGGCCGCGCAGATAAGGCGGGTCGTCGGGGGAGGGGGCGGGAAGACTCACGCGTGAACAGGTAGGGAACGGGAAGGGCCGGGGCAACCATTTGTGGTTCGGTTGGTCGGGTGTGAGCATGCGGTGGGACGCGGAACTTTCGCGTGTTTTGAGCGGTAGGGCCGTGCCGCTCCCAATCCCGGCATTTCAAGGAGATTTCCCGTGAAGGCTCCCCTTTTCCTGATCGCCGCCCTGATGGGTACCGCCGCCGTCGCGCAGACAACCCCCGATGCCAACGCGCCCGCGAGCACGCCCCCGGCTGCGAGCACCGATGCTACCGCGACGGCTCCGGCCGCTTCGGTCGCTCCGGCCGCGAGCATGGACGCGACCGCGCCGGCGCCGACCGCTCCGCCCGCAACCAGCGACAGCACCCTCGGCGTAGCCAACAACGCGCAGACTGCCACCGACACCTCCAACTATCCGGTCTGCTCGCGCAGCGTGACCGACAAATGCATCCAGCGTGGCGCGGCGCATAAAGCGCATCGGCACCATTGATCGTCTCGGGCGCGGAACTTTCCGGCGCTAGCGCCGTAGGTTCCGCGTCACCCGCCCTTGAGAGCGGGGCCGGGCCGCAAGGCCCATGAGCCAAGGAGACTGACCCGTGAAAGCTAGGTTCCTGATCGCAGCGTCGCTGATCGCCGGCGCCGCCGTCGCGCAGACCACCACGCCGGATACGACCACCGCGCCTCCGGCTGCGCCGATGCCCGCGCCCGACACGACCACGCCCACTCCGGCTCCGGCGCCCGCTCCGATGGATGCGGCCGCGCCGATGACCAATCCGAGCCCGCCGGCGAGCACGGTCGCCCCGCCGCCGCCGGATACGACCAATTATCCGCCGTGCTCCGCCACCGTGCACGATCGCTGCGTCCAGACGCACGAACTCGCCCGCAAAGCGGGTATGCCGATCCATCATCGCCGGCATAAATGATTTGATGTCGGGCGGCGGTTGACCGCCGCCGCCCGCCGCGCCAATCCCATTCCCGATGGCCGTATCCGGCCGCCGCGGGGAGAGGGGATATGGCGAAAAAAGCAGCGGCTTCGACGCGCCGCGTGCTGGCAGCGAGCCTGATCGGCACGGCGATCGAATTCTACGATTTCTACGTTTACACCACGGCGGCAGCGCTGGTGTTCGGCGAGTTGTTCTTTCCTCAGGCATCGAAAGCCGCGGGCCAGCTGGCATCGCTCGCCACGATCGGCGTAGCCTTCGTCGCGCGGCCTCTGGGATCGCTGTTTTTCGGCCATTTCGGCGATCGCGTGGGCCGGAAGTCGACGCTGGTCGCGTCGTTGCTCACCATGGGCATCTCCACCACCTTGGTGGCATTCATGCCGACCTATGCGCAGGCGGGCTGGATCGCGGCGTTGCTGCTGTGCGTGCTGCGCTTCGGCCAGGGTTTCGGGTTAGGCGGCGAATGGGGCGGGGCGGCCCTGCTCGCGGTCGAAAATGCGCCCGAGGGTCAGCGCGCGCGCTTCGGCATGTTCCCGCAGCTGGGCGCACCAGTGGGTTTCATCGCCGCCAACGGCCTGTTCCTGCTCCTCGGCGCCATGCTCACGCCCGCGCAGTTTCACGATTGGGGCTGGCGCATCCCCTTTGCCTTGTCCGCATTGCTGGTGGGTGTCGGCCTGTGGATCCGCCTGCGCCTGACCGAGACGCCTGAATTCGCTGCGGCGCTGGCGGAGGGGCCGCCACCGGTGGTGCCTTTCGGTGAGCTTGTCTCGCGTCATTCTGGCCCGCTCGCGCTCGGCACGATCGGCGCCATTGCCTGCTTCGCGCTTTATTATGTCGCGACAGCCTTTGCGCTCAACTACGGCACCAAGACCCTGAACTACAGCGCGAAGGATTTCCTGAGCGTCCAGCTTGGCGCGATCCTGTTCATGGCGCTCGGCATCTATCTCTCCGCTTGGCTGTCGGACCGGCATTATGACGAGCGGCGCGTGCTGATGGCGGGCTGCGTCGGCACGATGGCGGCCGGCCTGCTTATGGCGCCGATGATGCTGTCCGGCTCGCTCTTCCAGGTGTTCCTGTTCCTGGCGCTGTCGCTGCTGCTGATGGGGTTCGTCTATGGCCCGCTCGGGGCATGGCTGCCCAGCCTGTTTCCGGCACGCGTGCGTTACACGGGCGTGTCGATGGCCTTCAACGTCGCTGGCGTGCTCGGTGGTGGCCTTACACCCATGGTCGCAACCGCGCTGTCGAAGCATTACGGCTTGATGGCGGTCGGCCTCTATTCGGGCGGGGCGGCTTTGATCAGTCTGATTGCCCTGGCGCTGTTCGGCAAAGCACGGACAGCTTAGCGATGCCGTATTTGCGCTCGGTGTCGACTACCCAGCCGTCGGCCGAGACCTGCTCATCATTGCGCGTTTCGATCGTCGCCCAGGCGGAGGGCGTGGCCCAGCCTAGCCGCGTCATCTTCTCCAGCAATGCTCCCGCAGCGCCGCTGCCATAAGGCGGATCGAACATCAGCAGGTCGTAAGCCCGCCGCGACGGACCGATGCCCGATACGGCGACCGGCATTACCTCGCCCTTCGCGCCGAGCATTTCGATATTGGCCTTGATCGCGCGCACCGCGTCGCGATCCTGGTCGATGAAGGTGGAGAAAGCCGCGCCGCGCGATTGCGCTTCCAGGCCGATCGCGCCCGACCCGGCGAAGACATCGACCACCGCCAATCCCTCGAACGAGCCGAGACGGCTCATCAGGATCGAGAACAATGCCTCGCGCGTGCGGTCGCCAGTCGGACGCGTGGTTGCTCCCGCCGGCGCCTTGAGCACGCGCCCCCGCCATGCGCCCGCGATGATCCGCACGGCGTCAGCCCCGGGGCTTGGCGGGCGCTGGGCCCGATCGATGACGCGGTCGTCCGCGGCGGCCACCCGGTGTAGCCGGCGCGGCGGGCCGGAGCGCCGGCGGTTTCCCGCTGCCCGGGGCGTGCGGCGCCGCCTTGAGAGTCTTGCGGAATGCAACCAGGTCATGCTGGCGCACCTCGCCCACCTCGCCGACGGGCAGGTCGTCCAGCACGAACGGGCCGTAAGCGGTACGGATCAGGCGGCTGACCTGCAGCCCGAGATGCTCGAGCACGCGCCGCACCTCGCGATTCTTGCCTTCCTTCAGCCGCATCTCGATCCACACATTGGCGCCTGTGCGCCGTTCGAGATTGGCGTCGATCGATCCGTAGCGCACGCCCTCGATCTCGACCCCATCGATCAGGTCTTCGAGCTGCGCCTGCGTCACGTTGCCGAAAGCGCGCGCGCGGTAGCTCCGCTCGACGCCGACCGAAGGAAGTTCGAGCTGGCGCTTCAATTCCCCATCGGTGGTGAGCAGCAGCAGGCCCTCGGTATTGAGGTCGAGCCGGCCGACCGGGACCACGCGCGGCAGGTCGCGCGGGAGCTTGTCATAGATGGTCGGGCGACCCTTGGGATCGCGCTCGGTCGTGAGCAGGCCGGCGGGCTTGTGGAACAGAAACAAGCGGGCGGGGGCGGGGGCATGGACCGGCTTGCCGTCGACGGTGACGCCGTGGAGCGAGGTGACGATCGTGGCGGGCGTCTCGATCGCCTTGCCGTCGATCGCGATCCGGCGCGCTTCGATCATGCGTTCGATCTCGCGACGCGAGGCAACGCCCGCGCGGGCGAGCAGCTTGGCGATCCGCTGGGGTTCCCGTCCGCCGCTCGCAGCGGATTTAGCAGGGGAATCGCCCTTTTGGCGCGGACTTTCGGGGGCGGGTTTTTGCGACACGTCGCGTTTCTAGACGTGCACATCGCAACTTTCCCACAAAAAGCTTGTCAAAATGCCGTTCTATTGATTCTTGGCAGTGTGGATAAGTTGCGGGTGGGACAGCGTGGCGGGTAAAAAGGCGCGTAGATTCACAGTCTTGGCGGGTATCGGCCTGCTCGCCAGCGAGCTCCCGGCTCAGGCGCCGCTCGGCTATGACGATCAATTCCAGATCCAGCCCGCGCGTATGCCGACGCTCGCCGAGCAACTCGGTACGCTCGCCAACGTGAATGACGGCCGGCTGGGAATCGCGGCGACCGATCTTGAAACCGGCAAGACGATTACTTTCGCCGGCAGCCATCCTTTCCCGATGGCGAGCACGGTCAAGGTCGCGATCGCGGGCGCCTATCTGGCGGGTGTGGACAATGGCCGCTTCAATCTCGATCAGCTATATCGCTACGGCCGCCGCGCGACATTGACCGCCAACCAGTTGATGGAGCGGATGCTGATCCGCAGCGACAATGGCGCCGCCGACATCCTGCTAAAGGCCGTGGGCGGACCCGACGCGGTCAATGCCTGGCTGTCGCGCGCGGGTGTCCGCGGCCAGCGCATGGACCGCACGATCGCGCGCCTGGTCCATGACGATCGCGGCTGGACCGGACGCAGAGTACCCGTGAATATGCCGCGGACACCACTCGAAGTCGCGCAATCGGCGACGCTCAGCGACGATGGTCAAATCGATCCCGCCTTTGTCGGGGATGCACGCGATACGTCGACCCCCTCGGCGATGGTGCAGCTGCTTGCCAAGTTGCACAGGGGCGCGCTGCTGAGCGCGCAGAGCACCGAATATCTGTTCGACGTGATGGCGCGTTGCGTCACCGGGCGGAGCCGTCTGAAAGGCCTTCTTCCCGCCGGCACGCCGGTCGCGCACAAGACGGGCACGCTTGCGGGCGTGTCCGACGACGTCGGCATCGTGACCTTGCCCAACGGCCACCATCTTGCGGTCGCGGTCTTCGCCAAGGGCATGCGCACCGAATGGGAACGCGACCGCAACATCGCCCAGCTAACGCGGATCCTCTACGACGGCTTCACCGCCTTCGACCCGTCGACCACCACCGCCTCGATAGGCCGCACGATCGCGCGCTGATTTCCTCTTTTAGAACAGTCGTGCCGAGCGCAGGGGAAGCGTTCAACAGGCTAAGTAGCTGGTGCCGTCTTCTTCGCAGGCTCCAGCGCCTTTTCCCACTTCGCGACCAACGTCGACGCTACCGCATTGCCGACCACGTTCGTACCGGTCCGCCCCATGTCGAGGAACTGGTCGACCGCGAGGATCAGCAACAGACCGGCCTCGGGGATATGAAATGCGCCGAGCGTGGACGAGATCACGACCAGGCTCGCGCGCGGCACGCTGGCGATGCCCTTCGACGTCACCATCAGCAAAAGCATCATCGTCAGCTGCTGCGTGATCGAAAGGTGGATGCCATAGGCCTGCGCGATGAACATCGTCGCGAAGCTGCAATACATCATCGAACCGTCGAGATTGAACGAATAGCCCAGCGGCAGCACGAAGCCCGCGATTCGCGGCGGCACTCCGAATTGCTCGAGCGCTTCGAGCGTGCGGGGGAAAGCGGCCTCGGACGAGGCGGTCGAGAAAGCGATCAGGAACGGTGCGCGGATGTGCAGGAACAGGTCCTTGGCACGCGGCGCTCCGACCGCGACCACCGCCACGCCGAACAGCACTGCCCACAGGCAGGCGAGCGCCAGATAGAAACCGCCCATGAAATAGCCGAAGGTGATGACGATCCCGAGCCCTTCCTTCAGGACCGCGCTCGTCACAGCGGCGAATACGGCCAGCGGTGCGAGGCGCATCACATAATCGGTGATCTGCAGCATCAGCTGCGCGAGCGAATCCATCGCCTTAACGATCGGCGCGGCTTTCTCGCCGATCGCGGTCGCGGCGACCCCGGCGAAGGTCGCGAATACGACGATGGGGAGGATCGCATTCTTGGCGAGCGCGTCGAAGATCGAGGCCGGTACCAGCTCCAGGATGAAATCCTTGAGCACGAAATGCGCCTGCGCGACGCCGTTCGCCTCATTGGCGGGCGGCAAGGGCAAGCCCACGCCGACACCGGGGCGGATCACGTTCACGAACAGCAGGCCGAGCGCGATAGAAACGAAGCCGGCGAGGATGAACCAGCCGATCGTGCGCGCGCCCATTCGCCCCAGCGCCGATCTGTCACCCATATGCGCGATACCGCCCATCAGGGTCGCGAACACCAACGGGGCTATGATCATCTTTATGAGTTTCAGGAACAGCCCCGTCAGGATCGAAAGGCCATCGGTGATCGTTGCGACAGCGGATGGATCGGTAACGGTTCGATTGAGGAGAAACCCGACGATGATTCCGAGAATCATCGCCAAGAGGATCAATAGGGTGATGCGTTTCGCCACGTCGGTTTCTCTCTCCGGAAGCCGCCGTGGTCGGGGCAAAGGAACGGGCCGTCAAGCCCGACCACTAAGGTAAGGGCGCATGTTGTTCGGTAAGCGTGAACGGACTCTCAGACGCATTCTCATCGTTGAGGATGAGCCGCTGGTTGCATTCGATAACGAACATTTCCTGCGCGATGCCGGTTACGAAATCGTCGCCACCGTGGATACCGTGCCGCAGGCGGTCGATGCGATCACCGACGACGTCGATCTGGTGCTGGCCGACGTGATTTTGTCCGATGGCGGGAGCGGCCATGACGTCGCGCGCGCTGCGCAGAAAAAGGGGGTGCCGCTGATCTTCGTAACCGGCAGTTCGCCGGAGGATGCTAAAGGCCTGGCGATCGGCCTTTTGTCCAAACCTTATAGTCAGCGCGATCTGCTCGCGGCGATCGAAACGGTGGACGCCAAATTGTCCGGAAAGCCGGTCAAGCGTGTGCCGCGCAGCTTTACCTTGTTCGCGAGCTGAGGGGGCCGCCGACAAAGCCTGTTTCCATCGCCGCGAATTTCCCCCAAGCTTTTCCCTTACCAGCGAGGGATAGCGGCAAGTGGCGGAAAAAGTCGGCGGTTTCGCCTTGCTGCGAGCAGCTTTGACCGATCGCAAGACCGGCGTGATGCTGGCCTTCGGTTTCTCCGCCGGACTGCCGTTCAGCCTTCTTATCGGAACGCTCAACGCCTGGCTGGGCGAAGCCAAGGTCAGTCTGGCCACGATCGGCATTCTCTCTTGGATCGGGCTCGCTTACGGCTTCCAGTTCCTGTGGTCGCCCTTGGTCGATCAATGGCGGCCGCCGCTGCTCGCGCGGTTGGGTCGCCGGCGGAGTTGGATTCTGCTTTGTCAGATCATATTGGCGCTGTGCTTCCTCAGTCTGGCCACGACCAATCCGGCCGTCTCGCTCGGCGCGGTCGCCGCAATTGCAGTGGTAGGGGCCTTCTTCTCGGCCACGCAGAATATTGCGATCGATGCATGGCGCGTCGACGTCGCGGACGAGCGCGCCACGGTCGAAATACTCTCATCCATCTATCAGCTCGGCTTCCGCGCAGCGGCTCTTGTCGGCGGCGCCTTTGCGTTGGTGCTGGCGGCGCGGATGCCCTGGCAATCGGTCTATGCGGTTATGGGCGGGCTGATGGCGCTGTCGATGATCGCGACCTGGCTCGCGCCCGATACGCCTGCGCCCACCTCCCGAGAAGACGCCCCGCTCGCGCCCTTCGCGGTGCCCGACCGCCGAACCCGCGCAATCGGCCTCGTCATCGTCGCGACCGGTTGGGCGTGGGCGATCGTCACGCTCGCTGTCTTCATGATCAGGGCGCTGCACGGGCCCGGACCGGACGGCAAGCCGGTCTCGGCCGGTGATTTCACCAAGACTGTCGGGCCGTGGATCGTGATCGCGACGATCATCATGCCGGCGGTGGTCGCAGCCTGGCTCAACCGCCGCGTATCAGGCGAACAGCCTGCGCCTGGCAGCGCGCTCGCCCGTGTCACCGACCGTCTCTACCGTTCGCTCATCCTGCCCTTGGGTGAGCTGATCGAACGGCTGCGTTGGGGCGCGATCATCGTGCTTGGCCTGCTCCTGACCTACCGCTTGTGCGAGTCGATCTGGGGGCCATTCGCTTACCCCTTCTACCTGCAGGAAATGCATTACACGAACGACGAGGTCGCCTTCGCGTCCAAAATCTTCGGCGTGTTCATGTTGATGACCGGCATCGCTATCGGTGGCGTCCTGTTCGCCATGATCGGCCGCCTCCCCACGCTGATGGTGGGCGCGGTGATCACCGCTGTTGCCAATCTGCTTTATGCGGATCTCGCGGCGGGCGGCGCCTGGCTCGATAGCGTCTCCCATCTGTCCGGTTTCGATCGCCTCACCGGGTTCTTCGGTTTCGATGCGCGGATGAACCGGTTGCTGTTGACGATCGGGCTGGAGAATAATTGCAGCGGTTTGGCGGGCGGCGCCTATGTAGCCTATCTCTCCTCGATCACGTCGAAGAAGCATAGCGCGGTGCAATATGCGCTTCTGTCTTCGCTCACCTTGTTGATCGGGGCGCTCGGACGCGGCGCGTTCGGTGAGGGCATTCAGACATACGGCTACCCGACCATGTTCCGTTTCGCAGCCTGGATCGGATTGCTCGGCATCGGCTTCGTGATCCTCGAATGGATTCGCGTCGTGCGGGCGACGCGCAAGCGCGAGCCGGGCGGCACGGGGGAGGCCGGCTGACCGATGTCGTCGGAAGTACGGCGCTTCGCCTGCACGGCGTGCGGGCGCTGCTGCAACCGTGGGCCGGAGATGGAGTTGGGAGAGGCCGCCCGATTGGCTGATACTTTCATCCTGTCGCTTCTGTTCAAGGTACATAGCTTGCCTCTCAGCGAGCGATCGGATTGGGCCGGGCAATGGTGGCGTGGCCGGAACAGCCGAATTCCCCTTCGTCCCGCGCTCGACGAAGCTGAACGCCATCTCCGCTTCTTCGCCAGCAGGAGCATCGACAAGCGCCGGGACCGGCAGCTGTTTCTCGAAATATCGGCGATCGTGGATGATGACGGAGAGGGACGCTGCCCTGCCTTGGCTGGCAACCTCTGTTCTATCCATGAGACGCGCCCACAGACCTGTCGCACCGTCCCGCTCCATTATTCGCGCGCGCCATCGACGCTGGAGCGAGGCCTGGATCAGTTCGTTGCGGCAGCCGATTTTAGCTGTGATACCGCCTCTTCAGCACCCGCCATTCTCGACGGAAACAGGGTCATCGATCCGCAAATAAGCGATGACCGGGCGAAGGCGATCGCTTTGGCAAAGGCTGACCGCGGATGGAAGGAACGGCTGATCGCTTTGATGAAAGATGGCGCTGGGTCAGCCATGGGGCTGCCGAATTATCATGCGGTTCTTGGCAATTCGGACAATGGCTATGCGACATTGCTGCCGATGATCGTGGCATGGCGTGTCGCGGCGGATGCAGGTTTCTTGTCCCGGGCGGAGCTGGAGGAGCTTTGTCGCAAGCAGGCGGCCTTGATCCGGGGGCGGATATCCCAAGCCATCGGCAAGCCGCCCGCGAACGGACTGCTCGACTCACTGGCCACGTACGAGTTCGAATTGTCGAGAGCTGTTTCGGAGCAGGCTATCCGTTCACCGATAGGCTGAGCTCTTTAGCTCCACCGCGTCACCCGCGAGACGGAGCGAATGCAAACCCGCCCAGGAGGAACTTCATGCCCAGGCCGATGACGCAGTTAGCGGTCGTGCTGACGTCGCTCGCCTTCCCAATATCTGCGGAGGCCGAGAAAGGTTGGAATGCAGAGATTCGCGCCGTCGATGCTGAATTTCGGCAGGCGATGATCCGGGGGGACTCCGTCGAGCTTGATCGGGTCATCGCGGACGATGCGAAGATCATTCACGGCAATCACGGCGCCGTCCAAAGCAAGCGCGAACTGCTGATCATTTCCGAGCCTACCGGATCGAGACTTACGATCGGACCCCGATCCTCTCGAAAGCCGGTCGAAATCTAGCGGTGCAGGTCTCGGTCACGCGGAAGATATTGGGCGGCCATGAAACCGATACGACGACCACGGAGGTTTTCGTTCGTCGCTCCGGGAGATGGCAGATTCTGGTCCTGCAGAACACCGATCACACGGGCGGGTAAAGCGAACGTTCGCGGTCGAGCATCAGCCGGTCACCGGCAGCCTGATTGTGCCGTCCGCATAATATTCGAGCGGGCCGTAATCGAGGACCACATCCAATGTGAGCGGACCGTAAATATGCGGGAAAAGCATGCCCCCGCGCGATTCCTCCCACTTCACCATATCGCCCAGCGCCTCCAGATCGACCGCGACCAATTGCAGTCCGTCCTGCCCGGCAAAATGCTTGTCGATCGTGCCTGCCAGCTGATCGGCGGTGGAGAGATGAATATAGCCGTCCGCCAGATCCACCGGCGCGCCGGCAAAGCTGCCCTCATGCTCAAGCGCGTCCATCTGGTCAGCGGTCAGCACTTTATAGGCGATGGCGTCTGCCATGGTCCCGTCTCCTTATTCGCTCGGGCCTTCCGCCTCGCCGCCGTCAGCCAGATCCTCGCTTGTGTCGGCGCCCGTCTGGGGGTCGGTTTCGGGCGAGGTGATGTCGGCGTCGTCGCGGACGTCGCCTTCGGCCTCGTCCTCGCTCTCCTCGATCCGCGCCGCCGAGACGACATGCTCGTTCTCCGCGACGTTGAACAGGCGTACGCCCGCCGATCCGCGGCCGATCACGCGCGTATCGCCCACCGACATGCGGATCAGCTTGGCCTGGTCGGTGACGAGCATCAGTTGCTCGCCATTATGCGCCGGGAAGCTGGCGACGACCGCGCCGTTGCGCTCCAGATTGCCGATATTGGTAATGCCCTGCGTGCCGCGGCTGGTGCGGCGATATTCGTACGCTGAGGATCTTTTGCCATAGCCGTTGGCACAGACGGTCATGATGAATTCTTCCGACTCGCGGAATTGTTCGAAGCGCTCGTCCGACATTTCGCGTGCCGTCGATGGCCCGGCATCCTCGCCGCGCTCGCGCCACGGCGCATGGCGCAGATAATCCTCGCGTTCGTCGGGCGTCGCGGCGAAGCCCTTGAGGATCGACATCGAGATGACCTCGTCGTCCCCAATCAGCTTCGCGCCGCGCACGCCAGCCGAGGTGCGGCTCTGGAATTCACGCACGTCGGTCGCGCAGAAGCGGATCGCCTTGCCGTTGCGCGTCGCGAGCAGGACGTCGTCTTCCTCGGTCAGCAAGGACACGCCGATCAGTCGGTCGGAGGCATCGTCGCTTTCCTCATCCGTGCCGAACCGCATCGCCAGCTTGCCGCTCGAACGGATGTTGGTGAAGGCATCCATGCTGTTGCGGCGAACCAGCCCCTTGGCGGTCGCGAACATGATGTGGAGCTTGCCCCACTCGGCCTCGTCCTCGGGTAGCGGCAGCACGGTCGAGATGGTCTCGCCCTCCGCCAGCGGCAGCAGGTTGTTCATCGAACGCCCCTTCGCTTGGGGCGCGCCTTCGGGCAAGCGATAGACCTTGAGGCGATAGACCTTGCCCGCGGTCGAGAAGAACAGCACCGGCGTGTGCGTCGAGGTCACGAACAATTCGGTGATCGCATCCTCGTCCTTGGTCGACATGCCGGATCGGCCCTTGCCGCCGCGCGCCTGGGTGCGGAACGTCGCGAGCGGGGTGCGCTTGATGTAGCCGCCGAGCGTCACGGTCACGACCATGTCCTCGCGCTCGATCAGGTCTTCATCCTCGATATCGTCGCCCGCGGGCGCGATCTCGGTCTTGCGGGGGGTGACGAAGGTGCTGGCGATCGCGTCCAGCTCTTCCTGCATCACCTCGAACAGGCGCGGACGGTTGCCGAGGATATGCAGCAATTCGCCGATCGAATCCGCTAATTGCTTGAGCTCGCCACCAATCTCATCGCGGCCGAGCGCGGTGAGCCGGTGCAGGCGCAGATCGAGGATCGCGCGGACCTGTGCTTCGGAAAGCTGGTAGGTGTCGCCTTCGATCTCGGTTTCGACCGCCTCGACCAATTGAATGTAGGAGGCGATCTCGGCGATTGGCCATTGCCGCGCGAGCAGCGCGCCGCGTGCCTCCGCCGGGCTCGAAGAGCCGCGGATGATCCGCACCACTTCGTCGAGATTGGTGACTGCGATCACGAGGCCAAGCAAGATGTGCGCCCGCTCGCGCGCCTTGAGCAGCTCGAACTTCGAACGGCGGGTGATGACTTCCTCGCGGAAGCTGATGAACGCCTCGATGATGTCCCGGAGGGTCAGCACCTCGGGCCGGCCGCCGCGCAGCGCGAGCATGTTGGCCGGGAAGCTGGTCTGAGCCTGCGTGTGGCGCCACAATTGATTGAGCACGACGTCGGGGGTCGCGTCGCGCTTCAGGTCGATCACGATCCGCACGCCGAACCGGTTCGACTCGTCGCGGATATCGCTGATGCCTTCGATGCGCTTGTCCTTGGCGGCCTCGGCGATGCCTTCGACCAATCCGGCCTTGCCGACCTGGTAGGGGATTTCGGTGAGCACGATCGAACGGCGGTCGCCACGCCCTTCCTCGACCGTGTGGCGCGAGCGCATGATGATCGATCCGCGCCCGTTGGTGTAGGCGTTGCGTGCGCCGCCGCGGCCGAGGATCAGCCCGCCGGTCGGGAAGTCCGGGCCGGGGACGATCTCCATCAGGTCTTCGTTGCTGAGATAGTCGCCGCTCAGCATGCTGGCGATCATCGCCTTGCAAGCGAGCAGCACTTCGCCCAGGTTATGCGGCGGGATGTTGGTTGCCATGCCGACCGCGATGCCGCCCGCGCCGTTGACCAACAGGTTCGGATAACGCGCCGGCAAAACCAGCGGCTCGTCGCGCGACCCGTCATAGTTCGGGCCGAAATCGACCGTATCCTTCTCGATATCCTCGAGCAGCGCCATCGCCGATTTGGCGAGGCGCGCTTCGGTGTACCGCATCGAGGCCGGCATATCCGGGTCCATCGATCCGAAATTGCCCTGGCCGTCGATCAGCGGCAGGCGCATCGACCAATCCTGCGCCATGCGCGCCAGCGCCATGTAGATCGCGCTGTCGCCGTGCGGATGGTAATTGCCCATCACGTCGCCGACGATCTTGGCCGACTTGCGGTAGGGGCGGCCGGGGACGAACCCGCCTTCCTGGCTGGCATAGAGGATGCGGCGGTGGACCGGCTTCAGGCCGTCACGTACGTCGGGAAGCGCGCGCGCGACGATGACCGACATGGCATAGTCGAGATAGCTCGACTTCATCTCGTCGACGATGTTGATCGGGGAAATGTCGCTGCCGTCGATAACCGGCGGGGTCGTGGCCAAGAAGCTGATCCGTTCTGTTGGTGGAGCGGCGCCGCTGCGCCGCACCACTCATCTAAGCATCGTCGGACGATAAAGCCACCCCGCGCGTAGGCGCACACGCGCGTACGCGAGGAAAGTTGGGGATAACGTAGCGACGGCGTTTCGATGTCGGCGCCCGCCGAAACGCGCGGCGCCCGCCTGCATTCCTACCGGCCTCCCCGCCAGCGGTTCTATGAAAGGCCGGCTGAAAGTGGGGAGCGGCTTGGCGTGGGACCGACAAGACCGAATCAGATGCTAAATCTCGAATTCGGGCCTTTTGCCGTCACGCTGGGGGTCGCGAGTCAGGCGTTTGTGGAGCGTCTTCACCGTGTTGCTGCCGGTTCGCTGGCACAATGCGGGTATGAGCGCGTGAACGAACGCGCCAAGAGCGCCGAGCAGCATTGCCCAGCCGAACCCCGCCGCGACGCGGAAATGCTCGCCATAGCTTTCGTCGACGCTGGCGGGATGATCGAGAAAGATACGACGGAACATAGACCCAGATTAAGCCGGCCTCGCGCGCCACGCAATCGACTGCGCCGCGTTCCTGCCTTATTGTGTTCAGCTTGCTCCAAGGAGCCGTCGCTATTAGGCACGCAGGGCTTAATTCTGCCGGAACACCGCTTTTTCCGGCTTAGGGAGATGATGCAAATGAGGATTGTGTCCAAGATGGCACTGGCCATCGCGCTGGGTGGCATGGCCATGACGGCGCCCGCGTTCGCGAAGAAGGAAGACAAGCCGGCCGCGGCTTCGTCTGAAAAGGCCACGCCCGCGGTGCAGAAGGCTGCCTTCGACGCGCAAAAAGCAGCGGACGCCGGCGACGTCCCGACCGCGCTCACCAATTTTGCCACCGCCAAGGCGGCAATAGTGAATAACGAGGATAAGTTCATGGTCGGCCGCATCGGCTACCAGATTTATCAGAAGAACAAGGACGAGCAGCTCTTTTCCGACTCGATCGACATGATGCTGGAGAGTGGCAAGCCCTCGGTCGATGCCCAGAAGCAGCTTTACTTCGCGCAGGGCCAGATCGCCTACAACAAAAAGAATTATCCCAAGGCGTTGACCTCCTTCCAGAACGCCGAGAGGGTCGGCTCCACCGATGCCGACCTCGTGCCGCTGATCGTCGAATCGACCGCGCTCCAGGGCCAGACCGTACAGGCGCTCCAGACGCTGAAGGATGAGGCGACGAAGCGCGAGGCGGCCGGTCAGCCGGTTCCACCCGAATGGTATCAGCGCGGCGTTTCGATCGGTTACAAGAACAAGAGCCCGGGCGATCAGGCCGCGATCAATCAGCTCACCCTGGAATTGTGCCTGAAGTGGGTCGCCTCGGCTCCGCAGGCGCAATATTGGAACGGTGCGCTCGAAGTCTACGCCCAGCAGTTCAAGCTGGACAATGAAGGCCGGCTCGAAATGCTGCGCCTGCTCCGCGCGGCGGGTGCGATGGAAGGCGGCGACGACTATCGCGAATATGCCGACGACGTCTATCTGCGCTTCCCCAACGAGGCGATGACCGTGCTTCAGGAGGGCGCGGCCAAGGGCAAGGTCACCCTCACCGGCAAGAATGACGCGGCCGACGTGATGGGCATCGTCAAGGGCAAGATCGCGGCCGACAAGGCCTCGCTGCCCGGCGCCGACAAGGCTTCGCGCGCCGCCGCCACCGGCAAGTCCGCGCTCAGCACCGCCGACGCTTATGTCGGCTATGGCGACTATGCCAAGGCGGTCGATCTCTACAAGGTCGCGCTCGCCAAGGGTGGCGTCGACGCCGGCACCGTCAACCTTCACATGGGCTGGGCGCTCGCGCTCTCCGGTGACAATGCCGGCGCCAAGACCGCCTTCCAGGCGGTCACCGGCGCGCGCAAGCCGCTCGCGGACTTCTGGCTGGTCCATCTCGACCACCCGACTGTCCCGAACGCGCCTGCCGCGGCACCAGCGGCTGCGCCCGCAAAATAAGGCGCGGTCCAGACTCGAACAGGGAAGGGCGGTCTTCGGGCCGCCCTTTCTTTTTGGGCTAGCCCCAAACTATCCGTCACCCCGGACTTGTTCCGGGGCCACTCCGCAGCGTGGCACGAGCCTCCCTGTGGATGCCGGAACAAGTCCGGCATGACGGCGAGAGGGTGCTTTAAGCCGGATCTACCGGAATCCCGCACGACGTCTTCGACGTACGGATCGTGAGCGAGGTCTTGACGCTCGCCACGTTGGGCGCGGGCGTCAGCTTCGACGTCAGGAAATTCTGGAAGGATTGAAGGTCGTGCGCGACGATCTTCAGGATGAAGTCGATCTCGCCGTTCAGCATATGGCATTCGCGCACTTCGGGAAGCGTCGCGACGTGCGATTCGAACGCGCGCAGATCGTCCTCGGCCTGGCTGCGCAGGCTGACGAGCGCGAACACCATGATCCCATAGCCGAGCGCGCCGGGATCCAACTCGGCATGATAGCCCTTGATCACGCCCGATTCCTCGAGCGCGCGCATCCGGCGCAGGCAGGGCGGGGCGGTCAGGCCGACCCGGCTCGCCAGATCGACATTAGTGATCCGGCCTTCCTCCTGAAGGATGGCGAGGATCGACCGATCCAGCTCGTCGATAGTCGTCGCCCCCATTTCAGCATCATCCCGTTTCTATTCTCGGCGGTATGCATAATATAATTTCGGCGCCAAGCAACATCATAGCGAATTGCCCGCTAAAATGGTTGCACTTGCCAGCAACCGCCGCGCTCCGCTAACGCGGCTTGGCGTGGGGCCTGTAGCTCAATTGGTTAGAGCCGGCCGCTCATAACGGCTTGGTTGCGGGTTCGAGTCCTGCCGGGCCCACCACCTTTCCTCATCTCGCGTGGGCATAACGGTCCGTCGCGAAGGGTACGAGCTTGCGGCACCTGCGATAAGCCGGAAGCGATCCGCCTGCACGAAGACGGGCCCGCACGTTGGTGCAGTTCGAGCGGCGAGGTCGATATCGGCTTCGAGCGGATGACGCCGCAATGCAGCTACCGCCATCTGCCTTGAGTCCCATCCGAGGATTCTCCTCGGTTTCTCCGCAGCCGTCGCGGGCTGCCACAGCGGATTTGCCACGCATACTAAAGTCATGGCTTGACAATAAGCGCGATACGCGAATAGTAAAGCCTATGCTTGACTATTCGCGTATCGACGACAGCCTTCGGGCGCTTGCCGAACCCACACGGCGGGCAATCTTCGACCGTCTGGCCCGCGGGCCGGCCAGCGTGAGCGAGATCGCTGGGCCCTTCGACATCACGCTGGCTGCTGTCGTCCAGCACATCCAGGTGCTCGAGACATGCGGGCTGGTCCGAAGCGCCAAGATCGGACGCGTGCGCATGTGCCAGGCCGACATAGGCGGGCTGAATGCCCTCGGCGATTGGATCGCCGACCGCCGCAGCCTGATCGAACGCCGTCTCGACCGCCTCGGTCAGCTTCTCGACGAGGCCGACGAATTCGAATGACACCCAATAACCCTCAAGGCCCAATAACCCTCAAGGAAGGTGCCAGATGTCCCAAGTCGCCGAAGTCATGGATGAACTCCCACTGGCCAATCACGCCACCTTCCAGGTGGAACGTATCTATCGCCAGCCGCCCGCAAAGGTTTTCAGGGCCTTCGCGGACAAGGAGATGGTCCGGCGGTGGCGTATCGAGGGAGACGGGTGCGTGGTGCACGAGTTCACGTTCGACTTCCGCATCGGTGGGCGCGAAGTATCGCGGTTCAGCTTTGGCGACGGTCCGGAAATCCGGCTCGATGCCGAATATCAGGATATCGTCCCCGATCGGCGTCTCGCATTCGCCTATCGCATGGGGATGGGCGCAAATCCGTTTTCGGCGTCCCTCACCACGATCGAGATGATCCCCTCGGGCTCGGGCACGCGCCTCACCTACACCGAACAACTCACCCTCTTCGATGGCTCTGATTCCGCCCAGGGGCGGGAGGAGGGGTGCCGCCTGCTCATGGAAAGCCTCGCGGCCGAACTCGATCGCGAGGGCTGACGCCGCCGGCCCCGCCTTCAGTTCATAAGGCGGGATCGGCTGCTTTCACGCATGTTGTTCGCGCGGCGCGACCGACGCTCTTAAAGTCCCGTCCGATCAGCTCTCGGTCGTCCCGAATCCCTGCGACAGGAAGCTCGGCACCGGCCCGTTCCAGCCGTCGTCGGCGGGCTCGGCGGCGCGTGGGAAGCGGCGGTCATCATGCCGTTCGGGGCGGCGTTCTTCGCGGCGCGCCACCGGTCTTTGCTCAGGCTGCGCCCTTTCCTCGCGCGGCGGCGCGTCTTCCCGGGGCGCCTTTTCGGCGCGTGGCGCGCGCTCGCTACGCCGCGGCTTTTCGGCGCGCTCCTCAGGCTCCGGGCGGCGTTCGCGCGGCGCACGCCCGCGCCGCGGTTTCTCCTCGGCCGGAGCCGAATCCTCCGCCGGTGCAGGCTTGCCGACACGCGGAATCTTCATTCCGGTCAGCTTTTCGATATTCTCGACTGCCTCGGCATCCTCGGGCGTGACCAGAGTGAAGGCCTTGCCCTTGGCCCCCGCCCGGCCGGTGCGGCCGATCCGGTGGATATAATCGTCCGGATGCCAGGGCACGTCATAGTTGAAGACGTGGCTCACGCCTTTGACGTCCAGGCCGCGCGCGGCGACGTCGGACGCGACCAGGATGTTGATGTCGCCCGACTTGAAGCGATCCAGCTCCCGGATACGCTCGGCCTGCTCCATGTCGCCATGGATCTGGCTCGCCTTGAACCCGTGACGCTGCAGCGATTCGGCCAGTTCGCGCACCGTCGTCTTGCGGTTGGAGAAGATGATCGCGGTGGTCAGGTCATCCGCCTGCAGCAGCTTGCGCAGAGTCTCGCGTTTGCCGCGCGAGCTCGTCTCGACCAAAGCCTGCTCGATCGAGGTATTGGCAGTGGCGGGGCGCGCGACCTCGACCGTCTTGGGGTTGGACAGGAATTTGTCCGCCAGCTTCTTGATCGGCGCGGGCATCGTCGCCGAGAAGAGCAGGGTCTGACGGTTCGCCGGCAGCTTGGTGCAGATTTCCTCGATATCGGGGATGAAGCCCATGTCGAGCATGCGGTCGGCTTCGTCGATCACCAGGGTCGAGCAGCCCGACAGCAAGATCTTGCCGCGCCCGAACAGGTCCATCAGCCGGCCCGGCGTCGCGATCAGCACATCGACGCCCTTTTCGAGCGCCTTCTGCTGGTCGCCCATCGATACGCCACCGATCAGCAGCGCCATCGAGAGCTTGTGGTATTTGCCGTATTTCTCGAAATTCTCGGCAACCTGCGCGGCCAGTTCGCGCGTCGGCTCCAGGATCAGCGAACGCGGCATCATCGCGCGGCTGCGGCCATGCGCCAGGATGTCGATCATCGGCAGCACGAACGAGGCGGTTTTGCCCGTCCCCGTCTGCGCGATGCCGATCAGGTCGCGGTTCATCAATACGGGCGGGATCGCGGCCGCCTGGATCGGCGTGGGCTCGCTATAGCCCGCCTCCGTGACGGCGCGCAGCAGTTCGTCTGATAGGCCGAGGTCGGCAAAGGTCATGGGCATCCGGATTCGAAGGAGGACAACGCGCAAGGAGCGGCGTCGTTACCGGCCCTTCGCTAGGTACGAAAGCCCATGCCCTGTCAAGTCAAAGCGCCGTAAACGTCCTAATTCCGGGCGACCAACTGGCGGAATTTCTCGATCTCGCATTCGCCGCCTGCGCGATCGCGGATCACGTCGCGTCCCGCGCACAACTTCCCGTCCGATCCGGCCGCAACGTAAAAGCCGCTATAATAATCGAGGCCGGGGCAGCTCGCCGAGAAACGCGCGCGCATGCGGTAGCCGCCGCGCAACACCAGATCGACCGAAGAACGCGCCAGCACAGCCGCCGCCAAAATGTCGCCCGCGGCAACGCATTTGGGGCCCTTCTTCTCGCGCAGCGCCGCTTCGGGCACCATCGCCAGCTGCGTCGTCTGGACGCGCACGACGATATGCGAGCGGAAGCTCAATTGCGCGAATTCGATCCCGTCCGCATCGCGTGGTTGGGCGTTTTGCGGCGGAGTCGCGACGGGGCCGAGCGCGATCAGCGCCCCCGCCAGCATCAAAAACGTCACGATTCGAAACCCATAGCGATTTCGCTCGTCCCCCCTAACCCTTTAATGGCCGATGAACTGGCCCCGTGCAAAGCCTTGCGGCTATAGCGCGTGCTATGACCTGTGCTCCCGATGCAACAATGTTGGCCACGCTCGAGCGCCGTCTCGGCCCCAAAGGGTTTACCCGCGACGCCCATGATATGGAACCATGGCTGAGCGACTGGCGCGGCCGCGTCTATGGTCGCGCCGCCGCCTTGCTCTCTCCCGCCAATGTCGACGAAGTGCAGGCGATCGTACAGCTCGCGGCCGAGCATCGCGTCGCGATCGTGCCGCAGGGCGGCAATAGCGGCATGGTCGCGGGCGCCACCCCTTCGGCGGAGGGCGATGCGCTATTGCTGTCGCTGCGGCGGATGAACGCGATCCGCTCGCTCTCGCCGGAGGATAATGTCGCGGTCGCCGAAGCCGGTGTGATCCTGAGCGATCTCCACGATGCCGCGCTCGGCATTGGCCGGCGCTTTCCGCTGAGCCTCGGCGCCAAGGGTTCGGCCCGTATCGGCGGCCTGATCTCTACCAATGCCGGCGGCACGCAGGTGCTGCGCTTCGGCACGATGCGCAACCTTGTGGTCGGGATCGAAGCAGTGCTCCCGTCGGGTGAGCGGTTCGACGGCCTGTCCGCGCTGCGCAAGGACAATCGCGGGTACGATCTGCGCCAGTTGCTGATCGGGGCGGAAGGCACGCTGGGCGTGGTCACCGCCGCCAGCCTGAGGCTCGTTCCGGCGGTCGGCGCGCGCGCGGTTGCCTGGGTCGGGCTCGCGACCCCGCATCAGGCGCTGGCCTTGCTGCGCCGGCTTGAGGCCGCCACCGGCGACGCGATCGAGAGTTTCGAGGCGATGCCCGCCAATGCGCTGGCGATGGTGTTGCACCACATACAGGGCACGCGTGCGCCGCTGAATCGCGCGCGTGAATGGAACATCCTGGTCGAGGCAACCGCACCCGCCGGCGCGCCCGACCCGGTCGAAGCGCTGACCGCGCATCTCGCCGCCGCGGCGGAGGAGGGGCTGATCGAGGATGCGGTGGTCGCCGCCAACGAGGCGCAGGCCCATGCCTTCTGGAAGCTGCGCGAGACGATCGCCGAGGCCGAACGCGCCGCCGGGCCCGCCGTCAAGCATGATATTTCGGTGCCCGTATCGGCGGTGCCCGATTTCCTGGTGGACGGACGCGCGGCGGTCGAAGCGCGCTTCGCGGGCAGCCGCGTGGTCGGCTTCGGCCATCTCGGCGACGGCAATATTCACTTCAACGTGCTCGCGCCCGCCGATGTGGACGGCAAGGCTTGGCTCGAGGCCGAGGGGCCGGCGGTCAACGTCTTCGTTCACGATTTCGTCGCCGCACGCGGCGGATCGCTCTCGGCCGAGCACGGCATCGGCCAGTTGAAGCTCGCCGAACTCGCCCGCACCGCCGGCCCGGTGCGCCTCCATGTGCTGCGCGCGATCAAGCAGGCGCTCGATCCGTTGGGTATCATGAACCCGGGCAAACTGGTCCCGCCCGAGAGTTGATTGCTCTGTTTCAGCGGTGCTGAAACGGGCGCCGCACCCGCCCGCACCCCCACCCGGCCTCCCAGCAGGCTATTCTATGGGAGGCGGGGTGGGGTGCGGGCCGGTGCGGCCAAGGTTCGGCGGATGCCGAACCGCACAATGAAGACTCCAAACTCGTTCCGCGCCTCGCTCAGGTTGCGCCTCGGCCCGGGAAACAATAGAGGCGAAGATCCGCGGGGTTGCTCAAGCTTTCCCGCCAGATTTTTCAGGAGAGATTTTCGATGGCCAGCGCTCCCGGTCTCCCGGGCCTTCCGATGCTGTATAAGGACCTTACGCCGCTTTCGAGCCAGGAGCATCGCACCTGGAAGCTGCGCCCGCTGGCGACGCTCGCGATGCTGAAGGGCGTTCATGCCTTGCCGATCACGGTCGACGAATTCCCGATCGCACAGCGTTTCTTCCCGATCGTTTTCTCATCCGGCGCGGATTCGGTGCCGCTCGCTCTCATGGGCCTGAACGAGGGCGTGAACGTCTATGTCGACGATTCCGGCAATTGGCGGGAAGGGAGCTATCTGCCCGCTTTTATGCGCCGCTATCCCTTCCTGCTCGCGCGTCTGACCCAGGACACCGAGGAATTGTCGCTGTGCTTCGATCCCAGCGCGGGCATTGTCGGCGACTTCGAGGAGGGCCTGCCGCTCTTCAACGATACCGGCGAGCCTGAGCAGGCAGTTAAGGACATGCTCGGTTTCTGCGAACAGTTCGAACATGCCGCGCAGCGCACCACCGCCTTCATGAAGGACTTGGAAGAAACCGGGTTGCTGGAGGACGGCGAGCTCAGCATCGGCCTGTCGCAGGATGCCCCGCCCTACGTCTATCGCGGCTTCCGCATGATCAACGAGGAAAAGCTGCGCGATCTGCGCGGCGATCAGCTGCGCAAGATGCAGCAGAACGGCATGCTCACCCTGATCTACGCCCACCTTTTCTCGCTCGGCCTGACCAGCGAGATTTTCAGCCGCCAGGCCGAGCAGGGCAAGCTCCCGCCGCAACAGCCCGCGGCCAACGGCTGAGGCTGTCTCTCTCCTTTAGGGGATGTCCTCCTAAAGGAGAGAGAGCCGTGCTGTCATTATTTGCGATAGGCTGCCGGTGATGCCGGGCAGGAATGCCGTATGGATGCCACGTTGTCGAAGAGGCTTTCCGCCAGCGCCTGCAGCTCGTCCTGAGTGTTTCCGCCGGCTCTATTGGCCATCAAGGCGACGCCGTAATGTAGACCGGGGTAGAATTCCACGTACGACGAAGAGCCGAAGGTCCCGCCTGACATACGGAATTTATAAATTCCGGGGCTTGGCTCCGAACGAACCCACGTGAATGCGAGTTGCCGATCCGGCGCCTCCACGAAGCGAACCTTCTGGCTCAGCCTGACCGCCGGGCTGTGGGAGTCGACCTCCAGATGAAGGAACCGGGCCATATCGCTTCCGCTATAGCGGAGGCCACCCGCCGGCCCGATCGACTCGCCACCAAAGGGCGGAGCCGCCTTGCCGGTGCCGTCATATCCGGTTGCGGCTTTTCTAAGCGGCGTCGTGCCGCCCGAGCCCATCCTGTTCGGTTTTTCGATTTCCAGTGCGAGAGCCGCATCGAACGGCCGGGCGAACAGGCGACCGACAATATACCCAAGAAGCTGCGCCGCGACGTTGGAGTGTCGCGATGTCGATCCCGGCCGGGAAATCAACCTTATTCCCCGTAGGTCGTCGAGGAAGTTCCTGTTCGAATAGGACGCCAAAAGCCTGGAAGCAGCGGCCAGCTGCTGATCGGCGGGCAGGGCGGCGATTGGTTCCGGATTCGGAAGAAAGTCAGGCAGGCCGGACGTGGTGTCGGCAAGCTCGCCAAGCGTAATCGGCTTGCCGTCTGTCCATTGCAGATTTGCATATCCTGCCGGCAGATAATGGCGAACATCGTCATCCATGCGCGCGCGACCCTCGGTAATCGCTTGCGCCAGAAGGAGCGCGGTAAAGGTTTTCGACACGGATCCGATCTCAAACGGAACATCCGGCGTGACCGGATCGCGAGCGGCTCGATCGGCACGCCCCGCGGTGACGAAAGCGGTTCGACCGCATCGAACGATCGCGACACTGATGCCGTCGCTCGAACCTGCACCGACATAACGATGGGCTGCCGCTGCCATTTTCGTGGTGAGGAGGCGCAGGTCGGCAGCCGGAGTGACAGCCTGTGAAGCGACTGCGGTCGCCATGAGATACCAAGGCAAGCCGCTCATATCGTCGCTCCCGCTACCGGCCGCACCTTAAGGGCCTTTGACTACATCTGTAATCAATGGGCGCTTATCGTCAAGATAGAGGTGCGGGCCCCGCTCTCGATTTATCGCTGCGCGGCTCGCAACCGCGATCGGACGACATGGGAGAGCGCAGAACCGCCCATCGCATGAAAATATCCAAGCCCTTGAAACCCTTTCCACCCTCACCTATTCTAATGACGGTACCCCGCCGTGTTCCCCTTTCGCGGTTTGGTACTAGCGCGCTTCGGCGCGCTTCCTCCCTGAACCTTGGCCACTCCGTGAGAAATCACGGGGTGGCATTTTTTTGGGCTGTGCAAGAGGCATGAGCTCGCGCCGATTCAGCGAGGCTGAGCCGCCAAGAGCCTTCCTACTCGGCGGCGATTGCGAATGGCGGCTGCGCGGCTGCCACCGCTGCCTGCGCCAATTCCCATATCAGGCTCTGCGTGCGCTTAACTCCCTCGGCGGGTGCGCGCATGTCGCGCTCAAGATAGAGCGCGCGATCCACCTCGATTTGCAGCGCATGAATATTGTCGGCGGGGCGGCCATGCCGCGCCAGGCTATAGGCTCCGGCATAAGGTGCGTTGATCGCGGCGGCGAAGCCCGCCACCCGCGCCGCGCGTGCTACTTCCGCCGCGACGCCTTTGCCCGCCGATTTGCCGTGCGCGTCGCCGATCACGATCCGCGCCGGGCGCAGCCCGTTCAGGCTCGGCATCGAATGACAATCGATCAGCACCGCATGGCCGAAACGGCGGCAGGCCTCGTCCAGCGCCGCTGCGACCGCCGTATGATAGGGGCGGTGGATATTGACGATCCGCGCCGTGGCGCTCTCCGCGGTCGGCGGCTCGCGCCACAGATCGCGCCGGCCGACGCGCCGCGGCAGCAAGCCCAGCCCCGATCGTGCGCGCGCCGTCTGGGGCGGGCCGCTATGCGGTGGCTCACGCAACGCGGGATCGAGATCCTCCTCGCCGCGATTGAGATCGATCCAAGCCCGCGCCACCCGCGCCACGATCGCGACCGCGCCCTGCTGGATCGCACGCGCGACCAGCAGGTCGGCATAACGGTCTTCCAATTGCTCCAGGATAGCGTGGGGTACCGCGCTCGCGCTGAACAGCGCCGGAGGGTAGATTCGCCCTGCATGCGGTACCGCGCAGACCAGGGGCGTTTCGGCCGTGGCCGGGCCCAGCCGTTCGAACCAGGGGGATCGGGCGGGCGGGGGGGAGACCATGACCCAGCCTAAACGTTATTTGCTGCGCAAAGAAGCAAATTGGCGTATAAAAAGGCCGCATTCCGGATTGGGTGATATGCGGCGGTTAGGACTTTGTTAACTATTTTGCACGATATTCTTAACCCGTCAGCATGAGCCCAATCGATCGTTCGGAGTTACAGATGGTTCGTATCCT
>Ga0207640_10000264_pt1 | contig 35237 bp, 30 predicted proteins | sample KBSCornC42_FD_184300 | JGI IMG/M metagenome (GOLD analysis project Ga0207640, IMG submission 184300) | Corn rhizosphere microbial communities from Kellogg Biological Station, Michigan, USA - KBS Corn C4-2 (SPAdes) (version 2) | ecosystem: Host-associated > Plants > Roots > Rhizosphere > Soil ... | reverse complement strand
CATGCCACCACCACCTCGCGGAACATGCCCGCTTCCATGTGATAGAGCAGATGGCAGTGGTAGGCCCAGCGCCCCAATGCATCGGCCATCACGCGGTACGTGACCCGCTGCGCCGGCTGCACATTGACGGTCTGCTTGCGCACCTGGAATTGGCCGTCCGGAGATTCCAGTTCGCTCCACATCCCGTGCAGGTGGATTGGATGATTCATCATGGTGTCGTTGCACAGGATCAGGCGCAGGTGCTCGCCCGCGGGAAAGTGGACCGGCCTGGCGTCGGAGAACTTCACGCCGTCGAACGACCACATGAAACGTTCCATGTTGCCGGTCAAGTGCAATTCGATCTCGCGCGTCACCGGCTGCGGGTACAGCGAACCACCGAGGGTGTGCAGGTCGGCGTAGGTCAGCACGCGCCGGCCATTGTCGCGCAGGCCGACACCGGGATCGTCCAGATTGGTGCGCGGGTAATCCACGTGCATGTCCACGCCGGGGTTGTTGTATTCGGTGCGGGCGTGGTGGGCCTTGATCATGCCTGACATATCCATGCCGGACATGCCGCCGTGCTGCATGCCTTGCATCGAGGACATGTCCACGCCAGACATTGCCCCGTGATCCATGCCACGCATGCCGGACATGCGATGGCCCTGCGCCATTGCGCCCATCATGTCAACCATCGTGAGGGTCGGCACGGCATCCATGGCCGGCACTTCGGCCTGCATGCCGGGACGTGTGGCGAGCGTGCCGCGGGCGTAACCCGATCGGTCGATGGACTGCGCGAAGACGGTGTAGGCGCGATCTTCCTGTGGCTCGACGATCACGTCGTAGGTTTCCGCGACCGCGATCCGGAATTCGTCCACCTCCACCGGCTGCACGTCCTGGCCATCCGCCGAGATCACGCTCATCTTCAAGCCCGGGATGCGCACGTCGAAGTAGCTGTTGGCCGAGCCGTTGATGAAACGCAGCCGCACCCGCTCGCCGGGCCTGAACAAGCCCGTCCAGTTGCCGGCTGGCGTCGCGCCGTTCATCAGGTAGGTGTAGGTGAAACCGCTGATGTCGATCACGTCACGCGGACTCATCCGCATCCGGTTCCACATCGCGCGCGCCCGCAATGCGCCGCGCAAGCCGAGCATCGAGGTGTCGCGCAGGAAATCCGGCAGCGTGAGTTCGTTGAAGTTGAAGTAATCGCCCTGCTTTTTCAGGACTGCGAAGATGTGCGCCGGATCGAGATCGGTCCAGTCGTTCAGCATCACCACGTAATCACGATCGGTCGGATTGCGCTCGCCATTCGCCGGCTCGATCACCAGCGGCCCATAGGGGCCGTTCTGCTCCTGGAAGTGCGAATGGCTGTGGTACCAATAGGTCCCGCTCTGCTTCACCGGGAAGCGATAGACGAAGGTCTCGCCCGGCGCGATGCCGGGAAAACTGACGCCGGGCACACCGTCCATGTCCGCAGGCAGGATGATGCCATGCCAATGGATCGAGCTTTGCACCGGCAGGCGATTGGTGACGCGCAGAGTGACGGTGGTGCCTTCGCGCCAGCGCAGGATCGGTCCAGGCAACTGGCCGTTGATGGTGTGTGCGATCGCGGGGTGGCCTGTGTAGTTGACCGGCGTATCGCTGATCTCAAGATGGATTTCGGTACCGGAGAGCACCTTCGGCTGACCGGCGGACGCATCGCCAGCGGGCGCACCGAGTGCCCAGGCAGGCTTGATGAAGCCTCCGAGCATGGCGGCAGTGCCACCCAACGCAAGTCCTTGCACGAAGCGGCGGCGCGAAAACACGGGATTGCCCGATCCCGGTGAGATGATTTTGGATTTCATGGTCGATTTCCGCAGGCGCAACAAGCGCCAGCAACGATCAAACGCTCACGCTTGCCGCATTACGGGGCAAGATGAGGCAAGGGCGGCGAGGACGCCGCATTCGGGAATCAAACGATCGGTGGTCGGAGTCGCGGCGCGAACACAACCGGCGGGGCACCTGCATCAACAGGGGAAAGCGCCGGATCGTGCAGTGGCGGCCATGTCATCGCGAGAGAGGGTACCCCCGCGATGCTGCTGCAGAACGAAGCGCAGTCGCAATGGCCAAACGCACAGCAGCCGTGGCCGCCTTCGTCCGGATGGGACGGCGCGGGCGCATAAGCGGCAGACGCCGTATGGGTCGACGGCATGCCTTTGCAATGCGGTGACATGGCTTGGCCCGTCCTGCTCGCCATGTTCCCCATCTGGCCGCTCACGACGAGCGGGTGCGCCATGGCTTCGAATGCAAATGCCGTCCATGCCAGCAGCGCCAGCGCCAGCAGATAGCGAAAGACACGTGAACGAGGGTGGAACGAATAGCGCATCATGCGAGCATAGTCTCGCAGACTTCGGTCTACTACTTTGGTCTTATAAAGCGGCAATGTCCAGACTTGCGCGCATTCCCGGGCCGAGTTGAGTCCATAGCCTGCGGCGGTACCTCGTCGGCCACGTGACCGCTATTCGGTCTGGTCGGGGCCAACAGAGACAGGCGATCGACCCAATGGCTGCAAATGACGGGATTGCAGACATCCGGCGTTATCACCTGAAGGTCAGGATCGCGTCGATGAGCGCCAGTTCGAGTCCGGCGACCGCCGCGATCATGCGGTACTGTCGCAGTCCGGCCAACAGCGGCCCCGCACGTAGTCCCGGTGAATGTCCGCTCACGTCAAGAGCAGCCAGTCGTCATCGGCGGCCGGCGCTACCGAAAACAGCTTCGGTCCGCTTGTTTGGGGGGACAGGGCACGTCTCCGTACGAGCAAAACACGCAGCAATCTCCTGACTCTGGCTTCAGCACCGTTCCGCATGATGGGCAATCCCAGAAGAACTGGCAGGCATCCGTGGGCATGAGTGTGCGCGTGGCGGTTCCGCACTTGGGGCACGTAATCGTGCTTTCGAGCACCGGAGCGCGCTGTGATTTGTCGAATGGTTTGTCAGCCATGATCAAGATGATGGGGTCGCGGTAACCCTGTATCGGGAGGGAAATGTGGCACCCAGGAACCAATCCGGCAGGTGCCTTGCTCGCAGAAATTCACACCGTGAGGGATCAATCCGGATTCGAGGTGTGCTGGTCAGCATATTTGCCAAGAAGCGGTTCCAGACCGCAACAGGCCAGAATGGTGCCTGCCACTGCGATGCCGCCAATCCAGTTCCATCCATTTGCGCCTAAGGGCGCAGCCCCGATTCCATAGAGCAGCGAAGCGAGTGCAGCAAGCAGGAAGAGTGGCGCAGTATAAAAACAGTGTCGGCGCCCGCACCTGCGGGCATTTGCCAGACAGGCAGCTCCCATCACCGCGAAGCCGAATGTCCACCCAGCCGTGTGAACGACATCGCTGCCGTGACTGCTTGCGATGATCAGTAACCACGGCGCGATCCAGAATAGTCCCAACGCCAGCGGCCGGCTCAGCAAATCCCGCTTGTGATGTTGTCCAGCCATCGCCGTTCATCCATTCGTGATGGATGCTTCGGAATCGCGGGGCTGGCAATGTCGACCGGCTGGGCGGATCAGATCCCATGATGCGGCAAGAACCATGATGATTACCCCGGCATAGAACGTTCCCCGCGCAACGTTTGCGGCCAAAAATCCATGCGTCATTCCGAACACGCCCATCAGCCCGAATGCGCCGATCAACGCCAAGACGGGGCCGATGGATCCAGTCAGGGCTCGCTGCCATTGGCGATGTGAAAACCATCCGGCCAGGTTCGCGAGCAGCGCCACGATCGCGAACACAGGAACCAGAAGGCGCACGAACAAGCCTTCCCACTGTCCCAGGAAGCCCAGGCCGATGGCGGCGCCGATGCTGGCGGCAGCGGGAAAGCAGGCAGCGCAGCCGAAACTGCCCACGATGGTACCGATGACGCCGGTTTTGTCGGCTACCCGCATGGTGAGAGACATTGCGTGATCCGCCAGGCTGACTTCGTTTGTCTTGCACGCGTGGCAAGCCCGTGGATAAGCTTAACTCCGTACTTGAGTACGGAGTCAACCCAAATGGAACCTGCCGGGAAGCGGCTGACAATCGGACGGATGGCCGATGCCGTTGGGGTGAACGTCGAAACGGTCCGTTTCTATCAGCGCAAGGGGCTGTTGAGGGAGCCGGACCGACCCGTCGGGGGCATCCGTCGTTATGAGCAAGCCGACATTGCCCGGGTGAGGTTCATCAAATCGGCGCAGCGACTGGGGTTCAGCTTGCAAGAAATCGGGCAACTGCTGCGCCTTGACGACGGGATGCAATGCAGCGCAGCCGCGCAATTGGCCGCGCGACATCTGGCCGAGGTACGTTTACGGCTGCAGGATCTGAGCCGAATCGAAATGGCGCTTGCAAAGATGCTCAAACGGTGCGGCCGCCATCGAGGGGAGGTGGATTGTCCGATGATCGCGGCGCTCAATGCCAGCGACGCAGAACAGCGTCTGCTGTGAAAAGGGACAGGCGACGTGACCGGCGTTTTGGCAAGTTTGGACACCGCAATCTCGACTTGCCATGAAGCTCCGCAATCGGCTGCATGCCAGCCGTTGGCTCCGTGACGTCAATCGACAGCAACGGTTCGACAGCGGCCGGCCGCCGTTCACCCGAAGCGAAGACAGGCATCGCGCACCGGCGCGAAGCTGCGCCGATGTTCCGGGCAGGGGCCGAGGCGTTGCAGTGCCGCAACGTGGTTCTTCGTCGGGTATCCCTTGTGCTGTGCGAAGCCGTAGCCGGGCCAGCGCGCATCCATCTCGCGCATCATTCGGTCGCGGGTGACTTTGGCGATGATCGACGCTGCGCTGATGGCCGGCGCCAGTGCGTCGCCTGCCACCACCGCACGCGCGGGACAGGGTAGCGGGCAGGGGAGCCGATTGCCGTCGATGAGTGCGAATGCAGGCGCGTGCGCGAGGCGTTCCAGCGCGCGCACCATGCCGATCATGCGTGCGTGATAGATGTTGATCCGATCGATTTCCTCGACATCCACGGCGACCACGCTCCACGCGTGCGCGCGCGCCGTGATGCGTTCGTACAGTTTTTCGCGGACCGGCGCGGACAATACCTTGGAGTCATCGAGGCCATTGATGCGGCGCGCGGGATCGAGAACGACCGCGGCGACCACGACCGGACCGGCCAGGGGCGCGCAGCCCGCTTCGTCCACGCCGGCGAGGTCGCCGACATCGGGCCAGCGCCGCAGCATGTGCCGCGGCAGCGCGGCGAAGATGCTGGCGCCGTCAATCGCCAAGGTCATGCAGGTCTCCGAAGATGTAGGCGCGATACGAGTCGCGCAGCGCGGCATTGCGGCAGTCGAGGTCGTGGCCAGCGCAGCGATCACGCAGCAGCGTGTTGGCAATGAAGAACGGGTTGCGCGGCAGCTCGGCGGCATCCAGCAGCAACGAACCGAGGTACGCGATGTCCAGCACCGGGTAGTTCTCGCGCCGGATCGGCACGTTGAAGCCCTTGAGCATGTAGTACGTCGTGTACTGCGGGTCGGGCACCTGGGGCGGCACCGTCTTGGCGAGCGCGTTGATCGCGCCGTCGAACGACGGCTGGTGGTCGCCGAAGTGCAACAGCAGCGCGGGCCGGTCGTCGCGCTGCAGGAAGGTTTCCAGTTGCGTCATTGCCGCGTCGGACATCGACAGTCGCTGCAGGTAATTGGTGAGGTTGAGGTTGAGCCAGTCGTCCAGGGGCTTGTTGCCCGGTGCGAGCTTGTCGGGGAACAACGGATGATTGTATGGCGCGGGCAATTGGTCCAAGGGTGTCATGTGCGGACCGTGCTGGTGCAGGGTCAACACGAATACGAACACGGGCCCGCCGTGCGCCTTGGCTTTCTCGATCGCGAACACGCGCTCGAACGCCTTGAACACCGCGGCGTCCGTCGCGCCCCAGCCGAGCTCGAGTTCGCGTCCTCCGTAGAACGCGTCGAAACCGTAATCGGCGTAGGCGTCGCGCCCGTTCATGAAATCGCCGTCGGTGGGATAGACGCCGACCGTGCGGTAGCCGTCCGCATCCAGCAGGCGTGGCAGCGTGTAGCGGATCCGTGGCGCCAGGTTGAACGGCGCATAGATGCCCGCGGGACCGAACAGGGTGTGGGGCAGGCCCGCGAGAAAGGCGAATTCGGATGTCCAGGTACCGCCGCCCCAGGTGTGCACGTTCATCCAGCCGTGGGCGACGGTATTCGCGTCGGCATGGAACATTTTCGCGTCGCAGAGCCTTGACCTGCACGCGGTGATCATCCGGGGATCGAACGTGCTTTCCTCCAGCACCGCGACGATGTCGGGTTTTTGCGTGGTCGCGGCCACGCCGCCGGCCAAGTCGTGCCAGTCGTCGTGGGCGGCGTCCGCGAGCCGGAACGGTGGTTCGTACACGTGCGCGTTGCGGATGGAAACGACGAAATCGGAGATGAAACTGCGGTCGTTCATCGCCAGCCACATGCCCTTGTCGTAGATCCGCGCGAACGGGCCACGCGGGTACAGCGTCACGGCCAGCAGCACGATGGCACCTGCAACACCGAAGGCGCGTGCGCTGCGTGTTGCAAGGGTTGGCCCGGGCCGGAAGTCGCTGCGCCACAACACCACCAGCAGCACCGGCACGAGAACGATGGCGGCTGCGATCGCCGTCATGATGAACGGGTAGCGCAGCAAGGTCTGCGCGATTTCGGCGTTCGCGTAATAGACGAGGTCCGGCGCCAGCAGCGGTGTCGAGAGGTACCGGAACTTCAGGTTGGCTGCGATCACCAGCAACAGCACCGGCAGGCTGCCCGCAAGCAGTCCGAATGCCGCGCGTCCGCTGGCCGCGATGGCGAACAACGCCAGCCCGGCGAGGATCATGGATGCGAACACGCATTCGATGGTGGTCTGTTCGGCCAGCGGCCCGAAACGCAGGGTGGCCAGGAACACCGCCGTGGCGAAGGCGAGCAGCCAGCCGTAACGGCAACGCCACGAGAAAAATCCCAGGGATGCCTTGCTCATGGTGTTGCCGTCCCATTGCGTACCGCCACAACCTGTTCGATCGCGCGCGCGGCACTGGCTGCGGCGCCACCACCCTTGTGCAACGCGAGGTGCATGCGCTCGAATTCGTGCATCAGTTCGTCTCGATGGTTTGTGTCGCGGAACAGCTTGATGACGGCATCGGCAAGTTTTTCGGGCGTGCAATCGTGCTGCATCAATTCCGGGACCAGCATCTTGCCGGCGAGCACGTTGGGCAGCGCGTAAACATTCGTCTTGAGCATGCCAAGGCCCTTGACCAGCGCATGCGTGAGCGACGCGATGCGGTAGCCGACTACCATCGGGCGCTTTGCCAGCATGGCCTCGAGCGCAGCGGTGCCCGAGGCAAGCAACACTACATCGGCGGCCACCATGGCGCGATGCGCATGGCCATCGACCAGCACCGGGCCGGGGTCACGTTGCAATTTCTCCAGCGCGGCCCGGCATTGCGGATTGGCGGCCGGGATCACGATCTGCAGGTTGGGAATTTCCGCAGCGACGCGTCGTGACGCATTCAGGAAGGTTGCGCCGAGCCGGTGGATTTCCGACAGCCGGCTGCCTGGCAGCACGGCCAGCACCGGCGCATCGGCGTCCAGCCCCAGCTCGCGCCGCGCGGCCTCGCGATCGGGCACGAGCGGAAAGCGGTCCGCCAATGGGTGGCCAACGAAGCGTGCGTTGACCCCGTGCTTCGCGTACAGCGGCGGCTCCATGGGAAACAGGCACAGCACGCTGTCGGTGGATTGCCCGATCTTTTCCGCGCGCCCTTCGCGCCACGCCCAGATCGACGGACTGACGTAATGCACCGTGGGGATACCGGTGCGCTTCAACCTTTTTTCGAGGCCGAAATTGAAGTCGGGTGCATCGATGCCGATGAACACCGTCGGCCGCAGCGCGATCAACCGCCGCGCGAGCGAGGCGCGCAGCTGCAGCAGGCGCGGCAAATGGCGCAACACTTCGGCAAGGCCCATCACCGACAGTTCGGCAATGTCGTGCCAGGCATCGAGCCCCGCCGTACGCATGCGCGGTCCACCCACGCCCACGAATTTGGCATCAGGGTGATTGGCGCGCAGGGCTTCGATCAGCTCGGCGCCGAGCTGGTCGCCGGAATCTTCGCCCGCGACCATCGCAAATACGCGCGAGCCGGTGCGGGGTTCCATTCAACGTACCAGCGATCGCTCGCTGCGGTCGATGAAATCGCAGAACGCGCGCACGTCGTCGCTGGCGCCAGCCTGCTCGATCAATGCCGTGCGCGCTTCCGCCAGCGTCTTGTGCGACATGTACAGCGTGCGATAGGCACGCTTGATCGCGGTGATACGTGCGGCGTCGAAGCCGCGCCGCTTCAGGCCTTCGGCGTTCACGCCGCGCGGTTCGGCGAACTGGCCGGCGACGTAGATGAAGGGTGGCACATCGCGGTTGATCGCCGAGTACATCGCGGCGAAGGCGTGCGCGCCGACCTTGCAGAACTGGTGCACGCCGGCAAAGCCGCCCAGCACCACCCAGTCGCCGATTTCGACATGGCCGGCGAGCGTGGCGTTGTTGGCGAAGATGGTGTGGCTGCCGATGTTGCAGTCATGCGCGACGTGCGCGTAGGCCATGATCCAGTTGTCGTCGCCGATGCGCGTCGCGCCGCCGCCTTCGGCGGTGCCGCGGTTGATCGTGACGAACTCGTGGAAGGTATTGCCGTCGCCGATCACCAGCTCGCTGCGTTCGCCGTGGTACTTCTTGTCCTGCGGGTCACCGCCGATGGACGCGTAGGCGCCGATGTGATTGTCGCGTCCGATCCGTGTGGGGCCCTGCAGCAAGGCATGCGCGCCGATGCGGCAGCCCGGCCCGACCTCCACTTCCGCGCCGATCACGGCCAGCGGGCCCACGCTCGCATCGTCGGCCAGCCTTGCGCCGGGATCGACGATGGCGGTGGGATGGATGCTGGGCCGCGCAGGGCTCACCGGGTGGATTCCGCGCACATCAACTCGCAGGTGGCGGCTTCCTTGCCATCGACCACCGCGCGTGCGGTGAAGATACCCATGCTGCGGATAAGACGCTTCAACGTCACCTCCAGCCGCAGCTGGTCGCCCGGCACGACGGGTTTCAGAAAACGCGCGTTGTCCACCTTGGCAAGATAGAAAATGCGGTCTTCCTTGTCGGCGTGGGTGCCCGAAAGGCCCAGCAATAGCCCCGATGTCTGCGCCAGCGCCTCGACGATCAACACGCCCGGCATCACCGGATGGCCCGGGAAGTGTCCGGTGAAGAACGGTTCGTTGAGCGTGACGTTCTTGAGCGCGGTGATGCTTTTGCCAGCATCGAGTTCGACCACCCGGTCGACCAGCAGGAAGGGGTAGCGGTGCGGCAGGATGGCCGCGATCCGTTCCGCGTCGACCGGCAGGGTCACGGGGGCGGTGGTGTGGTTCATTCGTTGCTTTCCTTGGTCAATGCCTGCAGCTGTTTCTCAAGTGCGGCGATGCGGCGCGCCATGCTGTCGAGCTGGCGCATGCGCGCGGCGTTGCGACGCCATGCGCGATTTTCCTCGACGGGTGCGCCGGAAGAATACACGCCCGGCTCGCGTATGGAGTGGGTCACCAGGGTCATTGCCGTGATGGTAACGCCGTCGGTCACTTCGAGGTGGCCGAGCACGCCCGCGCTGCCGCCGATCAGGCAATTGCGGCCGATGATCGCGCTGCCGGCGACCGCCGCGCAGCCGGCCAGCGCGCTGTGCGCACCGATGCGGACGTTGTGCGCGATCTGGATCTGGTTGTCCAGGCGCACGTCGTTCTCGAGTACTGTGTCTTCCAGCGCACCGCGATCGATGGTCGTGTTTGCACCGATTTCGCAATCGTCGCCGATGCACACACCGCCCAACTGCGGAACCTTGACCCAGCCGTCCTCGTCGCGCGCGAGGCCGAAACCGTCCGCGCCCAACACGGCGCCTGGATGGATCAGCACCCGCTTGCCGAGCACGACACGCGTCACCAGCGTGACGTGCGCACCCAATTGTGATTGCGCGCCAACGGTGCAAGCCGGTCCGACGGTGCAGTGCGGGCCGAGTCTGGCACCCGACTCGATGATTGCGCCGGATTCGATCACGCAACCGGGCCCGACGCTGGCCGTGGCATCCACGCGTGCGTCTGCGGCGATCACCGCCGTCGGGTGGATGCCCGGGGCGGGTGCAGGCAAGTGCTCGAAAAGCGCCGCGATGCGCGCGTAAGCGAGGTAGGGATCCCTTGCGATCAGGACGGGCGATGGGCTCGCGCCGGCATGTTCGGCACCCAGCACCACCACGCCGGCTCGGGTGCGCGCGAGTTCGCTGGCGTAGCGGGGGTTCGCAAGGAAAGCCAGTTGTTCGCGTTCGGCGCACGCCAGGGGCGCCACGCCACGGATCACGCGCGTCGAATCGCCGCGCGCTTCGAGTCCGAAGCGCCGCGCCAATTCGTCGATGCGATAGCCGTTTGATGGTTCCATTCGCCCCTGCGATCGAAGAGATCTGCTCACAATGCACACCCACTGCCTGCTGGCGGATTGCGCACAGGTGTGGGAATTGTATCGGTCTGCGGGCTTTTCAGCCCCCTTGAGTCAAAGGGGGCGGTCAAACCGTTGCCATGCAGCGGTTTGATCGGGGTCGTGGACGCATGCGCTGTTCGTTCCGGACAGCGCGACCGTACGAATGTGCGGGACGCGCTGCGTTAAAACGTCCGGCCGAAATAGAACTGCAGCGTCTCTTCGAAAGGTTTGTCGCCGGGCTTGTCGCGAATGGGCTGCGCCAGGTTGATCACGATCGGTCCAACCGGAGCGATCCACTGCAGCGAGATGCCTACCGAAGCGCGCAGGTCCGCCGCGTTGAAATCGCCGTAGCTCGCGTAGACGTTGCCGACATCGGTGAACAGCGAGATGCGCGCCTTGTTGTTGTCCTTGAAGAACGGCAGCACCAGTTCCGCGCTGCCCAAGACCTTGAACGCGCCGCCGACCGGCTGCGGGCGATAGTAGGAACCGCCGGTGCAGGTGTTGCCGTTGGTGGCGATCGCGGTTGGGTCGGGCTTGCCGTCGGCATCGATCAGGCCGGAGCAGATGCGTGGGCCCAGCGTGTTGTCCTGGAAGCCGCGCACGTCGCGTACGCCGCCCGCGTAGTAGTTCTGGAAGAACGGGAACGACATGGTGCGGATGTTGCCTTCGGCGTCGGCATATTGCACCGAAATGTCCTTGCTGCCGTAGGCCTTGCCATAGCCGAGCGTGCCAGACAGGTGGCCCACGAACCCGAATGGCAGCGGGAAATAGTCGCTGCTGGTAAGGGTCAGCTTGTAGTAGGGGACCGTGCCGCCGGGCAGACCGATTTCGGCACTGATCTGCTGGAGGCCGCCGCGCGTGGGCTTGAAGAAGCTATTCAGCGTGTCGTGCGCGTAGGAGAGCGTCAGCGGCGTGTTGTGGATGGTGTAATGCCCGATCTTGTAGATCTGTTCAAAGAACATTTGCGGCGTATAGCCGGGGATCAGGTCCAGTTTGGTCTTGTTGATGCCGATACCGACGTTGACGCTGTCGGTTTCGCTGATCGGGAAGCTCAGGTAGCTCGACAGCGAGTCGGTGTCGGAAAGGTACGATGCGATGTTCTGCTCGCCCTGGTTCAACTTCAGCACGCTGGCGTTGTAGCCGATGCCGATGCCGCTGTCTGTCAGATACGGGTCGAAGAAAGATACCTGGTACTGCTTCAGGAACAGGCTCTTCGAGAACGTCGCCGACACGGTGTTGCCGCTGCCGAGGAAGTTGTTGTTGGAGATCGACGTCGAGAGGATGATGCCCGACACTTGCGAATAACCGACGCCGAACTGGAACTGGCCCGAGGATTCCTCGGTGACCTTCACGTTGAGGTCGACTTCGTCGGTCGTGCCCGGCACCTTGACCGTGTCGACGTTGACGTTGCTGAAGTAGCCGAGGCGTTGCAGGCGAACCTTGGAGCGGTCGATCGCGGCCTGCGAGTACCACGCGCCCTCGAACTGGCGCATTTCGCGGCGCAGCACTTGATCCTGGGTACGGGTGTTGCCCTTGAAGTTGATCCGGCGCACGTACACGCGCGGGCCGGGCTCGACGAAAAAGGTGAGGTCGACGGTGTGGTTTTGTTCGTCCACCTTCGGCACCGGCGATACCTTGGCGAACGCGTAGCCAATGTTCGAAAGCACGTCGGTGATGGCGTCCGCCGACAGCTCGATGCTGTGGCGGTCGAAAATCTCGCCCGGCTTGATGCGCAGCACCTTGCGCAAGGCGGCTTCCGGCAGCACCAGTGTGCCGAGCAGGTGGATGTCGGAAATCTTGAAGATGTCGCCTTCGTGGATGCCGGCGGCGATGTAGATGTTGCGCTTGTCCGGACTGATCGTGACCTGCGCCGAGTTGATGTTGAAATCGGCGTAGCCGCGATCGAGGTAGTACGAGGACAGCTTGGTCAGGTCGCCCGAAAGTTTTTCGCGCGAGTACTGGTCGTTGTTGGAATACCACGACGTCCAGTTGGGCGTGCCCGATTCCCAATCGTTGCGGATTTCCCTGTCGGTGTAGGTGTGGTTGCCGACGATGTTGATTTCCTGGATCTTGGCCGCCTTGCCTTCGTGGATCTCGATGTCGATCGCGACGCGGTTGCGATCGAGGTTGGTGACGTGCGGCTCGATCTGGACGTTGTACTTGCCGCGGTCGTTGTACTGCGAGACCAGTTGCTGCTGGACCTGGTCAAGGGTGAGCCGGTCGAACGTCTGGCCTTCGGCGAGGCCGGCCGACTTCAAGCCTTTCAGCAGCTGGTCGGACTTGATGTCCTTGTTGCCATGCACGGTGAGGCTGGCGATGGAAGGGCGTTCCTGCACCTTCACGATCAGGATCGAGCCCTGCTGTTCCAGCTCCACGTCGTTGAAGAAACCAGTCTTGAACAGCGCCTGGATGGCTTTCTGCGCGGTGGCATCGGTCATCGTCTGGCCGGGTTCGATCGGCAGATAGCTCAGCACGGTGCCGGCGGCGATGCGCTGCAGGCCCTCGATGCGGATGTCGCTGACGGTGAAGGGCTGGAAGGCGTACGCCGCCATTGGAGCGGACAGGGCGGCGAACAGGATCAGTGCGGCGACTCGTTTCATCGTCGGTTCCGGAACTCGGGAGGATGTAGCGCAAACCGTGCATCGTACAGGCGCAGGCGCGCCCGGGAAAGCGAAGCAGTCAAGCGGTACCGCGCCCGCGCCCGTGGACTCTGACATTGCGCGGGGATATTCCGTTCACGAAAAAATCCGCAGGATGTCGTTGTAGAAGGCCAGGCCCATCAGCATCACCAGCAAGGCCATGCCCATGTACTGGCCGGCCGCCATCGCGCGATCGGACAGCGGACTGCCCTTGGCCAGCTCGATCAGGTAATAGAGCAGGTGGCCGCCATCCAGGATGGGAATGGGCAGCAGGTTCATGATGCCGAGGCTGAGCGAGATGATGCCAAGGAAGTACAGGAACCAGGCTGGCCCCATCTCGGCCGAGGTCTGCGCATACTGCGCGATGGAAATCGGGCCGGACAGGTTTGACAGCCCGGCCGAGCCCGTCAGCATGTGGCCCAGCATCTTCACCGTGGTTGCGGTGAAGTCCCAGGTCTGCGCGAATGCATCCGGAATGGCGACAAGCGGACCGCGGCGCAGCACGGTGTCGTATTTGGCGGTTCCGGGCTGGACATAGATGCCCATGGCCCAGACCTTGCTGCCATCCGGCTCCGCGGTGAGGCGTGGCTGCACGCTGATGGGCACGCGTTCGCCTGCGCGCTCGATCACCAGCGCCAACTTGTGATCGGGTTTGGCCAATTTGCGGGTTGTGTCGGTCAATTGGTTCCAGTCGGCGACGGCCACGCCATCGATGCTCAGGATCTTGTCGCCGGGTTGCAGCCCGACGGCCTGCGCAGCGCTGCCGGAAACAACTTTGCCCACGACCGCGGGCAGGCTGTGTTGCAGCGGCGTCATGCCGATCTGGTCGAACAGGGTCTGGTCGCTCGGGTGCGGCGGCAGTTTTTCAAGCTGCAGCACGTGCGTTTCGACCGCACCCTTCGGCGTGCGCACTTCCAGCGGTACCGGTTGGTGTGCCTGTGCGGCAGTGGCCAGCGCGAGCCCGAGGTCGGTCCAGTTGGAAATTGCGTGGCCATTGACGCTCAACACCCGATCGCCGCGCTGGACGCCGGCCTGCGCCGCAATGTGGGTGACGTCGCCGACCAGCGGCTGGAAATCGGGCTTGCCGATCACCAGCATCGCCCAGAACGCCGCCACCGCGAAGATCAGGTTGAACGCCGGCCCCGCCAGCACGATTAGGATGCGCTGCCAGATCGGTTTGCCGGTGAACTCGCGCGGGAGATCCCCGGGGTCGATGTCGCCCTCGCGCGCGTCCAGCATCTTCACGTAGCCGCCCAGCGGAATCCACGCCACGCAGTATTCGGTGCCGTCCTTGCCGTACCACGACTTGATCGGCTTGCCGAAGCCCACCGAAAAGCGCAGCACCTTGACGCCGCAGCGGCGCGCGACCCAGAAGTGCCCGAACTCGTGGAAGGTCACCAGGATGCCGAGGGTGACGATCATCCACCAGGCGGAGCCGAGAATGTTGGTAAAGTCGCTCATGCGATCACGGTCAAGCACTACTTGCGTTCATCATAAAACAATCCACCTGAAAGCCCGTTGTCCGCTTCAGGGAAGGCGCAATGGTTCATTGACAGCGCGAGGTGCCGTCGGTTCCGCGGCGGTTCACAGGCCGAGCAGGAACTTGCCAAGGACAAAGATCGGCAACGCCGCCACGAGCGAATCCATGCGGTCGAACACACCGCCGTGTCCGGGGAACAGCGCGCCGGAATCCTTCACGCCGGCGTGACGCTTGATCAGGCTTTCGAACAGATCGCCGATGATCGAGAACAGCACCGTCAGCAAAGCCAGCGCCACGATCGCGGGCAGGCGATCGGCCGGCACCTTCAACAACACGCCGCCGACGAGGCCGACGATGCCCGAGCACACCAGTGCGCCGTAAACGCCCTCGCGGGTCTTGCCGGGGCTGATCGCGGGCGCGAGCTTGGTGCGGCCCCAACGTCGGCCCGCGGTGTACGCGCCGATGTCGGCGGCCACCACGATCAGCGCAAAGAACAGCACCCACCAGTGCCCGTGCCCCGTGTGCGGTTCGGCCATGTCGCCGTGCATTACCACCACGGCGCACCACGCCGGCACCACCACCATGGCGCCCGCGAACAACTTGAGCACGGCATGTCCGCGCGTCGCTTCGATGCCGAAACGATGGTGCCTGAGCCACACCAGCACCAGCAACCACCATACGAGCCCCGCAAGCACGGGCAGCCACCACCACGGTGTCTTGCAGACGTGCCAGAACAGCGCGAACAGGATCGTGTAGCCGAGCAGCAGCACAGCGCGCAAGGGACGTCCCCGCGCGCCGGCCATGCGCGTCCATTCCCACAGGCCGAGCAGGAAGATCAGCCCCAGCAGCGTGGCGAACACAGGTGCCCGGGTGAGGAAGATCAGCGCGAGGAGCAGTGGCGCGAGAACGATGGCGGTGATGACGCGCTGCTTCAGCATGGGCCCGCTTCGCTCCTAGACCGCGCGTACGGCCGGAACGGGAGCGCAACCGAAACGCCGTTCGCGGCGCGCATAATCATCGAGGGCACGGTCGAGCTCGGCATCATCCACGTCGGGCCACAGGGTGTCGGTGAAGTACAGTTCAGTGTACGCGAGTTGCCAGAGCAGGAAGTTGCTGATGCGGCGCTCGCCGCCCGTACGGATGAAAAGATCGGGCGGGGGCAGGTCGGCCAGGCAAAAATACTGCCCGAGGGTGGGTTCGTCGATCGCCGCGGGGTCAAGTTCGCCCCTTGCCACCGCTTCCGCGGCCCGCCGCGCGGCCTGCACCATGTCCCAGCGGCCGCCGTAACTGACGCAGATGTTGAGGGCCAGCCGCGAATTGCCGGCGGTCCGGATTGCCGCGCCCTGCATGCGGGTACGCAGCGCATTCGAGAACGCCGACAACTCGCCGACGAAGTGCACGCGCACTTCGCTCTTGTGCAATTCGTCGATTTCCTTGTCCAGCGCCTTCAGGAACAGGTCCATCAGCGCGCCGACTTCGGTCTGCGGACGCTTCCAGTTTTCCGAAGAGAAAGCGAACAGCGTCAGCACACCGACGCCGTGGCGCAGGCAATAACCCACGGCGGCGCGCACCGCTTTCTGCCCGGCGCGATGACCGAAGCTGCGCGGTTGCCCGCGACGGCGGGCCCAACGTCCGTTGCCGTCCATCACGATCGCGATGTGGCGAGGCACCGCTGAGCGGGTGGGGCGCGTTGCAGCGTCGATCCCTTCGGCCGTCGCACGCGCGGCAACCGCGACGGCCTGCACGGGGCTGGCTGTGCCGGCGGCCTTCGCGTGCGGCATGTCGGGGGCCTGGACTCGCATCGGTGCGCTGGTCAGATCGCCAGCAGTTCCTGTTCCTTGGCCTGCACCGCCGCATCGACTTCCTTGATGAACCGGTCGGTCAGCTTCTGCATCTCGTCCTGCGCGCGGCGGTCGTCGTCTTCGCTGATCTGCTTGTCCTTCAGCAGGTTCTTGATCTGCTGCAGCCCGTCGCGACGGATGTTGCGGACCGCCACCTTGGCATTCTCGCCTGCATGCCCCACGTGCTTGGCCAGTTCCTTGCGGCGCTCCTCGGTGAGCGGCGGCATGTTCAGGCGGATGGTGGTGCCCGCGGTGGTCGGCGTGATGCCGAGATCCGACGCCATGATGGCCTTCTCGATCGCGGCCACCATCGGCTTTTCATAAGGCGTGATGGTCAGCGAACGCGAGTCGGAAACGGCGACCGACGCGACCTGGTTGATGGGCACGTCCGAGCCGTAATAGCTGACCCGGATGTTTTCCACCAACGCGGTGCTGGCGCGACCGGTGCGCAGGTGCGACAACTCGTGGCGAAGCGCCTCGATGCTCTTGCCCATGCGATCCTGGGCATCGTTCTTGATGTCGATCGTACTCATCGCCGGGTCTCTTCACGTCAATGGAAACGGCCAATTATAAACGCGAGTTGACACGCCTGGCCGCCACGGCGCGAGAGTACACCGGGTTCCTCACCTCGCCCCCCCGACCAGCGTGCCGATGGGCTCGCCCTTGAGGATGCGCATCAGGTTGCCGGGACGGGTCATGTCGTAGATGCGCAGCGGCAGGCCGTGATCGCGGCACAGCGCGATCGCGGCGGTATCCATCACTTTCAGGTTGTGCGCGATCACTTCCTCGTAGCTGACGTGCTCGAAGCGCTTCGCGTCTTTTTTCTTCTTGGGGTCGGCGCTGTACACGCCGTCGACCTTGGTGGCTTTCAGCAACAGGTCGGCGTTCACCTCGATCGCGCGCAGCGCCGCGGCGGAATCGGTAGTGAAGAACGGATTGCCGGTGCCGCCCGCGAACAAGACGATGCGGCCTTTTTCCAGATGCCGGATCGCGCGGCGGCGGATGAAGTCCTCGCACACGTCGTGGATCTGGATCGCACTCATCACGCGCGCGAATCCCCCGCGCTTTTCCACCGCGTCCTGCATGGCCAACGCGTTCATCACCGTGGCCAGCATGCCCATGTGGTCGCCGGTGACGCGGTCCATGCCGGCTTCGGCAAGCCCCGCACCGCGAAAGATGTTGCCGCCACCGATCACCACGCCCACTTCGACGCCGAGCTTGCGTGCTTCGAGGATATCGTCGGCCATGCGGCCGATCACTTCCGGGTCGATGCCGTAATCGGCGGATCCCATCAGGGCTTCGCCGGAGAGCTTCAGCAGGATGCGCTGGTACTTCGGCTTTGCGGCCATGCAAGGGTCTCCGGTGGTTGGCAAACGCGACGATTGTAGCGAAGCGGACTGGCTGGCGACACAAAAAAGCCGCGGGTTCCCGCGGCTTTTGTTGCTTGCAACTTCAGGTCATTCGAAGCGGCTGTCGTGAGGAGTCAGGCCATGGAAGGCCATTCTGGCATTCCGTGGCCTCTGCAAAGTCCACGAGGAAGGTTCCTGTGCGAAGCCGCGATCAGGGACGATTGCACAATCAAGCAAGCCCGGCCTGCTTCATCACTTCCGCGGCGTAATCCTCGACCACCTTCTCGATGCCTTCGCCGACCGCAATGCGGTGGAACGACAGCACCTTGGCCTTGGCCTTCGCCAGCGCGTCGCCGACGCTGACGTTGGTATCGAGCACGAACGGCTGGCCGGTCAGCGAGATTTCGTTGAGGGTCTTCTTGATCTTGCCGGCGATCATCTTTTCCTGGATCTCGGCCGGCTTCTGCTTGTCCTTGTCACTCATTTGCGCCAGCGAGATTTCCTTTTCCTTGGCGACGAACTCGGCCGGCACGTTTTCCGGGGCGACGTATTGCGGGTTCATCGCGGCGATGTGCATCGCGATGCCGCGCGCGAGTTCCGCGTCGCCGCCTTCCAGCGCAACCAGTACGCCGATGCGGCCGCCGTGCACGTAGGCACCGAGCACCGGGGCGTTGTCGGTGCGCACCAGGCGGCGCACCTGGACATTTTCGCCGACCTTGGCGACCAGCCACTGGCGGCCTTCCTCGACCGTCGGGCCGTGGGACGTCTTGGCGGTTTTCAGCGCTTCGGCGTCTTTCGCGCCGCTCTTCAGCGCGGTCTGCGCCACTTCATCCGAGAACTTCAGGAAGTTCTCGTCCTTGGCGACGAAGTCGGTTTCCGAATTGATCTCGACCAGCACGCCGTTGCGGCCGTCCTGTGCCAACGCGATGCGGCCTTCGGCGGCCACGCGGTCGGCCTTCTTGTCGGCCTTGGCGAGGCCCTGCTTGCGCAGCCATTCGATCGACGCGTCGATGTCGCCGTTGTTCTGGGTGAGCGCCTTCTTGCACTCCATCATGCCGGCGCCGGAGCGCTCGCGCAGTTCCTTGACCATCGCGGCGGTGATTTCCATGGGTTACCTCTGCAGTGTCGAAAAGGAGCCGCGGCTTGGCGGCTTGGACCCCCTCCCATTGGGAGAGGGCAGGGGCGAGGGTGCGATTGGCGCAAGAAATGGAGTCTTGCTTGACCCGTCGATGCGAGAACCGAACCCTCATCCGGCCCTGCGGGCCACCTTCTCCCGAGGGAGAAGGGAAAAGCTGCTGCAAAGTTGCGCTTACTGCGCCGCGTCTTCGTCCGTGGCTTCGTTCTCGGCGACTTCGGCTTCGGCGCGGGCGAGACCGGCCTTGTCGTCGTTGCCCGGCGGCGGGACATTCGCCACGTGGCGCGCCGGGGCAGCTTTCTTCGCTGCTGGGCGGCGCGCCGGCTTGCGGCCTTCGTCGTCCTTGGCAACCGGGTTGCCTTCGGCGTCGAGTTCGACGAACTCGTTGTCGTCACCGCGGGCCTGGATCGGCGCGGCGGCCTTGCCTTCCAGCACGGCGTCGGCGGCGGCACGCGCATACAACTGCACCGCGCGGATCGCGTCGTCGTTGCCCGGGATGGCGTAATCGACCAGCGTGGGATCGTAGTTGGTGTCGACCACCGCGACCACCGGGATGCCCAGTTTCTTGGCTTCCAGCACGGCGATGTTTTCGTGGCCGATATCGATCACGAACAGCGCGTCGGGCAGGTGCTTCATGTCCTTGATGCCGCCCAGTGACTTCTCCAGCTTGTCGCGCTCGCGGCGCAGGCTGAGCACTTCGTGCTTGACCAGCTTGTCGAAGGTGCCGTCGGTTTCGGCGGCTTCCAGCTCCTTCAACCGCGCGACGGACTGCTTGACCGTGCGGAAGTTGGTCAGCATGCCGCCCAGCCAGCGGGCGTTGACGTAAGGCATGCCGCAGCGCTGCGCTTCTTCGCCGATCGCTTCGCGCGCGGAGCGCTTGGTGCCGACGAACAGCACGGTGCGGCGTTTCTGCGCCAGACCCGAGATGTAGTTCATCGCGTCGGTGAATTTCGGCACCGTCGCTTCGAGGTTGATGATGTGGATCTTGCCGCGGGCACCGAAGATGTACGGCGCCATCCTGGGGTTCCAGTAGCGCGTCTGGTGGCCGAAATGGACGCCGGCTTCCAGCATCTGGCGCATGGTGACTTGGGGCATGGTTTGAGACTCCGATACGGGAACCCGCCTCGATTCAACGAGGAGCGCGGCCGTCATGGGACGGGGAGGGCGCGACAGGTTCCGGGGTTGGGCTTCCGCAGGCCCCGCGGCAACGACCTTCTTGTGAAGGACCCCGGTGCCGGTTTCTGGCCTGCGTGTGGATTCGCCGGTGACGCACGGCGTGGGCGGTTTTGCCTTGGCAAAGCTTGGTAATTGTACAGCCAGCGCAATGGGTCGGCAAGCCGCGCGCAACTCTTTCTGCAAGCAAGCGCGGGATGAAGGATAATTGTCCCTCCAGCGGACGCGCCCGGCTCGTCGATGGTTCCGTGCCATGGCCTCGTCGTTCGGCGCGCAGCTGAATCCGGACCCGTTCAAGCCTATGCCTGTCATTCCGAAAACCCCCGAAGAACTCGAAGGCATGCGCGTCGCCGGCCGGCTCGCGGCCGAGGTGCTGGCCCTGCTGAAGGACCACATCAAGCCCGGCGTCACCACCGAGCAGATCGACCAGATCGCCTACGACCACATCGTCAACGTGCAGCACGCGATTCCGGCCAACGTCGGTTATCGCGGCTTTCCGAAGACGCTGTGCACATCGGTCAACCACGTGATCTGCCACGGCATCCCCAGCCCCGGCAAGGTGCTGAAGGAAGGCGACATCATCAACTGCGATGTCACCGTGATCAAGGACGGCTGGCACGGCGACACCTCGCGCATGTATTTCGTCGGCGAACCGTCGGTGCTGGCCAAGCGCCTGGTCGATACCACCTACGAGGCGATGATGCTGGGCATCGGCCAGGTCAAGCCCGGCGCGACGCTGGGCGACATCGGCCATGCGATCCAGCAGCACGCGGAAGCCGCCGGTTACTCCGTGGTGCGCGAATACTGCGGGCACGGCATCGGCCGCATCTACCACGACGAACCACAGGTACTCCATTACGGCCGCGGGGGCGAGGGCATGCGGCTGGAAAAGGGCATGACGTTTACGGTCGAACCCATGATCAATGCCGGCAAGCGCAACACCCGCCAGATGCCGGACGGCTGGACGGTCGTCACCAAGGATCATTCGCTGTCGGCGCAATGGGAACACACGGTTGCGGTCACCGATGACGGGTATGAAGTTCTGACGGCGTGGCCGGATGCTTAGTTTTTGCGATCGTCCCTGATCGCCGCGTTCCTCTGCGCTCCCGTTTGACCAGAGATTCCCGGGTATGGAAGTCCAACTCGGCCATCCCTGGCCTGACTTTTCACAAAAGCTGCTTCGAAGGGGACATCGGTGACTGCCTCCCAGACGCCCCGAACGCCGCCGCGCGCAAATGGTGCGGGTACCGAACTGCCACCGCTGCCCCGCCTGCCGCCGCCTTTGCCGCGCGCGGGCGTGTCGCGTGATGCACGCGCCGCGTTGCGGCAGCTTCTGGACGATCACGCGCGCGCTTTGACGGTGACGTTCCGGCAGGGCGCCGATGCCGGGTTGCTGGCGCATGCCCGTGCGGATGTCGTGGGTGCGGTCTGCGCGCATGTCTGGTCGGGTTGCGTCGGCGAGACCGATGACGCCGCACTGTTCGCAGTCGGTGGCTTCGGGCATGGCGTGCTGTTTCCGTTTTCCGACATCGACCTGCTGGTGTTGCACGATCCCGATCCGGAACCCGCGCTGATGCGCGCACTGGAAGCGTTCTTCGGTTGCCTGTGGGATTTCGGCCTGAAACCGGGGCAAGCCGTGCGCACGCTGGCCCAATGTCGCGAACTTGCCGCGGCGGACGTGAGCGTGTTCACCAGCCTGCTGGACGCGCGCCGCCTGGCCGGCGCCGAACGCTTCGTGCAGGCGTTGCGCGCCCTCATCGACGATCCCGCGCTGTGGCCGCCTGACGCATATCTTTCCGCCAAGCTCGACGAACGCGGGCGGCGCCACGCGCGCTTTGACGACACGACCCACAACCTCGAGCCCGATCTGAAGGACGGCCCGGGCGGCTTGCGCAATCTCGATCTGATTCGCTGGCTCGGCAAGCGCTTGATCGGTGTCGATGATCTTGATGGCTTGGTGGCTGCGCGCCTGCTGGAGGCGAGCGAACGTGACGCGTTGCGCGACGCCCGCTCGGTTTTGCGCCGCATCCGCTACGGCCTGCATCTGGAAGCAGGCCGCGCCGAAGAACGATTGTTGTTCGACTGGCAGCGTGCGTTGGCGGCAAGACTGGGCTACGAAGACGTCAATACCATCGGCAATGCCGCGGTCGAGCGTTTCATGCAGGACTATTTTCGTGCCGCCGGGGCGGCCGAACGCCTGTTGACGCAGTTGCTGGAACGGTTGCAGGAACACCTGCATCCGCTGCCGGCGCCGATCGATCTCGACGCGAACTTCGTGATGCGCGGCAAGCGCCTCGAACTGCGCGATTCCGGATGGTTGCTGGCGGCACCCGAAGGCCTGATCGAAGTATTCGCCAAGCGCTACGACGTCGAGGACTGTGCGGGCATCACCGCTGCCACGATGCGGGCGGTGGAGCATGCGCTGGTGGCCCATGGCACCATGCTGTCGCGCGATCCTGCCGTTCTGGCTGCATTCCTTGCGCTGCTGCGACGTGGCGCGACGTCGGTGCGCGTACTGGAAGCGCTGAACCGGCACGGTGTCCTGGCCGCGATCCTGCCTTCGTTCGCACGCGTCATCGGGCGCATGCAGTACGACCTGTTCCATGTTTATACGGTCGACGAACACACGCTGCGTGTGTTGCGCAACATCGCGCGTTATGCCTCGCCGGAAGCGCGTGCCGGGTTGCCGTTGGCGTGCGACGCGTTCGCGCGGCTGGCCAAGCCGGAAATCCTGCTGCTCGCGGGACTGTTCCACGACATCGCCAAGGGGCGTGGCGGCGACCATTCCGTGCTCGGCGAAACCGAGGCGCGCGCGTTCTGCCGCAGCCTCGGTCTCGGCGAGGACGATATCGACGAGGTCGCGTGGCTGGTGCGCTGGCATTTGCTGATGAGCGTGACCGCGCAGCGCCAGGACATCGCGGATCCCGAAGTCGTGCATCGCTTCGCGGTGCAGGTCGGCGACTGGGACCGGTTGGACATGCTGTACCTGCTGACGATCGCCGACATCACCGGCACCAGCCCGAAGCTGTGGAATTCGTGGAAGGACCGGCTGCTTGCGGATTTGTACGTGTCTGCCCGCTACGTGCTGCGCCGTGACCTGGAACGCCCGGCACGCGCCGAAGTGCGTGTGCGCGAGGTGCGCGAACACACGCTGGCGCTGGTCGCGAAAAAGGGTGCCGATCGCGCTGCGGCGGAGGCCATTCTTGATGTTTTCCCCGACGCCGCGCTGTTGCGCCAGCGGCCGGAATCGCTGGCATGGCAAGTGACCGCGCTGCTCGATTCGGGCGGCGCCCCGACGGTGGTTGCGGTGCGCCCACCCGATGTACGCGGCGGCACCGAGCTGTTCGTGTGCACGCCCGACCGCGATGGCGTGTTCGCCGCGGTGGCCGCGACGCTCGATCGCCTGCGGCTGGATGTTGTTGCCGCGCGCGTGATGTCTTCCCGCGACGGACGCGCACTGGATACCTTCACGGTGCTGGAACCGGGTTTTCAGGCGTCGGTGCCGGCGGAGCACGCCGCCGAATTGCAGGGTGCGCTGGAACGCGTGCTGGGTGCGCCCTTGCTGCGCACGCAGCCGGCACATCGCGGGCTGACGCGTCGATTGCGCCACTTCCAGCGGCCGCCCCGCATCGATTTCCACGGCGGTGACGGGCAGCCGTTGACCCGCCTCGCCCTCGTTTGCAGCGATCGGCCGGGGCTGTTGGTGGCCATCGCGCAGGCCTTCCTCGATGCCAGGGTGCGGGTCCACGACGCGCGCATCGCGACCTTTGGCGATCAGGTCGAAGATTTTTTCGAATTGAGCGACAGCCACGACGCGCCACTGGACGAAACGCAGCAACAATCGCTGCGTGAAGCGTTGCAGCGGCGGCTTTCGCCGGGCAGCATGGCCGCGGGTCAGGAAGGGTGAGATGCACGACATGCATGAACTGGAAGGGTTGATCGACGCCGCGTGGGAAAGGCGCGTCCCGCTTGGCGCGGCTGACGTGAGCGCGTTGCGCACCCCGCTCGATCAGGTCATGGATGCACTTGAGGCGGGCAACCTGCGCGTGGCCGAGCCTGACGGGCAGGGTGGTTGGCGCGTCAATCAATGGGTGAAGCGCGCGATCCTGCTGTACTTCCGGGCGCACGAGGTGCAGGTGATGGATGGCGGCCCGACGACGGCCTTCGACAAGGTGCCATTGCGCTTCGCCAGCGCCGATGAAGCGGCATTCCGCGATGCCGGTGCGCGCGTGGTGCCGGGCGCGTTGGTGCGCCGTGGTGCGTTCGTGGGAAAGGACGCCGTGTTGATGCCGAGTTACGTCAACATCGGCGCGTACGTCGGCCCGGGCGCAATGGTGGATACCTGGGCGACGGTCGGATCCTGCGCCCAGATCGGCGCGCGCGTGCATCTTTCCGGTGGCGTCGGGATCGGCGGCGTGCTGGAACCGCTGCAGGCCAGCCCGACGATCATCGAGGACGACTGTTTCATCGGCGCGCGTTCGGAAGTGGTGGAGGGCGTGGTGGTCGAGCGCGGCAGCGTGCTCGGGATGGGCGTGTATCTCGGCCAATCCACCCGCATCTATGATCGTGCCACGAAGACGATCACCTACGGGCGGGTGCCGGCCGGTAGCGTGGTGGTGTCGGGAACGTTGCCCGCGGCAGATGGTTCGCACAGCCTGTACGCGGCGATCATCGTCAAGCGTGTGGACGAGAAGACGCGATCGAAGACGTCCATCAACGAATTGCTGCGGAGCGGTGAATGAGTGCGACCTTGTACGGCCTGCCCACCTGCGACACCTGCCGCAAGGCGCGCAACTGGCTGGATCGCTTCGGCGTCGCGTACACCTTCGTCGACTATCGTGCGAATCCGGTTCCTGCAGCGGCGCTCAAGGAGTGGGCGAGGCAACTCGGCGGCTGGGAAAAGCTGGTCAACAAGGCATCAACAACATGGCGCAACCTGTTGCCGCAGCGCAAGAATCCTGCCAGCGATCCGGAATGGACCTTGCTGCTGAAGGAATATCCCGCGCTGGTCAGGCGGCCCGTGGTTGACAGCGACGGTCGCGTCAGCGTCGGCTTCAGCGACCACGCCTTCAAGAAGCTGTTCGGCAAGTGAGCGAGCCCCACGTCCGTCGCTATCTCAAGAACCTTCGCGTCGAGCGCGACAACGAGGTCTTGTACGCGCGCCTTGCCGCGGTCGCCTCCGATCCGCGTCTTGCACACGCCTATCGGCGCATCGCGGAAGGCGAACGCAGCAACGCGGCGTTCTGGGAATCGCGTCTGCGCGACATCGGCGTCGCGATCCCGCCGCCGCATCCGCGCACGCGCGTGCGGGTGCTGGGCGCATTGGCGAAATGGTTCGGCACCGGGTTCGTGATGCCTACCGTGGTGCGGCTGGAACACGCCGATCATCTTGAAACGCCCGTCGATCGCGTGGGTCACCGCGACCACTTTGTCCCGGCCGACGGCCGCGCGCGCGCGCATCGGCATCGCGCCGCGGGCGGCAATACCTTGCGCGCTTCGGTGCTGGGCGCGAACGACGGATTGGTGTCCAACGTCAGCCTGGTGATGGGCATGGCCGGTGCCGCCACCGGCAATCACGCGGTGCTGCTCGCGGGTCTTGCAGGGCTGGTCGCGGGCGCGTGTTCGATGGCGCTGGGCGAGTGGTTGTCGGTGAACAGTTCGCGCGAGTTCTACCAGGCGCAGATCACCGAGCGGGCCGAGCGGCTGGCGGTTGCGCCGGAGGAAGGCGTGCGCCACATCGCCGGCATCTACCGTGACAAGGGGCTTGGCCGCGCCAAGGCCGAGCATCTTGCCGAACACCTGGCGGAGACACCGCGCACCGCGCTGGATACGGTGGTCCGCGAAGACCTGGGGGTCGATCCGTCGGAACTCGGCGGTTCGGCCTGGAGCGCGGCTATTTCCTCGTTCTGTTTCTTCGCCTTCGGCGCGATCTTCCCGGTGGCGCCGTATTTTTTCCTCGGCGGCCACGCAGCCATGTTCGCCAGCATGGTCACCACGTTCTTGGGGCTGTGCCTGATCGCGGTCGGCACCTCGCTGTTCACCGGCCGCAATCTCGCGTTCTCGATCGCGCGCCAGTTTGCGATCACCACCGTGGCGGCTGCCATCACTTTCGGGGTCGGGCATGTGCTTGGCACCGTGATCACGGGCTGATCCACGCGTTGCTATGCTGCGCGTCGTTTGGAGTTGCGCGAGCGCGCCATGTCGGAAGTCTTCAATCTCACCTGCGAGCTGATCCGTCGCCGCTCGTTGACGCCGGATGACGCGGGTTGCATGGCATTGATCGTGGCGCGATTGCAGCGGGCCGGAATCCATTGCGAACACCTGCGTTACGGCGAGGTCGCCAACCTGTGGGCGACGCACGGACAGGGCGGTCCGGTGCTCGCGTTCCTGGGACACATCGATGTCGTACCGAGCGGGCCGGAAGCGGATTGGGCCTCGCCGCCATTCGAGCCCGCGGTGCGCGACGGCAAGTTGTACGGCCGCGGTGCCGCCGACATGAAATCGGGCGTCGCCGCGATGGTGGTCGCGCTGGAGCAATTCGTCGCCGCGCATCCGGATCATTCGGGAACCGTCGCACTGCTTTTGACCAGCGATGAGGAAGGCCCGGTCAATCTCGATGGCGTGCGCCGGGTCGCGCAACATTTTCGCGAGACCGGCCAGCGCATCGACTGGTGCGTGGTGGGCGAGCCGTCATCGAAGGAAAAACTGGGCGACCTGATCCGCGTCGGCCGTCGCGGCTCGCTGTCGTTCCGGTTGACGGTGCACGGCATCCAGGGCCATGTCGCCTATCCTGATCTTGCGAAAAATCCCATCCACGCGATCGCGCCCGCGCTGGCGGAACTTGCCGCCACGCGTTGGGACGACGGCAACGCGGATTTTCCGCCGACCACCTTCCAGGTTTCCAACATCCACGGCGGCACCGGTGCGTTGAACGTGATCCCGGGCAGCGTGGTCGTCGACGCAAATTTCCGTTTCGGCACGGCCAGCAGTGCGGCCTCGCTGCGCGAACGTATCGAAGCGATCCTGAAAAGACACGATGTCGATCATGCGATCGCATGGAACCTTTCCGGCGAATCCTTCCATTCGCCGGAGGGCGGAAAATTGCGCGATGTGGTCATCGGTGTCTGCCGCGAGGTGTGCGGCATCGAACCCGAGCCCAGCACCGGCGGCGGCACGTCGGATGGCCGTTTCATCGCGCCGCTCGGCGCGGAAGTCGTCGAGATCGGTCCGGTCAACGCGTCGATCCACAAGATCGACGAACACGTTGCGCTGGATGACCTCGAACGCCTGCCCGCGATCCATTTCGCCATCGCCGAGCGGTTGCTTGATCGATGAAACCGCTTCATGCGGCGGCTTTTGCGCGCTTGAGCAACCCTTTTGCAAGAAACAGCTCGACGCGCTCGAACGGGATGCGGTCGCCGGCGTCGCCACCGTAGTACGCCTCGGCGATGTTGCCGTCTTCGTCGATCAGGAAATCGGCGGGCATCAGGTTGGTGGTGTTGAGGCCAGCCAGCCCGACGATGCGCAATCCTTTCAGCAGCGTCGGAATCCGCGTCAGGACACCTTTCCACTTGCGCCAGAACGAGCGCTCGATGCCATATGCTTCATGTGCGCTGGAAGTCGGGTCGGCGATCATGACGAAGGGCCGCGGTTTGCGCGCAACGAAACGCCGCACTTCCTCGGACGTCGAGGTGAATACCGCGACGATGTCCAAACCCAGCGCCGCCAGGCTGGCGTGATGGTGGGTCAGTTCGTAGATGCGGAAGTTGCAGAACGGGCAAGCGGCGTCCCGGAAAAAGCACAGCAGTGTGCGGCGGCCATTCGCGCCGCCAATCACAACGGATCTTCCATGGATGTCCTTCAGCGCCAGCGATGGCGCGGCGGTCGGTGATTTCAAGCGCATGTTGTTCCCCTGTTGGCGTGCCGTCCTTCACGGCGGCCGAATCGATCGGCACGGGCGCAGATCGCGGCGCGAGCGTAACCAGCACGGCGGCATAAATGCATATGGATATGTGAAAAGCCTGCAGTACAGGCTACGGAAAGCGCGCGAAGCAGCCGAATGGGCGAACCCCAATTCCTCCCCAGCGGCTTTGATTCCGAAGCCGAACCGGCTTCAAGGAGATTCGTCAATCGCGGTCCGCTGTCGCGAACACCGCGAACATCCCGGCGTACGGCTTCACCATGAACGCGGGTGCGCCGTAGTAGTCGCCGTCGACGTAGATTTGCGAAAGCGTGCCATCCAGGTACAGCGCGTTGCGGCAACCGAGCTTGTCGCGGAACAGTCGTGCGAATTCGTGGAAGTTCACCGGCGCGGTGCTGACCGCGAACACGACTTCGTCCGGTTTGGGCGCGCACACGCCGCTGCGCCACTTGGTGCTGTCGGAGCCGACATCGAAATTCGGATTTATCTTTCCGTCGATCACCAGCATGGGACCGGACTGCGTGGCCCAGCGCGGATGCGCGTGCGCAGCGGCGAAGTCGGCGGTGGTCTGCACCGAGGCGTGGCCGTTGGCGTCGATTGCGAACACGCCGTTCGGCAGCAGCGAGAAGTTGCCGGATGCCGGGTTGCCGTGCGCGGTGTTGAGCGGCTTCAACGCCTTGCCGTCCTCGACGTAAAGGCCCAGCGGTTCGCCCTGCGCGTCGTAGATGCCCGCGTTGGCGGCGAACAGCAACCGGCGTCCGTTTGCCGCGCCCCACTGTTGCAATGCGTGGATGCTGGAGAACGGCTTGCCGGTGGCCGGATCGCGCCAGTGCAGGCTCAAGTCCGCCTTCACGGTATCGACGGTCACCACCCGATAGTGGATGTTGTCGAATGCCACGTCGTGGCTGGAGATGCCATGCGACGACTGCCCGCACGCCGCGGGTAGCGCAGCCATCGCGAATACGGCGAGCAAGTGTGCAAATCTCCCGCGCATCGCTTGCAGGGTGTTTTTGGATGCCATGTGCGGATGGTCGCCTGTTTGCGTGGAAGGGCGCAAGCGTGCAGCCGGCCGGGTTTGGCCGCATGCAAAGGCGTCGTCAGTTTGCCGGCAACAACGTCAGGCGATATTTTGCGGGCCCGGGCAGCAGCGGCGTCGGTTTGCCATGCACCCACGCTTCGTGGCCCTTGCCGAACCACGGCGAAAGCGGGTTGTCGGATTGTCCGGCCGGCATCTCCAGGATGCCGTGTGCCTCGTCGCCGGGCTGCACGTCCATGCGCATGGATGCGCCAAACGCCGGGTGCAGCACGCGCGGCATGTTGTTGTCGCCGGCGAGCTCGTCATGCGGCATGTCGAAGAGTCGTGCCAGCCATGCCGGCAATGCCACCGACAACGGATTGTCGATCTTCGCGGTGTTGTGCTTGCCCCAGGTCTTGTCCGCCAGCGGTCCAGGCAATGCCGCCAATTCCTCCGCGACTTGTTTGGCGGAGCTGGCCAGCAGTGCGTTCCAGTCCTTGTATTTCGGATCGAGCAGCCACGCGGGCTTTTGCGTAATGAGGGTCCACACCGCGTACTCGCCGACCTGCGGCGAAGGCCATTTGAAGTCGTCCCATTTTTCCGTGGCGCGTGCCGTGAAGGGCGCCAACGCGTTCTCGCGCGTCTTCTCGCGGAACATCCGCACGATCCGGTAGCCGACGCTGCCGGTGGCGGCGCGTGCCTGCCAGTCCTGCACGAACGGTTTGAGTATTTTGAGTTCCGGGTCATTCGAAGCATTCAATACACCGAGCAGCAGTTTCTGCCAGCGTGCCAGGAACAGTGCGCGATCGTCGAGCTGGATGTCCAGCATGTCGCGCGCGTTGAAATGATTGCGCGCGCGCAAATCATCGCGCACTTGTCGTGCGCGTGCCCCCATGTCGTAGTCGCCGTCGCCGATCAGGGCCAGCGCGTCACCCGAAACGATGCGCTGGTTGGCGGTCCAGATGCGCGAATCGGGCGGGTTCATGATGGACGGAACTTGTGCGGGCGTGGCGTAACCCACCCAACCCGTGCCGGGCTTCGACCAGTCGGCCGGTACGGAAGGATCGTAACCCGCGCGCACCGGGATGACACTGCCGGCGATGCTCCAGCCGATGTTGCCGTGCGCATCCGCGACCACGAGGTTCTGCGGCGGAATGCCGATGGCCGGCGCCAGCGCCAGCGCCTGGTCCACCGTGTCCGCCGTTTCGAGTTTCATCAGGTTGAGGTTGACCGCGCGCGGGTCATGGGCGGTCCATGCCAGTGCCAGCGGCGTGCCATCCGGCGCCTTGCCCATGATCGGGCCCCAGAGCGTGTCCTCGACGGTGACGTGTGCGTCCGGCGCACCTTTCACGTGGATGGTTTCGTCGTGTTTGATGACCGCGGCCCAGCCGTCCGGCGTCTTGTATTGCGAAGGGTTTGCGGGATTGCGAATCACGCGCACCCAGTCCATCCAGTCACCTGAGCTGTTGGTGAAGCCCCACGCGATGTGGCCGTTGCTGCCGATCACCAGCGCCGGTGCACCGGGCAGCGTGACGCCGTTCAAGTCGATCATGCGTTGCGGATCGGCCGGGTCGGGGTAGCGCAACTGCGCGCGATACCAGATGTTCGGGACGCGCAAGCTCAGGTGCGGATCGTTGGCGAGGATCGCACCGCCTCCGGTCAGCACACCGCCGACCGCGGAACCATTGCTGCCGATGCCGGCGTTGGCACGGTCGGTCAGTGCGACCGCGCGAGCGCCGCGCGTGGACGCGACTTTTTGCATCGCCGAATCACGAAGGTCGAAAACCGAAGCGCCGGGTATCGGCACCGGCTGGGTGGCGCCACCCTGCATCGGCGCTTCCCAGCGCGGCGAGGGCGACAGCAGGAAATCCGTCAATGCTTTCGGCAGCACCGCGCGCATGCGTGCGATGTCCAATTCGCGCGGGTTGTCGCCGTCCTGGTTGAGGTCGAAGAACATCGCGTCGATGGTCAGGATGGTGTCGGCATCCGTCCACGGCTGCGGTTTCGCGTCCAGCAGCAGGTATTCCCAGGGACGCACCGACAGATGCGCCAGCCCGGCATTGACGCCGGCCGTGTAGGCGGCCATGAACTTGCGCTGGCTCGGGTTCATCAGCGCGAGTTCCCGTTCCGCCAGTGCGCGGAACCGGTGCAGCCGGTGGTTTTCATCGACGGGCAGGGCTTTCGGGCCGACCAGCGCTGCCAGCTCGCCTGCGGCCGCGCGGCGTTGCAAATCCATCTGGAAAAAACGCTCCTGCCCGTGCACATAGCCGAGCGCGTAGGCAAGGTCGCGCCGATTCTGTGCGGTGATCGTGGGTATGCCATCGGCGTCGCGCACGACCGTCACCGGTGCCGACAACCCCTTCAGCGTGATATCGCCACTGGTCTGCGGACGGCTTCCGGCGAGCAGGCGCCAGCTGATCGCCAGCACGATGACGACGATCACGATCAGCGCGAGGGCGATGCGTCGAAACCAGCGCATGAACATCATGGTCATCCCCGTGCGTACCCTGCTTCTTTCTGGCCACGAACGGCAAGCACGAACACCGTGTCCAGTTGCTCGGCATGCCGATAAAGCGCCACGTATCCGCGTGCATCATGCCCGATGATCAGCTCGCGGTTGCCGGAATCCGAGAGCCGGCCAATCAGCGGACTGGATGCAAGGATATCAATCGCGGCAATGATCTCACGCCCGCGGTCGACCCAACCAGGACTGTCGTGCAGGCGCAGATGCGCGATGATCCGCTCGAAGTCGTCAAGCACATCGGGTGCGAGCTCGATGCGCGCCACGCGAGTTCAGGCCTTGCGCGCGGGCTTGTGCGTGGCAGACCGTTGTGCCGGCTTGGTGGCGAGAAGGCGTTCCAGGTGCTTTCGAGCCGTCGTCCAGGGCAGTGTCTTGCCGGAGCGTACGATGGCGGTGTAGCGCTTGTCGGCAAGCGCGTGAAAGTCATGGCGGTGTTCCGCGGCCGCGGTCTTCTCGGCAATGGCGTCGAGGATGAACCCGTGTGGCGTGGTGCCCGCGCGTTTGGCGGCTCTCGTGACCCGCGACTTGAGTTGATCGGGCATGCGGACGGTTGTGGTGGCGGACATGAGGCGTCCTCGGTGAACGTGTGACACAAGTGTGCTACGCCGCACCGGGAACCGCAAGCGTGGAGGGTTGCGGCGGGGTGCGCCAACTGAAGGACGTGGTTGTTGTGGAAAGCCGGGCCACGGATGGCCGTGGTGGTCTCTCACAACCTTGGGCGGGGCCGGCTATTCGATCGTCCCATGACTCGGCGATCAGGGATGATCGCACACTCAAGGGACGATGCCCGTCCAGGCTTCCGTCGAGAACTTGGATGCGGCAAGCGCTTCCGCGCGCTCGAGTTCCGCCTCTTCCAGTTTGCCGAACCCGAGTCCGTGCAGGCCGCGGAAGGTGGCGATCATGCGCTCGATGATTTCCGCGCGCGGCAGGCCGGTCTGGCTGCGCAGCGGATCGACGCGCTTGGCCGCGCTTTGCGTCGCCTTGTCCGACAGTTTTTCGCGCCCGATCCTCAGGATATCGAGCATCTTGCTGGTGTCGATGTCATACGCCATCGTGACGTGGTGCAGCACCGCGCCGCCGCGCCGGGTTTGCGCGGCACCCGCGATCTTGCCGGCGGGCGAGGTGATGTCGTTGAGCGGCTGGTACCAGGCATCGATGCCGAGCCCTTGCAGGGCTTCGATCACCCACGCGTCCATGAATTCATAGGATTCCTGGAAGCTCATCCCGGCGACCAGCGATTCGGGCGCGTACAGCGAATAGGTGATGGTGTTGCCGGGCTCGATGAACATCGCGCCGCCGCCGCTGATGCGGCGCACGACTTCGATACCGTGCCGTTCCGCGGCGGCGGCATCCACTTCATTGCGCAGCGACTGGAAGCGCCCGATGACGACGCACGACGCCGACCATTCCCACACGCGCAAGGTGGGCGGCCGGCGGCGCGCCGCGACCTCGTCGGTCAGCACTTCGTCCAGCGCCATGTGCAACGCGGGCGGTTGCGGCGCCGTGTGCACCAGCCGCCACGTGTAGTCGGCCCAGTCCGTGCGCCTCACGCGGGCGATTCCAACGCGCGCTGCACCGCGACCGCGATGGCTTCGGGCGAAATGCCATACATGCGCACGTTCGGTCCAAGCGCGGCTTCGACCGCCGCGGCATGCTGGGTGTTGCCGGCGTCGGCCGCCAAGCCTTCCAGCGCCAGGTCGATCAAGGTGAGCGCGGAATCCGGTTCCAGGAAGAAATCACCACTGATCCGCACGCGGGTCAGCTTGCCATTGCGCACTTCGAGGTCCGCCACCACCAGCTTGCCGCCGGGCATCTTGTATTCGCCATGCATTGCACAAGCTTAGGGACGGAGCGCGTCAAGTTGCAACTTCGCGACCCAGGGACGGAGGGCATCAAGTTGCAACTTGATGCCCTCCGTCCCTTGTTGAGTGCTACCAGTGGCGGCCGTCGAACCGGCTCTGGCCCACACGGATCGACAAACCGACCGTGCCGGACGGGTGTTCGCAGTCGCCGAGATTCTTCGTCATGTTGATGGTGGCGGCCTGGTAGTTGCCGCTCACGTGGTTGCCGCCGATCACGCCCATGCTGGCGCTGCCGTGCATCTGCGGCTGGTTGTAGGTGGCATCGTCGCAACGTTGGGTCGCGACGCGTGCACCGGTGGCAGCGGGACGTCCGCTGGTATCGCCGTAATACACACCCGGCGGGCTGACCGGATTGCCGTAACGATCGATCGTGACATGGCTGGCAGGGCGATTTGCGGCAGTGCTCGCGGCCGCGGGCAGGTCGCTGGGCGGCAACTGCAGGTTCAGCGGCGGCTTGCTGGTCTGTGCCGATGCCACGCCGGCCACGACGCAGGCGGCGAGCAACGCGGCATTTCGGATTGCATTCATGGCGAAACTCCGATCGGCACCATTTTCAAACGCACAAGGGCAGGCGGGCCTGCACACGATTGGAGTTCGCCGGGCCGTGCGAGTTCCCCTGTCAGCCCGTCGTCTCGATCCGGTCCACCCGCCGTAGACCGCGCGGCAACAACCCACCGCGTTGCGCGCGGCTGCCACCGTATTCCACGAGGTCCGCCCATTTCAGGGTCAGCTTGCGCTGGCCCGCGTACAAGGTGATTTCGCCCGAAGCTTCAGCGACCACCGCGACGCCGGCCACGCGTTCCTCGCCCGTTTGCAGTTTGGCTCTCGGGATTTCGATCAGCTTGTTGCCGCGGCCGCGATCGAGTTCCGGAAGGTCGGCCACCGAGAACATCAGCAAATGACCTTCGGTCGTCACCGCGACGATGCGGTCGCGCGCCGGATCATTGACATACGCAGGCGCGAGCACGCGCGCGTCGTCATCCATGTTGATGACCTGCTTGCCGGCCTTCTTGTTGGCGAGCAGGCCTTCAAAGCGCGTCAGGAATCCGTAACCGGCATCGGTCGCGAGGATCAATTTCGTGGCGTTGTCGCCGATCGCGACGGCGTCGAAGCGCGCGCCGGCTGGCGGCGTGAAGCGTCCTGTCAGGGGTTCTCCATTGCCGCGTGCCGAGGGCAGGGTATGCGCCGGCGTCGAATAGCTGCGGCCGGTGGAATCGATGAAGACCGCCTGTTGCGAACTCTTGCCGCGCACGCTGACGAGGTACTGGTCGCCTTCGCGGTAGGAAAGGTCCGCGGCATCGACGTCATGGCCCTTGGCCGCGCGTGCCCAACCTTTTTCGCTCAGTACCACGGTGACCGGCTCGGACACGACCAGCTCGCTTTCGTCCAGCGCTTGCGCCACGGCGCGTTCGACCAGCGGCGAACGGCGCGCGTCGCCGTATTTTTCGGCGTCGGCTTTCAGCTCCTGCTTGATGAGCGTCTTCAGGCGCGCCTTCGAGCCGAGTGTCACTTCGATCTTCGCGCGTTCCTCTTCCAGCGCGTCGCGCTCGGCGTCGAGCTTCATTTCCTCGAGTCGCGCGAGTTGCCGCAGTTTCGTTTCGAGGATGTAGTCGGCTTGCTCCTCGGAAAGCTTGAAGCGCTTGATCAACGCCGGTTTGGGCTCGTCCTCGTGGCGGACGATGCGGATCACCTCGTCCAGATTCAGGAACGCGATGCGCAGGCCTTCGAGCACGTGCAGGCGGCGCTCGACTTTTTCCAACCGGTGCTGCAGGCGCTTCGTCACCGTGTCGCCACGGAAACGCAGCCACTCTTCCAGGATTTGCTTGAGCGTCTTGACCTGCGGGCGGCC
>Ga0207640_10000261_pt1 | contig 35598 bp, 38 predicted proteins | sample KBSCornC42_FD_184300 | JGI IMG/M metagenome (GOLD analysis project Ga0207640, IMG submission 184300) | Corn rhizosphere microbial communities from Kellogg Biological Station, Michigan, USA - KBS Corn C4-2 (SPAdes) (version 2) | ecosystem: Host-associated > Plants > Roots > Rhizosphere > Soil ... | reverse complement strand
ATAGCCGTCAGCCGAGACGATGAAGCCCGAGCCGAGCGAGACCGCGTTGCGCGTCTCCTGCTTGCCGCTGCCGCTGCTGCCGCCGTCGTCGCCATTGTCGTCACCGCCCAAGCCGCCGCCGTTGAAGCGACGGAAGAAATCTTCGAGCGGATTGGCCTGGCGGGTGAACTGAACCTTCTGCGTGGTCGAGATATTGACCACCGCCGGGGCAAGCTTTGCGGTCAGGTCCGCGAAGCTCATCGGCGCGCCGCGCGGCGCGACCGCGGCCATTTGCGAAGGGGCGTTCTGAGCGACCTGCGCGCCCAGCGGCGACTGGGTCACCACGGTCGCGGCAGCCCCACCCAGAAGCATCGCGGCGGTTACGGCATAAGCATAGCGCACTGTATAACTCTCCTGAGATGTTCAGGGGGCGCAAAACACGCCTGCGCGCCCAGGATCCGGAACGGATTACAAACTGTGTCGTCCCCTGGCTGAATGCAATTTGAATGGCACGAACGGCCTTATTGGCCTGGTTTCCGTCCCATGAACTGCCTCAGATAATCGTTATCGGGCGACAACAGGATCGTGGCAGACCCCCGCGCGGAACTATCGCTGGTGCCGAAGGTCGTGTCATAAGACTTCATCGCCCGGTAAAAATCGTAGAAGGCCGGATCCTTGCCAAAACTGTCGGCATAGGTTTTGGCCGCCTGCGCGTCCGCTTCGCCCATGATCACCTGCGCCTGGCGCCGGCCTTCGGCCAAGATCGTCATCGCCTGCTGCTGGCGCGCGCTCTTCATCCGGTTGAACGCGCTTTCGAGCGGCGAGCCATCGGGAAGATCGGCGCGCTTGATGCGCACATCGACGATCTCGACGCCATATTGGGAGGCGACCCTCTCCAACCCTCTCTTGATGTTGGTCATCACCACGTCGCGTTCGGGGCTCAGCATCACCGCGAACGGCCGCTTGCCAAGTTCGTTGCGCAGCGCCGAACCCAGGATCGGCTTTAGCGCATCGGCGACATGGGTGTCACTGCCGACGGTCGCGTACATCCGCACCGGGTTGACGACACGATAACGGGCAAAAGCGTCAACCTCGAGCCGATACTGATCGGTCGAGAGAACGCCCTGTTGCGGCATGTCGAGATCGAGCACCCGCTTGTCGACCCAGACGAGTTGCTCGACGAACGGGATCCGAATGGCAAGGCCCGCTCCAGTGCGGCCGAAGGCTTCACGCGCATCATAGATGTTGATGATCCGGACGGGCTGACCGAAGCGGATCACCACCGCCTGCTTCGTTTCGGGCACGACCACCAGCGCGCTCAGCGCCAGGGCCACGACCACCAATAGGCCGCCCAGCCAGAGAAGCGGATTGCGCCGCACCAGGTCGATCGCGCTCACTTGGGCTGCTCCTGCGGCTGCACGGGCTTGGCCGGCTGCATGACATAGGGGACCACGCCGCGCGGCTCGACGATCGTCTTGTCGGTCTTGGCCAATACCCTTTCCATCGTCTCATAATACATGCGCCGCCGCGTCACCTCGGGCGCGAGCTTGTATTGCGCATAGACGGCATCGAAAGCGACCGCTTCGCCTTGAGCACGTGTGGTCTGCTGGGTCGCATAAGCGCGTGCCTGGCTGAGGATGGACTGCGCATTCTGCTGCGCGACCGACACCTGCTTGAAGGCCTCCACCACCTCGCTCGGCGGCCCCGCCTGCTTGATCGTGACGCCCTGTATGACGACGCCGGCGTGGTAGGAATCGAGCAGCTCCTGCGCCCGCTGCGCCACCTCCTGCTGGATCTGGCTGCGCTGCGCGCCGATCGCCTGGTCGAGCGTGACGCGGGCGATCGCCTCGCGCATCGCGCTTTCGGCGACTTCCTTGATCGTGGTTTCGGGGTCCTGCAGTTCGAAAAGGAACAGCTCGGGATCGCGTTTCGACCAGCGCACCGAATATGCGAGGTCGATAATATTCTCGTCTCCCGTCAGAACGAGATTCTCGCCCGACGCGCCGTCAGTCCCGGTGTCGATGTCGGTTACGTGGATATTGTCGACATCAACCTTTGTGACGCGATCGATCGGCGCGGGAAAGGTCCAGTTGAGGCCCGGCCCCAAGGTTCCGACATATTTGCCGAACCGCGTTACCACGCCGCGCTCCTGCAATCCGATCGTGTGCGTGCTGGTCGCCACGATCCAGAGCAACAGGATAAGCAGGATCGCCCAGCGCCAGAGGCCGCCGAATTGATGGGCGCCGGGCTCGCCGCCACCGCCCCCGCCGAAGCGCGCGCGGCCGCGCTGCATCAGCGCGTCAAGCGCAGACGGGCCCGCACCCCCCGGGCGCGGCTTGCCCCAGCTTTTCTTGTCGTCGCCATCACTGCCGCCGGAACCGCCCCATGGGCCGCCCTCGCTCAGCACCGTCCCCGGAGCATCGTCTCGCATGAAGCCCTTATAGAGAGCCCAAATCGGAAAAACAGTGCCCCCGGGGCATGAAGCGCCTAAGGGCGGCGCCATGATCGACCATAATGCGATTGCGGCGGCGCTGGAGAGCGTGCGTGACCCTGTTTCGGGCGAAGGGCTTCATACCACCGGCCGCGCCAGTGCGCGCTGGGAAAGCGAGACTGTCGACGTCGTGATCGAGGTCGGCGGGATCGATCCCGCGCAGCGCGAGCGCCTCGAAAGCGAGGTCCGCATCGCTCTTTCCGCTGTGCCCGGCGCCGCGCGGGTGCGCGTTCTGCTCACGGCTGAGCGCAGGCAAGGGCCAAGGCTGATCGCCATCGCGAGCGGGAAGGGCGGGGTTGGCAAATCGACCGTCGCCGCCAACCTGGCGATCGCGCTTGCCCGAAAGGGCATCAAGGTAGGCCTGGTCGACGCGGACATCTACGGCCCATCCCAGCCGCGGCTGCTCGACGCGCAGGTCAAACCCGAGGCGCATGAGGGTAAGCTCGTGCCGGTAGCAACCCCATCGGGCGTACCCATGCTGTCGCTGGGTCAGTTGGTGAAGCCAGGCCAGGCGGTGGCCTGGCGCGGCCCGATGGCGGGCAATGCGCTTAGCCAGCTGGTCGATGCGCATTGGGACAGCGCCGAGGTGCTGATCGTGGATATGCCGCCGGGCACGGGCGACGTGCAATTGTCGATGATCCAGAAGCACAAGCCGGCAGGCGCGGTGATCGTCTCGACGCCGCAGGACCTGGCGCTGATCGACGCAGAGCGCGCGATCGACCTCTTCAACAAGGCTGGTGTGCCGATCGTCGGCCTGATCGAGAATATGGCGGGCTATCAATGCCCGAAGTGCGGCGAGATTTCCGACCCGTTCGGCCAGGGTGGGGCGGAAGTCGAGGCGGCCAGGCTCGGCCTGCCCTTTCTCGGTCGGATCCCACTTGCGATTGAGATCCGGCGCGCGTCCGACGCGGGCACGCCCGATCCGGCGCCTTTCTTAGCCATCGCCGAGGCGGTCGCGGCCTGGCTGAACCGATAAGCCGTCCGGCGGTTATAGCAGCATGCCGCTGACTGCCCCGGAAGACATCGCCCAACTTCTTCGCGAGACGCGCACTATCGCCCTGGTCGGCGCGTCCGATCGGCCCGATCGCCCGAGCTACAATGTGATGCGCGTGCTGCAGGATTGGGGTTATCGCGTGCTGCCGGTGAACCCGCAGATTACTGGCGAGCATGTCCATGGCGAATATGTCTGGCGTGAGCTCAGCCAGATCGGGGAGCCGATCGACATGGTCGATATCTTCCGACGGCCGATCGCGGCAGGCGAGGCCGTGGACGAAGCTATCGCGGCGGGCGCCAAATCGGTCTGGTTGCAGATTGGCGTGATCAACCAGGAAGCCGCCGCGCGTGCCGAAGCCGCCGGGCTTAAAGTGGTGATGGACCGTTGCCCGGCGATCGATTTGCCCAGACTGGGCATTCCGCGACGCACTGCACCATAAGCCCTCCCCTTAGGGGATTAGGCATTGGACTCAGAAACGAACTTAAGGATTGCTGCGGCGCAGCAAGCTAGCGCGGCTTGACGCTCGCTGCCGCCGCGCGCTCGGCCAGGCGTGCGACTGCGGCGGTGTGGATCGCGGGTGCGCTCGCCATTACGCCGAAGGTTTCGGCGGGGTCGCTATTGTAGCGGATCGGAAGGCCCAGGGCGTCGGTTACCACCGCCCCGGCCTGTTCGGCTATCAGGGCGGCCGCGGCGATATCCCATTCATTGCCCCAGCGCAGCGATGCGCACAGGTCCGCCTCGTCGGCGGCAATCATCGCGATCCGGAGCGCGATCGAATTGGCGCGCGGCACCGCGATCAGATCCTCGTCGATCTTGGGCAAGGTGTCGGCAGGCACGCGCGATCCCGGCAGTTCGAGCCGCATCGAGGCTTGCAACGGCACGCCATTGCGCGTCGCACCCCGGCCCGCGACGCCGCGCCAATGCTCGCCCCGTGCCGGCGCGTCGAGCACGCCCACGATCGGCACCTGATCCTCGACCAAAGCGACCGATACGCACCAACCGGAGCGCCCGCGCAGATAGTCGCGCGTACCGTCGATCGGATCGACCACCCAGACACGCTTATTGCCGAGCCGCTCGACCGTATCGGCGGTCTCTTCGGACAGCCAGCCTGCCGATGGGTCGATCGCCTTCAATCGCTGCTTGAGCAACTCGTCGACCGCAAGATCGACATCGCAGACCGGGCTGCCTGCCGCTTTCTCCCAGCGTCGGAAATCGGTTTCCCAGCTATCGAGCGCGAGTTTGCCCGCTTCCGCCGCCGCTGCGGCAATCGCCTCTACCAGATCGTCAGGCACCGGCGACCATCATGCCGTCGATGCGCAAGGTCGGCACATCCATGGCGCGGCGAAATACAAGATCGTCGGCAGGCGTGAGTGCGAGGAACATCTCGCTGAGATTTCCCGCGATCGTGATTTCGGCGACCGCCTCCGCCAATTGCCCGTCGCGGATCACGAAGCCCGAGGCGCCGCGGCTGTAATCGCCGGTGATACCGTTCACGCCTTGGCCGATCAGTTCGGTCACGAACACGCCGAGCTTGATATCGCGCATCAACTCAGGGACCGACAGCCTGCCTGCCTCCATGAAGAAATTGGACGTGCCCGCGCCGGGCGCGCCGCTGCCGCCGCGCGCAGCATGGCCGGTCGGTGCTTCGCCCAACTGTCGCGCCGAGGCGCTGTCGAGCAGCCAAGTCTGGAGCACACCGTCGGCAACGACATTGACGGGCATGGTTGTGAGCCCTTCGCCATCGAATGCGCGGCTGCGCAGCCCGCGGAGCCGGTGCGGATCGTCGCGAATCGTGATGCCGGACGCGAAGATACGCTCGCCGCGCTTGCCCAGCAGGAAGCTGGTCTTACGCGCGATCGACGATCCCGTGATCGCACCGGCGAGATGACCGATCAGGCTCGACCCGACGCGCGGATCGAACAGGATGGGCAGGGCCCCAGAGGCGAGCTTGCCGGGGTTGAGCCGATCGACGGCGCGCTTGCCGGCCCGCGCTCCGATCTCCTCCGCGCCTTCGAGGTCGGACAGGTGGCGCGCAGAATGATAGGCATAATCACGCTGCATGCCCGCGCCTTCGCCTGCGATCACGCTCGCCGAGCAGCCATAACCGGAACTGACCGAACCGCGCGTGAAGCCGGTCGAAGTGGCGAGCGCCATCAGAGTCCGCCCGGCGCTCGCGCCCGCGCCTTCGCTATTAGTGACGCCTTTCACGGCGCGCGCCGCATCCTCGGCAGCCAGCGCCCGTTCCTTGAGGCTTGCAGGCGAGGGATCCTGGCCATCGTCGGCGTCAATCTGGACCGCCTCGCCGCTCAGCAGCCGGTCGGCCGGCGCCAGGCCCGCATAATCATCCTCGGGCGCCTCGCGCGCCATTGCCGCCGCCCGCTCGACAAGGGCCGTTAGCGCATCTGCCGACAGATCGGACGAGGAGACGCTTGCCGAGCGCTTGCCGACGAACAGCCTGAGCCCGATCTCTTCGCCATCGGAGCGGCCGACATCCTCCAGTGCGCCGAGGCGGACCTGCACCTCGGTCGATTCATTGCGGTGATAGACGGCATCGGCGGCATCGGCACCCGCGCGCTTGGCGGCGGCGACCAGATCAGCGACCTTGCTTTCGGCTTCTGAGACGGAGACCATGCAGGGCCCTTAGGGGTGATGATCGACAAACGGAAGCGGCTCGTCCGCGCGAGCGATCGGATCGCGCCATTCGCCCTAAGCGGCCGTGCCCACCACCAGACAGGCGAGGAACATGAGCAGGCCCGCAAAACGGTTGGAACGGAAGCGCATCAGGGCGTCCTTCCCGTCTTCACGCTTGAGGCCCGCGACTTGCCATAGAAAATGGCACGCGACCGGGGACAGAGCGGCCAACGCCAGCGCGTCCGGCCGCTCGCGCCAGATCGCCGCACTCCACAGGACCAAAGCGGCCGAATAGAAAAGGCCGATCCCCATGCGCGCATGCGCCCCCAGCGCACGTGCCGAGGATTTGACCCCGGCCAGCGCGTCGTCCTCCACATCCTGCAGGGCATAGATCGTGTCATAGCCGATCACCCAGCAGATCGAGCCGGCGTAGAGCCAGAACATGGTCGGATCCATCCTGCCCGCCGCCGCGGGCCAGCCGACCAGACAGGCCCAGGAAAAGACAATGCCGAGCCACGCTTGCGGCCACCAGGTGATCCGTTTCATGAAGGGGTAAGCCGCGACCGGCGCGAGACTTGCCAATGCGACCAGCACCGCGAGCGGATTGAGCCGTACCAGCACCACCAGGCCGACCAGGCAGAGCGCGCCCAGCCACGCCCAGGCGAGCGTCAGTGAGACCCGCCCGCTCGCCACGGGCCGTTCCCGCGTGCGAGCAACCTTGCGATCGAGATCGCGGTCGACGATGTCGTTGAAGACGCAGCCCGCGCCCCGCATCGCGGTCGCACCGAGCAGAAACCACAATAGCAGATCCCAGCGCGTCAAAGCGTTGCCGCTCAACGCGATTGCCCAAGCACCCGGCCAGTAAAGCAGCCACAGCCCGATCGGCCGATCGAAACGTGCAAGCTGGATCAGGTCGCGTACGCGCTGCGGCAGATAAGAGAGCAGCCCGCGATGCTCGCTATCGGGAACGATGTCGATCGGCGCGCTCATTTCGCATCCCTGCCCCAGCCGGCCCCCGCGCGACAAGCCGTTCATCAAAGGTTCGATACCGCGCCGATAAAAGTCCTCCGCCCCTGGGAGAGAAAAACCCATGATCCGCTTGCTTCTCGCCGCATTGCCCTTGCTGATCGGCGCCCCGGCCCTGGCGCAAGACTCCGGTGGCCAGCCGCGCGGCAATTGGAATGGCTCACAGACCCGCGACGAAGCGGAGCAGCGCGCCCAAATGGTGTTCGAGCAACTCGACGCGAATCACGACGGGTTCGTTACCCAGGATGAGATCGACGCCTTCATCAAGATGATGGGCGACAACCCGCGCATGACCGGTCGCGTGACCAGAATGTTCGGCGAGGCCGACGCCAATCACGACGGCAAGGTTTCGGTCGCGGAAGCCAAAGCACGCGTCGATACGGCGTTCGACGCCGCCGACACGAACCATGACAGCACGCTCTCGCCTGAAGAGCGTCAGGCCGCGCGTGATAAGTCCGCCGCACAGAGCCCGCAGCAATAGGTATCCTCATGCCTGCCGAAGGCGGCATGCGTCCTCTGCCAGCGCCGCCCGCGAAACGTTCGGAAGACGGCCCCAAGCTTTCGTTGGGGTGACGACCGAGTGCGTTACCCGTAAGAAACGAGGATGCCCGCCACCCCTGCCTGGCCGCCCGCAAGCACCCCACGCCTGTTCGTCGACCAGCCGCTCGCCGAGGCGCTGACGCTGACGCTCAACGCTGTGCAGGCCAATTATCTCGGCAATGTGATGCGCCTGAAGACAAGCGATCCGGTGCGGTTGTTTGACGACCGAAGCGGCGAATGGCTCGCCGAGGCGACCGAAACGGGCAAGCGCAGCGTGACGCTCCGCATCACCGCCAAATTGCGGGAGCGCGAGGATGTGCCCGATCTGTGGCTATTGTTCGCGCCGATCAAGAAAGGGCCGATCGACTGGCTCGTGGAAAAGGCAACCGAATTGGGCGCGGCGCGGCTGCAGCCCGTCATCACCCAACGCACGATCGTTGACCGCCTCAACCTCGACCGGCTGCGCGCCAACATGATCGAGGCGACCGAACAATGCGACCGGACCGCGCTGCCGGAACTGCGCGAGCCCGTGAAACTGCCCGCGCTTCTCAAGGGCTGGGAGGAGGGCCGTGCCCTGCTTTTCGCGGATGAGACGGGTGGCCTGCCGATCGCCGAGATTGCCCGGCCGGGCTCAACCGCGATCCTGATCGGGCCCGAGGGCGGTTTTACGCCAGAAGAGCGCGAAATGATCCGCGCCACGCCCGGCGCAACCGGAATTTCGCTCGGCCCGCGCATATTGCGCGCGGAGACCGCCGCGGCGGCTGCAATTTCCGCATGGATGAGCAAAGCGGGAGACTGGCGCTAACCGATCGGTACGTATATGTGCGCCCGCCATGACGACGCGCACGGCGGAGGCCGGACCCGATCCGCTGATTGAAAGCCGCGCCGATCTTACGGCGGTTTTCGCACGTGGCGAGAAGCCCAAGGACCATTGGCGCATCGGCACCGAGCATGAGAAGTTCGTCTATGCGGTCGGCGATCATCACGCGCCGTCTTATGCCGAAAAGGGTGGCATAAACGCGCTGCTGAACGGCCTCACCAAATTCGGCTGGGCGCCGGTCTATGAGGGCGACAAGGTGATCGCGCTTTCCGGGCCCGACGGCGCGGTAAGCCTGGAGCCCGCGGGCCAGTTCGAGCTTTCGGGCGCACCGCTCGACAATCTCCACGAGACATGTGCGGAGACCGGGCGGCATTTGAAGCAGGTGAAGGAAATCGGCGACGCGCTGGGGATCGGTTTCCTGGGCCTCGGTTTCTGGCCCGACAAGACGCGTGCCGATCTGCCGATCATGCCGAAGGGCCGCTATGCGATCATGTTGCGCCACATGCCGCGCGTCGGTGGCCTCGGGCTCGATATGATGCTGCGCACCTGCACCATCCAGACCAACCTCGATTATTCGAGCGAAGCCGACATGGTCCAGAAGTTCCGCGTCAGCCTGGCATTGCAGCCGCTTGCAACCGCTCTGTTCGCCAATTCGCCTTTCACTGAGGGCAAGCCCAACGGCTACCTGTCCTATCGCAGCCATATCTGGACCGATACCGATCCAGCGCGCACCGGCATGCTGCCTTTCGTGTTCGAGGATGGCTTCGGCTACGACCGCTACGCCGAATATATGCTGGACGTGCCGATGTACTTCGCCTTCCGAAACGGCGGCTATATCGATGCGGCGGGCTTATCCTTCCGCGACTTTCTTGAGGGGCGGCTGCCGGTCCTGCCGGGCGAACGCCCGCGCATCGCCGACTGGAACGACCATCTATCGACCGCCTTTCCCGAGGTAAGGCTGAAAAGCTTCCTGGAGATGCGCGGCGCCGACGGCGGTCCGTGGAACAAGATCTGCGCCCTGCCGGCTTTCTGGGTTGGGCTGCTCTATGATCAGGTCGCGCTCGATGCCGCGTGGGACGAGGTCAAACATTGGTCGATTGCGGAGCATCAACGTATCCGCGACGAGGTGCCGCGGCTGGGTCTGGCCACGCGCACGCCGGATGGCCGCAGCTTTCAGGGCCTGGCGGCGCGCATACTGGATATTGCGCATCGCGGGCTTGCCGCGCGCCAGCGACTCAATGCGGCAGGAGACGATGAGACCGGGTTCCTCGATCCGCTGCGTGAGATCGTCGCCAGCGGCAAGGTTCCTGCACAGCGCCTGCTCGATTCCTATCATGGCGAATGGAGCGGCGATATCGCGCGCGTCTATGACGCGATGAGCTTCTGAGTTTGCTCGGCCGGCGCGCCTTCGTCGCCGGATCGGTCGCCGCTAGCGCGCTGCCGGCTTTTGCCGGCAAGCCGATGCCCCCCAAGGTCGGCGCGATCCGCTGGCCCGGGTCCGAGCATGATCTGCACGGCTTCATGGCGATCCCGGCCAAAGCGCATGGTCGCCAGCCCGCGGTGCTGATTGTGCCCGACGGCGACGGTGCCGACAAGTTCGCGCTCAGCCTTACGGACTGGCTTGCGCTGGCGGGCTTCGTGGCCTGCATCCCCAGGGCGCTCCCCTCCCTCGACGACGCGTTGGCGACCGTGCGCTGGCTCGCCACCAACCGATATGCCACCGGCAAGGTCGCGGCGATCGGATTGGGCCGGGGCGGGGAATTGGTCGATCGCATCGCCGTTTCTCCGCAAGCTTTGCTCGCGGCGGGCGTGACTTTTGGCGTGCCCGCCGCCGTTGCAGGGCCGGTGCCCTTACGTCGGTTTGGGGCGTTAAACGCGCTGGCCGCGGACGCTTATGATCACGTCTGGCAGGAGATTCTGGCCTTCCTCAAGGAGCAACTCGCATGAGCGCGGACCTGACCCTCTATTCGAATCCGATGTCGCGCGGACGCATCGCGCGCTGGATGCTGGAAGAAGTCGGGCAGCCTTATACGGTCCGCCATATGGACTTCGCGGCGCTGAAGGATGACGCTTATCTTGCAATCAATCCGATGGGGAAGGTTCCTGCGCTGAAGCATGGCGACGCGCTTGTTACCGAATGCGCGGCAATCTGCGCCTACCTCGCCGCAGCCTATCCGGACGCTGGCCTGGAGCCCGATCGCGGCACAGCCGCGCATGCCGATTATCTGCGCTGGCTTTTCTTCGCCGCGGGCCCGGTCGAGGCGGCCGTCACCGCCAAGGCCCTGGGCCTGCTTGCGCCGCCGGAGCGCGCCAGGATGGTGGGGTATGGCACGTTCGAGCACGTGATGGACGCGCTGGAGCAGGCGGTGAGCGGCAAGACCTATATCGCCGGCGACCGGTTCAGCGCGGCGGATGTCTATGTCGGCTCGCAGATCGGCTGGGGCCTGGAATTTAAATCAATCGAGGACCGTCCCGCCTTCCAGGCCTATTGGGCTGGTCTTGCGGAGCGGCCCGCCCACAAGCGGGCCACCGAACTCGACAATGCCGCAATGCCCAAGCAGTAGGTCAGGAAGGTTTTCGCCACCGCATCGTCAGCCGGAAGATGCGCGGCCCCTCGATCAGATAACGCCGCCACAACCGGCCGGGTTCGGACAATAGCCGGTGCAGCCATTCGAGGCTCGCTTTCTGCATCCAGAGCGGCGCGCGCGCCTTGCGGCCGGTCAGGAAGTCGAGCGAGGCGCCGATGCACAGGCCGACGCCGACTGCTCCGCCCGCCTGCGCGACCCGCAGCGCCAATATCTCCTGCTGCGGCATCGCCACCGCCAACAACGCGAAGCGCGCGCGTGTTTCTCGCACGAAGGCTTCCGCATCCCGCATCGCGCCGGGCTTCTTCAGCATTCCCATCGGCGGCACATGCTGCAGAATATCGAGATCGGGCCGGAGCGCACGCAAATCGGCCAGCATCGCTGCATCACCTCCGATCAGGCAAAGCCGGTCTCCGGCCCGCGCGATCCGCGTCACCACACGCGCGGTGAGATCGCTGCCCGGAACCACCGGAAGCTCGATCCCGCGCAGCCGCGCCAGCTTGGCGACAATGCGGCTGTCGCACAGCCGCAAAGCGGCCGCAGCATAGGCCTTGCGAATCTCGGCATCGTCAGGCGCGGCGTCGAGCTTCACGACATGGTCGACATTTGGGGTGATGATGAAGCCGAATGGCGCATCGGCCGGCCGGTCGGCGAGCCAGTCCTCGGTTCCTTCCAGGTCGAGCGTGTCGAATACAACGCCCAAGAATTCGGTCTGCGGGTGAGTCATCGTGCCTTGCCCTGCCACAAAAAAAGGCCCCGCCGAAGCGGGGCCTTCCTTTTGGTTCTTGTCGCGTCGCTCAGCGGCGATCGCCGAACAGGCGCAGCAGGAACAGGAACATGTTGATGAAGTCGAGATAGAGCTGCAGTGCGCCCATGATCACCGACTTGCGGGCGAAGGCGGTGCCGCCGACCGCGAAATACATGCTCTTGATCTTCTGCGTGTCGTAAGCGGTAAGGCCCGCGAACAGCAGCACGCCCAGCACGCTGATCACCAGGCCGAGCGGACCCGACTGGAGAAACATGTTGAGCAGGCTCGCGATCAGGATGCCGACCACGCCCATGATCAGGAAGCTGCCGAAGCCCGACAGATCCTTCTTGGTAGTGTAGCCCCACAGGCTGAGGCCCGCGAAGCCCGCCGCGGTCGCGAAGAAGGTGTTGGCAACCGACGAGCCGGTATAGACCAGCAGCACGGTCGAGAGCGAAAGCCCCATCACAGCGGCATAGGCCCAGAACAATGCCTGCGCGGCGAAGTCACTCAGGCGGGCGATGCCGAAGCTGAGTGCGAACACCAACGCCAAGGGCGCCAGCATCACGATCCAGCCGAGACCGGACGCGTGGCCATCTGGCCCGAACAGCAAGCTGACATAGCCGCTCTTCACGAACAGCAGGGCCACGATACCCGTGAGCAGCACGCCCGACGTCATGTAATTGTAGACGGAAAGCATGTAGGACCTGAGACCCGCATCATGGGACGCGGCCCGCGTGCCGACCGAAGCGGTCGCAGCGCCATTCGTCCAGGGGTCGGACCAGTTTGCCATCTCTAAATAGCTCCTCATGCGCCACATTGGCGCGCAGGGAATATCGTAGGCCTTAAGGGGCTTTTCAAGCGAAAGCGGTCGCGGCCCGTCGCAGGGGGCGCTAAACCCTTGGCATGCATCGCCTGTTCGTCGCCCTGAGGCCCCCCAAAGAGATGCGCGAGGCGCTGACGGCGCTGATGGGCGGCGTACCCGGCGCACGCTGGCAAGACGACGAGCAACTCCACCTGACGTTAAGCTTCATCGGTGAGGTCGACCGGCCCGAGGCCGACGACATCGCCTCCGCTTTGGCCGCGGTGGATGGCCCGCGCCCCACGATCGCGCTGCAGGGTGCGGGCAGCTTCGACCACAAGGGTCTTGTCCACAGCATCTGGGCCGGGATTGCGCCCGATGCGGGGTTGAAGCAGCTTCATGACCGGGTGAACCGTGCATTGCTCGTCGCGGGCGCCCGGCCCGAGCAGCGCGCGTTCAAGGCGCACATCACGCTCGCCCGGCTGGGCCGCGATGCCGGACCGATCACGCCCTTCCTGTCCGGCATCGCCGGGCTGGCGAGCGCACCGGTCACGCTGGATGCCTTCCTGCTGTTCGAAAGCCGGATCGGCCATAATGGCGCGCGTTACGAGGCGATCGCGCGCTATCCATTGCGCTAGAAGATCCTCCCCGTTCCGGGGAGGATCTGCCCAAAAGAAAAGGGGCCGGCCATTGCTGGCCGACCCCAATTCCTTGCCGTGAGGCTCGCCTTACTGGCCCGAATTCGGACCGAAGGTGATCTCCACGCGGCGGTTCTGCGGCTCGCGCACACCGTCGGCGGTCTGGACGAGAAGCTTGGTCTCGCCGAACGCCTGGGTCTGCAGGGCCGCGTCAGGCACGCCCTTGCCGGCCAGGTAGGCCTTCACCGCGTCGGCACGACGCTGCGAGAGGCCCATATTGTAGCTCGCGGTACCCGACGTGTCGGTATAGCCGGCCAGCATGACCTGGGCATTGCCCGTAGTCGTGTAGGCTTGCGCCGCATTGTCGAGGATCGAAGCAGCCTCCGGCGTGATATCCGACTTGTTCCAGTCGAAGAACACGATGAACGGCCCAGGCGTCACTGCCGGCGGCGGCGGCGGCGGCGGAGGCGGCGGGGGCGGGGGAGGAGGCGGCGGCGGAGGCGGCGGGGGCGGAGGAGGCGGAGGTGCCTTCTCGCCGAAATTGTACACCAGGCTCGCCAGGATGCTGTTCGAGCGATAGCGCGCGGTCGACGGGCCACCAGCCAATGGGTTCGCGGTCGAGCTGCGAATGTTGACGTGGTAGGTGTTGAACCAGCGATACTTCACGCCGACGTCGACGTGGTCGTTCACCGGGAACAGCAAGCCGGCAATGCCCTGGAAGGCGAAGCCGGAATCGCTGCCATCGAGGAACCAGTTGCCGCCGTTAAGGCGATAGATGCCATAATGGACGCGCGCCACACCGGCGCCGCCACCGACATAACCCTGGACACCATCATCGTCGCCGAAGTTCAGGAGCGCGTTGCCCATGAAACTCAGCACCGAAGTGTTGCCGCTGGCCGAGCTCGGATAGTCACCCGGAGGCGACAGGTTGAGCATGGTCGAAGTGAGATGGCTCTTCACCTCGGTGTGCTTGTAGCCCACCTCGGCTTCGAGCCGGAGCATGCCAAGATCGTAACCGACAATGCCGTCGATATCGAACAGGCCATTCTTGTGGCGAGCTTCATCGGCGTTGTCGACCGCACCAATATTGATGCGGGTCTTTTCGACGATGATGCCGCCGCCCTCGATACCGACATACCAGGCCTTGTCTTTGGCCATGGCGGGCGATGCGAGCGCCGAAGAAGCCAGTATGGCTATCATGGCGAATTTACGCATTTGTATCCCCTTTTCCTTCCTGGGAGCGTGCAGGTACTCGAAACCCCTAAACACTGCCCTTGTTCTACGCAAGCGCGCAAAAATGTGGACTGTTGCCGAAATGTCTCGGATTAGGACGTAACGTTCCCATAACGCTCCAACCGCTCTGACGCCTTGTAAACTCGAAAAAGGCTGAACGGTTTCGCTTGCGCTTAATTTTTTTGCATCACCGGAGAGCCCGGTTTGCCACGAGCAGGAAAAAAGGACCGTTTTGGGCGCCAAAAAGGCGCAAAATCAGGTGGGAAGGGGGATATGGTCCGACATAGTGCCGCACCAACGCGCTGCGGCGGCGAGGCCGACCGGGCTGAGCCCGATCGGCTCCATTGGCGGAAGCGCTAAGCGCTCCCGCCAACGCCAGTATTTTAGAACGAAACGCCGACCGAGGCGACCACGCCGCCCTTGACCTCATCGCGGCCGTTCACGACGAACTCGCCCTTCTTGAAGTCGGTGTCGACATAAGCGACGCTGAAGGTCAGCGCCTTGTAGGTATAGGCCGCAGTCAGGCTCCAGTCGGTATAGTTTTTGAGCCCGTTGGTGAGGTAGGAACGGCCCCAGCTCTCACCGAGATGCCCGGTCAGGGTCAGAGGAATGCCGGGGATCGCACCGGAAAGCTCGCCATAAGTGTAGAGGCTGTCTTCCTTGTCCTTGCCGCCGCAGCGCGGATCATAGGCGCAGGACTGCCCCTTCTGCTTCCACGCATAATTGAGGCCGACCTTGGCACCGACCGGGCCGAACGTGTGCGACGCGTTGAGGTAAGGTTCGAAGAAGTCGGTATTCGCGCCGCCCGAACCGGGGTAATAATAATAGAGAACGCCGCTATCGATCGTCGTGCCGGAGACGGTGGTCTTGTAGCCCGCGAAGATGTCGATTTCCTGATCGCCGCCATTGGCGACATAATCGTCGATCGAGCTGCCCCAGGTCCCCGCATAGAAGCCCGATGCATGGCTTACGGTGAAGCCGCCCTGGACGGCGAAACGCTTGTTGGTCTGCGACACGCCGCGGAAGCGATAATCGCTCACGAGGGTGGCAGTGCCGTTGATGGTCCAGGGGCTGGCAGGAGCTGCGGGCGCGTCATCGGCCAGTGCCGGTGCGGCTACTGCGGTTGCAGCAAGGATGGAGAGCCCGACAAGGGTGGTGCGCATGGGAAAATCCTTCTCGCGATTGCGGTCATGTTCCACTGCGCGCTGAATGCGCCCAATCCTCTGCATCCCTGAAAGGGAGCGGGTGGGCTGCGGTCCAGCCCCGCCCGTCTGACGGCTTTTGCTGCGGGGCACAATCGAAAAACGGCGGGCGATGCGACTGCGGCACCACGCTGTTGCGCTGCCGCAACAGCCCGCCACGTCGCTGCGCGCGCGAAGCTTATTTCGCCGCGGCCAACCCACGTTCCAGATCGGCGATCAGATCGGCCGGGTCCTCGAGCCCGATCTGCAGCCGGATCAGCTTTCCAGGAAGTGTCCAGGGCCGCGCGGTGCGGACGCGGGCGGGGTCGATCGGCAGCGCGAGGCTTTCGAAGCCGCCCCACGAAAAGCCGATCCCGAAATGGTCGAGCGCATCGATCAACCGCACCCGTGCCGCATCGTCGCTGTCGATAGCGAATGCGAATAAGCCGGCCGAGCCCTTGAAGTCGCGCGACCAGAGTTCGTGACCCGCATCCCCTGGCAGCGCCGGGTGGATCACCTTGCTGACCAAAGGCTGCCGCTGCAGCCAGCGGGCGACTTCAAGTCCGGCCTCGCCATGCTGTTTAAGCCTGACCCCCATCGTGCGCAGGCCGCGACTGGCGAGAAAGGCATCGTCCGGGCTGACCGCCTGTCCCATGATCTGGAGCGTCTTGCGGATCTTCTCGAACGGGCCGGCGACCGCGGTACAACTGCCGAGCATCACGTCCGAATGGCCCGCAACATATTTGGTGCAGGCGAGGATCGAAACGTCCACCCCGTGCGCGATCGCGGGAAACAGCAACGGCGTCGCCCAGGTATTGTCGATCATCGTGACGATGCCGCGCCGTTTCGCAGCCGCGCACAAAGCGGGCACGTCCTGCACCTCGAACGTCAGGCTGCCCGGACTCTCCATGAACAGGACTTTGGTCTTGTCGGAGAGCAAGGCGTCGATCTCGCCGCCGCGCACCAACGGGTCGTAATAACGCGTGGTGACGCCAAGCTTGCGGAGCATCGTGTCGCAGAAAGCGCGCGTCGGCTCGTAGGTGCTGTCGGTCATCAGCACTTCGTCGCCAGGCTCAACCATCGCGAGCAACGCGGTGGCGACCGCCCCCGCGCCGGAGGCGTGGAGCGTGGTGCCGGCCGCGCCGGGCTCGAGCTCGGTCAAGGCCTCCGCAAGCGCCCATTGGGTGGGGCCGCCACGCCGGCCGTAATAAAGCACGTCGTCGGCATGCCGCACCGCGTCGCGCAACGCGGCGACATCGTCGAACAGCACGGTCGACGCGCGCCACACCGCGGGGCTGACCAGCCCTTGCGTCCAGGCCTTGCGCCGCCCGGCTTCGACCAGGCGGGTCGCGTCTCCCTTCTTGCCATCCGTGCCGTTCATCGCGTCCTGCCGATCAATAGCCCGCGTAGCGGATCACCACGCCCTTGAAGCTGGGCCGCGCGTCCGATGGTGCGCCTCCCGCATAAACGCGGAATTCGAAAATCTCGCCATCGCGTGGGTTCTGGAAAGGAATTTCTACCCTGCCGCCCGAATGGTCTCCGCCGTCGCGCAGCGAGCGCCCCGTAATCCGGTCGGGGAAGATCGCGACGTCGAGATAGAGGTCGGGCACCGGCGCGCCGTTCCAGTCGAAATGGAATTCGGCGACGTAATTGCCCGCATTGAGCCCGATATAAGGCCCGAAGAGCAGGCATTTGTGTGGGGTCGTGAGATCGAGCTCCAGCTCGAACGGGCTGGCCTTGGGGAGGTCGGTGCGGAAATCGCCGGCCGGGTAAGCCCGCACCGAGCCATCGTCGGCATGCCAGAAAGGCTTCGCGATCTTCTCGATCACCAGCTCGATTTCGTAGCAGCCGTCAGTACCTTGATAGGGCATGATCGAATAATCGAAGCCCGCATCATTTTCGACGAGATGACGGATGCGGTAGCTATTCTCCTCGAGTGCGGTCTCAATCTCGCCCAGCAGGCTTTTCGCCGTGTAGAAGCGCTTGTGATCCGGGTTGATCGGCGACGGCAGCGACCGTTTGCGTTCGAACAGCAATTGGTGCGGTACGACGATCACCATGAAGCCGCCGACCTTGAGCAGGCGATACCAGTCGCGCAGCACGCCCCGCCAGTCGCCGATATGTTCGAAGCAATGGCTGGAATAGATGGCGTCGAAGCTACCGTCGGCGAAGGGAAAGGTCGCGCCTTCGTAACCAGGATAGCCGACATCGACACCGATCGCCTGGGGCACGATCGGCAGATTGCCTTCCTCATAACCGCGATAGCCGATCTCCATCACGTTGGGGCCGGACATATATTTTTCGAAGAAGCCGCTGGCGATTTTGGCGGCATAACTCTTGCGGGATTCAAAGCCGACCTTGCGATCCCCCCGGAGCGGCTCGACGGGGACCGGGCGGTCCAGGTCGATTTCGACCCCGATCACCTCGATCGCGACCTTGCCCTTGGCAAAAAGGCGTACCTCGAAATTGGCGACGGGCGCGGTCAGCTCCGCCGCGAGCGTGAGCGGGCCCTCGTGCTGCGCGAGGTCGAATTGCTCTTCCGCGAAAACCAACCGGCCGCTCTCGGCGGCGATGTCCATCTTGACCGTCCCCGTCGCGCCGTCGGCGAGCACGATGCGCACGGTGCACTGGCCCGCCATCATTTCCGAATAGGGGCCGTACAGGATGCAGCCGGCCTTGGCCTCGATCCGCATCCGACCGTCGCTCTTCTTGCCCTTGCTGGACAATATGGCGTCGCCCCCGCCCGGAAAGCGCCACGGAATTACAGCCATCCCCACCCTCGTATCGATCCTGTGCGTGCGCCTGCCATAGCCGATCCATTCCCTCGCGCCAGCCGTTGTGAAAGCCGGCATCCGTGCTTAAGTCGAGCGGCATGACCATTACTCATCTCGGCCAGACGTCGACGTTGCCGGCCTCCCCGGAGGAGGCCGTCCTCGATTACGTGGCCAATCCGCGCCCGGGAAAGATGTATCTCGTCCGCTTCGCCGCGCCTGAATTCACCTCGCTCTGCCCTGTCACCGGCCAACCCGACTTCGCCCATATCGTGATCGATTATGTGCCGGGCGAGACGATCGTCGAATCCAAGTCGTTGAAGCTGTTCCTCGGCAGTTTCCGCAATCACGCCGCCTTCCACGAGGATTGCACGGTAGGCATCGGCGAACGGCTCGCGGTCGAAATGAAACCGCTCTGGCTGCGTATCGGCGGCTATTGGTATCCGCGCGGCGGCATCCCGATCGACGTCTTTTGGCAAACAGGTGCGCCGCCTGCCGACCTGTGGCTGCCCGACCAGGGTGTCGCGCCGTATCGCGGCCGTGGCTGACGACAACGACAAGAAGGAGAGAGATATGACGCGCCTGGCCCTGCCCCTGATGATCGCCGCGCTGACGGCGGTGCCGATCCAGGCCGTCACTATCGCCAATCCCGCCAGCGACCAGATGGCCAGACTGAGCGTGCTTCAGCGCAAGGGCGCGTTGCGCGCGGCTTTGCTCGATTCAGGCGTGCGGTGCGAGCGGGTCGAGAAGACCAACATCCAGGGCCCCTGGGCTAACACGATCATGTGGCGCGCCAAATGCGCAGGCGACGCGCGGTACGATTATGCGGTGTTCGTGGGCCCCGACGCGTCGGTTCAGGTGCGCTATTGCGCGGAAATGGTCGAGCTCAAGCTGCCGCGCTGCCGCCCGTTCAGCGGCAATCCACCCGCCCCGATCATTTTGGGGAAGGTGAAGTCCCCTACCAACTGAGGGTCAGCGGGACGCAGGCTTTCGATATTTGGGCTGATTGAGCACGCGGTCATCCAGATGAACCATGTCGTCCTTGACCAGCATCACACCGATCGTCGCCTCCTTCGCGTCCGATAGCTGGACCCAGTAGCGGCCCGGCTGGAGATCGAACGCCACGATCTTGGCGATGCCCGAGCAGGCCGGGCCATGTGCGTGGCCGGCCGGTTTGAGCCGAGCGCCTTTCTGCACGACATCCATCCACGCGCTCTGCGACAAAGCGATGCGATAAAGACCCGCCTGCGCGATATCGATCGGGAAATAGCCACCAAACGTGCCGTCCTTGGCCGGCCGCGCCAGCGCGGGTTTGAAACTCACACCAGTCGCGGGTTTGAGCGCCAGAGTGGCTTCGCTGCCGATCGTCAGCGTGGATCCGGCGGAATGCCCCCAGCTTTCGAAACCCGCGACGGGTTCCATGCGGACGCAGACCGGTTGAGACGCGGGAGCAGCGGCGGTGGCGAGGACGAAGAACAGCGGAATCATATCAGCTTGATCTCCCTGAGCCGCTCCATGAGGTAATCATGCGCGGTGATCGGTTCCGGAAAGAGATTGGGGCGGTCTTCCGAAATGCACTGCGGCAAGGTCTCGATCAGGTAGTCGGGCCGGAAATGGAGAAAGAAAGGCATCGAGTAACGCGACACGCCACGGCGCTCGGGCGCGGGATTGACCACCCGGTGCGTGGTCGACTTCAGCAGCTTGTTGGTCAGACGCTGCAACATGTCGCCGACATTGACCGCGAGTTCGCCTTCCTTGGGCTGCACAGGCAGCCAGTTTCCATCGCGATCGAGCAATTGCAGGCCCGCTTCCTCCGCGCCGAGCAACAGCGTGATCGTATTGATGTCCTCATGCGCACCAGCCCGGATCGAGGGGCCGTCGGCGCCCATCGGGGGATAATGGAGCAGGCGGAGCACGCTGTTGCCGTCGCGGACCGTATCCTCGAAGAAATCGGGGGCGAGATCGAGATAGCGCGCGATCGCGCGCAGCAGCCGCGCACCGCACGCATCGAGCGCGTCGAACAAAGCGAGTTCGGCCTGTTTGAAGTCCCTGAGTTCGTCCGGCCAGACGTTGGGCGCCATCATCTCGGCGAAAGGATGGCCTTCGGGCAGTTCGCGCCCGACATGCCAGAATTCCTTGAGGTCATGCGCCTTCGCATCCTTGGCGGTTTCGATCCCGAACGGGGTGTAGCCGCGCGCGCCGCCCTTGCCGGTGTGATAGGCACGTTTCACCTCCTCCGGCAGCGCGAAGAAGAGCTTGGCCTGCCGTTCCGCCTCGGCGATCACCTCGGCGGGGACGCCGTGATCGGAGACGATGGCGAAGCCATAGCGTTCGAACGAGCCGCCGAGCGCCTGGGCAAAAGCCTCGGGGTCGGATGCCTCTTGCTCAAGGGAAACTGTCGGAACTTGGGGTTTGTCCAGAATCGTCGTCATGGCCGAGGCTTACTCCCGCCTATCGCCCCTTGAACAGACCCCCGAGCAAACCGCGCAATAGTTGTCCGCCGACCTGGCCCGCAATCTGACGGCCGACAGAGGAAGCGACCGAGCGCGCCGCGGATTGCAACATCTTGTCGGTGAGTGTCGGCTTGGCAGCCTCGCGTTCGGCGGCGATGCGGGCGCGTTCCTCGGCGCGGGCCTGCATTTCGGCCGCGCGCGCGGCTTCGCGGTCACGCCGTGCCTGTTCCTGCGCATCGAGCTTTGCTTGCGCGGCGGCGGCCTTGGCGGTTTCCGCCTGCGCTTTCGCAGCCTCGGCCTGCGCCTGGGCTTGTTGCGCCGCCGCCTTGGCATTGCCCGCCTTCGCGGCGAGCATCTCGGCAGCACTCTCTCTGTTCACGGGCGTGTCGTATTTGCCCGCCAGCGGCGAGGTCGAGACGATGATCGCGCGTTCCTTGACGGTCAGCGGGCCGACACGCGAGAAAGGCGGACGGATCAGCGTCCGCGCCACCGGGCTCGGCGCGCCATCGGGCTGCAGCAAGGAGACCAAAGCCTCGCCGACCTTCAGCTCGGTGATCGCGGTCGCGACATCGACGCCGGGACTGGCGCGGAAGGTCGTCGCCGCCGATTGTACCGCTTTCTGCTCGCGCGGCGTGAACGCGTTCAATTTATGCTGGACGCGGTTGCCGAGCTGGCCCGCGACGTCGTCGGGGACGTCGATCGGATTCTGCGTGATGAAATAAACCCCGACCCCCTTCGAGCGGATCAGGCGAACGACCTGCTCGATCTTGTCGAGCAACGCCGGGGCCGCATCGTCGAACAGCAAATGGGCCTCGTCGAAGAAAAAGACGAGCCTGGGTTTGTCCGGATCGCCCACCTCCGGCATTGTCTCGAACAATTCGCTCAGCAGCCACAGGAGAAAGGTCGCATAGAGTTTGGGCGCCGCCATCAATTTATCGGCGGCAAGCACGTTGATCATGCCGCGCCCGTCATCGCCCGTGATCATCATGTCGTGGATGTCGAGCGCGGGCTCACCGAAGAAATTGTCGCCGCCCTGCGCCTCGAGCTGGAGCAACTGGCGCTGGATCGTGCCGACCGTGGCGCGCGTGACATTGCCGTAGCGAGCGGACAGATCGGCCGCATTCTCCGCCGCCCACGCAAGCATCGCCTGCAGGTCCGCCATGTCGAGCAGCAACAGACCCTGCTCGTCTGCGACCTTGAATACGACCTGAAGGACGCCCTCCTGCACCTCGTTGAGAGCCATTAGCCGGGCAAGCAGGAGAGGCCCCATTTCGGAAACCGTGGTCCGGACCGGATGACCTGCCTGGCCGAACAGGTCCCAGAAGATCACCGGATTGTCGGCATAGGCCCAGTCGGTCATGCCGATATCGGTGGCGCGCTGAGCGAAGGGCGCGTGCGTGGGTGCCATTGGCGACCCCGCCATGGCGAGCCCCGACAGGTCGCCCTTCACGTCCGCGACGAACACGGGCACGCCGGCGCGGCTGAACCCTTCGGCGACGCCCTGCAAGGTGACCGTTTTGCCGGTGCCGGTTGCGCCCGCGATCAAGCCGTGACGATTGGCGCGCTTGAGGTTGAGTTCCTGACGCTGGCCGTCGGCAGTCGCGCCGATGAAGATACCGTCATCCGTCATGTCAGCCCTCCCTTACTGCTTAGGAGCGAGACGCAGCAGCCTTCCGTTCGTTTCATCCTCGACCAGCCAGAGCGCTCCGTCGGGGCCCGCGACCACATCGCGGATACGGTGGCCCAAATCCCAGAAATCGGCTTCGTGCACCTTACCGCCATCGAAGGCGACACGGACCAGCCCGTTCACGGCAAGACCGCCGATAAAGGCCGAGCCCTTCCAACGCGGAAAGAGGCTGCCGTAATAGAAAGTGAGCCCACCGGGCGCGATCACCGGATTCCAGTAGAGGACCGGCTTTTGGAATTTGTCGCTGCTGTCATGGGTGGGGATCGGCTTGCCATCATAGTTGATGCCGTAGCTCACCAGCGGCCAACCATAATTCTTGCCGGGTTCGATCAGATTGAGTTCGTCCCCGCCCTTGGGGCCCATTTCGGTTTCCCAGAGCTTACCCTGCGCATCGAAGGCGAGGCCATATTGGTTGCGATGGCCGAGCGTCCAGGTTTCGGACGGGGTCAGATTGGGTGCGGGCACCTTTAGCTTGCGCACGGGCGCGGTTGCGGCGGCCTGCGTATCTGCGGGCGGATCGATCAGATCGACAATTGTGGCGCCGGTTTTGCCCGCCCAGGGATTGCCGGGCGCAGGCTTGCCGTCGAGCGTCAGATGCAGGATTTTGCCGACCGCCTGGTCGGGGTCCTGAGCCGGGGTGAAGCGCATCCGCTCGCCAGATGTGAGGAACAGGCTTTTCCCATCGGGTGCGAAGGCGATGTAGCCGCCGAACTGGCCGCCCTGCCCACGCGGTAACTGGCGCCAGATCACCTTGAGGTCGGCCAGCGATGCCTGGCCGTTTTGGGCAACCAGCCTGGCATAAGCGAGCGCAAGGCCGGATTCATCGGGCGTGCCTTCGGAATAGCTTAGATAGATGCCATGATCCTGCGCGAAGCGCGGGCTGACCGCTACCGAGAGCAGCCCGCCCTGGCCGCCATAGGCGACCTTGGGCACGCCCGTGACCTCGATCTTATTCTTGCCCGGCGCAACCAGCCAGAGCTTGCCCGGCTTCTCGCTGACCAGCAGCCGCTGGTCGGGCAGGAAGGCGATCTTCCACGGAAAATGGAAATGATCGACCGTGGCGAGCGTGAAAGGCTGGTCCGCGCTGGGCTTGACCGGCCCTTCGTTGATCTGCGCCTGCGAACAAGCGGGGAGCGAAGCGAAAAGGGCGATGGCGAGCGTACGGCGGAGCATGAGGCGATGATCCCGTGAAAGCGCGTGTAGCGCCCGGGCTGATAGCGGCTGACTGCGATGTCGACCAGCGACTATGCGTGGCCCGGTGCGACTTAAGATCGGAATTCGACGGGTTAGTTCGGCTGCGCGGCGCGGCGTGCGGTCAGCAGCGAGAGGCCTCCTGCCAGTGGATCGCGCGTCGCGAGGAACGCGCGGGAACCGCTCGTGATGAAGCGGGCATAACGGCTCTTTTCTTCCAGGCGGCGCGTAAAAAGCGCCTGGCGGCGCGGATCGCGCAATGTCTGCACGTGGCGACCGGTAAGGATCACCCCGCTCCATGCACCGAGCTGGAGCACGCAATCGCCGACGAAAGCGCCGGCCGCTGCTGCCCATGCTTCGCGCTCGGCTGCAGGGGCATGCGGCTCGGCCCAACCGGCGTTGAGCGCGAGCTCCCACGAGACGTGGAGACTGCGCTGGCGCAGGCGGCGCATCAGTTCGATTTCATTATCGTCCGATGGAGAGAAACCGGAATGGCCCGCCTCGCCATCGGTAACGTGGCAGCGGCCGTCCTCCGTCACGTCCAGCGCAGCGGCGTTCACGCCATCGTCAATCAGGATCACCGCCCACCGTCCGGGGCGGGTGAAATCGAAGGCGGGACCGCCAAAATGTTCAAGTTTGCCGGAAGTTCCGCCGTTGCCGAGCAGTGACCAGGCGGTCGCGGCGACATCGTTGATCACGGTGACCGGACGGCCGAACATCGCGTTGAGGCCCGATCGCGATATGGTCCAGCGCGAGCGCGATACGGGTATCGCATCGCCTGCGGGCGGAGCAGGGATGGCGAGCACACATTCGGCGCCACGCAGGCTCGTGCCCGATTCGCGTTCGTACGTAAGCAGGGCGTCGGTGAAGGTCGGATGCGCGTCACCCGAGAAGGAGATGACCGAATCCATGCGGTTCGAACCTGCCGCGGCGGAGCCGAAGCGCACGACTCCCGCAGTCGAAGCATCGGCCAGGACCCATCGTCCTTGCTCGCTCATATCCCGCTCTCCGCTTATGCGCTCGTTTTGCGCTTATCGTATCCGAAATAGGTCCAATGTCCTGAAACAAGGTTAACGCAGCCCTTATTGAAAGCACAACGCTTGCAGGCGCGGGGCGGAGCGATTATGTGGCCCTTCGTCTTCTCGACATTGGAAACTCTGCCGAGGCCGGCGCCGCAAGGCACCGGCACGAAGGCGCTTACGCTTGGTTTCCGGAGTTTCATTGGCCGACATCGCAGCCCTGACCGCATTGATCGAACCCGAGGCGAAGGCGCTCGGCTTCGAGCTGGTGCGCGTGGCGATGTTCGGCGGCAAGTCGGACCCGACCTTGCAGATCATGGCCGAGCGGCCCGATACGCGGCAACTGGACCTGTCCGATTGTGAGGCGCTGTCGCGCCGCGTGTCCGAGGTGCTCGACGCGAGCGACCCGATCGAAGAGGCCTATCGGCTCGAAGTATCGTCGCCCGGCATCGACCGGCCGCTGACCCGGGCGAAGGATTTCGAGGACTGGAAAGGGTATGACGCGCGCATCAGGCTCGCCGAGCCCCTGGATGGCCGCAAGCAGTTCGACGCGCGACTGGACGGACTCGAAGGTGACATCGTGAAGGTGTATGCCGAGCGGGTCGGCGAAATCGCGATTCCGTTCGGTCAGATCGCCAGCGCCAAGCTGGTTTTGACCGACGCATTGATCAAGGCAACCGCGCCTCTCTCTGTCGAGGGCGCGGATCGGATTTCACAGGAAGGATAAGTACACGTCATGGCTACTGCCATTTCCGCCAACAAGGCCGAATTGCTCGCCATCGCCGACGCCGTCGCGCGCGAGAAGCTGATCGACAAGGCGATCGTGATCGAGGCGATGGAAGACGCGATCCAGCGCGCCGCCAAGGCCCGCTATGGCGCCGAGAACGACATTCGTGCCAAGATCGACACCAGCGCCGGCGACGTCCGCCTGTGGCGCGTGGTCGAGGTGGTCGAACAGGTCGAGAATTACTTCACCCAGGTTTCGGTCGCCGAGGCGCAGAAATTGCAGCCGGGCGCCGTGCTGGGCGACTATATCGTCGATCCGCTGCCCAACATCGAATTCGGCCGCATCGCCGCGCAGGCAGCCAAGCAGGTGATCTTCCAGAAGGTGCGCGATGCGGAGCGCGAGCGCCAATATGAAGAATTCAAGGATCGCGCGGGCGAGATCATCGTCGGCACGGTCAAGTCGGTCGAGTTCGGCCATGTCGTGGTCAATCTCGGCCGCGCCGAGGGCGTGATCCGCCGCGACCAGCAGATCCCGCGCGAAGTGCTGCGCAAGGACGATCGCGTGCGTGCGCTCATCCTGAAGGTGGTGCGCGAGAATCGCGGGCCGCAAATCTTCCTCAGCCGTGCGCATCCCGACTTCATGAAGAAGTTGTTCGCGCAGGAAGTGCCCGAAATCTACGACGGCATCATCGAGATCAAGGCGGCTGCGCGCGACCCCGGCAGCCGCGCTAAGATCGGTGTGATCAGCCGCGACAGCTCGATCGATCCGGTCGGCGCCTGCGTCGGCATGAAGGGCAGCCGCGTCCAGGCGGTCGTCCAGGAATTGCAGGGCGAGAAGATCGACATCATTCCCTGGTCGCCCGATAATGCGACCTTCGTCGTCAATGCACTCCAGCCGGCCCAGGTCGCGCGCGTGATGATCGACGAGGAGGAAGAGCGGATCGAGGTGGTCGTTCCCGACGATCAGCTTTCGCTCGCCATCGGCCGCCGCGGCCAGAATGTCCGCCTTGCCAGCCAGCTAACCGGCAAGGCGATCGATATACTGACCGAGGCTGACGCGTCCGAGAAGCGCCAGCGCGAGTTCGTCCAGAATAGCGAAATGTTCCAGCAGGAGCTGGACGTTGACGAGACGCTTGCTCAGCTGCTGGTCGCCGAAGGCTTCAGCAGCCTGGATGAAGTCGCCTATGTCGAGGTCGAGGAGCTGGCGACGATCGAGGGTCTGGACGAAGAAATCGCGTCCGAGCTGCAGAATCGCGCGACCGAGGCGCTCGACCGCCGCGAAGCCGCGAACCGCGAGGAGCGCCGCGCGCTCGGCGTGGACGACGCGATCGGTGAGTTGCCCTACATCACCGAGGCGATCATGGTCACGCTCGGCAAGGCCGGCATCAAGACGCTCGACGATCTGGGCGATCTGTCGACCGACGAACTGATCGAGAAACCCCGCGCGGAGCCGCGCCGCCGCAAGGAAGGAGCGCCCGCGCCCAAGCCCGACAAGGGCGGCGTGCTGGCGACCTACGGCCTGTCGACCGAGCAGGGCCAGGAAATCATCATGGCGGCACGTCAGGCGGCAGGCTGGTTCGCGGACGAGGAGGCGTAAGCGCTATATGCCTTTCATAGCGATCGAATTGGCGGGCACCGCGACGCGTGACCAGAAGGCGGCGATCGTCGCCGACATCACGCGCTCGATGGTCGAGCGGCTGGGTAAGCCGGCCGCGGCCGTGCAGGTCGTGATTAACGAGCACGCCACCGAAAATTACGGATCTGCCGGAATCCTCATCGCCGATCGCGCCGCACCTCCAGCCCAGGAGGTCGCGCATGCGAAAAGCGGACAATGAGAACCGGAACGAACTGACGGCCGACCAAGCCCCGCCGACCAAGGGGGGGAAGCACGATGCCGAGCGCACCTGCTGCCTGTCCGGGCAGAAGGCGCCGCGCGACAATCTGATCCGGCTTGCGATCGGGCCCGACGGCACGATCGCTCCGGACGTGCGCGCCAAGGCGCCGGGCCGCGGTGCGTGGATCGGGGTAGATCGCAAGACGCTCGAAGAGGCGATCACCAAGGGCAAGCTCGCCAAATCCTTGAATCGCGCATTCAAGACCGCGGTCAACGTGCCTAACGACCTGGCCGACCAGATCGAAAAGGCGCTTGAGCGCGCGACGCTCGATCGGCTCGGGCTGGAGGCGCGCGCGGGCCAGGTCATCACGGGGACCGAAAAGATTGTCGACGCGGCGCGCAAGGGTACGGTGGAGCTGCTGCTCCACACCTATGACGCCGCCGCCGACGGCACGCGCAAGCTAGACCAGGCGTTGCGCGTGGGGCTCGATCTGGAAGGTTCGGACGTGCGGGGACTCGCAATCCCGGCGACGCGCGCCATATTGTCGATGGCGCTCGGGCGCGAGAACGTGGTACATCTTGCCTTGATCGCGCCGGCCGCCGCTGCGCGCGTCAACCAGGCGCTTGGCCGTTGGCGTGGCTTTATTGGACTGGATGGATAGTCTTTGGGCCTTGCGAGGGCTTCGCAAGGCGTGTTTGGCGTCTGATCAATATTTAAGGGTTCGGGTTACAGAATGAGCGATAACGAAAAGCCGAAACTGGGTATGCGCGCGCCGCTCGGCGTTCGCCGTACTGTCGAGACGGGCAAGGTGAAGCAGAGCTTCAGCCATGGCCGCTCGAATACGGTGATCGTGGAGACGAAGAAGGCACGCGTACTCCGCCGGCCTGGCGACCCCGCGCCCGCATCGGAACCAGAGATCGAGGTTGAGGTCGAAGCCGCGGCTCCGGCCCCCGCGCCTGCCGCGCCGGCCCCCGCGCCGCGCCCGCAAACGCCCCCCGCGCCCGTGCGTCAGATGACGCCGCTCGAGCGCCGCGAGCAGCAGGAGCGCCTGCTGCGCGAGGCCGACGAAGCCCGCATGACCGCGCTCGAAGATGCGCGCCGCCGCGAAGAGCAGGAAGCCCGCGAATCCACCGAGGAAGAAAAGCGGCGCGCAGAAGAAAATCGCCGCGCTGCCGAGGAAGCCGAGCGCAAAGCGGCAGAGGATGCAGCCGCAGCTGCGGCTGCCCCCGCGCCCGAACCGGCGGAAACCGCCGCCCCCGCCGCTGAAGAGGAGGAGGAAGCTGCCCGCCGCCCCGGCGCGCCGCCGCCTCGCCGCTTCACGCCGGTCGTCACCAAGCGCCCCGAGCCGGCCCGGCCTGCGCGCGGCCGCCAGGGCGACGATCGCCGCCAGTCGGGCAAGCTTACCGTCACCCGTGCGCTCGATGACGGCGACGGCGGCGCGCGTGCGCGTTCGCTCGCCGCGCTCAAGCGCGCCCGTGAAAAGGACAAGCGCGCGCATCAGATGGGCGGCCCCGCGGTCAAGCAGGTGCGCGATGTGGTCGTGCCGGAAGCGATCACGGTCGCGGAACTCGCCAACCGTATGGCGGAGCGGACCGCCGACCTGGTCAAATCCTTGTTCAAGATGGGGACGCCGGTCACCTCCAACCAGGTGATCGATCAGGATACGGCCGAGCTGCTCGTCAGTGAATTCGGCCACAATATCCGCCGCGTTTCCGAAAGCGATGTCGACATCGTCACCGAGACCGATATCGATGCCGAGGACACGCTGCAGCCGCGTGCGCCTGTCGTCACGATCATGGGCCATGTCGATCACGGCAAGACCAGTCTGCTCGACGCGCTGCGCGGTACCGATGTCGCCGCGGGCGAAGCGGGCGGCATCACCCAGCATATCGGCGCCTATATGGTGACGCAGAAGGACGGGTCGAAGATCACCTTCCTCGACACGCCCGGCCACGAGGCCTTCAGCGAAATGCGCGCGCGTGGCGCGGACGTGACCGACATCGTCGTGATCGTGGTTGCGGGCGACGACGGCATCCGCCCGCAGTCGATCGAAGCGATCAACCACACCAAGGCAGCCGGCAAGCCGATGATCGTGGCCATCAACAAGATGGATAAGCCTGGCTCCAACGCGCAGAAGGTGCGCGAAGCCTTGCTGCAATATGACGTCCAGGTCGAAAGCATGGGCGGCGACGTGCAGGAAGTCGAGGTTTCCGCCACTGCCAAGACCGGCCTCGATGAGCTGATCGAGAAGATTCAGCTTCAGGCCGAAGTGATGGAATTGAAGGCCAACCCCGACCGCGAGGCGGAGGGCGTGGTGATCGAGGCGCAGCTCGACAAGGGCCGCGGCCCCGTTGCGACCGTGCTCGTTCGCCGCGGCACGCTCAAAACCGGCGACATTTTCGTCGTCGGTCCGGAGAGCGGCAAGGTCCGTGCGCTGATCGACGACAAGGGCAAACAGGTGAAGTCCGCCGGCCCGTCGGTCCCGGTCGAGATCCTCGGCATTTCGGGTGTGCCCGGCGCGGCCGATCAGCTGACCGTGGTCGAGAATGAAGCCCGCGCCCGCGAGGTCGCTGCGTACCGTGCCAGCGTGATCCAGCAGAAGCGCACCACCAGTGCGCCCGCGAGCCTGGAATCGATGTTCTCGGCGCTGCGCGACAAGCAGGCGGAGCAATATCCGGTGGTGGTCAAGGCCGACACCCAAGGCTCGGTCGAGGCAATCATCGGCTCGCTCCATAAGATCGGCAACGACGACATCCAGGTGCGGATCCTGCACTCTGGTGTGGGCGGCATCACCGAGAGCGACGTGTCGCTCGCGGCGGCCAGCCGCGCGCCGATCATCGGCTTCAACGTCCGTGCGAACGCCAAGGCGCGTGAGATCGCCACGCGAGACGGGGTCGCGCTCAAATATTATGACGTGATCTACGACCTGCTGGACGAGATCCGCGCCGCGATGGCGGGCCAGCTCGGTCCCGAATATTTCGAGACCGTGGTCGGCCGGGCCGAAGTCCGCGAAGTCTTCTCGGCAGGCAAGCACGGCAAGGCCGCCGGCCTGCTCGTCACCGAAGGCTATATCAAGAAGGACCTGCGCGCGCGTCTCACCCGCGACGACGTCATCATCTACAACGGCAAGATCGCTTCGCTACGCCGCTTCAAGGACGACGTGGCCGAGGTTCGCGCCGGACTGGAATGCGGCGTCACGTTCGAGGGATCGACCGACATCAAGGCGGGCGACTTCCTCGAAACGTTCGAGGTCGAGGAGCGCGAACGGACTTTGTAATTCACGTCACCCGGCGAAAGCTGGGGTCTCAGGCGGCAAGCAATCGCTTCATCTCCTGAGATCCCGGCTTTCGCGGGGATGACGCATCGGGAAGGGCTGCGTCTTGCGCCACAACGAAACCCCGGAAGGCCGATCTGTCCGCCTGCTCCGCGTCGGCGAGCAGGTGCGGCATATCCTGTCCGAAATATTGATGCGCGGCGACGTGCATGACGATGTGCTGCAAAGCCATCTGGTCTCCGTAACCGAAGTGCGGATGTCGCCCGACCTCAAGCACGCGACGGTATTCGTGAAGCCGTTGCTCGGCGCGGACGAGGCCAAGGTGATCAAGGCCCTGCGCACCAACACCGCTTATTTTCAGAGCGAAGTCGCCAAGCGCGTGAACCTCAAATATGCGGCTAGACTGAAATTCCTGCCCGATGAAAGCTTCGACGAGGGCGCGCGGATCGACGCGCTGTTGCGGACACCCGGCGTGGTGCGCGACCTCGACAACGATGACTGATCTGGGCGCGCCGCTGGAAAGCGGCGATTTGCGGCTCGAGCCGCTCGCCGAGCATCATCGCACGGACCTCCGGTCGGCCTGCGCCGAGGATCCGGCGATCTGGCCGATCTATTCGGTCTCCTACGATCCCGATCATTTCGATGCGCAATTCGACACGCTTTGTGCGCGTGAAAACGTCTACGCCTTTGCCGTGCTGAAGGATGGCCTGCTGGTCGGCATGACCGCCTTCCTCGGCCACACCCCCGCACGGCAGACGGTCGAGATTGGCAATACCTATTATGTGCCAGGCGTGCGTGGGACCGGGCTCAATGCGCGGGTGAAAAAGCTGCTGCTCGACCGCGCCTTCGCCTGCGGCATCCGCCGCGTCGAGCTTCGTGTCGACGATCGCAACGCACGGTCGAAAGCCGCGGTGCGCAAGCTCGGTGCCAATCAGGACGGCCTCATCCGTGCCGAACGCATCACCTGGACCGGCCATGTGCGCGACACCGCACTTTTCTCCATCCTGGCGGAAGAGTGGCGCAATTCCTGCGACGCGTGACGGAATCGACTCTGCGACTCGGCCAGACCATGTTATCCACAGCTTCGTACCGGCCCAATGGAGCCTGGGCGCGGATGTGAGCGACAAACGAAACGGCTCCCGCTTCATGAGCGTGAAGGAGACGGGATATGGACCTCATCGATCTCTACCACCGTCGTGGCATCGCCCTCGTGCGCTCGAAGCTTCGCGGTAGCGCAGCCGCACGGCGCGGTTACGGTCGACTCGCACGTATGTATTCGGAACAGATCGAGCGGCGTCGGGCGATGATGCCGGATTCGACCGAGCTGACGCCGGCGCTGTAGCGCGACACCAATCCCGATGCGATTCGCTGCCCGGTTTTGCTTCGGGCTCCCCTGACTCTTGAGCTCATCGAGCGTGGATGGGTGATGCCGGACCAGGTCCGGCATAGGGTGCGGCGGAAGAGGCGTTGTAGTTTCCTCTTGTCGAAAGCCCTAAGCGTCCGCACATCGGGCGGCGATGGCAGACCTTTATTCGACTTTGGGTGTGGCGCGCGGCGCGGACGAGGCCTCGATCAAGAAGGCCTATCGCAAGCTCGCCAAGGAGCTGCACCCCGACCGCAACACGGATAACCCAAAGGCCGCCGCGCGCTTTTCGGAGGTCACGCAGGCCTATGACCTGTTGATGGATAAGGACAAGCGCGCCCAATATGATCGCGGCGAGATTGACGAGCAGGGTAATCCCAAGATGCCGTTCGGCTTTGGCGGGCAGCGCGGGGGTGGGCCCGGCGGGTTTCGCCCGACGCGTGGCGCGCCAGGCGGGGACGCTTTCGACTTCGGCGATGCCGCCGCCGCCGATTTCGGCGACATATTCGAGGGCATTTTTGGCGGCTCCCGCCAGCAGCAATCTTCGCAGCGGAGCGGGTTTAGCGGCTTTGGCGGGTTCGGCGCGCGTGCCAAGCCGCAGAAGGGCGCGGATGTCGCCTATCGGCTCGCGGTCGAGTTCGAGGAAGCCGCCGCGCTCAAGCCGCAGCGTATCACGCTTCAATCGGGCAAGACGATCGACCTGAAAATCACCGCCGAGGCCGTGGCAGGCACGCCTTTGCGTCTCGCCGGGCAGGGAGAGACCGGGCCGGGCGGGCCGGGTGACGCCACGGTTACCGTCGAGGTCAAGCCGCACCGTTTCTTCACGCGCGATGGCGACGATGTCCGGCTCGATCTGCCGATCCGGCTCGACGAGGCCGTGCTGGGCGCGCGGATCAAGCTGCCGACGGTTGAAGGCGCGGTGATGATGACGATCCCCGAAGGCTCGACGTCGGGGAAGGTGTTGCGTCTCAAGGGACGCGGCTTCCACAAGCGCGGCGGCAGTCGCGGCGACCAACTGGTCACACTGATGATCGACCTGCCGGCCGACGACGAGGCGCTCAAGCAATTCGCAGAGAATTGGGACGGCGACGATCAACGCAACCCACGCGCAAACCTGGGCGTATAGGCGAAGCGCCTGATCGCCATCCGCAGACGCGCGAAATGCGCATTTTCGAGGACGTGAGTCGGGCTCAAAAGCTTCAGGGAGCGTAGGTCATTCAGGAAATCTCGCCCGAATCGCCTGAACGGCGTGGCGATCATATTGAACAGGACCGACGTCACACGCGCCTGTTCAATGTCGTCAAGCGTATCGCGGTGGGTGTCTATTCGGACGGCTTCATCCATGCCGGCAACCTGGCCTATCTGGCGTTGATCTCGCTTTTTCCCTTCTTCATCGTGCTTGCCTGGATCGCGCACACGTTCGGACATAGCGCCGATACCGAGAATGCAATCTATTCCTTTCTGCGCACCGTGCCGCTCTCGGTTCGCGATTTTCTGCGCCAGCCGATCGACGAGGTTCTGAAGCAGCGGACCGGCGCGCTCTTGTGGTTCGGCGGCCTGGTCGGCCTATGGACCACAGGGAGTTTTATCGAGACGATCCGCGACATATTGCGCCGCGCCTACGGGCTGCGCTTCTCCAAGCCGTTCTGGCAATATCGTCTGTTATCGGCGGCACTGGTGATCGGCGCCGTAATATTGATGCTGGCCGCCTTCAGCGCGCAATTGCTGCTCACCGGAGTCGCCAATTTCCTTGACCGGGTCATGCCTGCATCGAACGACGTCACCGGTTGGATTGGTTGGACCCGGCTTGCGCCTCTGGCCGCATTGTTCGCTGCGCTTTACCTGATCTTCTATTCGCTCACGCCCAGCAAATATCGCTGGACCAAATGTCCGAAATGGCCTGGCGCTGCCTTTACCGCCGTCTGGTGGACGGCGGTGACGACGATTCTCCCTCCGGTGCTGGCCTTTCTGGGCGGCTATGGCCGCACCTATGGCAGCCTGGCGGGCTTCGTCGTCACGCTTTTCTTCTTCTGGCTGGTGGGGTTCGGGTTGGTAATCGGCGCGCACCTTAACGCGGCACTGGCGGAAACCCCCGGCGACAGCGTAAGGGACGCAGGCCGAGCTTCGACGGAGGGATGATGGCCGGGCTGATGGAAGGAAAGCGGGGGCTGATCATGGGCCTCGCCAACGACAAGTCTCTGGCTTGGGGTATCGCCAAGGCCTTGAGCGCGCAGGGCGCGGAATTGGCCTTCAGTTACCAGGGTGCGATGATGGAAAAGCGTGTCCTGCCGCTCGCGGAGGAACTGGGCGTGCCGCATCTGATCGAATGCGACGTGTCCGACGCCGCGAATCTGGAGCGCGCGTTTGCCGAACTGGCTGAAACCTGGCCGACGATCGACTTTCTGGTCCATGCAATCGGCTTTTCCGACAAGAACGAGCTGCGCGGTCTCTACGTCGACACCAGCCTCGATAATTTCCTGATGACGATGAACATCTCGGCCTATTCGATGGTCGCGGTGACGCGTCACGCGCGCAAAATGATGCCCAACGGCGGGTCTGTCCTGACGCTCACTTATTACGGCGCCGAAAAGGTCGTGCCGCATTACAACGTGATGGGGGTCGCCAAGGCGGCGCTGGAGACGAGCGTCAAATATCTGGCGATGGATCTCGGGCCGGAAAATATCCGGGTCAACGCCATCTCCGCCGGCCCGATCCAGACACTCGCGGCGCGCGGCATCGGCGATTTCAACTACATTCTGAAATGGAACCAGTTGAACAGCCCGCTCCGCCGTAACGTCACGATCGAGGAAGTCGGTGGCGCGGGGCTTTATCTCCTATCGGATCTCGCGTCGGGCGTGACGGGCGAAATCCACCATGTCGACGCCGGATACAATGTGATCGGCATGAAGGCGGAGGATGCGCCGGATATCGCTTTGGTTTAGGAGTCCTCTCCCTTCAGGGAGAGGAGGGGCCCGTCGCGAAGCGAGGGGGATGGCAAGATGAAGCGGTCCGCCGGCACTAAGCCTTCACGCGTGTTCATAGATGCGCCAAAGGCCCGCGAAGGCAGCGTCGCCGCAGAATATGACTCGCGGCGGGATGCAACCTTGGCTGAAGCAGGCTATCTGACGCTGCGGTTCTGGAACAACGACGTGACGGGGAATCTGGAAGGCGTGCCGCGGATTGTTTGTGAAGCCTGCGAGGCGCGCTTGCCCTCGCCCTCCCACCGCTTCACGGCGGGCCCCTCCCTCTCGGTGACGGGAGAGGGGTGATGTCGTTTAATAGTTTCGGTCGCGTATTCCGCTTCAGCACTTGGGGGGAGAGTCATGGGCCAGCGTTGGGCGCCGTGGTCGATGGGTGTCCTCCGGGGCTGGAGCTGAGCGAGACCGACCTTCAGCCCTGGCTCGACCTGCGCCGTCCGGGCACCTCGCGTTTCACCACCCAGCGGCAGGAGCCCGACCAGGTCCGTATCCTGTCAGGCGTATTCGAAGGACGCACGACCGGCACGCCGATCAGCCTGATGATCGAGAATGTCGACCAGCGCTCGAAGGATTATTCGGAGGTCGCGCTCGCGTATCGGCCGGGACATGCCGATTACACTTATGACGCCAAATACG
>Ga0207640_10000260_pt1 | contig 35737 bp, 37 predicted proteins | sample KBSCornC42_FD_184300 | JGI IMG/M metagenome (GOLD analysis project Ga0207640, IMG submission 184300) | Corn rhizosphere microbial communities from Kellogg Biological Station, Michigan, USA - KBS Corn C4-2 (SPAdes) (version 2) | ecosystem: Host-associated > Plants > Roots > Rhizosphere > Soil ... | reverse complement strand
TTCGTCGAGGCCGCCGTCCGCGACCATTTCGACCATTTCCTCGCCGACAATATGGACCGCGGCCGCGCCCTCCTCGGCTCGATTGTCGAGCGGATGGAGGAGCGCCTCCGCCGCCGCGCGGAGCGCGAGGTCCAGCGCAAGACCGCCACCTCCGCGCGCAAGCTCCGCCTCCCCGGCAAGCTCACCGATTGCGCCAACGACGACCCCGCCGGAACCGAGCTCTTCATCGTCGAGGGCGACAGCGCCGGCGGCTCGGCCAAGCAGGCGCGCGACCGCAAGACGCAGGCGATCCTTCCCATCCGCGGCAAGATCCTGAACGTCGCCAGCGCCACGGCCGACAAAATCCGCGCCAACAGCGAGATCGCCGACCTTCAGCAGGCGCTCGGCTGCGGCACCCGCGACAAGTGGAACGAGGACGCGCTCCGCTACGAGCGGATCATCATCATGACCGACGCCGATGTCGACGGCGCCCACATCGCGACGCTTCTGATGACCTTCTTCTTCCAGGAAATGCCCGAGCTGGTGCGCCGCGGCCACCTCTTCCTCGCCCAGCCGCCGCTCTACCGCCTCTCAAGCGGGGCCAAGACTCTCTACGCCCGCGACGACGCCCACCGGGCCGAGCTCGAAGCGACCGAGTTCAAGGGCAAGAAGGTCGAGGTCAGCCGCTTCAAGGGCCTCGGCGAAATGAACCCGTCGCAGCTCAAGGAAACAACCATGAGCCCGGCGACGCGGTCATTGCTGCGCGTGACCCTCCCCAGCGCTTACGAAGACCGGCAGCCGGTCAAGGACCTTGTCGAGCGGCTGATGGGGCGCGATCCTTCGGCGAGGTTCGATTTCATCCAGAGCCGTGCTTCAGCGGTCGAAGACGACGCTATCGATGCCTAGCGTGCAGCGGCCCGTGGACGAGAAGGATCGGCTCGCACTTGAATACCTCAGTCGTGAGCTGGCGACGAATGAGACCCGTATCTATGACCATATCGCTGTCACCTTTCGTTGGGTCATGGGAACCCTGTTCGCTGCGAATGGTGGAGCAATTATCGCGATTCTGGGGCGGTTCTCACACTCGACTGACGAGCTTTACCCACTAGCGTGGTTTGCCGCGGGAACGATACTTAGTTTGCTTGTAGGCATCTTAAGTGCGTTCATGGGGCTGCGGGTCATGGCTCCGATCATAAGAGCGAGGGCGAAGGTCGGGCGAACCCGGTGACGCCGAAAACGCATTGTCTGAATTGGCTAAGAAACAAAAGATGGACTGGAGGAGCTGGTCGCCCACATACACCGGCTTAGCCTCCCTCATGTGCTTTGTTGTCGGAGTCGTCACAACGGCCTACTGCCTAACGTGACGCCCAAAGACAGGGGGTTCGCGAAGCTACCGCGTAAGTGCGAATAGCAGCCCGGCAATTAGCTATCCAAAAACCGATACAGCTTGGTCAGCTCACTCCCGCCGCTGAAGATTTCAGAAAGACCTCGCCGTGAGGCGCCCAACAGTCCACGTTCAAAGGCGTCGTCGAGGGAACTTGGAGCGTAAATTGCCGCGCCCCCAGAAGAGTTCGCTGCGCGCGCGATTTCCGCCCCTTCGGGAGCGACGACAAACATCTTCAGGCCGCGGTCTAACACCGCCTTCACTACAACCTCATTTATGTGCTGGTCACGGAATCCGTAGCCAATGATCATCAGCCGTGCGTCGCCGGAATTCAGACGCTCTTCGAATTCCCTTTGGTACCACGCCAAGATGGGTGACCCGCCGATCGCCCCCAGCTTGTTTCCACCCATAATGAGGGTAGCGCTGCCATCAGGAGCGTTCCAATTTGAGGAGCCATGTAGCTTGAAGTAAGGCTGAATCCGGCCATCGATTTTGAAATTGTCTTCCCTAAGTATCTCCCACCTTTGTCCGACGATCGACGCGCGAGGTTCGCCGGGATGAACACCTGGCATCCCGACGCCGACCCATCGATCTGGGCGATGAAGCTCCGGGCTAGAATTAAGATACCGGCATTCGAGGAGCAGGTCTTGATTCAGGGTGAATATTGCATCGAACTTAGTTAGAAATTTAGAAACCGAGTTCTCGACGATATTGCTGAACTCCCATGATCCAGCTTCCAAGCCGCGATTCATTTCATCAAACATACCAACGACGACAGATTCTAATCTCTGCAGGATATCCTTCGCAGATGCATTCGACTCCGCTTCCCCTTGAAGATCCGACAGGGCGACTTCGAACCCGCCCCTTGATTGCGCCCTCCAAAGGAGTCGGCGTAGCTCATCGTTAGTCGCCACCTCTGGGCATCCCAGAAGGTATTCGAAAACTTCCGAGGCAAGCCAGCCGCCCCAATTGCGGCTGAAGCCCGCGCCCAATAGCAGGTAAGCACCCATGATTGGCGCGATGTCACTCAGCGCCGAGAACTTCAATGTGCCCGCGCCAATTCCTCGATCCCCAAGCGGCAGCGCGCGTTGGCGCAGGGTGATGCAGGCATCGTCAGATCGCCTGCGGCTCTCCAACGTCGAATGCCTGCAAATCCCGTTCGGAAATCCCAAGCTCAGGCCACGCGCCGCGCCACTCCTTGATGTGCTTAGTGGCGAAGTGCCGATCCAACGCCGCCTGGTCCGTCCACAATTCGATCACTCGAAAGAGACCGGCTCAAGCGCATCCTCGGCATAGGTGTAGTCGAGACAGCCCTCCTCGGCGCGGCTGGCCTCGATCATCCTCGCCATGATCGGCCTGGCCGCCACGACATTCTCCGGCGGCAATCGGAACGTTCCCACAATCAGCAGCATGGCCGAGGTTTTAACTCACAAGCCGACGTCCGCAATAGGTGGGATGCTGACGCTGCCCAGCGTCGGGAGCGTCGCAGGCAAAATGAAGGCGTTCCGGTCGTGCGACCACCGGAACGCCTTCAGATAATTGAATTCAGAAAGCGCGATAGTTGTGTTTCAGCCGGTCAATTTCGGCGCTGTCTCGATTGGCCATTGCCTGGAGCCGCCTCCGCTCCTGCCATGTCAGACGACCGCCGCTTCTCCAACGCAGCTGTGCTTCCGTTCTGTGCAGCCTCGCTTCGAGATATTGCAGGTGGCGAGCTTCTGCTGGAGTGAGTTGCCCCGTCCGCTCGCCCTGCCGAATTCGCTGCTCCTGACGGTGCTCGCGCTGATCGATCTGTTGCGCGGCCGCCGGAACAGTAACCCCGGCGCTCGCCACAGTTGCCAAGACAAGAATCAAGTTTTTCATACGCATACTCCTTCCGACGCAGAGCGCGCGGAGGCTGGAGCTGTTCCATTAACTTTCAGCAAGGGTTCCGCCACTGCAAGTCCTGCAAGATCAGCTGGGCGGAATCCGGCCGCTATGTCGCCGGACCATCCGCATTAACTCAGCCGCTTGGCGCTTGATTCATCGGCCCGAAGCTATCGTTGACGGTCGAATTCCCTTATCGTCCCTCTCGGGGCGAGCGAAAAAGGGGGAGGCGTTGTGCGGACAGAGCAGTTCCAACTGAACCGAATTTGGGCCGCCCCCCTCGCGCTTGGACTACTCATATGTGGATCTGCAGCCGCCCAAGCCGCCGGTTGCGGGGCGCCGCCGCCCTGGAGTGAAGCCGACGCCCACACTCGGCCCCAAGCGGCAGTTGAAGCGTGCTTGAAAGGCCAGGCCTGGGAAACCCGCAACCTGAATATCCCGGTCGATCCAGCCGTCGCCGGTATCGTTTCTCAATGCGAAGTCCGGGTCACCTTCGCCGCGGGGCCGGCAGGCTCCGCCGCGCGGACGCATACCCAGCAGCTGCTCGACTCCAACGATAGAGTGGCTCTCGATGAGGCTCTCGACGACGTGACCTGGGCACGGAAATGCGCTGGCCGATAAGCCCCTACCCCTTCTTCTTCGACGCCGACTCCCACGACACGACCGACCAGTGCACCCGCCACTGGCCGTCGGCATCGCGCTGGAAGCCGGCGACATAATCGCCCTTGTGCGTGTACGGCACGCCGTCGTGCTTGCTGTCTTCATTATAGGTGCCCCGATAGATCGCCATGTCCCCGGCCTTGGCGATGTCGACCGTTTCGTCGATCAGGCTGAGGTGCCAGTCCGGCGCATATTTGAAAGCCATCGCCAGCCCGTCATGATCGGCCTTGGCTCCGACCGATGGTTCCCGCCCGCTCTCGATCGAGACGAAGTCGGGCGCGTCATATTTCGTCGCCTTGTCGATGTCCTTGGTGTTGATGCCGCTGACGATCTCGGCAACGTCGGCCTTGATCTTCGACGCGATCGCGGAGCGCGCATCCTTCGGCGCTGCGGACGCTTGCGCGGGAAGGAGCGTCAGGCAGGCGAGAGCGATAATCGAAACGGCTTGCTTTGGCATTTGCGCAACTCCCGTTGAGTGTTTGGAGCGCTGGCAACAAGAGCCACTGGCCAGGCGAACAGTCTAGCCGCACCAGCGAACGAGTAAAGCAGGTCGCGGGATGGATGCTTTCGGATTCCCTTTCCTACAACCCCAATCATATGTTCCAATATGGTTCATGAGCGACACATCATCTGAACCAGCTGCCATCCTCCCCACCACCAATTCGTGCGCCACTCGCCACAATGGCTGGACCGGCGAAAAGATGGCGATCTTCTGCGAGGCGCTGGCCGAAACCGCCCGGGAACGGCCCGCCATCGCGCTCCTCCGCGGAGCTCGCGCGCACGCGCGTAAGGATTATGACCTTTGTGACCTTTCGCAGTACCGCGGGTGGCAATGAGGATTGTCGACCAACTGCGGGAGGGCCTCTGAAGACTCCTCCAAATCAGCTTTCGATACGGCTTAGCGGCACGTCGAAATTGATTCCGAAGCGCCCGTCGCGAACCCAGCGGACGAACCCGTCGGTGGTGGGGTGATCTACCAAATGAAGCCGAACGCGCTCGCCGATGCAGGGAACCAGGTCGCAACCGATCATTGCTCCAGACTCCGACACATTGAGCAGCTGCACGGCAACTCTTGTCCCTCGACACTCGAGGACGGCATGATCGGCAGTCGGCTCGATCCGCTGCTCCGACCTTTGCTCAAAAATGCGCCGGACGCTGCGCGGGATCATATCTCCGGTCAGACTCAACTTCGTTGCCACAACAGCCTCCCCACCGGCTCGATAGGCTAACTTAAGATAGTAGCTTTAACAAATTATCTACCAGCGCCGTCGCCAGCCGCCGCCCCAGCGTCCGCCCCCGCCAAGCAGCCGGATAACAAGAAGAAGTACGATCGCTCCGAGCGCCGCATTGACGATTGCGCTGACCACTCCGGTGCCGAGATGGAGGCCGATCTTAGGCAGCAGCCAATTGCCGATGAACGCGCCGACAATCCCCACCAGGAGGTCGCCGATGAGGCCGAAGCCGGCTCCTCGGACAAGGCGGCCGGCCAGCCAGCCGGCGACGATGCCGACGAGGATGATGACCAACAGGCTTTCATTCGACATGTGCATTGGTCACCTCCCTGGCGTGCATCGGGCGCGGCCCGTCGATCGATACAGGGCGGAAACGTTTGCCAGTTGGCGCCGTTCCTCGCTCCCTTCCGCGGCTTGTCAGCGACGCCGCCGGCTCTATCACTCACCATCGGGAGGATAGTCATGAAGCTGATCGCGGGCTTGCTATTCTTCGCGTTCGCTATCCTCGCCATCCGGGGCTCGCGCTGGGCCTATGCCGGTTTCGTGATGTTCATCCTGCTCCAATTTCCGGCGAACGTTGGCTTTCGGATGCGTCCGAAGGCTTGCTATCTGGCCGTGAATCCGCAGCTCGCGCTCTCCTCGCTGAGCAACTATCCGCACATGATCCTATTCGGGATCTTCTTTCTGGTGACGGCTATTCATTTTCGCCTGTCCGGCTGGCGGTCCTTGGCGTTGGCGATTGGACTAACTGTGGCGATGGGCGCCGGGATGGAGATCGCTCAGGGGCTGAGCGGCGCCCACCACTGCAAGGCGATCGATCTCATGCCGGATTTCATCGGCGCGTTGATCGGTTTGGCGGTCTTTCTTGTGGGCAGAACGATTGCGAGCGCCAAGCTCAGTGGCGAAAGGCGGCGACCGTTCCGATGAGGATGTCGAGCAAGAGCAGTATGAAAAACGCGTCTCCACCTCACGACGATCACCCCACCTTCAGGATCGGCTTGCATAACATGGACCTGGGAATCCCTCGGGCCATCTCCTTCTCCCAAGGCTCCATTTCGGGCCGGATTCCCAGGCTTGCCGCACGGCGGACCACATCCGGCCAGTTCTCGGAGAGCGCAACGCGCAGGCCGCCGGCGTCGTCGATCAGGGCGCGCAGCTGACGCCGGTCCTCCAGCGTCAGCGGCCCTTCCTCCTCGAACGTGGCCAGCTTCTTCCAGGTCACGTTTTGCGCCTGCGAAATGCCCTCAGTTGTCCGGAAGAGCTCGTAGAGTTGCGCATATTTGAGCCGAACTTCGAGTGGCAGTTGCGCAAACGCCTGCGGATCCTTGCTATCCCAGACGCTGAAGGACTGGTCGGGAAGGAACGGCTGGCTGATTCCCGTAGCAAGCCGGACAGGCTGGCCGTCGCGGGAGCGCACAAGCACCTGCTGAAGCTCGTCGAGCCGGTTCATGGCGCACTTCGCTTGCAGTTGGTCGATGGCATAGTAGCCGAGGTTCAGCGCCACCTCCCGATCCACCGCCTGGCGGAATTCGCGGGCTTCGTTTCGCCAGTGCCAGGCTTCGACGATCTGTTCCGCGGTCAGCGCCAGCAGCACGCCGATGACGATAATCCCGACTTCGCCGAGAAACTCGCGCCACCCGTGCAGCGGCTTTGGAAGATGAAAGTGCATGGCGTGCCCCCCGGCAGTTACGCGACCGTAACAGACCCGCAATTGTCCGCAATGGGTCAACGGCGAAAGTGGTGCTAAGCTCGGGCGCCATGAGCACCCCAAAAGGCCTGCGCCAGTTCCTCGATCCCGAGCAGCAGCGCGCCTGGCTGGAGGGGGAGACCGATCTCCGGGATATGGATTCGGCGGAGCGCGACGAGTCCTTGGAACAGCGGTTCAAATATGCCGCGCGCTTCCAGAAGCTGCTCAAGCGGCCGCAGGCGGAGGACGCGCTCGCCATACTCAGACTCTACGCGGAAAGCTGCCTCCCCATCCCGCGCCAAACCGAGCGCCATTACTGGTCGGTCTGCTGCCTGCCCGGCAGCCCGGACAGACCGCTCGTCCGGATCAGTGCATCCTTCATGGAACTGTTCGCGCTCCACGCAGACGGCGACGGGCTCCGCTCCCGCTTCATCCTGCATCTTTCCGACTTCACCTTCGACGGATCGCCGGAGCCGGAGCAGCTCGACACCGACCTGCTTGAAAGCTGCGCGCTCCGGCCGGAGGACATGAGCTACGCCATCTGGCGCGACGGCAAGTCCATCCTGATCGCGAAGGTGCGCGGCGCCGCCTCGATCCGCCACTTCATCGAACATCCGCATGGCGTGCGGGCCATCCGCAACTTCAATCTCACCCACATGAACCGCGGCCGCAACGCCTATCAGGCGAGCCACTGCTACTCCCTCGCCGACGCCATGCTGGGCGACTGAGCGGATGCCGAACCTCGACGAGGACACCGCCGAAGGTTTCGACCGGATCTGGAAGCGCATCGGCGAGCCGGGGCCGGAGCCCGTTGATGACCGGCCGTTCGAGAGCTTCTTTTCCATCTTCCCGCTCGACGCGCTGGCGGGTGAAGGTTTCGATCTCGGCTGCGGCAACGGGCGTATCGCCCGCTCCGTCGCTCCGCGCGCCGGCTTCCTTCACTGCATCGATCCGTCGCAAGCGGGGCTTGCGGCGGCGAAGGCGGCGATGGATCACCTCGGCAATGTCGATTTCCACCGGGCGCCGGTGCATTCGATCCCGCTTGCCGACGGCAGCCAGGATTTTGGCTATTCGCTCGGCGTCCTCCATCACATCCCCGATCCGGCGGCTGGGCTTCGCTCCTGCGTCGCCAAGCTGAAACGCGGGGCGCCGTTCCTGCTCTACGTCTATTACTGCTTCGATAACCGGCCGCGCTGGTTCCGGCTGGTGTGGCGGGGTTCGGACCTCGCAAGGCGGGTGATTTCCAGGATGCCCTTCGGGTTGCGGGCGGCGGTGAGCACGATGATTGCGGCGACTGCCTACTGGCCGCTCAGCCGTGCGGTTCGGGTGCTGCGGAGGCTTGGAGTGCAGGCGGACAACATCCCCCTCGCCTTCTACGCCGATCACGATTGGGCAACACTTCGAGCCGATGCGCTCGACCGGTTCGGGACCGCCGTCGAGCACCGCTTCAGCAAAAGCGAGGTGGAGGCGATGATGACCGCCGCGGGCCTTCGCGACATCCGCTTTTCGGAAGGACCGCCTTACTGGACCACGGTCGGGTTCAAGGTCTGAGACGTGATCCTACGTCAAGCCCGGAACCGTTGTTGGATTGTCGTTTATGGCCTGGGTGAGCGTAATCGGACCGAGCGCGATCTCCTTCCAGTGGCCGGCGTCGAGATCGCCATTCATATCTGCGCCGATCAGGCCGCAGAGCAGCCACAGGAAAACGAAGATTGCTACCGCCCATTTCATAGCACCGGCCCCCGATCGGCCGCAGGGAATCACGTTCCGCGAGTCGAGTCAAAGGAGCCCTGGCTCTTCCCCGGCTCAGCAGGCCTCGGCGATTCTGATCCGCTGTTCCGGCCTAACGTCGATCTGCAGATATTCGGGGTCGAAATCGGCAACTTCGGCCAGGCTGTCCCAGTCGTGAATCCAGACGGTGTGGCCTCGGATCGTCACCAACTCTTCCTTGCGGAGGGCCATGATCGTCCGGTTGATGTGCACGGGGGTGAGGCCGGTGGCGTCCGCCATCTGCAATTGCGTGACCGCGAAGGGGAACACGACATCGCCCTTGGCGGGCGCTGCCTTGAGCCGGACGGCTGCCTCGCACAGGAGGTGCGCGATGCGCGCGCGCGCATCCCGTCGCCCAATATTGACGACCCATTGCGCCAGCACCGCGGTGTCGACCATGCAATCGCGCCAGAAAGCTGCGGCAACGGCTGGATACCGCGCGGCCACCGCCCGGATCGCGGCATGCGGGATCTTCAGGATGGTCGCCACAGAGAGCGCCTGGAGGGCGGTGGTGGGCGTGGACTGCACGACCGATTGGAGATCCGCCATGTCGCCAGGGATGAAGAAAGCAGTGATCTGGCGGGCGCCGTTGGAATTCTGGCTGAACCCGCCGACGATTCCGTCGACCACCAGGCACGAATGCTGGACTCGTTCGCCCAGTCTCACGAAGTCGCGGTTGGAACGAACCTGTTCGGCGTGACGCGGCAGGTCGAGGATCGCCTGCTGCTCCTGCTGCGTGAGGATGGACCGGCTGTTCAAGCGGTCGAGGAAAGGTTGGAGGTCGGAATGAGTGCGCATGAAACGCTCCGCGATTGGCAAGCGGGAGCGCGGATTATCTCTCAGCCACGGATGCCTGCAGGCAAAATGATCGGTGATAAGCCCTCAATAGCACAGATCAGGATTCGTTCCGAATCGGGGGCTATTTCTCTCGGAACAGCAGGGGCGCCATCACGTGCAGGCTGCGCCGCCAGCTCAGGAATTCGTGCGCGGTGTTCGGCGACACGTAGAACACGGCGTTGACGCCCGCCTTCTTCAGGTCCTCGGCATTCTGCGCCGGATTGGCTGGCGCGGCGCCGGGGAAGCCGCGGGTCATGCCGTTGTTGAGCTCGCGGCTTCCGAAGCTGGTGAAGATCAGCTTCGCCTTCTGCTTCAGGCCCGGATATTTGGCGAGATCGTCGAGTGAGAAGGTGCCGCCGCTGAGCAATCCGATGTAGTGGAAGGTGTCGAGGTGGGTGGGCGCGATCAGCTTGGTTTCGAAGCCGCCCATAGAAAGGCCCGCCATCGCTCGGTGATCGGCGTTCGCGATCGTCCGGAAGCGGCTGTCCACATACGGGATAAGCTCGTCGAGCAGGTAGGTCTGGAACGGATCGATCTTGAACGCGCTGAGCCCGCCCGGCTGCCCGGGCCGAACAACATTGGTCATTCCGTAGGTCGTGACGATGATGAATGGCTTCACCTCCCCTGCGGCGATCATGTTGTCCATGATCAGGTTGGCGCGTCCCTGGTTGAACCACGCGGTCTCGTCCTCGCCCCAGCCATGCTGCAGGTAAAGCACCGGGTAGCGGGTGGTCTGGTTCTTGTCGTAACCGGGCGGCGTGTAGACGAAGGCTCGGCGCTCCGTGCCGGTGCTCGGGCTGCGGACGAGGATTTGCTGGACGTTCCCGTGGGGCACGTCTTTGAGCGCATAGAAAGCCTGATCGTGCGCCGGGATCTCGATTCCGCTCTCCCAGCGGGTCGAGCCGTAGAAGTTGAGCGTCCCAGGGTCGTTGAACGTGCCGCCGTCCACGTCGAGGTGATAATAATGGAAGCCCTCGTCGAGCGGCCCTTCGGTGGTGCCCGTCCAGGTGCCGTCCGGCTGCTTGGTGAGCGTGGTCCCGCCGCGGCCCCCGAGGCCGAGAGTCACGTGGACGCTGTGCGCCTGCGGAGCGACGATGCGGAAACGGACGTACCCCTGCGAATTGACTTGCGGATACTCCTGTCCCGGCTGGTTCAGCGACGACGGCTTGAAATCCCCGATGACCGCGGGCTGCGGCGCGAGCGGCGGTGGCGGCGGCGGCTGCACAGGTTGAGCGGACACCGGAATAGCCGCGAGGCTCGCGGTCAATGCGAAAGCAATTGCCTGTTTCATGTGCTGCTCCCCAAATAATTCCCCATGCCGCCAAAACGCGCGCAGCACGAATTACTCAGACTATTTCAGGAGTTCAGCAGTACTGCAAGAGGTTAGCTGTGAAGCACTAACGCACGTCGTGCATCGTCACTTGCATCTGCTCGGCGAGGATTGCCTGCAACGTCTCGAGTTCCTCCGCGCCGATAGTTCGGTCGAAGTGGATTGCGGCCTCGCCTTCTCCGGAGCGCACGACGTCTCCGAACAGTTCGACCTCGCCGGCGATCAGCATCACGTCTTTTCCGACGAGCGGGAGATCGTGCCCTTTAAAACGGGCGCCGGTCGGGGACACATCGAGCATCAGCACGACGCGCGAGGAGCCCACCGAATAGAGGGATACCGCAATCCCTAGCGGATCACGCTTCGCTCTTCGCCTTTCCGGCGGTGCGCTCAACTGCCGTTTCCCGAATTCCTTGATCGCCACTCCCGCCTCCCCGCGGTCCCCACCGCTCGCGTCTGGCCGGACTATATCCCGTCGAGCGAAGCTCGGCATTCTCACCTTTCGTTAGCGTTAGACGCAGCGGTGCGTTGCTACCTCATTGCGATCATTGGCGAAGATCAGCCGCTGCTTCGTCGATTGCGGCAAGGAGTCCGGAGATTGTGTCGTTGACCGAAGTGGGAATACCGTGTGCTCGACCTAGACGGCTGACGACCCCGTTGCGCGCATCCCATTCCATCCGGCGGCCGGCGCGCCGGTCGGCGTGAAGCGAATTGATCGCGTCACGCGGCGCCTTGCGATAGTGATCGACTACGGCTTGGGCGATCGAGCCATCCAGTTTGGCCCCTTCGGCATTGCCGACCGCGACACATTCACGGACCAACGCCCGCATCACTTCGGCTCCGGGTTCGCTCCAGGCGACACCACCCGGCTGATCGGTCAACGCCGACACTGCACCAGCGACGTTGATGCACAGCTTGCGCCAGAGCGTGGTGGTGAAGTCTTCGACCTCAGCGACATCCAGCTCCGTCCCGGCGAACAGCTGGACGAACGCCCGGCCAAGCTGACCGGCGGGAACGCGCACCATCCCTTTGCCGCGCTGTCGGATCACTCCCGGAGCCTCGCGCTCGGCGGGGATATCGACCATCACCGGAAGGATCAGCTCCTTAGGCAACCATTCGGAAAAACGAGAGACATGCTCCACCCCATTCTGAAGGATCGCCACCGGTGCCGGATCGGCAACCTCGGACAGCCACGGAGCGGCAGCTGCGGAGTCATAGGTTTTCACCGCCACCAGCACCCAATCGGCTTCGATCGGCCCGGAAGGCTGGCTGAGGATTTTCGGCTGAGACCGAAGGATGCGTCCGCCGGGGGTCTCGACCGTCAGGCTGCTGAACCCGGTCCGAACCGCAAGCGTCACATCGTGACCTGCCTCACAATGCCACGCCGCGACGCTTCCGCCGACTGCGCCCGGCCCGATCAGCAGGATCCGGCTCACTTGCCGCCCTGATGTGGACCGATGATCCGGAACTCGCCGGCGCAATGCATCATGTTCATCAGGTAGAGCATGCCGTCGAAATAGCGCTGCTCACCCGAAGGAACCGGTGTGTTCCACAGCTCCTGAAGGAAAGCTCTAGTGTCCGGCCCCGCAGGTGCCGCGAGACCGCCGGCAGTGGCCGCCGCGACCATTCCGGTCGAGTGACGCGTCGATTCCGGCTTGCCGTCGAGCGTGTAGCGATCCGGGAAGGTGTGGATCCCTTGCCCCACCAGGAAATGCTGAATCTTGGCCGCGAGGGCAGGCTCGCGCGGGTCCTTGGCCCACCAGCTGTAATCGACCGACCAGTTGGAGACGGTTCGCCAGCTGTCATAGGCGAATTGCGACGGCTTGCCGTCCCAGCCCATCGCCGGAGTTCCGTCGAAATTGTTCCGGTCGGGCGCGAGGCCGGTGGAGGGGTTCGTCACCTCCGAAAAGAAGTTGCGGCTGACATCCGCAGCCCTAGCCCAAAAGCCTCGATCCTCAGCCGGTCCCCAGCGCGACCACAACTCATAGAAGGCCGGCAAATGATAGGAGGCGTCCGTACCGGGGATGTTCGTCTCCGGCACGAAGCGGACCATCGTCCATTTCTCATCGACCATCGGCCCAACCGTCACGGGACGAGGAGCGCGATTCATCGGGAAGGGAAAGCGCGGCGGCCATGGCTTGCCCTGCGTAGCAGCCTCCGCCGCAGCTCGGCGATTGTTCGGGCTTGGCCATGGATGATCGGGCTGGACGAACGGCGCGTCTTGCGGATGGATTCGGAAGGGCGGCGTCCCGGTCAGAACCGCATGATGCCGCATCCGTGACAGGATCGCGTCTGCTTCTTTCTGATAATTGTAGATGCCCTTGCCGTTACCCCATCGGTTGGCGGCAAACAGCAACGCCATCGCATAATATTCCTCGCCATCGGGGGCGGCGCCGGTCGCTCGCGGTGTGCCGTCGGTGCTGAACGACCAGGCGAAATAGCCGTACGAGGGGTCTTTGGGATCGGTGACCTGCATGTAGGTCTTCGACCAGTTCCACAACGCGTCGAACTCGCGTTTGTGGCCGAGCTGGACGGCAATCATCATGCCATAGCTCATGCCCTCGGTGCGGACGTCGTTGTTCGCCCAGTCGGTGATGTAGGCGAGCGTCCCGTTGGCGTTCGCGCCGGTTTCGAAATAGACCCGCTCCTCCTGCCCGTCGCCGTGGAACAGCTGCTGGAAGGCGCGTTCAATTTTGGCGTGAGTCTCGGCCGGAGTGACTCCCAGCTGCTCGACGAAGAGGTTGCGATAGTGACCGGTTGCATACGCACCTGAGCCGTCGCCCGGCGCGGCGCCTACAGCGTTTCCGCCCACAGCAAGCGCGAGCGCCCCAACTCCAATCCAGAACGCCCGCATCAAATGCTCTCCCCATCGCCCGAGCACCAAACACCGCTCGCGAACCGTTTCCCTTTCATCGCCCTACCGGGTGCTGGCAAGGCAGTTTATTTGGTTAGTCTCGGTGAGCGTTCGTGAGGAGCTTCTCCGAGACAAGACGGGAAGCCGCGGCGATCGACTCCTCGCGGCTGAGATCGCTCGTGTCGAGCAGGATCGCGTCTTCGGCCTTCCGGAGCGGAGCCGCCGCGCGCTCGCTGTCGCGGGCATCCCTCGCCTTCAGATCAAGCAGGACGTCCTCGTAATGGGCCGGCATCCCACGCTCGAGAAGTTCGCGGACGCGGCGCTGCGCGCGCACTTCCTGCGATGCGGCGACAAACAACTTGGCATCGGCATCGGGCGCGATCACCGTGCCGATATCACGGCCATCGAGGACCGCTCCCCCCGGCTGAGCGGCGAAAGCGCGCTGCCGATCAAAGAGCGCTCTTCGCACCTCTGGATAGGCGGAAATCTTCGATGCGATCTTCGACACAGGCTCGCTTCGAAGCTCCGCATCGGACGGGTCGAAACCAAGATCGTCACAGGCTCGAAGCGCTTCGAATTCGCTGCCCGGATCGCCGCCCCAACGCCAGAGATTGAGCGCAACCGCGCGATACAATAGCCCGGTATCCATGTGTGGCAGATGGAAATGCTCGGCGAGCGCCTTTGCGATCGTTCCCTTGCCGCTGGCCGCAGGACCATCGACGGCGATCACGAAGCCGTTCGCGGGGCGATTTTCAGATTGCGGAGCGTCGTTCAAGCGCAGCGCTTTGACAGCCGCAAAACCCTATGGCAAGGCGCGCGCCGATTGAGGCCGGACCGGACGGAGCCGGCGCCAAACCACCTTTGAATGGAGCTTCGACCACATGGTCAAACCCGAATGGGGCACGAAACGGACCTGTCCCAAATGCGCGACCCGCTTCTACGACCTCGGCAACGAGGATCCGGTGCACTGCATCGAGTGCGGCACCGAGTGGATTCCCGAACCGGTCCTGAAGTCCAAGCAACCGATGCCGTTCGAGGCCGCCGCGGAGCCCAAGGAAAAGGCTGACGAGGATCTCGAGGCGGAGGATCTCGCCATCGATGAGGACGAGGAGGTCAGCGCGGACGAGGAAGTCGATCTGGAAACAGGCGATGACGACCTTGGCGTCGGCGCAGCGAAGGAAGACGAGGAAAGCTAGGCATTTCCCCCTTTTCCAGCGGGGGAAACATCGCCTAAAGGCGTAAGGGTACGGGGCCGTAGCTCAGCTGGGAGAGCGTCGCAATGGCATTGCGAAGGTCAGGGGTTCGATCCCCCTCGGCTCCACCATCCTAAATAGCTGAAATTCAATGCACTTTCATCTGCCTGCCTCCAAGCGCCGGCATGGTGTGTATCGCAGGGACGCGCTCGCATCCGAGTTTGACCCATTGCAGACATTCGCAAAGCAGCTGCTGTCGCCGCACAAATCAGCCCCTTTCAACCGAGATCACCCGGATAGCTTCGTCACTCCCAGGCAGATCGACCGTCTCGCCGGGTTCGGCACCCATAATTGACCGTGCAAGTGGCGAGGCAAACGCAACTAGGCCTTCCGACGGCTCGGCCTCATCGTGGCCAACAATAGTGAGCATGCGTACCTCGCCGCCCTGTTCAATGGTCACGCGGGTGCCGAAGGCGACTGCATCGCCGGGTGCGGGAGGGGCGACCTGCGCGGTCGCCAGACGGGCTCGCCAATAGCGCAAATCCCGCTGAAGTTCGGCGCGTTGCTCATCACTGGATGCGGACGCGACCGCTGCCTCCAAATCTTGTGCGCGTCTTGAAGAGAAAATAGCCGCGCCGGGTCACCAAGTTAGGTCCGGGCGGTATCGGCAACTCGAACCGCGGCTCTTTGTGCTCTTCGTCGCTTTCGCGGCGGAAGGCTACACTCATGGGTTGCTCCTTCTCATCGGATCCCCGTCAGTAGCACACAACGGGGACGCTGCAGTTGGTAAGGGGTTCGGTTTATCCAAATTTGTCGATGTCGGCCCGGGCCAGCCAAAACCACTGTCGTGTGCTTTGCCAACTCGAGAAAAAACCGGTCAATCTTCCGCACTGCGTCCTTGAGATAATTGGGAGACAGGTGCTCGTAATTCTTGGCAGTTGCCGGAGCGGAGAAGGCAGAAGCAGCCGATTTCCTATTGGATTGGCCTGGGGCTCAGCTTGCTGACTGCACTTGGAGCCGCCGCTGCTCTAGCTTCGAAAATCATCTTCGGCGGACGATTAAGTAGCACGTTTCCCGTGGCTATTTTCCACCCATTGCGGACGTTCAATAAATCTAAAAACGCCTGATTGATCCGACTGGCGTTTGCGCCTTCAGCAGACTGTCCAATCTCTGGCCAACTGACTTGCTGTTAACCGCACTGCCGTGATTGCGCGGCTGTTACTCACGCTCGCGATAATGGAAGTAGGCAAAGTCGGCCGGAGTTCCGGCTCCCGAAAGGTCGTAACACGCAACGCCCACGAAAGCGCCGGTGAAGTTTGGCAAGCCGGGAAGAGTCGCTTCGTCCGACAGGATACTCGCATCGAATTGACGCCCCAGCCAGCACCAGTTGCTCTCTCCTGCAAGGCGATAGGCGAAGCGCATGACCTCGTTATCGACATCCACACGCAATTCCAAAGATCCGGGTGCCAGCACCGCCGATTCGGTGATGTCGCTGCATTCTCCATTTTCTGGAGTGGCTGACAAAACCTGGAGGCGGCGACCAGCGTCGTCCTTTGTTACATGCAAAAAGTGGAACTTGGCGCCGTTGTAGTAACAGATCAGTCCGGCGGCTTGCTGGAAATTTGCCGGAGCGAAATCGATGCTCGTTTCAGCCGTGTAGCGGAACGCCTGTTGGCGGCGGGCGACGAGCGATTGCGTGAATCGGCTCCCGATGCTCTCTCGCCCATAAAGCCGCAAGAAGCCGGGACGATCAGTCAGACTGAAGAGGTCAGTTGAATTCGGCGTTCGAAGCCACTGAAACGGCTCGGGTAACACAGCGGATTCGAAGTCATGTCGCTCGTCGATTGGCGACCGTGTTTCGTGCAGCGCAGCCGATTCCGCAACCTCGAGCTCCGGAGTGGCGGTTCCGTCCAACGTCCTCAACCAACCATCCTCACCCCAGCGCATTTGCTGGATCGCAGTTTCGCGGCCCAATACTGAGCGGTCGCTGGCTAGTAGCGGACGACTGCACAGATAAACCATCCAGGTTTCGCCCGCTGGCGTTTCGACGAGGTCGCCGTGTCCTGCGCGAGCAAGCAGGGATTTCGGTTTCCCGCTCGACGTCAATACGGGGCCGTCGGGATGGATCTCATAAGGTCCTAGGAGGGAGCGCGAGCGCGCCATCACAACCGCATGATTCCGCTCTGTCCCGCCCTCCGCGACGAGCAAATGGTACCAGCCATCGCGCTTGTAGAGGTGTGGACCCTCAGTAAAGCCTAAAGACGTCCCCTCGAAAATGAGCTGGCGCTCGCCAAGGAGCTCTCCCGTTCGCAGGTCGATTTCCTGCAGCAACACCCCCGCGAACCGCTGATGCCTGGGGCGATGATCCCAAAGCATGTTGAGCAGCCAGCTGCGCCCATCATCGTCGTGAAACAGTGCGGGGTCGAAGCCGCTGCTATTGAGGTGCACCGGGTCCGACCACTTGCCGTCTATCCGGTCGCACCAAACCCAATAGTTATGAAAATCGCGAAAGGATGTGCCCTTATCCCCATTCACCGTGGTCCGGCCATACCGTTTCACATCGGTGTACAGCAGGTGAAATCGGTCATTCGCATAGCTGAGGTCAGGCGCCCATACGCCGCACGAATCAGGATTGCCCCGCATGTCGAGCTGACTCGCCCTGCTCAGCGGTCGGCTCACTAGACGCCAGTTGGCGAGGTCGCGAGAATGATGGATCTGGACGCCCGGAAACCATTCGAAGGTTGAGGTAGCGATGTAATAATCGTCACCGACCCGAACGATCGACGGGTCTGGATTAAGGCCGCGAAGTATTGGATTTCGAATGGTCATGCAGGCTTTCTAATCAACGTCCATAACAAGAGCGCGCCTATAAGATCGGTCACGCCAAGCAGAATAAAGAAGGGCTGGTATCCAACCCGATCCACAAAGGTGCCAAGCAGAAGGGTGAAGATCAGAACCCCAAGGTTCGCGGCGGTGCCGGCGACCCCTGTCGCAGTCCCGACTTCACTCTGCGGAAACAGGTCCGACGACATGGTTATCACCGTCACAGAGAGTGTTTGATGAGCGAAACCACCAAGGCAAAGCAGGGCTACCGCAATCGCTGGGCTTTGTACTGAACTCACGAAGATCATTCCGGTCATCAGGGTCGCGCCGACGGTAAAAGCTCCCCGTCGAGCGTCGATCAGTGCAAAGCCATGTCGGTGCAGCACGGCTGCCACCGCAGGACCAAAAAGACAGCCCAGGTCCGCAGCAAGGAATGGCAGCCACGCGAACAGCGCTATTTGCTTCAAATCGAAATGCCGGACCTTTATGAGGTAAAGGGGCATCCACAACGACAGCATTCCCCATACCGGATCTGCGAGAAATCTCGCTGACGCGATGGTCCATAACTCGCGCCGCCGCAGCAAGCGGCGAAGGGCGGGCCTTGTCGCGGTTCTGGCGAGCTCAGGTTCCTGCCCGGAACTGATAAGTTCCTGCTCCGCCGCGCCGATCGCCCGCTGCTTGGCCGGGAGCGCGTACCAGAAAAGCCACGCCCCGAGCCACGCGAGCCCAAGCCCACCAGTAATAAGAAAAGCCAACCGCCAATCGCCCTCATAGATGGACCAGGCGACTAGCGGTGGTGCCAGCACCGCACCGAACGAGGCGCCGATATTGTAGATCCCCCCGGCGATCCCTCGCTCCCGGGCTGGAAACCATTCGGCTACCACCTTCATTCCGGCCGGCTGCCCGGCCCCCTCTGCCAAACCCAAAAAACCGCGCAGGCCCGCAAAGCCGAGCCACCCCGTTACCAATCCATGCGCCATCGTGAGTAGCGACCAGGCACCCACGAATAATGCCAGCCCCGCTCTCAGCCCGATCATATCGAGCACATAACCGCATGCCGGCTGAAACATGACTCCGATCTGGAATGCGCCCGTGACCCAGGAATATTGGGCGGTCGTGATATTCTGCTGCGTCATGATTGTGGGGGCCGCGACGCCGAAGATGCTGCGGCTGAGATAGTTGAGGATCATCGCCCCCACGAAGAGCGCGATCATCGTCCAGCGAATCGACCGAAATTTCCCCACCGCCCCTCCAATCACGATAACGTTACCAGTTAGCGGATTGCAATTCCAGCGTCCAGAACTCCCATTGGACCCAACCCCGACAATTCTGAAGCGCTGCGCGTGACAATACAAGCGGTGACCGGCCGTAAGCATTATATGTCGTTGTATTTATTATCTCATATGTAGACCTGCCGAAATGGCAATCCCTCCCTAACAGGCCTTCTGCAATGGCCGGTCAGGCATGGAACGCGCGGCTTGCGCCTTTAGAAAAACTCGATTGACTAAAAAAACAGACAATAATATGCATGGTAACGTTACCAGTTGTTGGATACCACTAATTATCCGGTTGTTTCGAGGTACATCTGACGCTGGGGAGGGCAGGTCGAAGAATCGGCCGACGATTTGAGGGGGTAAATAGAGATGGCGAGCGATTCACGCGCAGGGTCATTTGACTCGGCCTACATCCAGCACGGAAATAGCTCGGCGCGCTCTGTACAGGCGATGGGCATCAAAGGTGCTCGTCTATTGGGGAAAGCCAGTCTCCTGGCCTTGTGCTGCTCATTTCTTGCTGAACCAGCGAGTGCTCAGACGGCAACGAGTTCCGGAAGTCAGGCGGCAGCGGACTCTGCCACCCACGCCCAATCAACGGCACCAACGGCAAGCGCCACATCGCGCGATGACTCCGCTGGCCGTGAAATCACCGTGACAGGCTCTCGAATCATCACAAAGAATGCGAATTCGCCGACGCCGGTCACCGCAGTTAGTACGACGGAACTGGCGAAGACGACGCCCAGCGACATTCCAGACGCACTGAACAAGCTGCCGCAGCTCATCGGTGGCCGAACTCCACGTAGCCAGGGAAATGGCAGCTTCAACAACGGGGGCAACGTTCTCGCGCTGCGTAACTTCGGTCCGCAGCGTACTCTCGTGCTGCTAAACGGCCACCGCGTACCGCCCTCGAACCAAGACGGGACGGTAGACATCGACACTCTGCCCCAAATGCTGGTCGGCCGGGTGGAGATCGTCACCGGTGGCGCCTCGGCGGTCTACGGTTCTGACGCAGTGGCCGGCGTCGTCAATTTCATTCTCGATAAGAAATTCACGGGCCTGACGGTGAAGGGCGATGTCGGCATTTCAAAATATGGCGATGGGAAAGAAGGGCAGTACGGCGTAGCCTGGGGCACGGACCTATTCGGCGGTCGCGGTCACTTCGAAACCTCTGCCCGGTACCGGAAGCAAGCCCTCATTCCGATGGACGCGCGCCCTTACGGAATGGACGGCCAAACGTGGCTGCTGACAGGAAACGGTAAGCCGAACAACCCGTTCACAAACTCGCCCTATGTTCGCGTCATCAATGCGGCGGAGCTCGGCACCGTCGTTTGCGGAAGTGCATGCCCCTACAACAACGCCTACACTTTCAATTCGCCCGGAGTGATCAGTCCGCTAGTGCATGGAACGCCGACCGGTACGACCAATTTGGAATCGGGCGGCGACGGCGGTTGGGTGAAATACGGGACGTTCCGTTCCGGCATAACCACCAAAGAATGGTTCGGCCGCTTCAGCTATGACGTGAGTGACAATATCAACGCCTACATCCAGGGAGGTTGGGCTCAAGCCAACGACACTTCGAACTGGATCAACTGGGTGGTAAGCCCGTCGGCAAACCGTCCCAACGCGCTGTTTGCGAACAATCCATTTTTGGCGCCTGCAACTCAGCAGCAGCTGGGCGCAAACATTGTGTGCGGAACTCCAGCAGCGACGGGTTGGCTTTGCCTGCCGGCCGTACCGCCGACCTCTCCGCAAACAGGAACCACGCCACCACCACCGCCATCTGTGCCTTATTTCAAAGACCCGTCCTCAGTGTGGAACATGGTCGGAGGCGTGCCCGCGAATATCGGCAATCATCTCTACAGGACCCTGTCTGACCAACGTAATATTAACGTTGAAACCGGTGCGACCGGTTCTCTCGGTCGGTTCGATTGGGATGTTTTTTACTCGCACGGTGAAAGCCGTCTAAAGGTTGTGAATCCGAACAACACCGACAACGCGAAATATCTCGCATCGCTTGATGCGGTCATTGCGCCCCCCGGAACCAAGGTGAATGGCACCGATGTGAGCGGTACGATTGTCTGCTGGGTGACCACACAGCCGCAATATGCCAGCCTCTATCCGGGTTGCGTTCCCACTAACATCACCGACCCGAATGGTCCTTCGCTAAGTTCATTCAACTATTTAAAGCAGAAGACCTTCTGGATCCTAACTCAAAAGCTCGACAACATTGGTGGATCGATCGGCGGTGACTTAGGATTCGGCCTTCCAGCCGGTGATATCAAGGTGAACGTCTCCGGTGACGTACGCTGGGCCACCTACAAGATGGATAGCCAATTCTTGCCGACAGATTTCGTCGACTGCACTGGCTTGCGCATCTGCCTCGCCAATGGGGGTGCGCCGGTTCGTTGGGTGCAGAACACCAATGCTCCGGTTGATGCTCATAACAGTGTTTACGAGGCGGCGGGGGAAGTCCTCGTGCCTTTGATCAGGAACACGCCGATGTTCAAGGATCTGGCGGTGGACCTGGCAGGCCGCTACACCAAATATTCTACCTTCAAGGCGGTAAAAACCTGGAAGGCTGGACTAAACTGGCACGTCAACAGCTCGATAGCGTTTCGCGCCACGGCCTCGCTCGACATTCGAGCTCCGAACCTAAACGATCTTTATCAGCCAGCGGGCGTTTCATCGACTGGGTTCAGAGACCTGCTGACGGGTGGCAACAACAGCCTGCGTCTGATTTCGAAAGGCAATCCGAATCTGACGCCCGAGAAGGCGCGGACGATCACCTTGGGCGCGATCCTCACGCCAACCTTTATGCCGGGCTTTAACCTGGAGGTGGATTATTATCGGACGAAGATGACGGATGCGATCACCAACATCAGCTACCAGAGCGACACCATCCAAAATCTTTGCCTCGCCAGTGCTCCCACCTATAATTCCCCATTCTGCTCCTTGGCGATACGTCCGATCACAAACCCACAGGATCCAAACTACAAGGATCCTAATCTCAACTTCCCGACAGCGGTATTGAGCTCACCGATCAACGTGGCGCAACAGAAGACTGAGGGCGTGGAGATCGAGGCCAATTACGGGTTCGATGTCGCTCGAATTGTGCCCTCATGGACGGGGCACATAACTTTGCGCCATCTGTTGAGCTATCAACCCGTCAACACATCCATCAATATCCCAGGAACGTTTCCGACTTTTGCGCAGCAGCCCAAGCTCCGACAGACCACCTTCTTCTCCTACGATAACAGGCTATGGAGCCTTGCGCTGCAGAATACCTATCTGGGTAGGGTCAAACTGGCGACCAGCGACAACGCGCTTAACGGCAACAGTCAGAACTACGCACAACCTTACCTAAGGCCATTCGACACATTGGATGGCACGGTGACTGCACACTTGAGCAGCAGGGCTGACGTCTACCTGAATGTCAGCAATATCTTCAACGCCCGTGCTCCGCTTTTCCCGTCCAATTCGGGAATCCCGGGACTCTTCTATCCGACGCTCGGCTTCTATGACGATATGGGCCGGTATTTCACTGCCGGCTTCCGGGTCAAGATTTAGAGAGAGCCAATTGAGACCCGACGTGCCCAAAGCAATCGAGGAATTCGCAAGTGGCACTTGGGACTCTTGGGCGATGTAACACGAAGCTCCTCCCTGGTCCCGGCATCCCTGTGCCGGGACCTTTTTTTCAAGTTAGAGTAGTTCTGAGTTCGCCGGAGTGCGGTTACGAACGCCTGAGTTTCCAGGCGTGAGATCCTCGCCTATCGAACGTCGTCGAAATGTGCAGCTTGCGCTGGACAGGAAAAAATCTAGCACATCCGTCGATGAAGCGGAGAGTGCATCATTGAACAAGCCTCCGCGGCGGGTGCGCCGGGCGACCATAAAGGACGTTGCTGTCAAGGTCGGCGTTTCACCGATGACGGTGTCGCGCACGATCAATGGCCAGGAGGGAGTCCGCCCGGAGATCAGGGAAGCCGTGATGGCGGCTATCGAGGCGCTGGGTTACAAGCCGAATGCGGCCGCCAGAAGCCTGGTCACTTCAGCTGAGCTGCGAATCGGCGTCATCTATTCGAACCCCAGCGCCGCTTTTATGAGCGAATTTCTCACCGGAGCGTTTGAGGAAGCGGCATTGCGCGGCGCACGCCTCCTCATCCTGCGCGCGCCCAAGGGCAAGCCGCCGTCGTCAAGAACTGTAAAGAACTTTATCGCTTCCGGGCTCTCGGGGATCCTGCTTACCCCGCCATTAGGAGATTCGGCCGCGCTCCTGCGTCTGTTCGCCAACGCGCACCTCCCTATCGCAACCGTTGCAGCTTATCCGCCAGAGAAGGCAATTTCAGTTCGAATCAACGATCGCCAGGCGGCTTATGAAATGTCGCGGCACCTGCTTAGCTTGGGACATCGGCGGATCGGCTTCATCGCCGGCAATCCTGACCAGGCGGCTTCGGCCGAACGCATGGCCGGATTTTACGCGGCAGTTCGGGAATTCGAAGGCGTCGAAACCCACATCGCCCAGGGAGACTTCAGTTTTGATTCCGGCTTGGTTGCGGCCGAACAGCTGCTTGACCGCAGCGCGTCACCGACAGCCATTTTCGCCAGCAACGATGACATGGCGGCGGCAGTCGTGTCGGTCGCCCATCGGCGCCATCTCGATGTTCCACAACAGCTGACCGTGGTCGGTTTCGACGACACGATGACCGCGATCACCCTGTGGCCGCCGTTGACGACCGTCCATCAACCAGTTCGAGATCTTGCTGCAGAGGCGCTTAGACTCCTTGCGAAACAGATTTCGACAGGAACAGAGCAGCTGACCGAATCGGCAGCGCGCTTGCTGGACTTCAAAATTGTCCATCGTCAGTCGGTAGCGCCGCCGTTTGAAGCTCTGTAATCCAACGAGGCCCTCGTCGGAGAAGCCGGCTATTTGACAGCCGGCGCCTGTTCCTTGGTGATTTCAGTCTCGAGATTGCCCTCGCCCCGCTTTGCGTAAGCGGCGCAAGCCGTGTTGTCGATCAATGCAGCGCGGCCAGCCAGCCGTTCAAATAAGTTGCTGATGTCCGGATGCGGAGTCATCAGAAGGTCGCAAGGCAGCGCTGCAATGGTCTTCAGCGCGGTCCGGAATTGGGCAACATGTTCAGGATGTTCGGCAAGGCGGTAATCCTTGTCGACGGGGATTGTGACGCTGTCGGCAAAGGCCATTCGGAGGCACTTGCCTGCTTCGCATGACCGCCACGTCCAGCTTGTACTTCCGGGCGAATGCGCGGGCGTGGAATGAGCGGTCAGCTTGAGCTTGCCGAGCCTGATTGTTTCGCCGTCCCGGATCGTTCGATCGACGTGAATGGGCGGGAACGTCTTCAAGAGTTCGAGTTGTGGATCGTCTCGAAAGCTATGGCCGGCCTCCAGCATTGGCTTCGAAACATTTAGTGCGATCACTTTCGCGCCGGTGAGACCCTGCAACTCTCTGATCCCGCCGGTGTGGTCATAATGTTCGTGAGAGTTCAGGATGTATTTGACGTCGCTTAGACGATATCCAAGCCGTCCGATATTAGCAGCAACCGACTTCGCGTTTGTTTCCGTCCCTCCGTCGATCAGAATATCGCCCTCCGGAGAGACGATCAGAAGCGATGAGATTCCGCAGCTTCCGACGTAATAAGTATCGCCGTAAATATGGACTGGAGGAGCCGGATCCTGCCAGCCGTATTTGCCGCCGCACGTTTGGATAAGTTCGTCTGGACTGGCGGAATTCTTCAGCCCGATCGAAGTTGGAACGGCGCCATTCGCGACGGCGAATGCAGCAGCAGCAAGTCTGGCGAACATGGTAGGGCTCCCCTAGCTGAACATTCAGCCAAATCAGGTGCGGAGTCCAGCGAAGATGCGGAGTCAATCTTGTTCAGGGTGCTTTACGCACCCTTGGCGAAAAGGGATGACACGAGGCCCGCTTTCCGCGCATCACGGACACTCATACGAGCACAACTGTAGCGGGTAGGAAAAAGAACATTGGATCAGCGGTTTAGATAGGGAAATACCTCCCCCCCCTCGGCTTCACCATCCTCTAAAAAATCACGGAAATGGCTACTCTGGCCTGACGCGCGCGACGATCTCTGGCACATTTTTCCGCTTGATAAGAATCAAGTCCGTGAACCGGCAGCAGACACCTCTCGTTAGGAAGCTCGCGGCTCAAGACCGCTAGCACTGCGGGTCCATGCTTCCATATTGCGGCGCTGCTCCACTACCCGGACAGCTTTGGTTTCGATGGAATCCCGATCCCTGGCTGATCGCCTCACTTGCGGCTGTCAGCTGGGCCCATCTGCGCTCGCTTGAAAAGGCATATTGCCCGATTGCGGCAACCGGGTGGGCAATTGCCGCGCTGGCCTTCATATCGCCGATCTGCCCGCTGTCGGTGGCGCTTTTCTCCGCGCGGATCGCTCAACACATGGTTTTGATGCTGGTCGCGGCTCCTCTTGTCGGGCGCTGCCTGCCACGCGGGCGCTGGCAACATTCCATCTGGTGGAGCGTCGCCGCGTTCACTGCCGCAATCTGGGTCTGGCACATGCCGGTCCCGTACGAAGCCACCTTCGCCTCAACTCCAATCTACTGGTCGATGCACCTGACCCTGTTCGGGAGCGCGATCTGGTTGTGGCGCGATCTTCTCAACCATCGCAGCGATGAGACACTAACGGTGATCAGCACCGGGCTTTTTGCCTGTGTGCAGATGGGGCTGCTCGGCGCCGTACTGACCTTCTCCGCACATCCGTGGTTCGCCTGGTATGCGACAACGACCCAGCCGTGGGGACTGACCCAGCTTCAGGATCAGCAGCTTGGCGGAGTGATCATGTGGGTACCGAGCGGAGTGATTTTCCTCGCCGCCGCGAGCCGCTCCTTCCTGCTCATGCACAACTGGCTGGAACGCCCGGCAATGCAGTGATGCATCCACTCGGCTACCTCAGCGGCTCCGGAGCTCAGACCGCTTCGGTGGTGCCGCTCATGTGGTTCATGTTGATTGTGTCGATCCTCGTCTGTGTGATCATCACCGGGCTGGTGCTCTGGGCAGTGCTGACCAAGCGGACGGCCGTAGGACACAGAAGCCTGCGCAAGATCGCCCTAGAGCACAGCGAAGGCGTGAACTGGATCTGGATCGGGCTCGCAATCTCCATCGTGCCGCTACTTGTGTCGGTCTTCTGGACAGTTGCGGTGCTGGCGAAAACCGGCACGGTGCCTCCAGCGCCGCTGACCATCGATATCACAGCCAAACGCTGGTGGTGGGATGCTCAATACCGCGACGGTGTAACGGGCGGCGAGTTTCGCGTCGCAAACGAAATTCACATCCCGGTTGGCCGCCCGGTGCTTCTGCACCTGCGCTCAGCCGACGTGATCCACAGCTTCTGGGTCCCGAAGCTGGCTGGAAAGACCGACGTGATACCCGGTCAGGTTAACGCGATGTGGCTCGAGGCCGATGCGCCCGGGCGATATCGCGGCCAGTGCGGCGAATTTTGCGGCGCACAACACGCGCACATGGCGTTCTTCGTCATTGCCGATCCGCCCCAGCAGTTCGCGGCCTGGGAGCGGCAGCAAATGCTGCCCGCTTCAACTCCGGCCAGCGCCGAGGCTACCGCGGGCCTCGCATTCTTCAATCAGCGGTGCGGCCGCTGTCATTCCGTTCGCGGGACGCCGGCGCACGGATCATTCGGTCCGGACCTGACGCACCTGATGTCGCGGGAAACGATCGCGGCCGGAATGCTGCAAAACAACCCCGCTTCGCTGAGTGGCTGGGTGGAGAATGCACAGACCGTGAAGCCTGGCGCACTGATGCCGAACCAGCAGATTTCCGGTCCCGACCTGACCGTTCTGCGGGCGTACCTGGAGACTCTTCGATGAGCCCTCCTTCCGCCGCTTCCGTAGCGGGAACGCATGCTGGGGATGCGCGACCTGACGTCCGCCGCACACCGGAAATCGGGCGGTCGACTCCCGAACTCCGCGAACGGCTCCAGCGCATCTGGGAGACGAAGCCAGGCCTCTACGGATGGCTTGCGACCGTCGATCACAAAGAGATCGGCATCCGCTACATCGTCACCGCCTTTGTCATGCTCGTGATCGGCGGGATCGAGGCGCTGATCATGCGGGTCCAGCTCGCGAGCCCGGAGCAGACTTTGCTCAGCCCGCAGCAATACAACATGCTCTTCTCGACGCACGGCGTGACAATGATCTTCCTCTACACCTCACCGATCCTGTCGGGCTTCTCCAACTACCTCTGGCCGCTGCTGTTCGGGAGCCGGGACATGGCGTTCCCGCGGCTGAACGCGCTTAGCTATTGGATCTACCTTGCCGCTGGCATCTTCATGTACGCGGGCGTCTTCGTCGGCGCCGGGCCGAATGACGGCTGGTTCAATTACGTCCCCTACGCACAATTTCGATACGATCCCGGACTGAACATCGATTTCTATTCGCTTGGGATGATCTTCCTTGGCGTCTCGACCAGCGTCGGCGCTGCGAACTTCATCGTAACGCTGCTCAGGATGCGGGCGCCGGGTATGTCGATCAACCGGCTTCCGATCATCATCTGGGGAACGGCGACGGCAAGCTTCGCCAACTTGCTGATCGTGCCGGCGGTGAGCCTGGCCTTCTTCCTCCTCTGGCTCGACCGGCAGTTTCACACGCAATTCTTCCAGGTGCCCGGGGGCGGACAGCCGCTTCTGTGGCAGCACCTGTTCTGGATGTTTGGTCATCCGTGGGTCTACGCGATCGTGCTCCCGGCCATGGGGATGGTGTCGGACGGCCTTCCCGTCTTCTGCCGGCGCCCACTCGTCGGCTATGCACCGGTTGCGCTCGCGACGGTCGCCACGATGCTGCTCGGATTCGGCGTCTGGGTACATCACATGTTCGCAACTGGCCTACCCGGGCTTAGCCTCGCCTTCTTCTCGGCCGCCTCGATCCTGATCGCAGTGCCGAGCGCGATTTCGGTGTTCTCCTGGATTGCGACGATCTGGCTGGGGCGCCCCGTGATTACCGCCGCCTTCCTGTTTTTTTCGTCGACCATCGTCCTGTTCGTGATCGGGGGCGTTTCAGGTTTCATGACCGCGAGCGTGCCAGCGGACTGGGAGCTGACCGACACCTACTTCGTGGTGGCTCACCTCCATTACGTGTTGCTGGGGATCAATGTCTTCCCGGTGATGGGGGCGACCCACTTCTGGTTCCCGAAGATCACCGGCCGGATGATGGACGAGCGGCTTGGCCGCTGGAGCTTCTGGACCACCTTCATCGGCTTCAATGTCGCTTTCCTGCCGATGCATCTGACCGGCCTATGGGGAATGCCGCGACGGGTCTACACCTATCCCGTCGACATGGGCCTCGGGCCGATCAACATGGTGAGCACGGTCGGTTCGTTCCTCCTCGCGATCGGGTTCCTGCTCTTCTTTATCAATGTGATCAGGAGCAGGACTCGAGGCGCGGTGGCCGGCGACAATCCGTGGGATGCATACACGCTGGAATGGTCGACGAGCTCGCCGCCGCCGCCCTACAATTTCGCGGTGATCCCGACGGTCGCGTCGCGTCACATGCTGTGGGAGGATCAACTCGGCGAACCCGATGAGCGATCGAACCTCGAGGAAGGGTTCATCCTCGATCACGGGAAGGAAGCACTCGCGACCACGGCTCTGGATGCCGAGCCGCAGCGGATCCTGCACATGCCCGAGGATACGATCATCCCCCTCCTTCTCGCGGCCGGGATGCTTGTTCTGTTCAGTGGGATGCTCGTGCGCAACCTGCCGATCGCCGGCGTGGGGGCCCTGATCTGCGCCGCAGATCTGATCGCCTGGTTCTGGCCGAGAGCGAGCCTGCTCGAGCGAGGTCCGGCGCATGGCTGAGGTAGCGCTGACGAAAGCCTCGCCGCTTCCGGTCGGCCCGGTTCGCGATCACGGCATCGGGCGTGGAGGGATGTTCGCGCTGATCGCAAGCGAGGCGGCGCTCTTTGGCTACCTGCTTTTCAGCTATTACTACACCGGGGCTTCGGCGCCGGCGCCCTGGGTGCTCGAAGCGCACCCCGCGCTGAAGCTCGCGCTGCCGAACACCTTCATTCTTCTGCTCTCCAGCGTCGCAATCTGGTTCGCTGAGCGAGCGACCCGGCGCGAGGAGCGCGCCAAGGCGCTGATCGGCTGCGGTATCGCGCTCGTCCTAGGGACGATTTTCGTTGTCGTGCAGATGTTCGAATGGAAGGCGAAGACCTACGGCTTGGGCAAGTCGAGCTACGCCTCGCTCTATTACATCACCACCGGTTTCCACATGGCGCACGTGGTGGTGGGGCTCGCGGTGCTACTGATGCTCTTCGTCTGGACCTGGCTCGGCTATTTCACCCCCACTCGGCGGATCGTGTTCACCAACGGCTCCTATTACTGGCACTTCGTCGATGCCGTGTGGCTGGTGGTCTTCGCGACCTATTACATCACGCCTTACCTGGGCTTCGCCACGTGAGCGGGCGCGATCTTCCCCAGCCTGCGCAACGCTCTCTTCTGAAGGGATTGGAACTCGCCTTCGCGGTTGCTGGCGCACCGCTGGCCTGGCTGACTCAGATCAACGTCGTTTATCCGCTGACCGCGACCCCCTGTTTCCCTGGCCCGGATCGGAACCTCGCCTTCCCGCAGCACGCCCAGTGGGCGTTCGTTCTCGCAATCGCTGCTTATCTCGTTCTGCTGGCGCTCGCCCTTTCAGCCACAATTCTCGCCTGCCGCCTGTACAAACGGTTCTCGGCCGGCCGCGACACCTCCGCAGATCATTTCGAAGGGTCCGGCATCGGCCGAATGCGCTTTCTTGCCTTCTGCGGAATCCTTCTTGGGGCCGGCTTCACCGGTTTCATCCTCCTCAATGCATTCTCGTTGATAGTGGTCCCTCCATGCGCAATCTGATCCTGCTACTGCCTGCTGCACTCGCCGGCTGCACCGGCCCCAATCGCGAGACGGACGCGAAGAGCATTATCGCGACCAGCTGCGCTAGCTGCCACACGGTCCCTGGGGTGCCGGGAGCGAACGGCAATGTGGGACCGCCATTGACTGGAATCGGCAGTCGCCAGGTCATCGCCGGATATTTCACCAACAATCGGCAGAACATGGTCCGCTGGATTACGCATTCACAGTCCATGCTTCCGAACAACGCAATGCCCGACACCAACCTGACGCCCGAACAGGCGAACGAGGTTGCGCAATATCTTTCGACGCTACGGTGATGGTTTGAGGCTCGTGAGGGTTCGTAACTTCATCGTTGCAGCTGCCGCGGGGGCGGCAAGCGTCTTTATCGGCGGGATAATCATCGCCTTTCTGGTGATCGAATTCGGCTGGTTCGATATCTCGGCCGCCGACGCGCACATGCCGTTCGTGCGCTGGTTCGTACACCGTGTGATGATCCACGGCGTGGGGCAGCGCGCTGCCCATGTTCCTGTACCGGCAACCGTCCCGGCAGCTTTCGTCGCCAACGGAGTGTGCGAGTATCAGCAGCACTGCCAGATGTGCCACGGCGGACCGGGGGTGGCCCGGGACGCCTGGGCCAATGGCCTCAACCCGACGCCGCCCTACCTGATCGACTCCCACTCCCGCTGGACGCCGCAAGAGCTCTACTGGATCGTTAGCAAAGGCGTGAAGATGACGGCTATGCCCTCCTGGAAAATGAGCATGTCGGACAAACAGATATGGTCAGTCGTCGCTTATCTTGAGAACATGCCGAAGATCCCACCGGGCGCCTATCAGGCCTGGTCTGCCGGGCATGTCTGCCCGTCGGCCAAAGACGTCCTGAGCGCGGTTGCAGCCTCCCAAGCGCCGCCGCCCGCCAAGCTTCCGAAGCTCCCCGTTCCGCTTCCCAAGCGCTGGTAAACCGATACGCTGCGGGACTTCACGAACTCCTGAGCACGGCGATCTCAAATAGCAGACCGCGCTTGATCTAAGTCAGTTCAGGATCCCCTCGCTTCACCGCCGGAACGACAGGCCCTCACCCAACGTTGACGACCTATTCTGCCGCACGAATGCGAGCCCAGATCCGGATCTTGAACCCGAATCCGCTCGATGGAGGATGGATGGGGCAAGGTCCGACCCGCAAACTCAATCGCCGCGAACTGCTTGCATTGGGCGCAGCGGGTACGACAGCGGTCGGGGCGCTGGCCCACGACGGCATGCTTGGGGCGCCCGGGCGGACAATCACAAACGCACTGCCCTGGGCTGAGGGACTTACGGACGCTCCGGAGCCGATCGAAGAAGGCGGCTGGCACTATCTCAACGCAGGGGAAGTCGCGTTTCTGACGGCTGCGGTCGACCGCCTGATCCCTCCCGATCCCACCGGTCCGAGCGCGTCGGAAGCGGGAGTCGTCGTCTTCCTCGACCGGCAGCTCGCCGGCGCGTACGGCAATGGGGCCCACTTTTATCTCGAAGGTCCGTGGGCCAACGGCGCGGAAACCCAAGGGTATCAGAGCCGCTTCACTCCAGCGCAATTCTATCGCCACGCGATCGCAGCGATCGAGAAGGCAGTGGGGCACAGCCAGAACGGAAAAGCCTTCAAGGACCTCGATACGAACACACAGGACGCGCTGCTGAAGCAGATGGAATCGGGCGACCTGAAGCTGGACGGGCCGATCACGTCCAAAGCCTTTTTCACGATGTTCCTGCAGAACGTCCTGGAAGGCTATTTTTCGGACCCGATGTACGGCGGCAACAAGGACGGTTCCGCCTGGAAGATGATCGGGTTTCCCGGCGCTCACTACGATTATTCGGAGTGGGTGACGGCTTATAATCAGCCGGTGCCGGTACCGATGGTCAGCCTGCTGGGGCGCCGCGCCTGGGACCGCAGCTGACGTGGCGCAGGCTCTCCCGAAGGTCGATATCGTGCTGGTCGGCTTCGGCTGGACCGGCGCCATACTTGCCCAGCAGTTGTGCGACGCGGGCTTGAATGTGCTGGCGCTGGAGCGCGCCTCGTCCCGGAGCACGCCGGTGACCTGGGCGACAACCTTCGATCAGGACGAGCTTCGTTACATGTGGCGGCACCACCTGTTCCAGAACGTCAAATATTCCACCCTCACGTTCCGTAACAACGTCAATCAGACAGCGCTCCCGATGCGCCGTCTGGGCTCCTTCCTGCCCGGGACCGGAGTCGGCGGTGCCGGGATTCACTGGAACGGACAGATCTGGCGCTGGCTGGAGACCGACTTCAAGCTCAAGAGCCACAACGAGCAGCGATACGGCGCGGCGGCCACCGCTGACCTGACGCTGCAGGACATGCCGCTGAGCTATCAGGAGCTCGAACCCTATTACGACATGTTCGACAAGATCTGCGGCACCTCGGGACAGGCGGGGAATTTGAAAGGCGCGAAACAGGCGGGCGGGAACCCCTTCGAGGGTCCGAGGAGCGCGCCTTACCCAACGCCTCCGCTGCCGATGACCTATGGTCCAAAGCTGTTCGAGCAGGCTGCGGCAAGCATGGGGCTGCACCCGTTCCCGCACCCCGCCGGCAATTTGTCGCAGCCGTACACAAACCCGCTGGGGATGCAGCTCGGCAAATGCACCTTCTGCGGCTTTTGCGAAAAGTTCGGCTGCGGGAATTATTCCAAGTCGTCACCGCAGACGACACTGATCCCCTACATCCTGACGAAGCCCAACTTCGAGCTGCGGACGGAAGCAGAAGTTCTCAAGGTCGAGCGCACGCCCGACGGCAAGCATGCGACAGGCGTCACCTATATCGACTCTGCCGGAACCCAATATTTTCAGCCGGCCGAGATCGTGGCGCTGACGGCTTACCAGCTGCACAACGTCCACCTGATGCTGCTCTCCGGGATCGGACAGCCCTACGATCCGGCGTCAGGCAAAGGAATTGTCGGCAAGAACTACTGCTACCAGACGATGAGCGGCGTCGATCTGTTCTTCGACGACCAGCTGCTCAATCCCTTCATAGGCTCCGGAGCAATGGCTTCGGTCATCGATGATTATAACGGGGACAATTTCGATCATTCGGGTCTGGGATTTCTCGGCGGCGCGTACATCGCCGGAATGATCACGGGCGCTCGACCGATCGAGATGGTGCGGGTCCCTGACGGAGTTCCGAAGTGGGGGCTGGAGTGGAAGCGCGCCGGGGCGAAATACTTCCTGCGCAACATGGGCCTTTCGGTTCACGGCTCAAGCTATCCTCAGGCTGGAAACTATTTAAGCCTCGATCCGACCTACAAGGATCAGTTCGGCCGCCCGATGCTTCGGATGACATTCGACTTTCCGCCGAACGATCTCAAGATGGCGAAATACCTCACGGATCGCGCGACCGAGATTGCGCAGAAGATGGGCGCGACGCATATCCACCCCAAGCCGCGCCAGGGCCCTTACGACATCACCCACTACCAAACGACGCACAATGTCGGCGGGACCATGATGGGCGACAAACCCGCCGACAGCGTCGTCAATAAATATTCGCAGAGCTGGGACGTTCCGAACCTGTTCGTTACGGGCGCCGGCCTTTATCCGCAAAACCCGGGCTATAATCCAACCGGCACCCTCGCAGCCCTGGCATTCATGACTGCCGATGCGATCAAGACCAGATATGTGAAGGCGCTCGGGTCGCCATTGGTCGCCGCGTGACGGTCGCGTGGCCACGAAGCCTGTGGGGCCGGATCCTAGCGATCCTCGTCGCGATCATTTTCCTGCTGATCCTGGTTTCGCTCGCGTCATGGATTTGGCTGAAATCGACCGAGCCGAACGTTCAGGATCCGCCACCCGCGCCGTTGAGGATTCTGACCCAGCCGATCCCCGATGGCCCCAACGCCGATCTGTTACGCCGTGGCCGCTACCTCAGCATCGTCAGCGACTGCGCCTCCTGCCACACGCGCGGCGGGGGTCGTCCGTTAGAAGGCGGTCTCGGGCTGAAGACGCCATTCGGGATCATCTACTCGGCCAATATCACCGGCGACCCCTCGACCGGGATCGGCGACTGGACGCCAGCCGAGTTCTACGGAGCGCTGCACGACGGAAAAGATGACGAAGGGCACAATCTCTATCCCGCGATGCCCTACAATCACTTTGACATGATCCCGCGAGCGGACAGCGACGCGATCCTGGCTTATCTCAAGACGGTGCCGGGAAGCTCCTATGCGCCTCCAGCGAACCGCCTGCCGTTTCCGCTCGATATCCGGCTTGCAATGATCGGCTGGAACGCGCTCAATTTCAGGTCGCATCCATTCAAGCCCGATCCCGGCCAGTCTGCAATCTGGAATCGCGGCGCCTACCTCGTACATGGGCCAGAGCATTGCGGTGCCTGCCATACGCCCAAGAACCTGCTTCAGGCCGAAGAGCAGGATAAGGCTCTGCAGGGTTCCGTCATCGAGGACTGGTACGCACCTGATCTGACCGGAAATCCGCGCACCGGCTTGGGCCGTTGGAGCGCGGGCGACATCGTCGAATATCTGAAGACCGGCCGGAACTCGCATTCGAATTCTGCCGGCCTGATGTCTGAGGTTGTCGCATATTCCACTTCAATGATGTCGGATTCCGATCTCGCGGCAATTGCCACATACCTGAAATCGCTTCCGGCTAGCCCTGACACGTCCAGCCCGGCCCCAGATGGGGCGGCGATGCGAACGGGATCGGCCATCTTCTTCGATGAATGCACTGCCTGTCATCTAGTCGGCGGCAAGGCTCAGCCTGGCATGTTCCCGCCGTTGCCGGGGAGTGCGGTTGCGCAGCAGCACGACCCGACAGGACTCATCCACCTGATCCTTGGGGGTGGCCGCACCGCGCCAACCGCGTCGAAGCCGACCTTTCAGTCCATGCCAAGCTTCGCCTGGAAGCTGAGCGATCAGCAGGTCGCCGACGTCGCCACTTACGTCCGCAATTCTTGGGGCAACAAGGCACCTCCGGTAACCGCTCATCAGGTGGCGTCCGTCCGATCCGAACTGAAGCTGCAGAAACCCGAAGTTCGCCAGTAATCGACGAGTACGCACAAGAGCTTTCAACGCGTTGAGGTCATTCTGATAAGGACTCGCTAAGCGAACAGCTGATTCGGGAATTGACAGCGATCAAATTTAAACTTGATTTCACCTGCTTTACAGCGGGATTGAAGTTAATGGGGAAATGGGGTGCCGCACCTTTCCTGCGGATGCACTCTGGATTGAGGCTGTGACCAGATGTCTCCTGATGCGTTAGAAGCAGCTGGGAATTCGCGATCCGAGAGTTTTGAGTTGAGACCGGCTGATCGAGCCACGGCGGAAGCGCTACCGTTGCTATCCGGGCTGCCTCGGCAGCAGCTGGACCGGCTGCTGCAATTCGCTTCAATGCAGCGCTATCCGCGCGGCACTGCATTGTTCGAAGAAGGCGACTATGCCGACAAGCTGCATGTTGTTGTCAGCGGAACGGTTGAAATTTTTTCGATCTGCCGCGGCCGCGAATGGGGCCTGTTTCTGATGAATTCCGGCGACGTGCTGATGCCTGTCGCAGTGCTCTATTCTGAACCCTATCTCAACTCGGCGCGCACAGTCAGCTCCAGCCGTGTGCTTCTACTCGATGCGGAGCGGGTCCGGCAGGAGGCCGCCACCTCAGCCCAATTCTGCCTTCGGCTAGGCCGTTCGGTGGCCGGGCAGCTCCGAATGAGCATGCGCCAAGCGCTGGAACTCAAGTGCCGGAACGCGGCCCAGCGCCTTGGTTCTTTCCTGCTCAAGCTCGCGGATCGAGAGGGGGCGACGGCGGAGCTACCAATGCCAAAACGTAACCTGGCCGCCCGTATCGGGATGACGCCCGAAACACTCTCCCGGACTCTGCAAATTCTCGCCGACAATGGGCTTCAGGTTCGCGGCCGGCAGATCATCGTCCGGGACCGCAGCCGGATCGAGGACTTCTGCGGTCCCGACCC
>Ga0207640_10000253_pt1 | contig 36380 bp, 28 predicted proteins | sample KBSCornC42_FD_184300 | JGI IMG/M metagenome (GOLD analysis project Ga0207640, IMG submission 184300) | Corn rhizosphere microbial communities from Kellogg Biological Station, Michigan, USA - KBS Corn C4-2 (SPAdes) (version 2) | ecosystem: Host-associated > Plants > Roots > Rhizosphere > Soil ... | reverse complement strand
ACTGACGACAATCCCCAATTTGTTCGAGATAGCGCACCGCCATTTCGCGCTCCACGGCCGTTTCCTGCCGGTGCGGATGCAGGCGCCGCCCGCCATCATGCACTGGACCTATCCGCTGCCGATCCGACTGGAGGGTGCGGCCAACATCTACACGCTGCACGACCTGGTGCCACTGCGGATGCCCTACACGACGCTCGACGCCAAGCGCGCCTATCGCGACCTGGTTGCAACCTGTGCGGCGCAAGCGGTGCATCTGTGTACCGTCTCGGAATCCAGCAGGACCGACATCATCGTGGAGTTTGGGGTCGAACCCACACGCATCACGAACTGCTATCAGGCGTCGCCGTTGCCCGTGCCGGTAGACGACCCGCGCGACGATGCGGCGATGATCGAAAACATCTTCGGCCTGCCGCATCGCGGTTATTTTCTCCATTTCGGGGCAATCGAACCCAAGAAGAATATCGGCCGGCTGCTGGAAGCCTATCTCGGTACCGGCGCCTCGGCGCCGCTGGTGCTGACCGGGGGCCGAGGCTGGCAGGCGCAGGACGAATTGCGCCTGCTGGTTCCGGACGACGAGGCGGACACCGTTCATGGCCGCCGCATCGCGGAGCGCGTGCGCCGGCTGGAGCATTTGTCGCGACCGCTTCTCGCCCGATTGATCCGGGGCGCGCGGGCCGTGTTGTTTCCCTCCATCTGGGAGGGCTTCGGCCTGCCCGTGCTTGAAGCCATGCAGCTCGGCACGCCGGTGCTGACGTCGGATCGGGGCGCGCTCGCCGAGATAGCGGGAGAAGCCGCGCTGCTGGTCGATCCCTACGATGTCGCGGCGATTGCCGCCGGGATAAGGGCGCTCGACACCGATGCCGCGCTGCGCGACCGGCTCGCCTCGGCGGGGCTATTGGCCGCCGCGCGTTTTTCCGGCGAGGCTTATACAGGCCGGCTGGAGGCCATGTATGCGCAGATGCTCGGTACAATGGAGTGAGTCTTTGTCATCTCATCGCGGTCACAATTGACTCTCAGGCGTGCCTCTCTATGAAGCGCCCCCCGTCGTGGAACCCTTGTGGTCATTCCGAGCCGCGGGAATTTCAGAGTGATTTCAATAGCTAATCGCGCATCTCTGCCGAAGACAAGGGTCGGTCGCCTTGCTTGCGCGGCGTTGGCGCTGTGCATCCCGTTCGCAACCTCCGCCGAAACGCTCGCCGATGCGATCGCGTCGGCCTATGATCGCAATCCGCAACTGGTCCAGCAGCGCTATTTGCAGAAATCGCGCGACGAAGGCTATGTCCAGGCCCGGGCGCAATATGGGCCGAACGTGACCGCCCAAACCCAAGGTCAATATACGCATACGAGCCCGCTCGGCTTTCTCGCGACCAATGGCACTAGCCAGCAGACGACGCTTTCCGTTTCACAACCGCTCTACACGTCCGGGCGGATTCGCGGACAGGTCGCGGCGGCAAAGGCGGGTGTGCTGGGCGGCCGCGAAGAGTTGCGCCAGACCGAACAGCAGGTCGTCCAGGACGTGATTCAGGTCTATGCGGGCGTGCTGCGCGACGAAGCACGGGTCGAGATCGGACGCGAGAATGTCGCAGTGCTCGAAGGGCAATTGCGGCAAAATGCCAAGCGTAATCAATATGGCGACGTAACGCTCACCGACGTGCAGCAAGCTGATGCGCGGCTCGCCGCCGCTCAGATCCAGCTCGCCCAGCTCGAGGCAAATCTCGCCGTTACGCGGGCGCAATTTCTGCAGGTTGTCGGCCACAATCCCGGCAATCTGCAGCCGTTGCCGCAACTTGGCGCGCTGCCGCCCACCATCGATGACGCCTTCATTCTGGCCGACCAGAACAGCCCATCACTGCGCATTGCCGAGTTTACCGAGGCTCAATCTAGCGCAAACGCGGCAGCCGCGCGCGGCGCGCAAGGGCCAACCGTCTCGCTCAGCGGCGAAGGTATTTACCGCAACAACGGGCTGTTTCGCGTCGGCGGCGCGAACGCGCAGCGCGAAGCCGTAGCGGGCTTCACCATCACCCAACCGATCTTTTCCGGGGGCGCCATTCAGTCACGGATCCGGGAGGCCGATTCCCGTAACCGCGCCGACGCGGCCGGTATCGACATCGCGCGACGCCAGGCGATGACCTCCGTAACCAACGCCTGGGTGACGCTGTCCTCCGCACGGGTCGCGGTATCGACCGGGCAACGCCAGGTAGATTCGGCGCAGGGCGCTTTCGCGGGCATGAGTTGCGAGGAGCTGAACGGCCTTCGGTCCACGATCGAGACGCTGAATGCGGAAGAGGAATTGCAGGCGGCGCAGCTGTCGCTGCTGCAGAGCCGTTACAACGTGTACGTATCGCACGCAGCCTTACTGGCCGCGACGGGCGAACTCAGCGCCCAGCAAATCGCCGACGGGATCGCTGTTTACGACCCCGAGGCGAATTTCAAAAGTCTGAGATATTCGGGCTTCACGCCGTTCGAGCTTATCGCGAGCGGCGTTGACCGGATTGGATCGGCAGCCCCGCGCGGACCGCTTTCCAAAGACCTTTCCGGCGCGAATGTGCCGCATCCGGAAAATCCGGGCAGGCTTGCCGCTTCACCGGACCGGGAATTGATGAACCGTCGTCTGACCCCGATCACGCGGAGCTCGCTCAAGCTGCCAAATGGCGACAGTGCGCGTTGCCCCCTCAACGATATTCGGCGCCGCTGATGCGCGACGAGCCCGCAATTTGCGCGAAGAAGGCGCTTTTCTCCGGCGTCATTCCCGCCCAAGGATCGAACTGAAATGGCGACACCGACCAAAACCGGCGAACAACCGCTTGCCAGCCCCCTTGCCCGGGCGCTGCGGTTGGGGCTCGCGCCGATCGGTTTCGCGGCGCTGTTCAGCCTGATATCCAATTTGCTGTATCTCGCGCTACCGATCTACACCAACCAGATCTACAGCCGGGTCATCACCAGCCAGTCCGGATCGACGCTGATCGTCCTGTCCGTCGGCTGCGCCTTCGTCTTCATCGTATCCGGCATCATCGATCATTATCGCGCGATGGTGCTGAGCGGGTTCGGCGTGGTGTTCGATCAGCAACTGGCCAGCCGCACCTTCGCCGCCCTGTTCGACGCGGTCGTTCGGCGGCAGGGAACGCGCGCGCAGGCGCTGCGCGATCTCGATCAGGTTCGTGCCGCGATCGGCGGCCATGCCATCAATGTGCTGTTCGACCTGCCCTGGATGCCGGTCTTCATGATCATCCTGTTCGTGATCGATCCGACCATCGGCGTGGTCACGCTGCTGGGTGGCGTTGTGCTAATTATTCTTGCCTTCCTGCAGGACCGCGCGACGCACGGCGCACTCAAGGAAGCCAGCAGCGCCGCGATTGCCAGTTATTCTTTCACCGACGCCGCGCTTCGCAATGGCGAGGTCGTGCGCGCGCTGGGCATGCTGCCGGTGCTCGGACGCCAATGGGCGCGAAATCGCTACATCTCGGTCGCCGCCAGCTCCAAAGCGGCACAGAATGGCGGCTTTTACGCCGGTGCGATCCGTTTCGTCCGCATGCTGATCCAGATCCTGATCATCGCGGTTGGCGCATGGTTGGTCGTCGAGCGCACGATACCGTCAGGACTGCTGTTCGCGAACATGATTCTCGCGTCCCGCGCGCTGGCGCCGATCGAGCGGATGGTCGGCTCGTGGAAGGCGCTGATCGAAGCGCACGAGGCTTATAAGCGGCTCGATGCGATGCTGCTCGGCTATGAACCGCCGGTTCCGGTGACCAAGCTGCCCACGCCTACGGGCGCAATAACGGTCGAGGCGTTGGGCTTCGCACCGGCCGGCGCTGCCGCCCTGGTATTGGCCAATCTGAATTTCAAAATTGAGGCGGGCGATTTCGTCGGCGTGGTTGGCCCGTCGGGTGCCGGCAAGTCGACGCTCGCGCGTCTGATGGCGGGTATCTGGGCCCCCGGCAGCGGCAAGGTCCGTCTGGATGGCGCAGACGTTTATAGCTGGGACCGCGAGGATTTCGGGCGCCACGTCGGCTATCAACCGCAAGACACCGAATTGTTTGCGGGCACCGTGCGCGACAATATCGCGCGCTTCCTTCCCGATGCGACCGACGAACAGGTGGTTGCCGCCGCCCAACTCGCCGATGCCCACGCCCTGATCTTGCGGCTTCCCAAAGGTTATGAAACCGAGCTTGGCGAAGGCGGCACGATATTGTCGGCAGGGCAACGCCAGCGGGTAGGCCTCGCGCGCACATTGTTCGGGGATCCCAAGCTGATCATCCTCGATGAGCCCAACGCCAATCTCGACGCGGAGGGCGAGGCAGCGCTGATGGCGACGCTCGAACGCGCCAAGAAGCGCGGAACGACGATCGTGCTCATCTCGCACAAGCCCTCCATCTTTAGCCTTGCCGACAAGATATTGGTTCTGATCAATGGCCAGATTACCGATTATGGGCCTCGGGACGAGGTATTGGGCCGCCTGGCCAAACGTCCCCAACCGACACAAAAATCGCAGCAACCGCCGGAACAACCGAAGCTGAAGGAGGTCGATGCGTGAGCAAGCTCACCGATATCGTCCGGCAAATCCGCGGCGAACCCGCCATTCCAGCCGACCCCGACCCCGGCTTCTCCGAACTCGACCGGGGTGAGAGCGAGATCATTCGCCTACGGCTGCGCCGGCCGATCATGGCCGGATCCATCGTCGTTGTGGTATTGGTTTTCGGCCTTTTGCTCTGGGCGTTTCTGTCGCCGATCAAAGGCGCGGTCATCGCGCCCGCCCAGGTGCAGGTGGAAGGCAACAGCAAGGTCATCAAGCACCGCGACGGCGGGCTCATTCGGCATATTTACGTGCGGGAAGGCCAGTTCGTGCGCCGCGGCCAGGTCTTGCTCCAGCTCGATCCGATCCAGGCGCAGGCGGGTGTCGATGTCTGGCAAGCGCAATATCAAACCGCGCTTGCGGATATTGCCAGGCTCCAGGCGCAACAAGCGGGCTCGCTCGAAATCCACTTTCCGCCAGAGTTGATAAGTCGGCAGAACGACCCGCAGGTTGCCGCTTTGCTGGCGGGAGAACGCGCGCTGCACACTTCGGCGATGATGCTCTACAGTAGCCAGGCCAATGTTTTGAGCAGCCAGGCAAGCCAGCTTCAGACCCAGATCCAGGGCATGCGCGCGCAGATGAGCTCGATCGACATGCAGTCGGGCTCGATCGCGGACGAGTTGAGCGGCGTACGTGAGCTCAACCGCCTTGGCTACGCGCCCAAGACCCGCGTGTCCGCGCTCGACCGCAACGCCGCCCAGCTCAAGGGGCAGAAAGGGTCGATCCTTTCCGATATCGCGCGCGCGCAGCAGGCGATCGGTGGCGTACGCATCCAGATCGCTCAGCTTGAGGAAAAGAGGCAGAGCGAGGCTGCCGCCGGCATTCGCCAGGCCCAGGACAAGCTTGCCGATGCGGCGCCGAAACTGCGCGCCACCGCCGAATCCCTGTTTCAGACCACGGTTCGCGCGCCGGTGGACGGTTACGTCTTCAACCTGACGGCCTTTACCGAGGGCGGCGTCGCCGGACCGGGCGAACGCCTGCTCGATATCGTGCCGACGGGAACGCCGTTGGTGCTGAACGCGAAGGTGAAGCCGAACGATATCGCCGAAGTCCATGTCGGCATGCCGGCGCGCGTGATCTTGAGCGCCTTCAATCCGCGCACTACCCCGCCGCTGGATGGAAAGGTCGTGGTCGTTTCGGCGGATGCGACTTCGGAAGATCCGACCGTTCCCGGCATGGCGGGCATGGCGCGTGAACCTTATTACCTGGTTCAGGTGAAGGTCGATCCGGCGCAGATCCAGCGGATAGGCAATGGCGTGCACATGACCCCGGGTATGCAGGCGTCGGTCAGCATCATCACCGGATCGCGCACGATCATGGACTATCTGCTCGGCCCGATGACGGACGCGATGCACACCGCCCTTCGCGAGAAATGATGGGAGCCGACGGCGAAAAGCGCGTCGGCTTCCTGATCGCTGGCGTGCAGAAAGCGGGTACGACCGCATTGTTCGACTATCTGACCGAGGTTCCGGCGCTGGAATTGCCTTCGGTCAAGGAAGCCCACTTCTTCGATGACGAAGAAAATGTGGATTGGGCGGCGCCCGATTATGCGCGCTACCACGGCTTGTTCAGCGATCCCGACCGGCTTTGGGGCGAAGCGACGCCGATCTATCTCTATTGGCCGAACGCACTCGAACGGATCCGCGCCTACAATCCGGCGATGAAGCTGATCCTGCTGTTCCGCGATCCGGTGGAGCGCGCCTGGTCGCACTGGAAGATGGAATATGCGCGCGGCAAGGAAACCGAGCCGTTCGCCTGGTGCATTCGGGACGGGCGCGCACGGATGGCCGAAGGCACGCCCTACCCCGGCTTCCATCGCGTCTTTTCCTATGTCGAGCGGGGCTTTTACGGGCGACAGCTCGCGCGGCTGCTCACGCTATTCCCACGCGACCAATTGCTGCTGCTGAGCTCGGACGCGCTCAGCAGAGATCCGACCGGCACGATAGAGTCGGTCTACGCCTTCCTGGGCCTGCGAGCACCCAGCCGGGAAATCGCCCCCAGAATCTCACGCCCCGCCGCCAATATCGACTATCCGGCAACATTGTCCGATTCCGACGTGATATTTCTGCAACGCCAGTTCGGCGATGAGATGGAACGCTTCGCTTTACTGGGGGGCAGCTCGTTCTCTCACAAAGCGGATTGATTAACCTTTTGTCGCGCTAAGTGGCTGTGCTTAAGGCGGGAACCATATTGGGCCGTTAAAAGTCTTACCGCATGGGCCGCTTATGCCATGATTCCCGTGGCATCCGCTGTTTTTTGTAAGAAGGCATCGGGTTGTTTAGTGGTTGCGTAGGGTACGAAGCTTGGCTAAGTGTCCAGAGCGCTCGCTTGCGCTGACTGCATTTCGGTGTGGTTAGGCATGGGCGGAGGGCGCCTCCAGCCACCTTAGGGGAGGGGGGGGCTTCGTACTTACGCCCGAACTGTAAGGTTCATTTGGAGGCTTAGATGGCGACTTTTGTTTTTGAGACCGGGACGCAGGCGGATGCGTCGGACTTCACCGCGGCGGACACGCTGTTTTTCTTGTCGAGCAACGTGGCGAACCTCGGGGTTTCTGATAGCCCTTATACTACCAGCTCCAACGCCCTCGGCACGACGACGACTTTCGAGTCAATCACGCTTTCGGAGGGCGGCCAGTCGCTGACTTTCGGCGCGGTCGCGCTGGCTGACGCAAGCCAGGCCGGCCGGCTCGTTTTCACGAACCACGACGTGGCCGTGTTCGGCGTCGGCAAGGATAACACCGGTGTTCTTTCGGACGACGCGCTGAGCCTCAGCGGCGGCACGGCCGGGCATGGTGCTGTTGCCTTCGGCTTCGATGGGAATGACACCATCACCGGCGGTGCCGCTAACGACACCATCAACGGTGGTGCCGGCAACGACAAGATTGACAATAGCGGCTCGACCAGCAGCGAGACCGATTTCCTGCTCGGCGGCGCTGGTAATGACAACATCATTGGTGGTGCCGGCAACGAGCATATCTACGGTAACGTCGCCGTGGGTGCCGCAGGCACGACGGATGGCACTGACGTGATCAATGCAGGCGCCGGCCATGACTATGTCAACGGCAATGCCGGCGACGACTTCATCAATGGCCAGCTCGGCAATGACCGCCTCTACGGCGGCGCCGGCAATGACCATATCGAGGGCGGTGAAGGCAACGATTACATCCAGGGCAACCTGGGTGACGACACGCTGTCCGACACCGGGACTGGCGCTGCCAACAACGACACCATCCATGGTGGTCAGGGCAACGACACGATCACCGATGACCATGGCAGCAACCAGCTGTACGGCGATCTTGGCAATGACACCGTCACCGGTGGCGACGGCGCTGATTGGATCAGCGGCGGCGACGGCACCGACTCCCTCATCGGCGGCGCGGGCAATGATACCATCGTTGGCGGCACTGGTTATGACGTGCTGACCGGCGGCACGGACAGTGATACGTTCGTGTTCGCTACCGGCGATGCAGGTGTGGCCAATCTGGACAGCGCCACGACGGCAACCAGCCATGGTGTGGTCGACTCGGTCACGGACTTTGTGTCTGGTACTGACCATTTCAAGCTGGGCTTCACGGTCGCTGCGGTGGATACCTCCGCAACCACTTTCGCGAGCGTTGACGATGCTTATACCTATGCGAAGACCATCCTCGCAGGTCACGGTAGCGACGTCGCAGCCCTTCATGTTGTTGGCTCGCAGACCTACCTGTTCTGGGACAGCACTCACGCCGCGGGCACGATCGACTCGGCAGTCGATCTGACCAATAATGCGATGGTCGTGAAGGCCGACTTCGTCTGATCCAATCAGAGGACGTCAAGAGAGGGGCCGGTTCCGAAAGGAACCGGCCCTTTCTTTTTGCGCCGGAACGTATCGCGGAATTGGAAAGGCGCAGCTCGGCGGTGAGGGGACCTGCAGGATAGGCCCGGGCGGTTAGATTAGGCGTTCAAAACCTCGTCGATCAGGCCCAGCCAGGCTGCAGTGCCGCGGGCTTGGTCGAAGTCCCTGATAGCGCGCTCGCGCGCAGCCTGCCCCATCCCTGCGAACCTGTCGGGATCTCGCGCCGCCTGCACGAGTGTTTGGCTAAGCGCCTCTACGTCGAAGAAGGGTAGCAGCACGCCTTCGACCCCGTCGGTAATTGCGTCATGCAAGGGCGCGGTGTCCGAGGCGATGATCGTGCATTGGGCCGCCATCGCCTCGACCAGCGACCAGGACAGCACGAACGGGTAAGTATAATAAACATGCGCCCAGCTGATCGAAAAGGCGTCGATCAGCTGGGGATGAGGCACCTTACCCAGAAAATGGACGCGCGATCGATCGAGCCGGTCACCGAGCTCGTCAAGGATCAGGTTTGTCCAATCCTTGCCGTTCGGGCTTTCGCCGCCATAGCCCCTGGCGGCTGAACTCCCGATCATCAGCACGTCAACATCGGGGCACGCATCCAGCACGGCCGGAAGCGCGCGCATGAAAATATGGAAGCCGCGCAACGGCTCGAACGTCCGGTTTACGAAGGTGATGACGGGCGTTTTCCCATCCAGCACCCTTCCGCCGGGGAGCTTCAGCTTCGCGCCGGTGCGGCGCACCGCCCTGGAAATATCGACACCCTCGTGGATGATGCGGATCGCGGGCTGAAGCATCGGTGGGAAGCTTGCCGCCTGAAAGGGGGTCGGGCAGACGATGCGGTCCGCATAGGCGAAGGCCAGAACCTGCGTCGCATTCTTGGCGTGGGTGCGCATGTTGCGCGCGATGTGTTCAACCCCGCCCTGGAATTCGAGATCGAAATTCAGGTCGCTGCCGTGGCTGCGGTACAGCATTTCCCCGAGGAGAATGACGCGCGCCTTCGGCCAGATCTCCTTGAGAAAGAGAGTCTCCCCCCAGCCAGGATGGCCGATGATGACATCTGGTGTGAACCCGTCGCGCTTGAGCTGTAGGGCTGTTTCGGCGGCGGCGGTTCCGCGGATCATGTCCGCCTCGGCGCGCGTGACCCACTCCAATATGCCTTTCGTCGAGCCTCGGTTGGTCGACCAACCACGAAAATCGACCCCCGGGCGGGCGCGTGCCGTTTTCGCGCCGATCGCGGCCACCCGGTCGCCGCGCGCGAGAAGCGCATCGGCGATATGAGGAAACTGACCCGGGAAATTCTGGTGAACGATCAGAATGTTGGCCATCAGAACCGGCCCCACGCTATCACAACAAGCTCTCCAGTCGCCCGATCATCCCCTCTGCGATAGACGCCACCGTGCGCTTTTCCCACAGCAGCGTCGCACCCAGCGTGGCCTGCCTCCGCGCCGCATCGCGATCGTCGATCAAGCCGCGCAGCGCCTCAAACCAGTCGGTCGCGTGGACCGCGACTTCCGCCATCGCCGGATCGAGCCGGTAGGCCGGACAATCCTGGACCACCGGCAAAATACCAAGCGCGAGATAGTCGAGCAATTTGATATCGGATTTGGCGCTGTTGAAGCGCGTGTCGGCCAGTGGCGCGAGCCCGATATCGAACGGTCCCTGCCCACGCAGCCAGCGCACGAAGCGCGGATAGGCGATGGCCTCGGCCGGCGGCGCGAGCCGCTGCAGCCAGGGGGCGGGCTCAATGTCGGCGGCAATCCCTATCAGGGTGACGTCGAACCGACCTTCCCGTTCGGCCCACAATCGATCCAGCGCCGGGCGGATCGCAGCGAAATCGGGACCGTGCGTGCCCGTCCCCATATAAAGCATGCGCACCCCGTCCTGCCGGAAAGGCTCGGGCCGGGCGTTGCGCCAATCCCGCCAGATCCGCGGATCGAGCGCATTGGGCATCACCGCGTTGCGGTGCGCGACATGGCCGTAGAGCCGCGCCAGTTCAGGCGTCGAGAACCAGGTTTCGGCCGAAGCGGCGATCGCATGTTCGATCGCATTATTGAACGATCGATAGAGATCCGCCTCCGGATGGTCTTCCATCGCGACGAAGGCATCGTCGACATCGACCACCAGGGCCGCGCCCATCGCGCCAAGCGTACCGACCAGTCGGTCGACCGCTTGAGCCGTGGGCATGGCCGCACGCTGGACGATACAGACATCGCATGACGGCACGGGGTCGTCGGCGCTGCCCAGCGTGATCGCTGCCCGGCCCGCGACGCTCTCATCCGTCAGGGGGCAGAGCAGGCGGATATAGGCGGAGCTTTGCGGCCCCTGCCCGCCATAGGGCACCATCAGATGCACGCGCAGCGGCTGGGCGTCCGTAGTGATAGCGGGCGCGGCAACGGGCGGCTCAAGCCCGAGGCGTGCCAACACATCGCCGATGATCCGCTGCGCACGCGCGTCGAAACTATGTTCGGCGATGACCCGCTCGGCCGCCGCGCGCGAGCCCATTTCGCCCTTCAGCCGATCGGCCGCCGCGCGCAGTTCATTCGGACCGTCAACCTCGGTCACTGCCGATCCGAACACGCGCCGGATCGAGGGGACGGGATCCGAAATCGCCTTGCCGCCGGCCGCGACCACATCGAACAATCGGTTCGAGAGCAGGCCGAACGCTGCCATCGAGGGCCAATGGTCGTTGAGCACCGCGCCGGCGCTCGCATAGAGCCCGCCCAGAGCTCGATTGTCGACATTGTCGCCCTGCACCAGCGCCGGCGGTATCAGGCCTTCCCAGCCGCTGCCGTAGACGACCGGCGGGCGCTCCGCCTCGATCGCCCAGCGCACGATTTCGCGTTCGACGCCGCGCGAATTGCCCACGAACAGAAGATCGGGTCCGGGCTCCGGTTTGGCGACGGGATGAAACCGGTCAGGATCGGTCGCTTGCAGCAAGGCGCTGACCGGCGGCCGCACGAGATGGTCAAGCAGCGCGGCATAGCTGTCCGACGCTACGTAGACCGCTGAATACAGGTCATATTCCTCATACGGCACCTGATCGGGATGACTAATGTTCCACAGGAGCGAAATCTGGCCCGCGCGTGGTTGGTAGGGAAGCAGTCCGCGCAGGCTGATCGCGACATCCTCATCGCACAGCGCGCGGCCGGACCATTGATGGCGGAAATCGACATGAACCTCATGCCCGAGCCGGCGAATCGCAGCGGCCAGCGATTCGGCATAATGCCAATCGCCCCAGGCGGCCTTCTCCTCTTCGGGCGCGGCAATCTTGATCGCGACGCCGAGTTTTAGCTTTTCCAGGAAGGAGGGGCTGCCGATCGCAAGGTCGTAGCGGTTCTTGGTCCAGACCAGTTTCTGGAATGCGGCGGGCTCGGCGGTTGTAATTCGGCCCGGATCGGCCTTGCCGTCATGATAATCACAGCCGACGAACGGCGCGTAGCCGACCGCCCTGCCCTTGCCGAGGCGCAGGATCAGATCCCAGTCGACCATCCGCCTGAGCTTCGGATCGAAGCCGCCAACCGTGTCGACCAAGTCACGCCTATGACAGAAGGCGTTCAGATCGACATAATTCTGCGCGAGGCACGCCTCCCAATCGAAATCGTCGCCGCGATACCCTGTGAGGTGCCCGAGGTCATCGCGCAGCGAAATCGCGCTGTAGGCCGCCTCCAGGCCCTCTGACGCCATGAATCGCGCCATCACCTCCAGGAACCAGGCGGCCCAGCGATTGTCGCTGTCGAGATAAGCGACGACCTCCCCCGTCGCCGCTGCCAGGCCGCGGTTGCGCGCCGCCGATACGCCTCCATGTGCGCCATCGAGCCATTTCACCCGGCTGTCGGCCAGGAAGGGCGCCACGACTTCGCGCGTGCGGTCGGTCGAGCCGTCATCGGCAACGATCAGCTCGAAATTCCGGTGCGTCTGCGCAAGCACCGATCGGATCGCGGCGGAGATCGTCGTCTCGCGATTCCAGGCGGGCATGATCACCGAAAAGAAGGTTTTCCCCGCCTTGGTCCCAACTGCTTTGGGCAGCCCTGCCATGGCCCTCAGGAAGGCTTCTTCGCCGGCGACGTCGAAATGGCGGTAGAAGCGTCGCGGCCGTTCGTCCGACGTCTCATATTGCGGACGACTGATGGGGATCGCGACGCGCCCCTCGCGTGCGCCGACCTCGAGGAAGTGGCGCAGAGGATCGCCGGTCACATCGTCATAAGCGCCGCGATAGTAAGTGCCATCGAACAGCGGCCCGGTGGGCCGGCCCTCGGCTGCCCCCCAGCCGACATAATGTTCGAGCGGATGCACGCCCGCCGCCGCCAGATCAGGGTGGACGCGAAGGTAGAATGAGCTGGAAAAGTAAGGATTGGGATCGAGCGCATCGGCATCGCGGCCGTGGCGGATATAATCGACCAGGGGATTGTGGCGTGCAATCAGCGCCGACAGATCCGCGTCGAGCGGCGCCACGAACCGCTCGGCCCGATCGACCAGAGTGCGGATGATCGGCGCATGGCTTGGACGGCCGGGCGCGCGCACCAGCATCATCCCGCCGTCGTCGTCGACCAGCCCCAGATTGCCGTCGAGGGCGACCGGCGCGAGCCCGATCAATCGTTCGAACGTATGCGCCAGCGTGCCGTCGCGGTCCGCATCGTGGCCCTCGAATTCGGCCAGCGCGGCCAACCGTTCGAGCAAAATCGGCCTCGCCCAGAAGAAGCTGCCCGCGAAGAAGCCCCAATCCGCGAGCGGATAAAGCGGCGCCATCAGTCGGGGCGCCAGGTCCGCGAGGATTTCCGCATTGCCGAATTGATGGCTTGCCGCCGACTTGTAGAGCGTGGCCGGGCCGGCCAGCATCAATGCCGGATCACCGTCGAACGCGCCGAGTACGCGCGTAACGAGTGCGTTGTCGCGGATCAGCCCGTCATAGGCGATCGCGCGCCATTCGGCGGCATAGCCCGAATCCCCCTTCTTGGTATGGAGGTGGCAGACCGCCTCGTACCCCTCTTCGCGGATCAGCGGCAGGAGGTGGAGCAGGGGCCCGATATCCCATCCGCGATTGGGCGTTTCGACGCGCACCACCCGGCCCGGTATCCGGTCCAGCGCCTGATCGATCAGCGGATCGAGCGGCCCCGAATAGGTCGCCAGGACGTCGATATCGGCGCGACCGAGCGCCGCCACGCGATCGATCAGCTCGCGCGCAACGTCGGGATAGAAAAGATGGAGGTGGATGGCAGCCCGCATCAGCGTCCGCCGGCTCCGTTCATGCGTCGGGCCATCTGACGCGCATAATAGCCGGTATCGAAAAGCGGACTCGGGTCATAGCCTCTGGCCGCGCCGATCTGCAGATAATGATCGACCGGATCGAGCCCGCTCGCGGCGACATCGGGATAGCGGGCGCAATAAAACTCCACGTCGAACAGCCCGCTGTTGCGGATCAGCGCGGCGTCGCCCGAAGGATCGACGGCCGGCTCCGGCGGCTGCGCAGGCGCTTCGGGTGCGGCTTCGAACGCGTCTTCCGGCGCCATCCGGCGATGCCGGAGCTCGTCGTGGACGATATCACCCTCGAGCCAAGACCTGTCGTCGAGCAGCGCATAGGCCCGGTCGAGCCGCTCACGCGCGGCGGTATCATCCCGCGCGATCAGGCGGCGCAGACCGTCGTCGACAGCACGCACGATCTCCGCCAGCGGCGCCTCGAGCGCGATGCTCGCCGCGCGATGATGGCGCAGGCTGGGGTCGAGAAATGCCCCGATCTCGGCGGCCTGGTCCGCATCCGGCTGCCAGGTGTCGCGCCCGGCAAGTGGCGCGATCCGCGCCATCGTGCCACGCCAGTCGGAAAGCATGCCGTCATAATCAACGACGACACGCGTCATCGCACGCGTTGCACGTTCCGCGTCGATCATATGGCGGAGCCACAGCAGATGGGAGTAAGCGGGCGTGGTGCGGTCGCGGCTGCCGAGCGACTGCGCGATCTCGGCGGGGCTGCGCAGCATGAGCAAAGCGCGCCGCTCGATCCCCATTTCGCCGAGGACGTCCGCAATAACGGGGACGCAGCGGCACTGCCGCGGATCCTTGATCGCGAGCAGGGACGCGGCGCCCCACGCCGCCTCGATCGCCTCGCGGATCCGGTTCTTGCGCGAGCGCAGCCCGTCCGCGCTCAGCCGCGAGAAATCGAGCGCACGCGGGTCGAACCAGCTCGACCGCACCACCCGCAGCAATTGATCGTCGGCGCGCACCAGTGCCTGCGATTCCCAATAACCGCGGGCATTGTCGCCGCTGGCCTGGATCGCGTCGTTCGGCAGCGTGGCGCCCAACCGGCCGAGTAGCCAGGTCAGCGCCGAAGTGCCCGAACGATGCATGCCGAGTACGAGGATCGCGGCGCGGCTCATATGGCTGGCCCACTGCCGTTGCTCGGCCCTGTCCTGACGGAGGCACTCCCCATGGCGTGGCGGTAGCCCCCGCCGGGGGAGAGGTCCAGCATGCAGCCTTCAGGCATCCTCGATCGCACGGATCAGCAGCTCGCCATAGGCTTCGTTGCCGTGGGTCGGATCCGCCGCGAAGTCGAGGTTCAGAAAACCGTCCGAGTTACAGGCCAAGGAGGGCGCGGACAGATAATGTCCCCCCATCCGCTCAACCGCAGCCCGCATGAGTTGCGAAGTGAGCCGCCACATTCGCCAGCGCAGTCCCGGTCCTGCGGCGATGACGTCTCCCACCCCTCGATCGCGGAACGCGGTCTCAGCGCGCGCGGCGATAAACGCCTCCTCGCGCACCGGCGGAGGGCTCTCGACATGGAAAAAGGCCCCCGCAATCTCGCTTAGCGCACGCAGGCGGGCAAAATCCGGGGCGAGCCGGGCCGTTAGGGTGGTGCGCACCAGCGCCTGGGGGACCAGCTCCACTTCACGATCGAGCGGCGGCCCCTCGTCGTCCGGCAACAGGAAGTCATAGGGACGCGGATGGCGTATCAACGCCAGCACATTGTGGACATTGCCCCCGACGACCGAAGCGACGCGCGGGGTGTGCCGGGCGATCTGATCCCCGATCGCGGCGCGTAATGCCGGCCCGAAAGTCGCAGTCGCATAGTCGCCGCCATGCACGTTCACGAATTCGGGGGCGTAGGTCTGCTCGATCGTGTGGATCACGCGGGTGCGCGGCTCGTCCGGAAACGCCTCGCGATGTGTCTTCGCGGCCGCCCGTACCGCCGCCACATGGCTTTGCCCCACGACCAGCAGGTTCATGCGGCGCGCGCGCGGATCAGGCATCTTCGCCGTCGAGCATCGCCTCGTCGCACATCGTCTCGACCCAATTGGCGACGCTCTCCGTGAAACCCTCGTCGGATTCAGCGGCGGTGAGCCCGGGCGCAGGTGCTTCGAGTCCGGCTGCATGCCGCAGGAAAACGCGCATCACATGTTCAACGCCCTCCTCGGTCACTTCGCGCAGATCTTCGGCAAAGAAGCGCCCGCGCGCCTGGGGGCCGGTGACGATTTCATATGAGGGGAAGTAAAAGACGTCCTCCAGGTCCTCGGCCGCCTCCTGCGCCGCGGCACGCAATGCGGATTTGGAATAGATAGTGGCAGGCAGGACGTGATTGCCCGACGCGCTCGCCGCCAGCGGCACCGGCGAGACGGTCAGGATGAGTCGGGCGCGCGGGTTGATCGCCCGTAGCCTCTCCACGAACGCCCCGATCTGCGACCGCACCTCCCCGGTGCGCGCATTGTGGAATTCGTGCAGGGCGGGATCGAAGACGCCGCCGGCCACGCCCGGACAGAGCGGGAAGGCCGCGCCGTCGATCTTCGACCGCCAGCCCTCCGTCAATCCGAGCGTGAATACCATGAGGTCGAGCGTTTCCAGCGCCTCGCGAACATGACCCAGATGCTGGGCGCGATCGGCGCGCATCTCCGCTTCCGAGGCGAAGCCGCCGGGCTGGATGGTCGGACGGAAGGGATCGACCACGCTCTTCCCGTCGGAGCCGACCCAGATGTCCTCGACGGGCGCGAACCGCCCATAAGCGCGGTCGATCAGCTGCTCGAGCTGGAGCGTCGTGTAGATGTTGCCATAGCGCGCGGTGTATGTGCCGTAGCCCGCCGCCCGCGCAGCCTCCGCATCGACAATCGGGTGCGCCTGCTCGGTGACCAAATAATTGAAGCCTGAAGCCGCGAGATGGCGCGCGACATGCTGGGCAAAGCAACTTCCCGCGGTCGCTACCTTGTCGGTGCGGCCGATGCGCGGGAAATTGCCTATCAAGGGATCGACCTCAGGGCCTTTGGCCGCGACGGCGCGGCGCCAATAGGCGCTATCCGGCAAGCTCCTGTAGGGATGATCGGCCATCGGGAACCTTTCCCATGTCACGCGTCGCGGGGCAACGGCTCGTCCAAAACGCGGTCGCCGCCGGTGAGGGACTCCGTGCGGCCGATGCCGGCAACGCTCAGCCTATCGGCCCCTTCCAATAGACGCGCGTCGAAACGGATGGTGAAGGCATGGCGGCCATCGCCGATCCCCGCCGCTGCGAGGTCGGCGCGGGGCTGGTCGGCGGACGCCACCGCGACCGCGCGCCCATCCAATCGCGCCTCTACCGCCAGCGTAGCACCGGGCCAGTGGGGAGCATGCGCCCAGCCCCAGATCTCCACCTGCTCGTCCGCAATCCGTATGCCATCTACATGACCAGCCGCGGCGGGGGGATCCGGGTCGGGCGGCAACGGTGCAGGCTCTTCCCCCAATCGCGCAGGCCAGGCCAGGCCCGCCTGATGGATCGCGGCAATTGCGAAACCAAGCAGGCTGATCAGGTCGAAATAATCGAACCGGCGCCGATGCAGCGCATCCAGCAGACGCGGGCGATCGACATCCTCCCACAAGGGTATTTCGATCGACGCGAACAGCTCTGCCAGCGCCGCGCGCACAGCCGGAATGCGGTTGACCGACCATTGCCAGCTGCCGAACAAGGGGGCATCCGCCACCGCCAGCACCGGCGCCGAGGCCGGCGCGCCGAGCGAGGCATGCCAGTTTTGGTGCGCGAAGGGTAAATCGAGCAATTCGGGGGCTGCGGCTTTGATCAGCTTGTAATGGGCCAGCTCTACTTTGCGCTCAGCCGCGGTCATCTGGAAGGCGAGCCGCATCAGCGCCGGCACGCCCAGCGGCAGCACCGGCTGGCGCTCGAAGGATTTCACGCCGCGGATGCCGCCAAGCCAGTTGGGCACGCGGTTGCGCCAGTAAAAGAGATCGGGAAGGTCACTCTCCTCCGCCCCAGCTATGCGCGCTTCGTCCATCTGCCTCTCGAGCGCCGCCGTGAGGCGGGCCCGCGCGGAAGGTCGCAATAGGTCCATCGGATCGAACGGCGCCTGAAGCCGCACCATTTCCACCGGATCGCGCATGTTTTTAGCCGGACGCTTGGCATAAGCTTTGAGCACTTCGCCGAGGTGGCCGCTGACGATTGTGCCGCGCCCGATCTCAAGCCCCAGCACATTGTCCCAGCCGCCCATGCCGCCGTCGGTCTGAAAGGCGATCGTGCGCAGGCGGGCGAGAAAGGCCTGCGGGCCGAGATCAGCGGGAATATCCGAGCCCAGCGGGGGTTCGCGCCGATGCGATACGCCGATCCGGGCGGCGATCGCAGCCCCCACCTCCACATCGGGATGGCCCGCATAGCCGCGCGTGAACAGGGTCAGCCGGTCGCGAAGCCCTGCCGCAAGCGCGATAGCGAGCACGACACGACTATCCTTGCCGCCGGTGATCGGCAGGTCGAGCGGGGCGTCGCCCGCGGCCAGTCGGATCGCAACCTTGGCTTGGTCGAGACCTCGGCTCAGAAGATCGGGGTCGAAACCGCGCGCCCGCGGCAGCGTCAACGGTTGCCGCACGATGCGCGTGCCGGTCGCATCGCCCGAGAAAACCGCGCCCTGATCAAGCTGCGCCACGCCCTGCCAACCGCTGGCGAGGCCGATCCGATAGCCGATCGTGCCCAGCCACAATGCGCAGTCGCGATCGGGCCCGCGCCCCCCCAACAGCGCCGCAACGAAGCCCGCCCGGTTGGCGAGGATCGGGTGACCATCCTTGGCATGAAACAGCTGTTGCAGCCCGGCGGGATCACCGAAGGCTTCCAGCGTGCCGTCGATATGGAGGCGCGCGATCGCATACTCGCCGGCCATATCGTCCGGGAGCCGGGCGCCCGGCGCATCCAGCAGATCCGCAATGTCGCGTGCATCGATCAGGGCGGCGCTGCCGGTCCGCCAGATCAAACCATGGATGATGCAGGCGCCGCCGTCGGGATCGATCCAGACCTGGGCGTCGGCCCGATAGAAATGACTGGCGCAGGACGCGGCCCACAAATTCCACGCGCCCTGGGCTGTTTCGAGCCTGTGCGAAAAGACGCGTTCGGGTACGACATGCGCCGCGACGGCGAGTGCCGCGCCATCGGCAGCCCCTCCCTGCCAGATCGCGAACAAAGCCATCAGACGAACGGCGGGATCAGTAGAGCCAGCGTTCGAGCACGCCGTCCAGACCCAGGGTGCCGCCCAATCGCCCGAGCCAGGTCAAATGACGACGCTTGCGCCGTAGGCGCTTTCGCTCAAGCGGCAACCACAGAACCGCGGGGTAATCGGCGATCAACCTTTCAACGATCTCGATCGCACGGTCATACTCGCCGCGCGCCTCATGATGCCGCATCAGATAGTGGACCTGGAACATGCTGGAATTCGCCATCGCGATCGCTTCCAGATGGACTTGATAGCCTGCATCGAAATCGCCGGCCGCGTCGAGCGCGCTGCCGAGCTGGCTGCGATACAGCGGATTGTCGCCCTGGGCATCGACCGCGAGCCGCGCGAGCGCGACCTTCTGGCGCGGCCGATGCGGGGGGATGCGAAGCGCCAGCGTGTAGAAATAATGGCCCGAACGGCGGCGGCGGCGGCGCAGTTCCTGCACATAGGCCCTGGCATCGAAACTGCCGTCTTCAATCTGCTCCAGCAGGGAATGGAGCATATCGGTCTCCACCAGATAGGAGCCGACCGGATGGCCGCCATGCGGCACGCGCAGGCCAACGGTAGCCGAATGCGCCGCAAACAGATCGAAATGCCGGCGGTCATGCGCCTCATGCGGATCGTAGGCGACAAATTGGACCGGGAGCGTCGGCAGATCCGCATCGTCACGGAAGTCGATCCGCGCGAGGTCCGCCGGCCAGCGTCGGTCGAACGGCGCGATCGCGGGATCGACGCTATATTGTGGCGACAAAGCCAGCCCGATCGTCGCGCCGCTGGTCGCGCCATAACGGAGCGCGGCAAAACCGCCCATGCTGGAGCCATAAGCTATAACGCGCTCATACCCGGCGACCGCAGCCGCGACCGCAGCGAGCGCGTCCATCAATTCCGGATGCTGATACCAACGATTTTCGCGGCTCAGCACATGGATCGCGTCGATCCGGCGCCCGTGAAAATAGTCCTCGCCAAAGCCGGGCCGGTCAAGCGTGCGGTCGTCGGTGTAAGACGCGAAGGTCACGTAGCACAGCGGTCCGCCAAATCCCGCCACGCGGCGAACGAGCAGGTCTTCGGACCGGAACAGCGCCTCGACGGGGACGATACGGCCGGGCGACGCGTTCACGCACCCCGCTCCCTCACCAGCGCATCGAGCGCCAGCAACGTCTTCAGCAGCTCCTCGAGCTGATCGAGCGGCCACGCATTGGGCCCATCCGATTTGGCTTCCGCCGGATTGGGATGCGTCTCCATGAACACGCCACTGACACCGACTGCAACCGCGGCGCGCGCGAGCACCGGCACGAACTCGCGCTGGCCGCCGGAGGTGGTGCCGTTGCCCCCGGGCAGCTGCACCGAATGGGTCGCATCGAACACGACCGGTGCGCCGGCATCGCGCATGATTGCAAGCCCGCGCATGTCCACCACCAGATTGTGATAGCCGAAGGAAGCGCCGCGCTCGGCCACCATCATCGTCGGCATGTTCATGCCGGCGTGCACCGCAGCGGCCTTACATTTGTCGATCACGTTGACCATGTCGCCCGGCGCCATGAACTGGCCCTTCTTGATGTTGGTGGGCTTGCCCGAGGTCGCGACCGCTTCGATCAGGTCGGTCTGACGCGCGAGGAAGGCGGGCGTCTGCAGCACATCGACGACCTCGGCGACCGGCTTGACCTGATGCGCGTCGTGCACGTCCGTCAGCACCGGCAAGCCGGTCTCAGCCCGCACTTTCTCTAGGATGCGAAGGCCTTCCTCCAGGCCGACCCCCCGGAACGAGCTGCCCGAACTTCGGTTCGCCTTGTCGAACGAGCTCTTGTAGATCAGCAGGATACCGAGCCGATCGGCGATGCCGCGCAACGTTTCCGCGGTCGAGAGCGCCAGTTGCTCGCTCTCGATCGCGCAAGGCCCAGCGATCAGGAACAAAGGTTCCCCGAGGCCGATCTTGCGGCCGCAGAGATCCCACGATTGCAATGCCATGTGTCTAGTCCAGGCCTCTCGCCCGGAATGCCGCCTCGATCGGGCCGACATCCTCGGGGTTGTTCAACTCCCAGATGTCATAGCCCGGCGCGGCTACTTCGACCACCCGCACACGCCGCCCATGCTCGATGAAGCGTAATTGCTCGAGCCCTTCGAGCAATTCCAATGGAGTCGGCGGGAGCATCGCATAAGCCTGCAACGCGGCGCGGGTGTAGGCATAGACCCCGATATGCAGGAATACCGGCAGCGCCGGATCGCCCACCGCCGAGGCCGCGACGTGCGGGATGACTGACTTCGAGAAATAGAGAGCGTCGCCATTGGTCTGGATCGCGGCGGTGGTGCCGCCGACGCGGCCCGCACTCTGATCAGCGAGCAGGCGGCGGTGGATTTCGGGCGTGACGCGCAGGGCCGGGGTCGCGACCTCGACCTCCGGATCGGCCGTCATCGCCGCGAGCAGCGAGGACACGAATGGCGCGGGAGTGAGCGGCGCGTCGCCCTGCAGGTTGACGATGATGTCCGCCTCGCCGATCGCGTCGAGCACAGCGGCACAGCGTTCGGTTCCGTTGCGGCTGCTGGTTGGCGTCATCGCCACTTCGGCGCCAAAACCGCGTGCGGTCTCAGCGATGCGGTCGTCGTCGGTCGCGACGATCACGCGCGCGACACCGGGCACCGCAATTGCGGCCTCCCAGCTGCGCTGGATCAGCGGCTTGGAAACGCCGCCGGCGCCCTTGAGCAGCGCCAGCGGCTTACCGGGATAGCGGGTCGACGCATAACGCGCCGGGACGACGATGACCGCCGTCCGCTCGGCTGCGTCAGGCAAGTCCGAGGCGGAGGAAATCGTGGACGTGGACCAGCCCGACCGGGCGGCGCGTCTCGGCATCCTCGATCGCGAACATCGCCGTGATCTTGTGCTTGTTGAGCTGGGTCAGCGCGTCTTCGACGAAGGCGCCTGGAGAAACCCAGACAGGATCCTTGGTCATGACATCCGCCGCGGTCGCTTCAAGGAGGCCGTCGAGATGGCGACGAATGTCGCCGTCGGTGATCACGCCGACCAGCGCGCCGTTCTCGTTCACCACACCCGCAATGCCGAAGCTCATGGACGTGATCGTCACTATCACGTCGCGCATCGAGGTATCGGGCGAGACGAAGGGAAGCTTGTCCTCGCGGTGCATGATCGCGGCGACGCGCATCAGGCGCTTGCCGATCGTGCCGCCGGGATGGAGCGCCGCGAAACCCGCGATCGAAACTCCGCGAGCGCGCATCGTCGTCATCGCCAGCGCGTCCCCAAGCGCCATCATCATCGCCGTCGACGTCGTCGGCGCGAGATTGGCGGGACAGGCCTCATCGACATGCGGCAGCAGTAGCTGAACTTCCGCCTGACGCATCAGCAGCGAGTCCGATTTGGACGCGATGCCGATTACCGGCAGGCCGAGCTTGGCCGCATAATCGAGGATCGGCTGAAGCTCGGCGGTGCTGCCAGAGTTGGAGAAAGCGAGCAACGCATCCCCCGCCATCAGCATTCCCAAGTCGCCATGCGCGGCCTCGACCGGGTGCACGTACAGCGATGGTGTTCCAGTCGACGCAAGCGTCGCCGAAAACTTACGGGCAATATATCCCGATTTGCCGATCCCCGTCGTGACGACGCGGCCGGTCACGTTCAGAAGAATAGTTACAGCTCGTGCGAAATTCTCGTCAAGCGCATCGACCAGGGAACTGAGGGCTTCGGCCTCAGTTTCAATGACTTCTCGCCCGTAAGCGACGATGTCGGTTTGGTCATTGCGGGAGATCTGGCGCGAAAATTCGGCTACGCCCATGTTCATCCCTTTGTTTTCACCATTGGCAGGCCTTCTAGCGGGACCTGAGCGTCAAGGCGAGTTGGAAGTTTACGTGTCTGAAACGATCCACAGGAAACTTCCCGTTGGTCATAAAGTTGCTGGCATGAAAAATATTTGTTCCCAGCGCGTTACCTGTGGCTGCAGCGCCACACTCGCGATAGGGCTAAGAGGCCAGCCGTTGCAGGGTTGCGATCAAATCTGCCTCTCGGGCAGGCTTGTCACGGCGGATACGCGCAATCCGGGGAAATCGCATCGCCAAACCCGATTTGTGACGCTTCGACGCATGGATAGAGTCAAACGCGACCTCCAGCACCAGGCTTTTCTGCACCTCACGCACCGGACCGAAGCGTTCCACCGTGTGGTTGCGAACGAAATGATCGAGCCATTTCAATTCCTCGTCCGTGAAACCGGAATAGGCCTTGCCGACAGGCAATAATTCGCCTCCGTCCTCCGGCGGCGCGGTCCAGCAGCCGAATGTATAGTCGGAATAATAGCTCGACCTTTTTCCATGGCCGCGCTGCGCATACATCATCACGCAATCGGCGGTGAGCGGATCGCGTTTCCATTTATACCAAAGGCCGGTGCGTCGCCCCGCGACATAAGGGGAATCGCGCCGCTTGAGCATCACACCTTCGATCGACGCATCGCGCGCGCCGGCGCGTATTTCCTCAAGGGCATCGAAATCGGGCGCTTCGATCACGGCCGAAAGATCGAAGCGGTGTGGGTCGAGATCGGCCGCAAAAAACTCCAGCCGGCGTCGCCGCTCGGCCCAGGCGAGCTCGCGCAGATCCTCGGCACCGTCGAACAAGATGTCGTACAGCCGAACGAAGGCGGGGAAATCGGCCTGCATCTTCGCCGAGACGTTCTTGCGCCCGAGCCTTTGCTGGAGCGCGTTGAAGCTGGCGGCGCCTTCATGCTCGATCCCGCCGCCCTGCGCCTCGCCTTTCACCAGCAATTCGCCGTCGAGGACGCCCGCGCGCGCGAAGGCAGCCGCCACGTCGGGGAAACTGCCGGTGATATCGTCACCCGCCCGGCTGTAGAGCCGGGTCTGCCCGCCGACATGGACGAGCTGGACGCGAATGCCGTCCCATTTCCATTCGGCGGCATAATCGGAAAGGTCGACGCGCAGCTCCTCCAGCGGATGGGCGAGCATGAAGGGCCGGAAAACGGGCACGTCGGCAGCCGTCGGCTGCGCGCCCGTGCCTTCGCCCCAGGCGAAGAGCGGAAGATAAGGCGGTTTGAGCCCATGCCAGACTTCCTCGACCTGATCGACATCGAGCCCGAAGGCCTGGGCCAACGCGGTCTTGGCGAGCCGTGCCGAGACGCCGACCCGCAAACCTCCGGTGGCGAGCTTGAGCAAGGCGAAGCGGCCGGCGGCGTCCAGCTGGTCAAGCATCCCGGCCAACGCGCGCGGCGCTTCGCCGCGCCCAAGCGTCGTCAACCTGTCGACCACCGCCGACAAGCGCAGCGCGCCGGTATCGATCTCCGACGGCATTCCTTCGGGCTTCGGCCAGAGCAAGGCTACTGTCTCGGCCAGGTCACCGACGAAATCGTAGCTCATCGCGAACAACACAGGGTCGATGCGCTCGTCCACTAGCGCGCGGATCGCCGACCCCTTGACGCCAGGCAGATCGAGCGTCCCGGTCAGCGCCGCCATCGCCCAACCCCGATCGGGATCAGGCGTGTCGCGCAGATAGTCCGCGATCAGCTTGAGCTTGGCATTGCGCGAGCGGGTGTAGACGAGGCCGTCGAGAAGCTGAGAGAATAAGCGCATGAGAGCAGCCTAAAACGGCGAAGGTCGGCACATCGTGCCGCCCTGCCCTCATTTTTGCAAAACGCGCGTTCGGAGGGAGGCATCCGGATCATCCCCCCAGGCGCCGCATCACGCCTTCCGGCTTGCCTCGAACAGGAACCAGGCACGCTCCTCGGCCTGGTCGGTCCATTCGTCGACGATGCCGGAGGTGGCATTGTCCTTTGCCGCCTCCGCAAGCTCTTTCACATTGCGAAAGCTCTCGACCAGCTTGAGATTGTCGTCGCGCAATTCCGCCAGCATGTCGGCGGCGCTCACGAAATCCTGATCATTATCTTGGATCGTCTGGCGCCGCCCAATGTCGCCGATCGAACGCAGGGTAACGTTGCCCGTCTTGCGCACGCGCTCGGCGATCGCGTCGGTGATGCCGTAAATCTGAGCGGCCTGATCATCCATCAGCAGGTGATAGTCGCGGAAGTGCGGGCCCGAGACATGCCAGTGGAAATTCTTGGTCTTGAAGAAGAGCGCGAAGCAATCCGCCAACGCGGAATTGAGCGCGTCGGCAACGCTGGAAAGCTGGTTCGACTTGAGGTCGGTCGGGGTGGCGAGCTGCGCTACGGGGGCATCGGCCATCGAAAATCTCCAATCAGCTACGGGGAGGCAGGATCACTGCTCTAACCCCCGAATCGCGGATCGGCTTCCCGGTAATCTTGATCAGAATGATCGGCCCTCTCGCTCAGGGTCGAACCTAAACCTCGAAACGGACCCCGACGGTGGCGAGCAGAAGCGGCCCGACATCGGCATTTTCGCGTCCACAGGTCGCCGCGACCGACAAGGCATCGAGCCAGGTCCGGAAGGGCGCACTCCGCCCCTGTCGCGTGATTGCGTTGGCGAACCCATCGGCCAGCATCGCCGCCGGCACGAACCCTTCGAGCAGTGCCTGGCGGCGCAGCCAATCAAGCCGCGTGCAGGCGTCCTTCATCGCCAACTTCGGCAGATCGCGCGCCAAAGCGACGATCGCCTGTTCGAGATCAGCCTGCGCCTTCACCGGCTCCATGACTTTGCCCCTCAATTTTATTTCCCTGACGCGAAAGGTGACAGAACATGCTTACCGAGGGATTAAGACAGCGAAACGACGCACCGTCGCTTGACTTTGGGCCATGGAATCGGCAAAGGCCCCACCGTTCGAGCGGCGGCGACGCCGCTTTATTTTTTGGCGTGCCTTTGGTCGCCATTCAGATAGCGCAGGAATTTGGGTCATGGCCAAGCCGACCACCGTCAAGATCAAGCTCGTCAGCTCGGCCGACACCGGCTTCTTCTACGTTACGAAGAAGAATCCGCGGAACCAGACCGAGAAGATGTCCTTCAAGAAATATGACCCCGTCGTGCGCAAGCACGTCGAGTTCAAGGAAGCCAAGATCAAGTAAGCTTGCGCGCGGCCCTGTGGCTGCGCCGCTTACTTTATGAAGGGGCGGCCGGGATCACCCGCGCCGCCCTTTTCGCGTTTCAGGCCGCCGCTAGCAGCCGCTCCGCCTGCGCGCGCGCTTCGTCGGTGACTTCGGCGCCCGACAGCATGCGCGCAATTTCCTCACGTCGCTCCGAATCGTCGAGCCGGTGGATGCCGGTGCGCGCGACCAGGCCGTCCGAGCTTTTGCGGATCAGCCAATGGCGATCGGCGCGCGCCGCCACCTGCGGGCTGTGCGTCACGACCAGGATTTGCGCGCGTCGCGCCAGCCGTGCGAGACGCTCGCCGATCGCCGCCGCGACAGAGCCGCCGACGCCGCGATCGACCTCATCGAAGATCATCGTTCCCGCACCGCCTTCTTCCGCAAGCGCGACCTTGAGCGCGAGGATGAAGCGTGACAATTCGCCGCCGCTGGCGATCTTGACCAAGGGCGCGAAAGGCGCGCCGGGATTGGTCGAGACCTCGAACTCCACACGATCGCGCCCACCCCCGCCCCATTGCGCCTCGGGCAAGGCCTCGATCGCGGTGCGGAAGCGTGCGGCATCGAGCTTCAGCGGCAGCAGCTCCGCCGCAACTGCCGTGTCGAGCCGCACCGCAGCAGCTCGCCGCGCAGCCGAGAGCGTATCTGCTTCCGCGACATAGGCAGCCCGCGCCTCCGCCAGTTCCTTCTCAAGCACCGCCAAGCCTTCGCCACCCGCCCCAATCCTCGCAAGCCGCGTAGCCAATTCCTCAGCCAAAGCAGCGAGATCGTCGGGTTCAACCCGATGCTTGCGCGCAAGCGCGCGGAGATCGAACAGGCGCGTCTCCATCGCGTCCAGCCGGGCCGGATCGAAGGCGAAGGCGGCGCGCGCTTCCGCCAACCGATCTTCCGCGTCGGCCGCCTCGATCACCGCGCGGTCGATTGCCGCGAGAGCCTGCGCCAGCGTGCCATGCTCGGGCGCGAGCCGGTCGAGCCGGCGCGCGGCCTGCCGCAGCTGCGCAAGCCCGCCATCCGATCCCTCGATCAGTGCCGCCGCAGTCTCCAACTCATCGGCGAGGCGTGCGCCCTTTTGCATCGTCGCGCGCGCCTCGGCGAGTTGGGCTTCCTCGCCGGGCTCGGGCGCGGCGGCGTTGAGCTCTGCCACCGCATGCTCAAGCCATTCGCGATCGCGCGCGGCATTCTCAAGGTCGGCGCTGGCCTCAGCGAGTGTCTCCTCCGCCGCGCGCCAGCGTGCATGCGCACGCGCGGCCGGCGTCGAATCGATCCGGCCGAACGTATCGAGCAGGCTGCGGTGGCCACGCGCGTTGAGCAGGCCGCGATCATCATGCTGTCCATGAATCTCGACCAGCGCGCTCCCGAGCGTGCGCAGCAAACCGGCCGAGGCCGGCTGATCGTTGACGAAAGCCCGACTGCCGCCATCGGCGCGGACCGAACGACGGATGACGAGCGGTTCGCCCGGCTCGATCGTCAGGTCGTTCTCGGTCAGCAAGGCCAGCGCGGCATGATTGGCCGGAAGCTCGAAGGTCGCGGCGACACTTGCCTGTGCCGCGCCCTGGCGCACCAACCCCGTATCCGCCCGCACGCCGAGCGCGAGGCCGAGCGCGTCCAGCAAGATCGACTTGCCCGCGCCCGTCTCGCCGGTGAGCACGCCGAGGCCAGACCCGATCTCGAGTTCGAGCGCCTCGATCAGCACAACGTCGCGAATGGCCAGACCGGTCAGCATCGCGGCGGTGATAGCGCGGCAGACACGCCCGCGGTAGCGGGCGCGACACGGATCAAGCCTTGGACTTCTTGGCCTTCTTGGCCTTCTTGGCGCCCTTGGCCGACACGGGGACCATGCCCTTCTCGTTCTTCTGCAGCAGCCCGTACGCGCGCTGATACCAATCGCTGCCCGGGAAGTTCGCGCCCAGCACGGCTGCCGATTTGCGCGCCTCGTCGGGCACGCCCAGTTCCAGATAGGCTTCGGTCAGGCGCAACAGCGCCTCAGGCACGTGGCTCGTAGTCTGATAATCGTCGACCACCTTGCGGAAGCGATAGGTCGAGGCGAGCCATTCGTGGCGCCGTTCGTAGAAACGGCCGATATCCATCTCACGCCCGGCAAGATGATCGTTGATCAGATCGGTCTTGAGGCGCGCGTCGGCGGCGTAGGCCGAATCGGGGTAGCGCCGGATCAATTCGCCCATCGCGTCCAGTGCCTGCTGCGCGGTCTTCTGATCGCGATTCACATCGCCGATCTGCTCGTAATAATCCACGCCGATCAGGTACATGGCGTAGGGGGCATCCTTGTTGCCCGGGTGAATCGAGAGGAAGCGCTGCGCGCTATCGATCGATTCGGTGTAATCCTGCGCCAGATAGTGGCTGAACGCGCTCATCAGTTCGGCCCGGCGCGCCCAGATCGAATAAGGATGCTGGCGCTCGACCTCGTCGAACAGGATGGCGGCGATCTTGAAGCGCTTCTTGTCGAGCTGGTTCTTGGCGGCGTTGTAAAGCGTCTCCACATCGCGCGCGACGTAGCGATTATTCTCCTTCGCCAACTTCTTGGCGGAATCGGCAGCGTGCGCGGCCGGCGCGAGAAGCAGGATGGAAGCGAGGGTCGCGGCCAGCGCGGAACGAAGTCGGAAGAAGCGCATAGAGGCGAACCCTTAACCTAGCGCCTGATGCGCGGAAAGCCTTAACAGGCCGGACGATAAGAAGCCGAAGCTTGCCCTTGGATGAAGCGAGCTCGCGTTCAGCCGACCCGTTCCGCGCTGTCGGGTGGACCGCTCTTCTTCTTGGGCTCGCTCAATTGCGGCGACAGGCCGAGCGAGATGAGCAGCGAGCTCGAGACGTAGATCGAGCTGTAGGTGCCGACGAAGACGCCGAGCATCATTGCCGCGGTGAAGCCACGTAGCACCGGTCCACCGAAGATCAGCAGCGAGGCCAGAGCGAGCAGGATCGTGAGCGAGGTCATCACGGTACGCGGCAGCGTCTCGTTGACCGAGAGGTCGATCAGCGCGCGCATGTCCATCTGACGATATTTGCGCATGTTTTCGCGGATACGGTCGTCGATCACGATCTTGTCGTTGATCGAATAGCCGATGATCGTGAGCACCGCGGCGACGATATTGAGATCAAATTCCAGCCGCGTCAGCGCGAAGAAACCCAGCGTCACGAGCACATCATGGAAAATCGCGACGAAGGTCGAGACGCCGAACTGCCATTCGTACCGGATCCACGAGAAGATCGCGATCGCCGTCACGGCGAGAAATACCGCCAGCAGGCCATTACGGATCAATTCGCCCGAAACCTTGCCCGAGACGGTCTCGGCCCGGTTGAACGTAACGCCCGGATATTTGGCCGCCAGCGAACTCTTGACGTTGTTCACCACCCGATTGGTCGCGCCCTCGTCGTTTCCGGACGGTATCGGCAACCGGATCGACACGACATGCGGGTCGGCAAAGGACTGCAAATTGCCCTGGCCCACATGCAGGCTGTCAACGTCGCCGCGCAGCTTGTCGAGCTGCGGCGCGGTCGGGAAACTCGCCTCGATCATCACGCCGCCGACAAAATCGACACCCAGATTTAGGCCGCGGACGCCGACCAACACCGCCGCCGCGATGGTCAGCAGCGCGGTCAGCCCGAACGCCCAGCCACGCAGCCGGACAAAGCCGATATTGGTATTGTCGGGGATAAGCTTGAGCAGGCGCATCAGATATGGATCTCCGTGGGCCGATGGCGCTTGATCCAGCCTGCCGTCAGCATCCGCGTGAAGGTGACCGCGGTGAAGACCGAGGTGCAAATGCCGATCAGCAGCACCACGGCGAAGCCCTTGACCGGGCCCGAGCCCAAAACGAGCATGATCAGACCCGAAATGGCATGGACCGTATTCGCCTCGAAGATCGTCCGGCTCGCTTCCTTATAGCCCAGCTCGACCGATTGGACGATGCCGCGACCGCGCCGCCTTTCTTCGCGGATGCGCTCGTTGATCAGCACGTTGGCATCGACCGCGGTGCCGATCGTGAGCACGAACCCGGCAATGCCGGGCAGCGTGAGCGTGCCGTTGAGGATCGCCATCACCGCGAGGATGACGAAGATGTTCAGCACCACCGCGAGGTTCGCGTAGAAGCCGAAGCGGCCATAGGTGACGAGCATGAACACGATCACCGCGACGCTCGCGATCACCGATGCGATTACACCGGCATGGATCGAGTCCTTGCCGAGCTGTGGACCCACCGTGCGCTCCTCGATCACCTTGAGAGCTACCGGCAGCTTGCCCGAGCGCAGCGCGATCGCGAGCTGATTGGCGCTGTCGGTAGTGAAGCTGCCATGGATTTGCGCGGTGCCGCCCAGGATCGGCTCGTCGATGCGTGGGGCCGAGAGCACCTGTCCGTCGAGGATCATCGCGAACTGTTTGCCCGCATTCTCCTGCGTGGCGCGCGCGAACTTCTTGCCGCCGGACGCATTGAACTTTAGCACGACCGCAGGCTGGCTGTTTTCGTCCTTGCCTAGGCTCGCGTCGATCAGGTCGTCGCCCGACAGGATCACGCGCCGGCTGACAGCCCAATAGCGCACAGGCGCGTTGGCCGCTTCGCCCGGCTCGCGCACGTTGGGCACGGCCTCGTCGCCCGGAGGCGCATGGCCGGCGGTCACCGTGGACTGATCGACATTCATGTCGACCATCTTGAATTCGAGCTTGGCGGTCTTGCCGATCAAGGCCTTGAGCTGTTCCGGATGCTGCAAGCCCGGCACCTCGACCAGGATACGCGTCGTGCCTTCGCCGAAGATCGTCGGCTCCTTGGTGCCGGTTTCGTCGATGCGCTTGCGGACCACTTCGGTCGCAGTCTTCATCGCCTTGTCGATGCTGTCGGCTGTGCCGGCCTTGGTCGGCGTCATCACGATCCGCGTCGAATCGACCACCGCGACATTCCAGTCGCGCTGGCCGGTGACGCCAACCGCAGTGGTCTGGGCGCGGGCGCGTTCGACCGCTGCGTCGAGCTGGCTTACGTCGCGGACGAAGAAGGACAATTGGCCGTTGCTGGTCGAAATGTCGCCGATCGCGATCTTGGGATCGCCGCGGCGCATCTCGGTGCGGATCGTGTCCTCCATTTTCTGGAGGTTCTGCTTCACCAGATCGGCGGTGTCGGCTTCGAGCAGCAAATGGCTGCCGCCCTGCAGATCGAGACCCAGGTTGATGCGCGACATCCCGTCCAGATGGAGCTGGCGGGCGACTCGGTCGGGCATCAGGCTAGGAATGGCGAGCGCGACGCCGGCCAGCAGCACCAGCCAGATCGAGATTACCTTCCAGCGCGGAAAATCGAGCATCGTCGTCTTACCGGCTTAGTCGTTGGCGGGTGCGTTGAGCGGGCGGATGTCGGTCAGCGTGCCCTTCAGCGCGCGGACGCGCACATTCGAGCCGAGCTCCAGCTCGATCTCGTCGCCGTCGACCTTGACCACCTTGCCGATCAGGCCGCCGCCGGTGACGACGGTGTCGCCCTTCTTGGCGGCGTCGATGCGCGCGCGCTGCGCCTTCTGCGCCTTGCTCTGCGGGCGCCACACCAGCAGCCAGAAGATGCCGATGATCAGGACCCACGGCACGGCCAGCGGCAGCAGGGACGAGATGCCGCCTTGCGACGTGGCGCCGGCGGCCTGGGCGTAAGCGGGCGATGCGAACATGTGAAAGGCCCCAGAAAAAGCTGATGCGCCGCGCGAAACCCGCATCTCGGCCGCAGGAAGGCAGCGCGCCTATCACGCTCAAGTAAGAGGAGCAATGCCGCGCTTGCCAAGCGCGGTCCGGCACTCTAGGTGGCCGGGCCTTGGTCGGGGCGTAGCGCAGCCTGGTAGCGCATCAGACTGGGGGTCTGGGGGTCGCAGGTTCGAATCCTGTCGCCCCGACCAGCACTTCGCCGAAAATCCCCCCTTGGTTTTCGGCACGGACAATCACCCGTAAGTACGACGGTGAATTTCGAGGCGTGGAATGGCCCGAACGGTTTTCTGGTCATGGCAAAGCGATTGCCCTGCTCGGGAGACCCGTCGGGCATGCATCCGGCGGCATCTACGTTGAAGAGCGGATGGTTTGCACTACGATCAGCGCTTGACCTTGTCCTTGGCAAACTTGACGAGATTGTCTCGGAAAGCCTCCTGCACGGAGTTGGCTGAGGCGGCGATGCCGTTGACGTCCGTGGCTGGAAATTGGGTGGCCTTCGTCGCGGTCGTGTCCAGTAGGTTTTTGCGGAGAGCCCCATCTGGGCCAAACTCTCTATATCTCACAAGGGTAATCAGCCTGGTGCCAATAGGCTGCTTCATATACTGATGCGATACAATCACAAATTCTGCATAGCAGGCAGGTGCCCTGCCTGACATTCTATTGCTCTGCTTCAGCGTAACCCAATTCCATTCCGGCTGACTATCCGCTGACTCTATGATAACTGCGTAACCGGACAGGGACAGGGCAGTATTAAGATTTACCTCGTTGAGGATTTTCTCCTGAATCGCCGGGCTCAACTGGCTTTCCATCTGCATCCGGATACCCTCCGGCGAGCGGAGCCTCATGGCTTCGTCCATCATGGCCCCAACGAGGCCCAAATTTTTTCCTCCCAAATTTTCCGTCACTACAAACTTGTTGGTAGGCCAGACATGCAGTTCGCAGGGCGCTGAGTTGTTGCCCGGCTGTGCGGCCGTCGAAGACGTTCCAGTCAGCCCCGTTGGCGTTTCCTGTGCGAGAATTGGCGTTCTAAAGCCGGCGAGCGACAGCGCCAGCAACAGCATTCTTTTCTTCACGAACTTCCTTCCCGGCACGTTGGCCCGCCGATCTTTAAGCGAGCAGGATCACAGCGGCTAGGCGCTATCGTGCCAGCCGTCGCGCTGGCCCTGGCGCTGGCGATGATGCCCCCGCTACGCACTATGGCTCGCAAACGAGTTTAATTCCCATCACGGTCGATCGCTTCGACAAGCTGGCGCTTTATTTTGCCGAAGTGCCGAAAAAAGGTACGGGCATGCCTCCGCGGGATTTGACGCCGGCGGAGGTGGCGGCCCTCGAAACTCAACGAGCAATGGTAGTTCGCGCGGTGCGCGACGGCTCGCCGGCCATTTTTCCCTTTCTCAGGCGGCGAAGCGGGACCTAATCGAACTCGTACCCACAGTCGCGGCACCGTTCGAGCGGTATCAATGGCTGGCGCAGCATCGGAAAATCGGAACGCGGTGCCTCGACATAAGGCCGGCTGCCGCAGCGCGGGCAACGCAGAGCCGCGCGCAGGAAGGCTTCGAATGCCGTTCCGCAAACGAGCAGGGTCACGCCTGCCCAGCCGAAGCCGTCGCCGCGGTTGCTGCCGAAAAGGATCAGTGCAATCACGCCAGACAGCACCAACAGCCGCGGCGTCGCCATCAGCCTCCAGCGCGGGCGCATCCTTGTCCCCCTTCTTCCCCGGCCCGATCCTATCATGGATTGCCGGACGTCAGGCGGAAATCGGAGCTCCTTAGGGCTTCCGCCATTCCTTGAGTTTGCCGGCGATGATCCGGCCATGCGGGCGCGCCTTCTGGGCATATTGCATGAGCTGGATCGCATCCTCGCGCGTGAGCGCTTCGCCGCTTTCATATTTCATGGCGATGTCACGCAACAATATCCCGTCTGCGTAGGTCAACGCCGAGGGAAAGACGCTGCGGATCACCTCGACCTGCGCATCCGAAAGCCGGCGATCCGCCGCTTGTTCCTCCGCGGCGGCCACCCCGGCATCGAGCCGAAGTTGGTCAGACGCCGGGAGGAAGCGGTTGATCGCCTCCACCGCATCCTGATTCCGGTCATGGACCAGCCGGCGCGTCTCCGCATCGATCGGCGCCATCGCCGGGGACAGATCGGGCAGGCGGTGGACAAGCGCATCGGCGATTACCGATCCGAATTCGACGCCGAAGACGCGATTGACGTGCAGCAGGAAATCGAGCTCGGCGGCGGTGAGCGATCGGTTGACGGTCCCAACCTCTGTCTCGCCCCGAGCCTCGATCAGGTCCCAGACGCCGAGGTGCGCGAAGAAGGCCTGGATCGCGGAACGGCGCAGTGCCGAATAATTGAAGACCGTGAAGGCAACACTTTGCCTCTCCAGCGCCTGCAATATCAGGGCGGCATGGCCCGCGTCGCCGTCATGTTCGGCGAATTCGCGTATATCGCCCGCAAATCCGCGGCGCTTTACCGATTGTTGATAGGCCGAATTCAATTTCTCGAACGGTTCACGCACGAACAGCAGTATCTCGAAATCGAATTCGGCAGCATAAGCAGCATGCTTTTCCAGGAATTCGTCGAACCGGTGAAACAGGTTTTCGTTGGAGAAGACGATCGTATCGCAAGGATCGGCAGCTCGTGCGATCGGGATAACCTGCCCCTCGAACCAATTTTCCGGATCGATATTGCCCGATGTAACCTCTCCGCGGCGTGCCTGCTCGACGGCGGCATGGTCGGGATAAAGAATCCCCGCCGAGCGCAGCAATTCCTGGTTACGCGCGAGCGCCGCCTGAATCGCTGACGAGCCGGTCTTCCCATGCCCGATATGGAGGACGATCTTCTTCCTGGCCGTCATGCCGCCGCCTGCCTCAGTGTCGCCGCGCGGTCAGGAAATAGTCCAGCGCCAGGTTGGAAGAGAGCGTGAAGCCTGTCCGCGGATCGAAGGACAAACCGGTCGTGTCGATGACCTCCAGCCCGGCCTGCGTCACCAGCGCGGCCAGCTCCTCCGGGGTGAGGAACTTGTCATGGTCGTGCGTGCCCTTCGGCACCATGCCGAAGCCCTCGCCTACCGTGATCAACGCCAGTTTCGACAAAGGCGTGCGGTTGGGGGTGGAAAGGATCAGCAGCCCATCCTCGGCCAACGCGCCCGCCAGCCCCCCGACAAAGGCCGCGGGGTCAGAGACATGCTCGACTACCTCCATCGAGACGACGAGGTCGAAGCGCCGGTCGGAGAGACTTTCGATCCCGCCCGCGCGATAATCGATCGTCAGACCCTGGCCAGCGGCATGGTGGCGGGCCGCCGCGATATTCTCGGGTGCGGCGTCGAGCCCCGTTACCGCCGCGCCCATCCGCGCGAGCGGTTCGGATAGCAGCCCTGCGCCGCACCCGACATCCAGCGCGCGCTTGCCCGCGAGCGGATGCCGGCTCCGGATATCCAGCCCCCACGCTTCGTCGATCCGCGCGCGCAGATAAGACAGGCGCGCCGGGTTGAGCCGATGCAGCATCGCCGACGAGCCCTTAGGGTCCCACCAGTCGGCGGCAAGCTTGCCGAAAAAGGCGGCTTCGGATGGATCGATCGTGGCGGCGCCGATGGTCATGCCCAGCGCCTTATCAATTGCGCCGGTCAGCGCCAATGTCTGCCGCGCCGGTGCGGTCAGCTGCTGAACAGGGTTCGATCGCGTTCCTTCTGGCTGCCGGCGGCATAAAAAGGCGCGAACCACGCCGTCTCGCCGGGGCCGGGCGGCTTCCGCAACGTGATGACGCCGACCGAATTGGGTTGGGCCGCGGGGGCCGATTCCTTCATCTTGGTGCGGAAGTTCAAATGGTCGAACATCCGCAATGCCTCGATCGCATAAGCGGTCGCCACGCGCTGGTCGGAAATCTGGATCAGGTGATCGCCATTGCCTTCCTCGCCGCTGACCGAGAGGTTGGAGGAGCCCGCGAACAGCTTGGCGGTCGGCAGGTTGAAATCGACCACCACGAATTTGTGATGGATCGTAATCCCCGACCCGCCCGACCATTCCGCGCTGAACGGCTCGGGCGCGTGCGCACCCAGATATTCGAAATCGACCAGTCCGGTCGAACCATCGGGCTTCAGCAATTGCAGGCCGGATTTGCGGTTGGAGATGCCGTAGCTGAACACCGGCTTCCCCATCAGAGCGTCCAGCGCCTTGCGCGTCGGCCCATGTGCATCCTGGCTGAGGAAGGCGACCGCGTAGAGCACGCTTGATGAGGCCTGCTGGATCGCGCCCGCCAGCGGCGCCAGCGACAGATCGGTGGTCTTAGGATGCGGCGAAAAGCAGATGCGCGCGCTGGTTCCGTCCGTGGTGGTGACCGCCTGCCAAGCTTTGGACAGCGCATCCAGTTCGAGCGCATGCGGCCCGGCAAAGGCCAGGTCGAACATCTTCCCGAACAGGTTGATCACCTCCGGCGCGTCGAAGGCGAGCAGGTTGTTGGCCTGGATGTACAGGCCGCGGAACGAGAAATTGGTCGATCCGCCGATTGCGCGATAGGGCTCCCCCGCCTTGCGGGCGACAATCACCTTATTGTGTTGGAGCCCGTCGAAATGGTGGCGCTGGACCTGCGCGCCCGCCGTGGCGAGTTGCGCCGCCGCCTGGCTCTCGCAACTGTTCGCGTTTCCATGCTTGTCGCTGTCGTCGATCAGGATGCGCAGCGCCGGCTTGCCATCGACCTGTCGGGGGGCGACCGCCAGCAACGCCTTCAGAAAATCCGGTTCGTTCAGATCATAAGCCATGACGTCGAGCGTCATGGTCGCATCCTTGCCGGCCTCGTCGAGCAGCTTCCACAGCAGGTCGTTCGCCTTGCCGCCCAGCCAGTCATAGACGCCGGCG